>Ga0209491_10010691_pt1 | contig 10955 bp, 9 predicted proteins | sample BON02_FD_187213 | JGI IMG/M metagenome (GOLD analysis project Ga0209491, IMG submission 187213) | Freshwater microbial communities from Lake Bonney liftoff mats and glacier meltwater in Antarctica - BON-02 (SPAdes) (version 2) | ecosystem: Environmental > Aquatic > Freshwater > Ice > Glacier...
TTTGCGATGCGAGTAATCCTTGCCGGTAGTCACATCTTCGCCACACAGGTACGTGCGTCTCACGCAGCGATTAATCAAATGAAACGCCTGGATCTCGTCCGTCGCACATATTTCCGTTCGATTTACCCTTGGCATCACAATCACCCCCAAACAAGAAACCGTTGACATATCGACGGGCGAACAATATCGTTTCCCCAAACCCCTGTCAAGGTGGGTGGCTCGATTTCACTTCCCCGCTTGATTTCACTGTCGCTCGATTTCAATGTCGAATGATCTCGTTGTTCGACGTTTTTCGGTTCGCTTGGGGCGTCGTCGGTCAAACCTTCCGTTGGGCAACTGGCGGGACGAAAATACTCGGACGGAAGTCGAGCCACCTTCAGCGACGACACCGTCGGAAACCGCACCTTGATGGCCGACAACGTCTCCGCAGCTCGGGAAAGAATCAGTGTGCCACCGACCCTGTTGTCAGAAGTTCGGAAGGTGGCTACAGTTCCGTCAATCGTGGTGCGGGACTTTTTTGTGAGTTCAGTGGGCGATCACGACCTGCATGGCGTACGTGGATTTGAATCCGCTTCGAGCAGGCATCGCAGAGACTCCTGAGACCGGCAATTTCACCAGCGTCCAAGAACGGATCGAATGTCGAATTAGGTGGGTGGCACTCGTTTTTTGTTTTTAGATGTACGTTTTCTTCCTTCAGATAGATGACACGCGAGATGAACAGCAGAAATTCTTCCGAGCTTCCAAAGGCGCTGATTGTTCAGCTTGGAAAACGATTCGACAAGGAACTTGCTGCAGAATTCAGGATCTCCCCGCATCTTGTCGGAAAAGAGCGGCTGCGCAGGAAGATCCCGGCGTTTCAGCTGGTCAACTGGAGTCCAAAGAGGATTCGGCAGCTGGGCCACATGTCGGATGCGGAACTCGCCGACAAGATGGGGATCACCGATTCGGCAGTTTTCGCCAAACGCCGTTCACTTGGGATACCTTCGTTCTTTCCCCCTCCAGGTCAAAGTTTCCATTGGAAGGCAGCTTATGTGAGACGTCTGGGGAAGGTGCCGGATACTGTTCTGGCGACTGAACTGGGGGTCACGGCGACCGTCGTCGGTGCCAAGCGGTATTCGCTCGGGATTTCTGCCTTTGGCAGGTCGAAGGGGCCAAGAAAACCATGGAAGCCGGCAGAAATCTCGCTGCTTGGCAAGAAGCCAGATACCGAAGTCTCTGTGCTGACCGGACGAGGCCGCCGTTTTATCCGAGCAAAGCGAGAGTCACTGGGAATTCCTCCTTTTCAGATTCAGAAGACTATTCAGTGGACGTCAGGCCTGCTCAAGCGGCTGGGGACTCGACCAGATGCTGAACTTGCCGCAGAGCTTGGTGTCGCTCTGAAGACAGTGGCTATTCGGAGAAGAGGATGCGGCATTCCTCCGTTCGGTCGTCAGTCAAAAAAACACTGAAAAGTCCCCCCGATTCTGGATCACCTGAAAAGTCGTAAAAACTGATCCTTCTCCGTAAACTCCCTGGTGGCTGTTGACTTCCACTCCAGGAAACAATTGTGCCAGGAAACAATTGTGCCATCCATCTAGTTTGCTCCAGCAAACTGAAAGACACTTCTTTCGAAACCGTTTTTGCAGTTCTGACTCAGGCAGTTGCGACTTGAGCCCGGCGTTCTCGACGCTTCGAACGGAACGCGCGGACAGAGAGCAGAGATCCCGCCTCGTTGCGGAAGCGTTTGCGGAAATTCTTCACCAGATCGAACCACGTGTCTTCGCTGCAATCCAGGCGATCCAGAATCGGAGCACACGCCGCAGGAATCGCACCACGCTTGTCTGTGCGGAACTGACGACCAGTCCAATCAAGCAATTCCAGATATTCATCCAGCGACATCGGCAGACAGCCTTTGTTGCCCGCTCGACGATCGGTCTCCTTCTCTCGTACTTTCTTACGCTTCGCTTCCAGCGGTATCGGAGCCAACCAGCCGGCTTTCTCACCGTGTTCAATCCGAAGATCCTGAGCATCCGCTGTCGAAACTTCAGCCGCTGACGCTCGATCTTCAATGCGATTTTTGACGCTTGTGAAGTCGCTGGTCTCCGGAGTTTCCGCAATCCCCGCTCGAATCGGATTCAAATCTACATACGCCATGCACGCCACAATCGCCGTTTCATCCAGAAGCGGCTGCGCGCGAAATCTTCCCTCCCAAAATCGGCCCGAAACCTTGTCCTCAACATTTCCTCGCCGAGCGATCGGTTCTGCCAAACACCGCATAAACCACGAAATATCGCACAGTCTCCGGCGTTTCTCTTTCAGCCCGGACGCATTGTTGCGAATGGAATTCAGTTCTGATTCCAGTGGTTCTGCAGCCGCCCCGTTTGCATCACGACGCGAAGGAAACAGCCGCCACCAGTGCAGAGCCACATCCTCATCCGACCATGATTTCACAATATCCGGTCGAGTTCTCACGACCACATGCAGATGATTGCTGAGCACGGCAAAGCTCATCACATCCAGTGCGAAGATGCCCGCCAGTTCTTCGAGCCTGCTGCGAATCCATTCTTTGCGATGTGAATAATCCTTGCCGGTAGTCACATCTTCGCCACACAGGTACGTGCGTCGCACACAGCGATTAATCAAATGAAACGCCTGGATCTCGTCCGTCGCACATATTTCCGTTCGATTCACCCTTGGCATCGCAATCCCCCCCAAACAAGAAACCGTTGACATTTCGACATGCGAACAATGTCGTTTCCCCAAAACCCTGTCAAGGTGGGTGGCTCGAGCGTCTTCGGTAAAGAAGCCCTGCTTGATCCTGACGTTCTGAATGTCCACGTAGTTTGCGTCGAACATATCGATCTTCGTGAAGAAACGACTGAAGACCATTAGCCGATGAGTAGAAACGAGCACGATATCGGCAAAAACAGAGAACGGGAATTTGCGTTGAACAGCAATTGCCACGGGCTGTTCATATGTCATTAGGTACGGTTCCACCAATGCATACTTGTCAGACTCTCCCGAAACCGCAGCCAGCATTCTACGGCCGTCCTGAGCGAACTCTTTCGGATGGGTTGGCTGTTGGGACAATTCGGGTGCTATGTGTTTATGTTTTTGAGAACTCGAACGGTCGGCAGAGCGTTTCCGCGATGAATCTAATTCAGATGAGGCAGACGGTCGCTTGGGTTGCGATTGATTTTTACCTTGAGCTGCCGATTCGGCGAATGTGTTCGGTGAGCTTGGCTTCGCCTTTTTTACGGGCGACTGCTGCGCTTCGTCGGCCATTGGAAAATCGATTGCCTTCATTTCTTCGTCGGCATGCACAGTGACGGCTCTCCGGCATCGAGGGCACTTCACGTCTTTGCCGACGAGCTTCGCCGGGATTCGCTCGGCTTGATGAAATCCGCATGTGATGCATTCAATTCTTGGCACGGTGAATTACTCCATGTTAACCAGCACGTTTACCTGAAGATCTTTTCCATCCACCTTGAGGATTTCATTCTCTCCGATCCCAATGACCAAATTCGGCTTATATATTGAACCTGCTGACAGAAACCCAATGCCTCCCTTTGTCTTCTCCTTTGGGATGCCGCTGGAACCTGTACCCATGACCAATCTGGGTACTTCTGCAGGAACGACGTGGTCCGGATTGGTTGCACATCTGTAAAGCTCGGCAGGGTCTCCAACACTCAACCCTGCGACATTCCAGCCTCGCAGGACAGCATGTTCCACGTGCACTCCCCTAACGCTTCCGCTTCGTCGCCTACGCTCATCCAGCTCGGGAACACGGATCGAGCCCCGGAAAATGCCTTCACCGTTGTCGGCAATAGTAACGAGCTTGAATGATAAACTGCTCGCCTCACCCCACACACCGGGCTTTCCGCTAAGTGGCACGGGTGGTTGAATTCCTACGTCATCATTCAAGAGACGATTCAATAAGATCGAGTTGGCTCGATAAAGCGTAATCTTCACCAACTTTGTCGTGCCGTCGAGGATTCGTTCCACACTGATTGAGACAGAGTCTGTGTCCGGAGATTCTCGCAGAGCCTTTGTCACTTGGTCAGCATCAGTAACGTCAGTGGTTCTGACTCGAACGATCTTGTCCCCAGTCGCCAGAACCGGATCGGACACGGGATACTGGTATCTATCCTGAACAACATTTGTACCGTTCTTCATGGTAAAGCCGTACCAATCGACACGGATCTCCTTTGGGATGACATTTCCTTCGGCCACAGTCTGTTGATTGATCTCCCGCTGATCACGTGGAATCAATTCCTTTGTGACTGGCTTGAAGGAGCTCCATTGAGCAGTGGCATGAGTGCACTGAACAAGAAGAATGATGGTGCCGACACATCTCAGCATGGTTATCTCTTCCAAGGGGGGCGTGATTGCTGGTCTTATGCCAAGCCAGACCAGTGGGCCATCTTCCGGAGTAGGCAATCAGCATTCAAGCGTTGACGAAGAAACCTTACGTCATTCTGGCATATCGCCGCAGGGAGGTATGCTGTTGTCGGTTCGCTTCCTGCCCGAACGACGGCGAAGACGCACAAACAGCCAATATTTTCGCCTTCTCTGTAAACCACCGACCGGTGATTTACAAAACTCGCCCGAAACCTCATGCAAACGGGACCTGAGTTGATACCTCCTTCAGCAGTCGAGGTGACTGCCAAACGCTGAAGGCGGGAATCATGGTCAAGGTCATCGGGTATTGTCGAGTGAGCACAGAGGAACAAAGCGAGTCAGGGCATTCGATGGGGTCACAGCGTGAAAAGCTGAAAGCCTATGCTACCCTGTATGACCTTGAACTGATTGAGATCATTGAAGACGGTGGCCAGTCTGCAAAGACTCTGAACCGTCCCGGACTTCAGCGAGCCCTGCAGATGCTCCGAAGCGGTGAAGCCGACGGATGGAGATTGTGAAACTCGACCGCCTGACACGCAGCGTGAGTGACTGGCAGACGCTGATTGATGGCTTCTTCGGTGGGAAAGCCGGGAAGTCTCTTTGCTCGGTGAGTGACTCTATCGACACTCGCACAGCAGCGGGCCGTCTGGTTCTCAACGTCTTGTTGTCAGTCGCACAATGGGAACGTGAAGCGATCGGCGAGCGAACACGGGACGCCCTGCAGCACAAACGCCGACAAGGCAAGCGGGCTGGTCAGGTGCCGTTCGGTTTCGACCTTGCCGACGATGGCGATCGGTGAAGATTCAACACCGCAAAGGGAGTCGTGAGGACGTACCCGTTTCTACCCGTTTTGGCCTGAACACTGACGAAAATCAATAAACATGAATGCAATTGAATAACGTGTTTCAGCCGATAGAATACAGGCTCAAGTGCGTTTTTCGCTGCACATCATCATGTGCTCTGAAATTTCTGGGGGCCAAGAGGTCGCAGGTTCAAATCCTGTATTCCCGACTCAAACCGTTTTTGAAACCGTACCTGAAGTGCTTTTTTGGGTGCGGTTTTCTTTTCAATGCGAGTGGTTCGTAAGCGGATTCATTTTTGGGAGGTCCGCTGGGTCATATCTCGTCAGAACGACACCGATCGGACAGTGGCTGTCTCGTCGAAATGCTGTGAGATGACATTGGTTTCCGAAAAGCTTCGGGCTGCCCGAATCACCGGGTTTCCGTATCTGATGATTTTCGAATTAAGTTCCAGAGGGGAAATCGGAGGGCCGCCCGCTCGGCATGGCTAGAACCTGGGACAGACGCACCGAGGCGGCCTTGACGACTGCGCCATCATGGGGCGAGGGAATCGTGCGCTCGGCTACAGCGGCGATCAAGTCCGCCTGTTGCCGCAGCGATTGCCGCCGCCGGCTGCTCTCCGTTCGGCCGGCGATGATTTCCAGCGCCTGGAGCTGTCGAGTCAGGACCGCGACGTTGCCTTCGGCGTTCTGCCGAATCTGGTCGAAGGCTTCGGCCAACAGGCTCTCGAAGCACGGGCCGCGGGCGATGACACGCAACGCACCCTCGTCCATGCGGTGAGCAGGCACAATTCCCCGAGACGCAACCCGGGAGATGATTGCTCCCAGATAATCCACGCACATCACAGCGGTCGTGGTGTCGTTCACGCCGGGCGACAGCGCTTTCATGGCGATGTCAACAATCTGCCGGATGCCGAAGCCAGCATCCTGTTCTACCGTCCGATGGCGACTAATTACAAAGACATCGTTCAGTTCAGCGGCCGTCTCGTCGTTCGACCCGCTCAGATCAGCCACGGATACCAGCGGAACGCCCTCGACGGCGAACTCGCCAATGCCGCGTTCCATGCGCACAACGGTCCCGGGCCAGGGCCAGGAGTGCGTCGCCATCAATGCTCTCAATGTAACCGGTCTTCCTTGCCCCGATGGCAGTCCAGGTCTGCGTCTCAGGGGATGCCGCTGGACTGTCGACTTCGTTTTCGTTGGCGTTGTCCCCCAACTCATGAGGAAACAAGTGATCCACGGCTGCGATCGTCTCCTCGGCCGCCGCGGCGATAATGCTCGACGCCTGGATGCTGATCGAGATGTGATGGATGAAAAAGATCAGAAACGCGATCCCCACGAATGCCAGGGCCAGGCCGCCCAGCACCGCCAGCGACGGGACGAACGCTACTTCGTCGCCGCCCCGGATGGTCCGGAGTACCACCAGGCAGTACGCGAAGACGCCGACGAACACGCCGAGCACGATCTGGTTCATGCGGTCGCGCATAAAATTGCGGAGAACCCGCGACGTGTACTGACTCGATGTCAGCGAGAGGGCCACAATGGTAATGGAGAACACCACGCCGGCCACCGTGATCATCGAACTGGCGACGGCTGTGAGCAGGCCACGGGCACCGGCTGCACCGGCACCGAAAAGGAGCGGCCACCTCTTGTCAACGTGCAGTTCGACGTTCGCGTCCAGGGATATCAGGCCAGTGGCGAGTCCCACGGCACCCAGAACGATCACCGTGGGAACGAACCAGAAGCTTGTTCGCGTCTCTTGCCACCAATGCTGAAATTTCTGAATCATTTGGCTGAGTCTTCTCCATTGTTGCCAGGTTTTTTTGAGTTTTCATCGCCCGATGAAGTGCCGGACGTCTCCTTCAAAAGATTCTCTCCGTCGTTCAACGGCCGCACATGCCGTGCCTGTTCCTTAATGACGCCGGCTTCGCTTGCCAGCCCGCCTTCCGCTTTCGTTGACGCCGCATCGAATTCATCCTGCGAAGATTGGGCAGGGAGCCGCTCGACCGGCCCGTCCTCGTGTGCGCTCGGTTTCTTGTTGATCATGGTGATTGGAACGCCTTTTGGAAAGACAACCTCTCGGGCCTCGTCGGGCATCGAAATGTTGTGTTCCTGGTAGGCAAGTTTTACCAGACGGATCACCGAAGATCGCACCTTCAGCCAACTGTGTTCGCGGCCGTTGAGCCAGAAGTAGATCCGCAGGTTCACTGTCGATGTGCCCAAACTGTCGACAAGTACCCATGGCTCAGGGTCGTTCAGAACTGCCGGGTGGCTTTCCAGCACTTTCCTTGCAATCTCCTGGGCCTCGTTGATTGAGTCGTCGTAACCGATGCCGATGGCAAAGTCCACGCGCCGATTGGCGTTGCTAGTGAAGTTGCGGATGTTGTTCTTGTAAACGCTGGCGTTTGGAAGCTGCACCAGGTTGCCGTCGAGAGTCATCAGGACCGTTGTCCGCACGTTCAGTTGCTGCACATAGCCCGTCACACCGGTGATCTCGACCAGGTCGCCCGTCTCGAATGGCCGCTGCATGCTGAGGAAGATGCTTGCCAGGAAATTCTCGGTGATGTCGCGGAAGGCAATGCCGACGGCCAGACCGATCAGGCCGGTGCCGCCGACCACCGTCAGGGCCAGCTGGGTCAGACCTGAGACTCGCAGAATGATGTAGACGCCGAAGAGGAAAACCAGCACGCCGATTCCCCGAGCTATCACATTACGCAGGAGATTCGCTCCAACTTTTCGTCGCAGGAACGTTCGCATTCCTCGAGTCGCCAGCACACCGGCTCCCGCCGACAGCATCAGGATGAACAGCCCGAAAAAGAAAAAGGGGAGAGAGCGGATAAAGTCGCGCCAGAGGGCGAGCACCCCGCTCCAGGCAGGACTGAAATCCCACGCCGACGGTTCGAGCACCTTCATCCGGTTGGCCACGGCGACGACATCCTGGGTGTTCCGTGCCAGATCGCCGGCCCATTTCTTGAGATCATCCGTCTCCGCCCGGCCGTTGAGGAAGACGACGCCTTCTCGAACCTCGACGCGCGGGTCGGTGAACCAGCCAGTGGCATCAAGGACGCTCTGCAGCCGCTCGCGAATCTCTTCATCACGGGCGATGGGCTTGACGTCCACCTTCGCAGGAGCATGGGTGAGGTCTTCCTGTTCAGCGGTTGAGACTTTCAGCGGACCATCAGCCGCGCCGACTGGAGACTGTGCCATCAGAGACGATGTCAGTGCGTGGCAGACACAACCGATCATCACAACGGTTAGCATCAACCGATAGCAAAGGCCGGCCATTGCACGCCAGCTCACGCTGGAAGACATGATACATGCCACGGCTTACACCAAACGCAACTCCGCCCAGAAGGAAACGCAACAACCGATTTCAATGCTGCCGTTATCTGTCAGGCGAAGTTGTTCATGAAGTTAATTTACCACAGTCCACGATTCGCCGCACGGTTGCGGGATTGCTCCTGAAATCTAGCAGGCCCGCTGAAGAATCCCATGTAGCTGACTGTCCCATTTTGCCAACAGGCCGGAAACAGTTCAATCGCCGTCATGTTCTCCCGACTCAAGCTGCCCCTCAATGGTTCTTTTTTGGAATGCGCTTTGTTTTGGGCGGAAAGGAATGCAGAGTCGTGGATGAGCCGTTCACTAACGCTGGAGCTTTGGGTCTCGTGAAAAGGGCTCTTGATGCACCGAAGTCGCCTCAGGATCGACGGGCTCATTTCTCCACCGAAGAACGAGGCGAATCATCCTCGGGTAAACTGATTCGAACGATACTTTCAACCGGAATGCCGGTCGCTCCGACGAGAGTCGCGGCCGCTTGACTGAGTTCGTTTAGAAGGTCGAGCCGAGCGCGGCGGTTGAGAATGAGGCTGTTGCGAGCCTGAACGACTCGTACGATGTCGACTTCGCCGGCGAGAAATTCTTTCTCCAGACCTTTGAGTTCGGTCGGAAGATCAGACGACGGTTGATCTGATGCGTTTGATTGAATCGCAACAAGTGTATCGGCGTAGCGATCCATGGCGGCCAGAGCCTCCAGTTCGGCTCGCCGTTGAGCCTGATTCCATGCGGTGATTCGCTGGTGATGTTCCGCAAGACGCTGTCTCTCCAATGGTTCACCGTTATTCACAATCGGAAGATCCATCTGCGCTCGGAGACCGAGGAAGGTTGTGCTGTCAGCCGTTGATTGATAGTACGGCCCCACCTGCAGGTCGGGAGTTTTTGATGCACTGGCTAACCCAAGATTTGCCCTTGAAACATCGACGTCGGAACGCGCTGCCATGACATCCGGCCGTGACTTCGCCCATCCAACAACACTGTTTGTCGAATTGAGGACTGCGTGATTCCATTCGTCCTGTGAGGACTCCATGTTCTGGAGAGCGATGTTCTGGAGAGCGATGTTCGGAAGCTGCCATCGAAAATGTTCAAGGTCTCCGGCAATGTCGCGAAGCGAACTCGGTTGCATCCCGATGTGCCGTGCGAGATCACGCAAGGCGTTCTGGAAGTTTGCTGAGGCGAGCTGTCGCTGCTGACGAGTCGATGTTGTATCGACTCGAACGATGGCCACATCCGCCGCCGTAACCTCTCCAGCGTTCAGCTGGTTTTCAAGGATTTCCAGCAACTGCAAATTGTTCTCATGACTTGTTTCAGCTAGTTCCTGAACTCCGTGAAGGTACAGCGCTGAGAAGTAAAGTCGCTGTGCCTGAGCGAGTGTTTGCAGTTCAGCCTGATGAATATTCCAACGGGTGCTGTTGAGCGCGCATTTGGCACTTTGCTCTCGAAAGTCCTGCTGATGAGCCAGTTGAATCGTCTGCATCAGCAGAACGTAATGGTACATCCGGTTCGGGCCTCCATTTCCTGCCTCCTGAAACGGTGTTGCCTGGACCTGCAGGAAAGGATTGAAAGGGTACGTTTCCGCCACTCCCTTCGCAGCAAGACTGACTCGTTCAGACTGACGAAGTGTGACAAGATCCGGATTAAAGGCGACCGCCGTCTCGCAGATCTGCGACAGCGGTATTACCTCGACAGAGGAAGAATCCGAGGGCGACTGAACCGCGGAGTCGATGCTTTCGGAGTCAGTCAGGATCTTTGACTGCGATACAGCATGAATCGACGCGTCACGCTCATTTGAAATGATCGCGTCACTCTGGTTCTTCATCGCCGATCGGAGCGCCATCTCTGGCTGTGGAACATTGGGCCGATATTGATCTGGCGCTTCCGCATTGTGTCGTCCGCCGCCTGCCGAACGACATCCGGCGCACAGGGCGACTCCCAGAATCAATCCCGGAAGAACTACGGCACGACGATGAGTTGCCATGAGACATGCTCTTGAACAGTGGACAAAATGCGTTTCACGGTTTTGTTCGTCCAGAGCAGCTTGTCGGGGGCAATGTCCTTCAGTTCGATATTGCAAAGTTAAACTTGCCGCCGAGTTATGGTCAGGCTCGATCGACAGGAATTGCCGCTCGGCTTCCGGTGATTATAGTTGTATCGGTTGCTCCGGATCTGTCGTCGGGTCGTACAAGCGGAGCAGCTTCGCTGTCTTCCAAAGGCGGAACAGCGTTACGCCCCCAAAGCAGATAGAGCGGCGGCAGCACAAACAGATTCAGAATCGTGGATGTGACGATTCCGCCAAGAATGACGATTGCCAGAGGGTACTCAATCTCATGCCCCGGCTTGTTTCCGGCCAGCACCAGGGGCAGCAACGCCAATGCCGTCGTCAGAACAGTCATCAGAATGGGAATGAGCCGTTCTTCAGCACCGCGAACCACGAGGTTCAGGC
>Ga0209491_10010692_pt1 | contig 10954 bp, 8 predicted proteins | sample BON02_FD_187213 | JGI IMG/M metagenome (GOLD analysis project Ga0209491, IMG submission 187213) | Freshwater microbial communities from Lake Bonney liftoff mats and glacier meltwater in Antarctica - BON-02 (SPAdes) (version 2) | ecosystem: Environmental > Aquatic > Freshwater > Ice > Glacier...
TTCAGAGTAGCAGTATTGACAGTATTGAGGATATTTCTGGAGATAAGAGTCTGCTGTTTTTGGCGGATGTCCCTCGTGTGTGCGGTGTGTGCACTGTGTGCGGCTTGCATCGGGGTGATACGTGCACATAGCGTCCCAGAGGGGGGCATATATGTCTTTTTTATGAGAAAAAACTGCTGGGGGCCCCCCTAGAAATGTACGGGGCAGAATCGCTCGCCTGTATAGCCATAGGGGACCAAAATCGACCGGAGGGGCCCGGTTTTTTTTGCCTGCTCCCGTCCCACAGCACCCAAAGGGAGCTTAGTTTGCCCTCAGACCACCCGTTGCAACCACTCACCAAACCTCCCCTCCAGTGTCCGAGCGAGCTAGTCCTTGTCTCTCTATAGGCTTCGAGCCTCGAGTGATTCGGAGGCAAGATATTAATATATTCCATCAATTAACGCGACCCCCCTATAGCCCTCTAGCCTACCCCGGTTCAAGCGAGAGGTAGTGACCCGTCTTCGTCTCTGAGACGTTACGTCTCTAAAGACTGGGGGCCGAATTATGAATGTCTTACAACCACAACTAACGCCTCCCCTTCCTGGCTCTAGCGTGTGGCTGTGAGCCGCCCCCACCCTGCAGTCTCTAGACTGGGAGCTGGGAGGCAAAATGCCACTTTATTTCAAACTTGCACGGTTCTCCTTGCTGGCTCCACAACGAGAAGTAGTGAGCCGCCCTCTGCCCATTACGAAGGGATGGTGATCGGCGAAGAAACTTCGCGCGCACCCGCCGTGAATTGACAGCGTCTAAAAATAGCTGTGACGGCGTCTCGATCGATGAATGATCGCGGGCGTACCTGGGAGTAGAGATAAAGACGCAACTGCTCCCTCGGTGCCTCCGCGCGTGACCCCCCCCGTCAGCAGAGCGACTGAAGCAAGGCGGTGTTCAGGCCAGTCTCTGAGTCTAACGCTGGGAGGGGATATATATATACATTCTGACGCTCATGCAGCTCTGCCGCCTTCGTTACAGCGAGAGATAGTGAACCACCCTCCTTGTTTTTTGAGACCCCACTCCCTAGACTCGGACTTGGAGGTGAGTTATCAACTTTTTTGTGTACGTGTGGTTCTTCTTCCCTGGCTTTGGCTCGGGAGGGGGAGAGAGTTACCCTCCCTCCGTCTTTCTAACAACTTCAAGTCTCTAGATATAGTCTCTAGAACGGGGAGGCGATATATGTATATTCTTTAGCTTGCGCAACTCTCCCTCCATTACTTAACAGCGAGAGGGAGTGAGCTGCCCTCTTTTCTCTAGACAACAAGTCTCTAGATGCGGACTCGGAGATTAAGTATGAACTTTGCTCGGTTTACGTGGTTCTCCCTCTCTACGGCTCTGGCTCCAGCGAGAGGTACAGTCTATGTATAGTGAGCTGCACCCCACACCTCATCCGTCTCTCCAATGACTTCCACGTCTCTGGATAAAGACTCTCGGAGGCGAAGTATTCACTGATTTTAGTTTACACTGCTCTCCCTCCTTGACCCAGCGAGCTGTAATGAGTCGCTTTCCCTCCGTCACGCTAAACCGCATGTTACTAGAGATGTGTCGGCACAATATTCAACTTAATTGTTCAACTTGCGCAACTCCCCCTCCCCTTCCGGCTCTAGCGAGATGTGGTGCCCTGCAACAGTCGCCCTACGCCCCATACGTTGGACCCGAAGAGAGTGTGAGACAGTATTATACATGTAAATGCTCGGCAAAGCGCGGCCGCAGCCGGCTTCTAAACCCCACCGCTGGGTTATAGAGTCAGCTCTATCCTAGCGTGGACTGAGCTGCTGATTGCGGCCTATAGACGGGGCACGGCCAAGAAAGCTCACCACTGAAGGGCCCTTGACCCCACCCAAAAGTGTCTTCTAAAACACGCACAACGAGCGCTTCTCTCCATGCCGGTCTCGGGTTTAGGGTTAGGAGTAACCTGGACATAGCAATAATATAGTTTCGGGTTAACCTTGAACTATACGAGCAACGCTCGGATTAACCCGACTCACCCTGATGTGCATCCTCCCAATCCTGCTACTCTTCCCGCTGTCTTAGTAATCTGTTCTTCAGCTCTCATGCTGCGCGATGAGCCGGGTTAATCCTAGGCCCGGGTTAACTCGAGCGCTTCACCCTGCGATCTGGGCCGCAGGTTAGTAACAAGACGCCGCTGGATTTTGCCCGCAAGGCGAACCACGGCACGATCGTGCTTATCCTGGAGTTGTCTTCCCTGGCCATGGAGGGCCAACCTTTCAGCATGCTCAAGGGGGGCAAGAGCGACGTGAATAGCAAAGGCCAGGTAAGCACCACTGCCTGCCAAAAGCGGCAAGGCCCGCATTTCACCCTAAAGGCGCGGCGCTGGTTTAGGGCTGCCACTTCCGCCGAGGCACCTGTGTGCCTTGCTTCCCGCACCTCTGCTCTGTTGCTTCCCCTGTCTTGTGTATTTCCCCGTGGCTTTGCAGCCTGCCTTCGCGCCAGGCCGCGCAGCTGCTGCCGCCGCCTCCAACTTGCGCCCCGCGTGCGCCGCCGAGCAGGATGGCTGGACAGCCCTTCATTTTTCCGCGAAATACGGCAGCGTCGAGGTCGTCGCCAAGCTTCTCGAGCTCGGGGCGGACTATGAGGCGGTGAACCTGATAACGCCCGCCACACCGCCACCACGGCTTGCCCGCGCTTCGGACCGCCGTCCCTCCCGCAACAACTCAGCCCGCGCCACCAGGTGCCTCCCCCAGTGCGCGCCTTTGCTCTCTCTTTGCTTGCGCCCAAGGCTCAGGAAACCCTGTGCCTACTCCCACCGCGTGCGCCACCACGCAGGATGGCTGGACCGCCCTTCACGTTGCCGCGAAGTGAGGCTACACCGAGATCGTCACCGAGCTTCTCGAGTGCAGGGCAGACTACAACGCGAAGAACAAGGTAACGCCGACCACGCAACGCACCCGCAAACACGGCAGGGTAAACCCTGCCGTGTCGGGTTATATAACCCGCAACCCATACATTACCTCCGCACCTAAACATCGCACCCATACCCCTAGGTAGATGGCTGCGTACCACATGCGCCCACCCCCCTCCTTAGTCGGCCTGTTTTTCTCGACCCCCATGTCCCGTGCTGCCTCTCACCCGATCTCTCTCCGTCCCGGGCCGCAGGTTACAGGCACGCCGCTGTCTTTAGCCCGTGCCGAGCACCATGGCGAGGTTGTGCGCATCCTGGGGTCGGTTACCCTCGTCATGGAGGACGTCGTGAAGGGCCAGCTGCAGCAGTTGCGCAAATACATCAATCCCCATGACGAGCCGCTTAGACGGGCCGTGCTGACATTATGCGCCGCAAGGCACGAGCAGGCGCTGCCTGGTGACACTGCTCTCTTTGCTGCGCAACTCGTCGTCCACGAAGCTGGCGCCGCCACAAACCAGCACTGGGAGCGCCCACAGTGGGCGCTCACTGCCACCAAAGCTCTGAGTTATGCTCTCGGTCACATCAAAGAAGCGCGTGACAAGGGCGAGCTCGCCGATCTAGCGAAAACCACCTGCAACCTCGCCACGTGTCTACACAGACACGAGCAGTCGGCGAATTACTCGCACGCCACTGCGGCACTGACCAAGGCGCTGGCTCTCGCGTGTCCCGCTCAGGACAGCATGCTCGACGACCCAGAAAGCGGCGACCGAGTCCACTCTCTCCTGCTCGGTTGGTTACAGCCAGGTGTGCCAACCGCGCTGCAGGCATGCGCTTCGGCCGTTCTGGGCCACGCCTACGCGAATGGCAGCCGTTCCCACGCGGGTCGCTTCAAAAAGTCTGACACTGCAGCCCTACTGGCTAGTCTGGTGCGTGCCGACGCCTCATGCACATTGTGTCGTGCTTCCGCCACCTTTGCATTGGTCGACGCGGCCATGGCGGAGGCCTCGATGGCTCTGGAGGCCAATGAGGCGGTGGCGAGGGCGGCGGCGGGATTGGAGGCGGCGGCGGGTGACAGTGACGGCTTCGACTCCGCGTACAGTGCGCTCCACAGCCTCGTCCGTGACAGCCAGTTTTCCAGAATGGTCTACTCGAAAGATGCGTCCGAGCGTTGGTCGGCCGCCATGGCCGTTCTGGTCGACGCCATCCACCAAGGCTCACGCTGCGAGGGCCTCAACCTTGACGCGCTGCTGTTGACCGATCACCCGAGCCATCGCCTCTACGCGCCGACCAGCTAGACGCCGCCGCAGCACTCCTTTTTGTCTGGGCTTGCGAGTCGCGCTCGCTGCAGATCGTGGCAAAGCTCAAGGCGGCGCACTGGGCGTGGGAGAAAGCGGCCCAAAGCCCCGTACTGCGCCGCGGCCACCCGTGGCAGCTGCGGCTGGTCCATAGCATGCAGCACGCCGCTGACCGCTTTGAGCTGCTCGATGCACGTGCGGCTCAGCGCGATGAGCAGGCGGGGCTCCTGCGGCTCGTGCGCGAGGCAATGGTGGTGTCGGAGGCCGCGACAACGCTGTGCGGCGCGACACCAGAGTTCACCAGCAATCTTGAGGCCCTCAAGCGCAAGCTGGAGAATGAGACGTTCGAGCTCATGGTCTGCGGTGTTTACAGTCGGGTTAAGGGTTAACCCTGCACCTCGACTGGGGCGCTGTCAAGGCCATGGACACAACCTTGCGCGACATTCTCCCGGGAAAAGTGCGTACGTTCCTGAAACTTACACTTGCCGAACAGTTTGTCGATGGCTACTCGGAGTGGCTCAAACTCTCGGATGAGGATAGGCCGCTGCCTCCAGCGATGCTTCTAGATTCAGAGGACGTGAAAGCGTGAGGCAGCGTCCCGGGTGGTAGGAAGAGCGACCAGGCTAGGAGGGAGAGCATCCAAGCTCTCGCTGACATTGTTGACCACATCTTGGTCAGCGTGACGGGCGGTGATGACTGCCTGCCGTATAACATCATCGATGCGCCAGGACTTGGCGCGAATGATCGGCGTGGCACCATCACAGAGCGACACCTGCTCAAATGCGACGTCCCAATCGTTGTTGCATCTTTCGAAAACCTGAGTCTCAAGCTGCTAGACGAGGCGCTGCAGCAAATCAAGGCAAACGGCCACCGGCCGACCGTGGTCATCACCAAGCTCGACGCACAGTGCGATGCGCTAAAAAATGACGGCGGGCCGGAAACCCTGGAGGACACCAAGGAGGAGGCACGCGCCCTGTTCTCCAAGGCCGGGTGCTCGCCCGACGATGTATACCTCGTCTGCGCAAACTGGTACACATTAGCTGACGAGCCCAACATCGAGAAAGTGTGGAACACGCTCCAGCAAGTGCGGGAGGCGCTCGGGAAATCCGACACGTCGTGCCCCCTAAGCGATCACGCGATACGCGAGGAGCAGCGCGCGCTGTCGGGGATCCCGGCTTTCTGGGCGGCCATCGACGAGCTCATCCTGCGCGGTGCAGCGGAACGACAGGCTTCCAGAGTCTGCGAGGAGTTGGCGGTGTGCCTTGAGGCTGTGCTTGTGGCGCTGGCTGACCAGGACAGCCTGCTCAACGGGGCTAGACCGAAGGTGGGCGACAAGTCGTGGCAGAACGATGTGCTTCGCGTCGAGCCTGAAGCTGAACGCATACTCAAGGAGGCGACAGGATCGATGCGGCTGGAGTGCAACAAGGCGTGCAATGCAGCCGTAGACGAGATGCGGCATGGCCTCACCGGTCTACTCAACAGTCTGCGCCAGATGCAGGGGAGCACGGTTGAGCAGCTTTCAACTGAGCTGCAGCAGCGCCATGCTGAGCTTGAGAAGACGCTGTTCCCACACGGAGCACTCGATAAGGCGGCCGTGCGCTGCCAGACGTCTGCGCTCGAGCCCATTGGCAAGCAGCTAGCCGAGCTTATCACGAATCACTTTCCGGGTTCAGTTCATAGCCTGCTGCTGACGCGCACGCTGCAGACGCGCACGGACCTGCGTCTGCCTACCGCACCATCCATGCCACGCACAGCAGCACCTGACATCGAGCAAGGCAACACGACGCGTCAAGTTGTAAGCGCAACTCTTGGTAGCGCGCTGCCATTCATCAACATATTACCACAGCTTCGTGGAGCAATATCCGCAGCATGCCCTTGGGGGATCGCGACAGTTCTTCTGCCTCCGATTCTTAATTACGCTATAGCGGGAGTCCTAGCCTACCAGAAGGAGACTGCGCGGGACCTGCCTGGCGAATGGCTGGACAAGTGAGACGACAAGATGGGGTCGTGGGTTAGCACGTACGAGACAAGGCTCGGGAGTCAGGTAAAGGCCTGGCGCGTCCGAGTGAGTGTCGCCTTGAAGGAGCAGTTTGCAGGGTGGGGCAATGGCGTCAACGCCGCAGGGGCCCTCCCAAGTGAGGAGCTCGAGGACGTGCAGTGCAAGATCAGGATAGCGGAGGTCGACGGACGGCGGCTGCTGACAGATTCGCTTGGGCTTCTGGATCACCTGAAAGCGCGAGCGGGTCCGGTGGTTGCGCAGGACTGGCAGCCCATCGACACGGAGCGCCTGGGCGCTCGTGTGCTCCGGCTAAATACCAGTGCCAAGCGGTGGCTTAATCTTGATCTGAAGTTGACGGACCCTACCAAGGCGGCCACCACGGAGGCCGCTGACAAGCGGCGTGCTGGTAGCGAGGGGCAGGCGCGGGAACGGTACGCGCTGCTCGCCTCCGTACTCACCAAGCTGCGGAGTCCGAGCGCGGAGCTGGACGGACACGAGGAGCAACCACCTAACAGGCCTAACCAGCCACTTGGCAAGCCGCGCTCGACGCCTCGTGCGAAAGAGATTGCGCTGCACGCGCTGCTGGCACGGCTGAGTGACTCTGTCTACACTACGATGCAGAAAGGCCAATGGCTCGATCTCAAGAGCACCGATAACGCGCAACGCGAACTGGTGGAGGTACTTGTCTTTCGATCGTCTGGCACCGGCACCTGGAAAAAACCACAGTGGGCATTGTCCCGCACCGATGGCCGCGCTTACGGTGACTTTGCGGCTCTCGTCTTCAAGGGCACCGAAGTGTTGTCCGAGTGGCTGGTGGACCTCGCATTCGCCACGGGCGAGATTCCCTCTCGCCGCGGTTTGAAGCTGCACGCCGGCATCTCCGCGAACCTGATGGATAACATCGCGGCAGTGGAAGACGCGCTCTCCCTGGTCGGGAGCGACTTGCCGCTTTACTTCTGCGGCCACTCCCTCGGCGGCGCATACGCCATGTGCTCGTACTACATGGTGGCGCCAGCTCTCTCTGCGCGGGTGGAGCGCGTTGTTGGCTTTGGCGCGCCGCTCGTTACCGGCGCTAACCTTGGAGCGCTCGAGGTTGTGCAGCACGCGCAACGGCGCTTTCTGACCTACGTGGCGGGGCACGACATTGTGCCGCGATCTCTATACCGCGGCAACGCTGAAAAGGTGGCTCAGCTGGCACGCTCTATGGGTGGAAAGCTACCCACCACGCATCTGCCAGAGTACGAGCCGGTCGGCGAATTCAGGGCGCTGCCGGGCGCCCACATCTGTCAACACGACGAGCTCCTGCTAATTCAGCCGGGTGCGCCTCTGACGGCGCACGTGGACGACCACGCGTGTCGCGACAGCTATGCACGCCAGCTCGACTTGGCTCTTAGGTGAGATCCTGAGTAATTCGGGCTAAGGGTGCCCAGCAGCTACTGATTAACCACGATAGGTGAATTCGCTTTGCTCCAGGTATACCTGAGCGAGGTTCACAAAGACTCAACTGCTCCCTCGGTGCCTCCGCGCGTGACCCCCCCATCACTTAGGCGCACAGGGCAATTTAACCCGAGTGCGAGAGACATGGCCTGCTGGTAAGCGGTCGCGCCGGACGTAATCTTGCTGAGCGCGAGTTGTCCAGTGCTTCTCGATGCTGCTGTAGAGTTTTGCCAGCCATAACGGCCTCGTACGCATCGGCAACATCCGGGAGGATCTCGATCATCTCCTCACCAACGACAGCAGAACGACTGAAGCAAGGCATTGTTCAGAACCCTAGACCCTCGATGGAGAGGAGCAACACGTCTATATCTGCAAGCCGATTTGTGGGGTTAGGGTCAGCTCGGGGTTCAGGGTTAACCCGACGGGAGGGGCATTGCGGATGAATCAGGCCGAAAACAGAATTCGCTAAAATGGCAGTCACGCCGCGCCAACCGCAATCGCTCGCTCGCGATTAACCAGATATATATGTATAAATATATATATATATATATGAACATATATACATATATATAATATATATATATATATTATGTATTCATATGTTACATGTATATATATGAAGATATAATGATACATATGTACTTAAACATATATATGTACATAAACATTTTTGTATACATTACACATATACAAATTCATATACAGAAACATAAGTATTTATTTATATATTTGTATATATATATGTGTGTATGTATGCATGTATATATATGTATGTGTGTTTGTATATACATACCGAGATATTCTTACAGCCAGATTGCGATACAGATGTATAGCAGTACTGACATGTGCGCCCGATCAACGAAAATGTTTTGACAGCGACTCGATCTTATTAGAGGTGTGTATGTATGTACATAGTTAACGGGCTGGGGGTTGGTATAAGTATAAGGGTATTCCGACCCCCCCCCCCCCCCCCCCCCCCCCCCCCCCCCCGTCCATAACCATCCGCATGCGTGGATCGTTCTGGACTAATTTATGCATATTATTCATATATATACTTCTATACATCTATATCTATTTATATGTACTTGCATGAATACATATACCTATAGAAAGAGCGAAAGAGAGAGGGACGAGTGAAATACGTATACATACATACTTGCATACATGCACACACACAAACACCCTTCTAATATATACATACATATATATATATATATATCGCAGCATTTCTACCCCACTAGCGAACGACTTGGGTTAGGAATCCAGCTTACTTACGAGTTTGCACGCTTAGACGGTACGCTTTTACATAGGAAGGTTCATCATCAGGAACTGCAAAGCAGATCCGACTGAATTACAGTTCATCCGATTCTGGCTAAAATCCTCGTTCGAAAAAACATAAATTTTGCCTAAAAATTAATCTGCCAGAAATTTTATCAGAGAATAATTAACCTAAAATAAACTTTATCGCAACTTGATTGACAGCAAGGCAACGTTATGCAAAACGGGCTGGCTTACAGTGTCCTCCGCTCTACTCGCCGTACGGGCTTCCGCAAGCTGTGCCGTTACCGATGGTTTCTGTTGCCTGTTGCCACGCTACCGTCACGTGCGCCACCACCACCACGGCCGAGAGAACCACAAGAACACCAAACACATAAGAACAGCCGCCAGCTTGTTGGACGAACTGTTGGAGTGACGGCGTCACAGCCGCAGGCCACAAGCAAGCGCAGTCGTACACAGGAGCCGCAGACATGGACTGGAACGCATCGATCTTTAGGGTTGACGTCGGGCGGTCGTGGTGGCTGACAAGCTGGGAAGCCTGCGGCACCGTTCGCCGTTCGTCGAGATCTGCAAACTGGGCGCGTTCGCGCAAGCCGACGCACCGGCACCGGAAGGTCTGTCCCCGCGGGTGACCATCGGCTTCAACTTCAAGCCTGCCGAGGTTGCTTGCTCTGCGCGAATCTGCACGGCCTCGCGGGCAAGGTATAAGCGACGTGCCTATAAAGTTTAAAACAATGCGGTCATTTTCGCCAACATTTAACCGTGGCTTAGTGGTCAAATCGTTTAGCCTTTTGCTGTTTTAGGCGCGCTCGAGGCCGGCTTGGATTATGATTTTTTTTCTGAAATCCTCCTCAACTCAGCACCAGAGCAACAGCATACCCACGCATAAGCTGCGAAGGCGTCCACTAAGCCGTGGGCGGCGAGCTGGCAGTCGGTGGTGCAGAAGGCGTACTTGGTCGTGTCCTGGCCTGGCTCGACGTAACAAAAAACACGTGACGTGAGATGTTTTGCTACGTCGAGGCAGGCCAGGACACGACCAAGTACGCCTTCTGCGCCACCGACGGTCAGCTCGCCGCCCACGGCTTCGTGGACGCCGTCGCGGCTTATGCGTGGGTGTGCTGTTGCTCTGGTGATGGGTTGAGGAAGATTTCAGAAAAAAAAAAAAAAAAAAAAAAAACAAGCCGGCCTCGAGCACGCGCAAAATAGCAAAAGGCTCGGCGCTTTGCCAACTAGACCACGGCAAAATTAACCGCGCGGCGCGCTTTGCGTGTTGCCTAAGTCGGTGTCGCTTCTTCTATTAACCATTTATATTAAAAAAAAAAAAAAATAAAAAATAAAAAATATCGCTGTTTATGACCAGTTTTTTTTTCATATTTATAGGCACGTAACGCCTTTGCAGCCAACCCGACTGGTTTCTTCGGGGCAGTCCTGGTAAAATCCGTTGGCCGGGGCGGAGCGGGAGCGCCAAATGCAAACCCTCTCCTTCTCCTTCCGGAACGTCTTGTCCGTGTCGTAAGCTGCCGTCGGGTAGAGGGCGGCGGCGGTGGCGAGGAGTTCGGGGTAGGGCGATCATTTCGCAGAAGCACCGCTGCGAGCGCGTTGGTGAGCTCAACAGCGCCGCCATCAAAGCCAGCGCCACCACCGAAGCCCACGACGCCTCTGCGCCCAGCGCAACCCTTATGGCCCGCGCCAAACCAGCTTTGCCCTCGGCGCCGAAGCACGAAGCACCCGACTGAAGAATCCAGGAAAAGGGCAGCAACGAAGGAGCGAGTCCGTGGGCGTGGTGAGCGTCGTCATCCTTGACCTGGTCGAAGCCGACGATCTGGTTTCGAGGAAGCGACTCGCGCCACTCGTCGTTCACTCGAAGGCCTGCGCCGGCGGTCCACGCGAATATCTGCAAAACATTCGTTTTACCGCTGGAGTTGGTAGGCCGGTCGCTCACCACTGAAAGGGGTCCAAAACAGCGTGCTATAAAAAAACTCGATTTGAGCAGCTCGAGTTGAAAACAAAACTCTGAATTCGCGCTCACGTTCGACGTAAAATGCCGCCCAA
>Ga0209491_10010694_pt1 | contig 10952 bp, 3 predicted proteins | sample BON02_FD_187213 | JGI IMG/M metagenome (GOLD analysis project Ga0209491, IMG submission 187213) | Freshwater microbial communities from Lake Bonney liftoff mats and glacier meltwater in Antarctica - BON-02 (SPAdes) (version 2) | ecosystem: Environmental > Aquatic > Freshwater > Ice > Glacier...
TGCTGCTGCTGCTGCTGCTGCTGCTGCTGCTGCTGCTGCTGCTGCTGCTGCTGCTGCTGCTGCTGCTGCTGCTGCTGCTGCTGCTGCTGCTGCTGCTGCTGCTGCTGCTGCTGCTGCTCCTGCTCCCAGGCTCGCCGCCGCCGCTCTCCTTGCTCCTCCTCCTCCTGCTGTTGCTGCCGCCGCCGCTCTTCTTCCTCCTCCTCCTGCTGCTGCTGCCGCTGCTGCTGCTCCTGCTCGTCGCGCTGCTGCTGCATCAGATGCAGGTCCCACTCCTGCTCCCGCTTCTGCTGCTGCGCCATCGCTTGCCTTCCCGGGCTGCTGCGCTCCGCAAACGCCGTCAGCCAAGCGGTCGGCGACTGCCCGCCGCCGCCGTTGGCGTCGCCGCCGTTGGCGTCGTCGGGCCCGCCAAAGGGGCCGACGGCCGCAGCGGGAGGGGCCGCGAGCGTGGGGTGGGGGCCGCTGCTGCTGCCACCCCCACCACCACCGTCGAAGGCGCGGGGGGAGGGCTCGGCAGCGGGGACGCGGGGTGGCGCCGCGGCCGTGCGCACGGGCGGGGGAACGAAGAAGGGCGCAGGGGGACCGGCGGCCCCTTGGAACGGCGGCGGCGGGGGGGCCTCTGCTTGCTGCTGCCGCTGGTGTGGTGGTGTTGGCGGTGGCTGCTGCGGCTGCGGCTGCTGCTGCGGCTGTTGCTGCTGATCCGGTTGCTGGTGGTGTGGCTGCGGCGGAGGCGGAGGCAAGCCGGGCTGGTAAAACTGCTGCTGCTGCTCCTGCTGCTGCTCCCGCTGGGGCGGCGGCCACGAAGGCGGCTGCTGCTGCTGCTCCTGCTGCTGCTGCTGCTGCTGTAGCAGCTGCTGCAGGTCTTGCTCTTGCTGCTGCTGCGGCGGCGGCCACCCCACGGCCGCCGGCGAGACGGGCGCGCTCGCCGATGAGCGCGCTGCCGCCGGCGCGCCGGGGACGCCGTCACGGCTGCCGTCGCCGCCGCCGCCCCGGGGCCGCGGCGCCGCCCCCGCCTCCCGCTCCGCCTCGGCCGCCAGCACCGTCGCCCGCGGCACGACGACCGTGTACATGTAGGCGACCTGCACGCAAGGGGGCATCGCCTCGCCCAGGTGGCTGCCGTTGGCGTCGCCGCCTTTTTTCCCGTTGCGCCAGCCGCCGCCGCCGCCGCCGCCGCCGTTCCCGCCGCCGGCCGCCGCCGCCGCCGCCTCGGCCGCGTCGCGCCCCTCGAGCGGCAGCCTGGCTCCGGGCGCCAGGTCCAGGTCCACGGCCACCGCGTCCTGCCCGTCCACCCACGGCACGTGGAAGAGGCCGCCGTGCCGGGCGTCGGCGCGGCACCCGCGCCCGTAGCAGCGCCCGGGCACCGCCAGCGCCGGCGACGCCCGCACGCGCAGAAGGCCGGACGAGGCGCCGCCGGCCGACAGCCGGCGGAAGAGGTCCTCCGCCAGGGGCGCCTCGTCGACGCCGCCGGCGCCGGCCGGGTAGTAGAACAGCTGGCCGCCCGTGAGGGCGGCGAGGGGCTCGAGCAGGGGCAGGCCGAGGGGGGGTGTCGAGGGGGCGGCCCCTGCTTCGGAGCCGCCGCCGCCCCCCCCCGCCGCCGCAAACACGTCGACGACGACGCCGCTCGCCGCCGCCGCCGCGCCGACGGCCGCCCAAAAGTCGGGCGCGCCCGGGTCCTCCAGCACGAGCGTGGGCGTCTCCCCGCCGCCGCGCTCAAACGCGGCCACGAGGGTCGCCTTGCCCGGGCCCAGGTCCGGCGGGCCGGACAGAAACACGGCCAGCCGCGTCGCCGGCCTCAAGACGGGGTCGGCCATCGCCACGACGCCCGAGCCGCCGCCGCCGCCGCCGCCGCCGCCGCCGCCGCCGCCGCCGCCGCCGCCGCGCAGCAGCTCCAGGACGCCGACGAGGGCCGGGCCGAGGGCGCGGCGGCGGGGGACAGGGCCCGGACGCCGCCTCCGGCGGGGACCGCGCTCGGACGCCGCCGGCGCGGGCGGGACGACACGACGGGACGAGAGCGCCTCGACCGTGGCCGCGAGCGCGCCGCGCCACCGTCCGACGGGCGCGAGCAGCGCGTCGAGCGGCACGGCGGCGGCCAGCGGGCACAGCAGGGGCCGCCCCTCGAGCACGGGCACGGCGCGCGAGAGAGGGGGAGCGCCCGCCGCCGCCCCGGCTGCCGCCGCCGCCGCCCCCCGCGGCTCGAACAGCTCGACGCAGTCGCTGAAGGCGACGAGGCCGAATCGGGCGCCGCTGGGGAGCGCCTCGAGCGCGGCGAGCAGCGCACCGCGGACGGCCTCGACAAAGTCCTCGCCGCCGGACAGGTCGACGAGGGCCAAAAAGGTGGGCGCGTGGGGGTCATAGGCGGGCTCGTCCTCTTCCTCCTCGTCCTCCTCCTCGTCGGCGTCTGCACCCTCGGCGTCCGTCCCTGCCCCCGCCGCCGCTCCTTCGGCGCCGCCGCCAGCAGCCGCTGTTGCCGCCCCTTTTGCTGCTGCCGCTGCCGCTGCTGCTGCCGCTCCCCTCTGCTTTCGGACGCCAAACCACGGCGGCGACTCGCTCGCGGCCACGAGAACGTCGTACACGTCGCCGCGCAGCTCGGGCACCGCCACGGCCGCCAGCGCCGTCGCCGCGCCGTCGGCGCCGTGCTCTTCCGCCGCCGCGCAAACAGGGGCGTATCGCCGCGCCTCGAGCGGCGAGCGCAGGTCGTTGCGCGCGCCGCACAGGGCGCACAGCCATTGGAGGCCCGGCTCGAAGCGCGCGTGCCCGTTGACGTAGGCGGCGCAGGCGCGGCAGCGGGGCAGCTGCCCGGCGAGGACTGGGGGGTAGTGCTGCTGGTTCTGCCGTCGAAGGGCCGCGTCGTCGTCGGCGTCGGCGTCGGCGTCGTCCAGCGTCTCGGCGGCGTGCAGGCCGGGCACGTCGCAGAAAGGTTGAATCAGCGCCGTGAACGGCAGGCCCACGTCCTCCAGCAGCGCCCCGTCGACCGGGGGCCGCTTGAGCGTGAGCTCGACGCGCATGGTGGTGGTGATGGGCGTTTGGGCGTTCCAGGTGTCGTTGTTGTTGTGTTTTTGCCGTGTGTCTTTCGAGACCCTCGGACGCGCCTGTGAATCCCAGCCCGAGAGCGTGATGTGCGACTTCCGACGTGAGCCTTCTGGTCCCGGCCCCCACTCACGCGCCTCGGGCTCTTGCGGCTCGGCGATTCATGTTCAAGGTGGCGGGTTCTATTTGTCGTTTCCTAAACGCGCTCTAGTAATCTACCGTGTGTTTGTTCATTGTGATGGTGATGATGAAGTTGATGATTATGATGATGACGATTACGAGAACAGAGGCATGCGGGTTTGCGTGTCACGTGAAAGAACATTTGTTGTGCGTCGGCGAAGGGCGCGGGCGTCGATCGCCAGGCGGCAGCGTCAAAGCGCGGGCTCGCAAAGCCCTCACGCGACAAACTTCACCTCGCGCGCTGGGGCACTTGAGAGCGAGGGCGAAGCAGAGGGGGGAAAGGCGGGCGCGGCAACGTCGACGGCAGCACCGCGAGAGCGGCGGCGGGACCTGCCGCGCTCGCATGTGGTTCCCCGGAGCAAAGCGGGCGGGCGGGCGGCGGCGCGCTCTTTGCAGAGGCGGCCCTGCAGCTGCTGCTAACGCCGTCGTGCCCCAGGCGGTCCCTCGGATGGGGGGTTCCCAACAAGGAGCCCCCAGCAAGGGTCCGCCTGGGACCTGTTGGGAAAGGCGCGCAGCCGCAGGGCCGCCTCGGCGAGGAGCGCGCCGCCGCCCGCCCGCGCCGCCCCCGCCCCGCTGGGCCCCAGCGAAAAACCAGCGCGCGCCAGCTGCTTGCGCCTGGCTTTCGTGATGCTGCCGCGCGCCCCCCCCCCCGCCGCCGCTCTGCCTCGCCCTCGCCCCCCGCCTCGTCCTCGCGGCGCGGCGCCGCGCGGACGGCGACCCCGCGCGCCCCCGCAAAGGCCATCGAAGCGATCGGCTGTGAGGGGCCGTCTCGGCCGGCCATCGTCGCACGCCGATTTGCTTTGCGGCCGGCCAGCGGGCCCTTCTCGCGCGCGTCGAGCCCGTCGTACGAGTCTGGGCGCGGGCCGAATGACGATCTTGCCCCGAGCGACGTACTTTTTACTGCAGGATTGTCTCAGGCGGGTCACCCCCGCCCGAGGAGGCGCAGCGCTTGTGGCCCCCGCGACCCTCGCAGCTAAAAGAAAACACTACGCGAGAATCCGCCCCCAGGTGCTGCCCTACGTAGTGCCAGCGGCGACCGATCACGCGCGCCGCACTGCGCGCAGCTGCGGAGCGCCACTGTCCGCGGCCGAGAGGCGGCGGCGGGCACAGAGACTCGCAGGTGCGGGCGGAGCGGCAAGGTCGTCACGTGCCGCGCTCCAGTACGTAGGGCAAGACCTGAGGGAGGATGCTCGGAGTGGCTCGGCTGTGGCTGTGCGAGGGGCGCTTGGACCCTGCGCCGCGCATCCTCGGGTGGGGGCGACCCACTTGAGACAATCCTGCAGTAATAACTCGCCCGGGCCGAGATCGTCGTCTTGGTCGCGCGCGAAGGGCCGTTGACCGTTTTCCTGCGTGCCGCTTTCGTCCCTTCTTGTGCCCTTCTTTTAGGATACTTTTACGACGAACAGGACAGCATCTCGGACGGCCAGGTCTCGCTGGAGCTGTGTACAGTCGGTTCAGAGGGGAAGGAGGGGCTCACAAGACGGCCGAGAGGGCGGGCGGGCGGGCGGGCGGGACGGCAGTCTCATGGCGCGCGGCGCAAGAGGTACCCGCGTCAGGACCCCGCCCATCCGCGGGCTGTCCTTGTTTGTGTTAAGCTCTGTCGATGTGTTGTTGTTGTTTGAGAGAGAGAAGGGAGAGGGGGGGGATCTCACGAAGGAGCGAAACAAGAGGAGGCGATAAAAATAGTCGTCGACGCGGCGACGCAAATCGCTCGACGAAAACAGAAGGTCAAAATGCTTTCCGCATTCTCATCCTCATTCATCCTCATTCTTCCATGGAAACAACAAGCACCAACTACGACCTTTGTTTCAGAGCGTCTCCTACTGCTCATGTGCATCCTCTTCGTCGTGTCTGCGCGGCACGCTACAACGCCGCGCTGCGCTCGCTCCGGGCGTCCTCTTGTGTTTGGCCGAGCGCCCCGTCTTCTTCGCTCGGGCTCGGCCGCGGCCGGAAGCCGCAGCGGCATGGCCACGCCGCCCAAATGGCGGCGCGCTCAGTACGCCGCGCTAGGTACCATAAGCTCGCCCACAAGTGCAACAAGCGCCGTGAAGGTTGGTCGTCGTGCTTTTGTCGTTGACTTTTTCAGAGCCGTCGTTCCTCGTCGCTCCTTCTAAAAACAAAAACAAAACTCCCTTGCCCTCGTCAAGCCGCCCGAAACAACACCCCACAGCCCGATAGATGAAACGAGCCCTCGGATATCAAACGTCGGGACCTTCTTCGTGCGGCCTTTCGGGCGGGAAAACCCGCCGCTCAAAGGGGTCGCAAGCACCTGCTTGCCGTTTTGCAGCAGCGACGCAGAGGGGGGGCCGCTTCTCCTTGTACGGCCCGCGCCCCGATTAGAGTTCGGCTCCGGCCGCGGCGACAAACGAGACACGTGACGTTTTTGCATGGTGCTGGGAATCTTTGCCGGCGGCCCGTGGATGGGCTCCTCGCCGTGGTGCATGAGGTTTTTCTCGACGTGCCGAGCCGACTCCCGCCCCGGCCACCAGGCGGCCGGCGAGCCTTTGTGTCTACAATGGGCTTCCGCTTGTCGTTCGAACGGGCGGGCGCCCCTAGTTGACGCAGGTGACTCGCCGGGCGCCCGGTGCCACCCGAGGTCGCCGGGCGGGAACCGCCGCGGCATGGTCGCCTGCGCACCACGTCGAGGAGCTCATCTTCGGGGCCGCGCTCCTTCGAGGCCCACGCCGGCGCGGCGCGGGCTCTGCAAAGGACGACGACGCTCGGGCAAAAGAGGCGGCGGCCGAGGCGTCTCGCGACGCGCGCGCGCGACGAGGGGCCTCGCGCCGTCGCGATATGCTAGCCTTGGGATCCTCAGCACCATGCTCAGACGTCAAACACGCGCTGCGTAGGTGAAGACGAACAGAGGGCGCGGGCCGCGCATGTAGAAGAAGCGGACGTCCCCGGCTCTCTGCGTCGCTGCTGCGTCGCCGCTGCCCCCCCCCCGCAAAAGCCACTGGCGCTCGCGGCCGTCGCGGCGGGGCAGGTCCCCGCCAAAAAAAGGCCGCTGCTGGCGCACAGAAAAAGGGCCTGCTGATTTGATTTTCGAGGGAGCGTTTCGTCTGACGACTGCACAACGCCTCTAAATCATGACACGCGCGCTTTCTGTATAAAGAATTCGCGACGCGCGACCGTGAGAGGTAAACAAGGCAGCGTGCCGGCAGCAAGAGAGAGAGGCGGGCGGCGCCGGCGCCTTGAGCGACGAGCAGGGCGCGCGACGCTCTGGCTCCGCTCGACCGTTTGGTGACCGCGGAATGCTGGCGGCGACGTCGACCTCGCCGACCTCGACGCCATCAAACCCCCCAGCAACTCGATCGACGCAGCTGCTGCTGCGAGCGCCCGCCACCCTCTTGCGCGCGGGCGCTCTGTTGTCGTCCGCGGCGGCGGCGGACGGAGCGACATAAGACAAGCATCCGCTGCTCCTCGTCCCTGCAACAACCAACCAATCGCGGCCAATCCATCACCCCCACCAAGACTGACCCCTCCACAGCACCCCTCAGCAAGCAAGCGAGCAAGGAGAGGCGCGCGCGCGCGAGGGCCCAAACACACACACATCCAAATCTCCTAGCAGCGCCAGCTGCGCCAATCGGCCCCAGTCGCCGACCGACGCCGATCATGCTGATGCGCGGCCAGCTCGCGGCGCGCGGCCGCCTCGTCGGGCGCGCCGCCGGCCGCTCGCGCGCCGTGCGCGTGCGTGCGCAGGTGCGTTTGGAGTCCTTGGAAGTTCTCCTCCACCTCCATTTTGGCTCTCACGCGCGCTCTCTGGGGCTCTCGTCCTTGCACGCGCGCGCGCCCCTCTCTCAAAGCCCGCGCCGCGGAATCAATCCCCGAAGCCGACCGATCACGACGCACCGTTGGCTTGCGACCCGGATCGGCCCTACCCCCACAAACACGGGAAAGCGAGATGCTGCCGCCGCCGCCAGCGCAGCCGCCGCCGCCGCCCGCGCCCGCCGCGCGCTCGCCGACGCCGCAACTGACGCCCCGCCCCCCTAACGCCCGCCCAGAAAAACCCACAAAACACCAAGCAGGCCGCCCCCCCGGCCGCCGACGCCGCCGCCCACGCCGTCGCCAAGTACTGCGAGAGCACCAGCCGCACCCGCCGCCGCCCCACGCGCACCGTCCGCGTCGGAAGAGTCTTGATCGGCAGCGAGCACCCCATCGCCCTGCAGACCATGACGACGACCGACACGCGCGACGTCGCGGCCACCGTCGCGCAGGTGAAGGCGTGCGCCGACGCGGGCGCCGACCTCGTGCGCATCACCGTGCAGGGGCGCAAGGAGGCCGAGGCGTGCGCGCGCATCCGCGCCGCGCTCGACGCCGACGGCTACGACGTCCCCTTGGTGGCCGACATCCACTTCCAGCCCGCGGTCGCCATGATGGTGGCCGAGGCCTTCGAGAAGATCCGCATCAACCCGGGCAACTTTGTCGACGGGCGCAAGACGTTCGAGGAGATCGACTACGACGACCCGGCGGTCTTTGAGGCGGAGCGCGCGGAGATCGAGACCGGGTTCACGCCGCTGGTGCTCAAGTGCAAGGAGCTGGGGCGCGCGATGCGCATCGGGACCAACCACGGGTCGCTGTCGGCGCGCATCCTGTCGTTCTACGGAGACACGCCGCGGTGAGGATGCCTTTTGTGTTGTTGTTGTTTTCCGCGCTCTTTGAGTTTGGCGGGCGGGTCGTTTTTGTCGGTTTTGTTTCCTTTTTTCTCTCTCCTCCGCGCTCGCCGTGAAGCGCACAAGACACAACACACGCTCGCACACACGCACCATCTCTCACTCATTCGACCCCTCAACCCCCCCCCCCCCCCCCCCCCCCCAAAAAAACACATAAAAAAAAACGCAGCGGCATGGTCGAGTCTGCATTCGAGTTTGCCGACATCTGCCGCAAGCACGACTACCACAACTTTGTCTTCAGCATGAAGGCGTCCAACCCCTTGGTGATGGTGGCCGCCTACCGCCTCCTCGCCGAGGAGCAGTACAGCCGCGGGTGGGACTACCCTTTACATTTAGGTGTGACCGAGGCGGGCGAGGGGGAGGACGGCCGCATGAAGTCGGCCATCGGCATCGGCTCCCTCCTCATGGACGGCCTGGGCGACACCATCCGCGTCTCGCTGACCGAGGACCCGGAGCTCGAGATGGACCCCTGCCGGCGCCTGGCAAACCTGGGGACGGACGCGGCGCGGGGCACGGGCGTGGGCGTGGCCGCTTTCGCCGACTCGCGCGACACGCACAGCTACGGCCGGCGCGAGGCCGAGCTGCCCGCGCAGCGCGAGGGAGACAGCCTCGATTACCGCACGGTGCTGCACCCGTCGGGCTCGGTCTTCAGCGCCGTCACCTTGGCCGATCTGGACGCCCCCGGGGCCGAGGCCACGTACCGCAAGCTCGGCGCCAAGATGGCGGTCGGAATCCCGATCAAAGACATTGCCACCAGCGACAGCGTCTTCCTGCGCGAGCTGCCGCCCTCGGGCGACGCCGACGGCCGGCGCGCGCTCCGCCGCCTGCAGGAGAGCGGGGTGCACGTGGTGGCTCCTTTGGAGGCGGCCGCGGCCGACCCCATGCCGGGCGTCATCCCCGTCTTACCGCTGTCGGCGCTGGCCGGCGGCACGTCCCCCACTCTGCCCCCAGGAGCCGAGCGCTTTGCCGTCCGCATCGACGGCACAGAGGCCGACGCCGCGCTCGTGCTCGCGCTGGCGCCGGGCCAGAGCGCCGCGCGCTCGCCCGTCTTTTGCTTGCTCGACCCGGAGGACCAGGCGTCGCGCATGCACGCCTCGCGCCGCGTGTTTGAGGCCCTGCGGGCCACCGGGTCGCGCGTGCCCGTCATCCACCACCTGCGCTACTCGGCCGACGGAAGCGCTGCCGGCGCGGGCGGAAGCGGAAGCGGAAGCGGCGCCCTCGACGGAAACGGCGGAAACGCTGCCGCCGGCGCCGCCGACGAGCGCGCCGCCCGCGACGCCGTGGTCATCGCCACGGGCTCGCGCTGCGGCGGCCTGCTGGTCGACGGCCTCGGCGACGGCGTGCTGATCGAGGCGCGCGGGATGGATTTGGACTTTCTGCGGACCACCAGCTTTGGCCTGCTCCAAGGCTGCCGCATGCGCAACATCAAAACCGAGTTTGTCTCGTGCCCCTCGTGCGGCCGCACCCTCTTCGACCTGCAAGAAGTTACGGAGGAGATCCGCCAGAAGACGGGCCACCTCCCCTTCGTGACCATCGCGGTCATGGGCTGCATCGTCAACGGACCGGGGGAGATGGCCGACGCCGACGTCGGCTACGTCGGCGGCGCGCCGGGGAAGATCGATCTCTACGTCGGAAAGGAGGTCGTGCGGAGGGGCATCCCCATGGAGGGGGCGTCGGACGCGCTGGTGCAGCTGATTAAGGACATCGGCAAGTGGGTGGACAAGGACGCGGAGGAGGAGGGGGCGGATGTGGGGGAGAAGCAGCTGGCGGGGAGCAAGGCGTGAAGGGGGTGCGTGCTTTCAAAAAAGACGAACTTTTGTGTTTGGATCGGCGTTTCTGTGCTCTCTTTTTTTTAAGCGCTCGCCCCGAGAATGAAAAAAAAACAAAAACATTCTTTTACATGTGCTTGATTACAAAAAAGCCGGGAGGGAGATAGAGTAACGCGCGATGACGATCGATCGCGTGCTTGAGCTGGAGGTCGGGTCGGATTGAGTTGCGGGCGCGCGCGGGGCGATTGGGAAATGAAATGCAAGAGGGCCAGCGAGGGAGGGAGGCACCGCGCGCAAAAATCGCAAAGTGGACGCATCAAAAATAAAAAGAAAACATCAATAAAAAGAAAACATCATTCCCCCTCCTGCCTCACGTCTGGCGCATGTTCTCATAGAGCGACTCGGCAAACACCTGTGCAGGCGACCGGGGGCCCTTGCCCGCCGCCGCCGACTCGCCCTCGGCCATGTCGACCGGGCCGACGGCGGCGGCGGCGGCCGAAACGGCGGCGGGCGCCGAGGAGCGGCGGAGGGCGGTGGGCGCCGCAGCCGCGCCTTGCTCGATGTGGGAGCGGTGCACGGGCATGGGGACGGAGACGTTGGAGTTGAAGTCGTTGAACGAGGGGACGTAGCGCATCTGTGTTTTGTTGTTAGTGTGCGTGCGTGTGTGGGATTGGAGAGAGAGAGAGGACCGGGTCGACGATCGAAGAGAAGGGTGTCGTGAGAATCGCCTCCTCCATGCGATCGCCTTTTCCGCCCCGCCACGGCGCCCACGGGGCGGCGCTCGATGCGGACGCGTAGCAGAACTACCGCGCGCGACCAGTTACGATCCACGCACCGCCTCCTCCTCCGTCTTGGCGCTGGAGCGGTTGTTCTCGGCGCTCATGGTTTGGATGATGGTTGGTGTTGCAAAAGAGGAAACGAGAGCGGGGGCGCGTGTGTACACGTGGAGAGTGTGAAGTTTGTATATGTAAGAGGGATTGAGTTTGCGAGCGATCGAGAAAGAGGCGTCTCCGACCTTACATCAAATCGGGGAACCGACCGTCAGCAAAGGCGACGAGGACGGCCGTGCTTCGGTGTGTTGGCGGCCGCCCAACGAAAAGCCGCCCAACGAAAAGCAAAAGAAAGGGAGGACAAAGGAAAGTGTAGCATCTTCTTCGCGATGGGGGATGGAGGAGGACACGTAAATCGTGTGTGTGTGCGTGCACGGGAGACGGGCAAAAGGGGCGGGGGGAGGGGAGGCAGAGGCGCGTGCGTGCGTCCGGGGCGCTCGCTCGTTGCTCTCTCGCCAGCGTTTTTTTTTGCTTCCGTC
>Ga0209491_10010696_pt1 | contig 10951 bp, 8 predicted proteins | sample BON02_FD_187213 | JGI IMG/M metagenome (GOLD analysis project Ga0209491, IMG submission 187213) | Freshwater microbial communities from Lake Bonney liftoff mats and glacier meltwater in Antarctica - BON-02 (SPAdes) (version 2) | ecosystem: Environmental > Aquatic > Freshwater > Ice > Glacier...
AGGATTTGGAGGGAAAGCGAGGAGAGGGGAGGCGAGTGTGTGGTGAAGAAGGGAGCGCTGGTTGGACCATGAGCAGCAAACCAAGCACGCCTCGACGACCGCGACCTGTCATACCAGCACCATGGCCGCTGGGTACATTTGTCCGTGCACACAGGGGGTACCAAGGCCAGGTGCAAAGTAAAGGAGGCCATCCACACATTTCGTCTTCTCGCTTCTCGCTCCTCGCTCGACGCGATGATGATGCTGCTGGTTGCGCGAAGATCCCTAGACAAAGAAACCGACAGACAGCTCGGAACGTACGTTTTTGCATGTGTGGGACTGCACTGCAATGTATACAAGCACAGCTTGAAGCAAGTGCGAGCAATATGTGAGAAAAGGGGGCGCCACAGCTTGGACAAGTGGGTGGGGGTGGAGATTCAACTCGCCGGATTTCGATTCTCCGGCAGGTAAATTACATTTCCCCCGCCGTCGTGCGCAGCACCTGCCTGGGAAGAGGAAAGCACACCCCCCCAAACAGATGTTCTGTGAACACCGACCTAGGCATAGATTCACGTATGCGCCCAATCCTACCATACACGCACACACCAAACAGCCATGGCCGATAGCGGCAGCGATAGCAGCAACGAAGTCGACCAGAGGGGCCATCAGGCGCCGGACGTCAAGTCGCTCCAGAGCCTGGTAGGTGCCTTGGTCCCCGCGCTCGTCATTGGCACAATTTACCTCGTGATCTGGTGGTTCGTCACTCGGCACCGCTTCCGTGACGTGTACGACTGCAAGCGTCGTCGCCTCGACGTCTTGCATGAGGAAAGCCAACGCAGTTCCACAGGCCGCCAGCCCTCCACGCGGGGCTGGCCTGGGGCCGACGTTGGCGGGACGAACGACGCGGAAGAAGAATATGGCATGGTCAGTAGACCCAGCAACACCACCACCGCCAGCACTGACTCCACTACTGCGACTCCCCCCGTTGCCTTGACCATGGCGCCTGTGCCGCCGCCGCCACCGCAAGTCTCTCTTCCGCCTCCCCCGCCGCAGCCGTCCGCGCCGCATGTGCCGCCCCTCATGTCCTTGGTGTACCGCAACCCCGTGCGATGGCTCTCCACGCTCTGGCACACTTCGGAGCACACTCTCATTGGATGCCTCGGTGCGGATGCCTACATGTTCTTGCGCTTCCTTCGCCTCGGGTACTGGGTGAGCCTGGCGGCAACGATACTCGGGCTCTTGGTGTTGCTGCCCGTCAATACTGTGGGGGGCAATCACCTAGGCCAGCTCGAGCGCCTGTCCTTGTCCAACGTCGCCGATGGTTCTGGCTTGCTGTGGATCCCGCTTGTGGTGGCTTATCTTTTGGTTGCATATGTGTTGTACTTGCTTCATCACGAGTACACAGTGTACGTCGAATTGCGCCAACGCTATTTGCGCTGTCCCACGGCCCAAAACTACTCCATCCTCCTGCGCGACATCCCTGAGCCTATGGACTACCACATGCTCAAGCCCTATTTGACAAATTTGTTGGGCGAAGACGTGGCCACAATCCGTTACATGAATCACCATCGGCGCTTGCGCTACGAGCGCTTGGTGAAGCAGAAGGACGAGGCCGTGGTGCGACTGGTCCGGGCCGAGCGTGGGCTCGAGGACAGCGGCGGTCTGCAGCGCCCCACACACCGAGACAACTGCCAGGTCTTTGGAGCCCCTCTTCGCTGGCTGCCTGCTTGGGGTCCCAAGATCGACACGATCGACGCCATGAAAAATGAGATTGGGCAGTGCAACCGCTTGCTGGCCTTGATCCGGGATGAAGACGAGACGCTGACCAGTGTTGAAAGCCCTGTCCATGCGTGCATTGTTACGGTCGAGCTGGTGCGCGTGGCCACCGCATTCAAAACCATCCCCTTACAACCCCACGTCGAGTATTTTACCGTGAGCGAGGCGCCTGCACCCGAGCAAGTGCTGTGGCGGCATTTGGCCTCGCCCCGGTGGGCACGTTCCCTCCGCAGCGTGCTCGTCTGGGTACTCGTGGGCGTGGTGATCGTAGGTTACACCGTGCCCGTGGCCTTTGCCTCCTCATTGGCCAACCTGACGGCTCTTTCGCGTACGCGGGCCTTCCACTGGTTGCGACCTCTCGTGAATGCCAGTCCGGCCCTGACAGCCCTCATCCAAGGTTTTTTGCCGCCGCTGGTGGTGGCCTTCTTGCTAAATTTGGTGCCCCCAGTCATGAAAGCCTTGAGCCGGCTGCAGCACCTGCCCTCGGACGTGGAATGCGAGAACTCTGCCATCTACAAGGTGTTTATGTTTGCCCTGCTCGACATCTTCTTGGCCTACACCATTGCGGGCTCCATCTTGGGCAAGATTCAGCAGTTTGTGGACCTCGCAGACCACCCGTCGGAAATAGTGAATCTCTTTGCAACTACGCTACCCGCGCAATCCACCTTCTTCATGACGTACATTGCCTTTGGGGCGCTGAACGCTCTTCCTGGTGAGCTGCTGCGATTGGGCTCGCTGGTGGTGACCACGATCAAGAAGAAGTGGCTGCAGACGAACCGCGGCTTGTGGGACGAGCTGGAACTGCTCACCGAGCCAGTGGGCTTGCACGAGCTCTATAACTTCCCCATGGTCGTGTTTTTGGCCTTGGTCACGTACTCTGTGGTGGCACCGCTTGTGTCCCTCTTCGCCCTTGTGTACTTTGCGCTTGCCTACCCGGTTTACGTGCACCAGCTCATGTATGTGTATCAGCCCACCGCTCACACCGGCGGCACCCAGTGGCCCGTCGTCTGCGGCTGCTGTGTCGCGGCTTTGGTGGTGCAGGAGTTGCTGATGCTGGGCATTTTCGGCATCAAGGAAGCCGCTGTGCCTGCCGCGTTACTTGTGCCCTTGCTGGTCGCCACCATCACGGTGGGCCTGCGCTTCCGCAAGGAGTACGCCCGGGTGACGGCCGTGGCGACGCTGGGGAGCTTGATGCACACGGATGTAGCCGAGTACGGGCCCACGACCTGGACGGAGCTCAAGAACGCCTATGACCCCTATCCGGACAGCGGACGGACGACGGAACTCTCCAAGGACAAACTGAGCTTCTGGACTGAGCCATATGGGGTGGTCACACAGGGTGTGTTTAGCGACGGGCAGCGAGGCACGGTGTGCGTGATGAACGCTTCGTCGGAGGCGGAATTCATGGAAGTAATGGGGGGCCCGGTGGGCGGTGGGCCGAAGTCTGTGCGCCCAGCCGCGACTGACTATGGGAGCTTAGCTGGAGGGGAAGCTGGCGGTGGCGGTTCAGAGAAGGATGCTCGCGAGGAGGCGTGCTACCAGGGCACGGCGATCGAGCCACCGCGGCGAGAAATTCATTTCCAGCTGGGGCGGACCGATGGGACGGAAGGAGGGGAGGAAAAGTGGGAGCAGGTTGACGTGTAGAAACCAAGGGAGTGTAAAGAAAGACTGGCGGAAGACTGGAGATGAAGAGATTTAAAAAAGACAAAAAGAAAAGAGAAGGATGACACGTGACGTACAAAAGAAAGACGTAGGCACGGGTACGGGACCGGTAAGAGGATCAATGTTCAGACAGCAAGCAGCCAAAAGAAGCAAGAAAGAATACAATGACAAATTCTCTTGCTTTTGGGCTAACTAACTAGCTAATGTCAATCTTTTTCGGGCCTGTCAAGAGCGGACTCTGCGACGTGATGAAGAGGGAGGTGGCCTCAGTGTACAACACAGTGTCGTCCTTGGCGTTGCGAATCTCGGCCCGCAAAAACACCTTGCGGCCTTCCACTCGCTCGACTCGGGCCAAAATCTTGACCACGGAGCCACATGTGATGGGTCGCTTGTAGTTGATGGTGAGATTTGCTGTGAATCCGTTACCGCGCTAATGTGGTAGAATTGTGGGAATGGGTTAAATAGTATGAGAACTTGCACTTTGCGTAGAAAATGCGTGTGCTTAGAGAAGCAGGGTGCGGAGGGGCCTCAAACTACAAGCCCGAGTGGTACCTGTGGTAGGCAGCCAGCTAGAATCACGACAAATGTTCCACGGGAACAAGCATAGGTCTCGCTCCTCAAAAGCACCTCGCTTTCATACTGCTCAATAGATACATCTCCCTCCCTCCCTCCCTCCCTCGTCTCCCAGCCCTTCTTACCTTGGCAGCAAAGAAGGCGACTCCCATGGTATTGTCGAGTAAGGCAGCAATGGACCCCCCGTGAATAATGTCCGGATGCCCACTCAGCAGCTTGCCGAGGCGAGCAAATGCCACAATCGAATCGTCGCGCCGGTCTTTGTAAACCTCGTAGCCGTCAATCTTCTCTTTGCCTCGAAGAGTCTCGTGAATTAGGTGGAACTTAGTGGGAGGGGGGCGTAGGAAGGGAAGGGAGAAGGGAGGAGAGGAGATGGTCAGATAAGTGTTCTTTCGCCTGGCAGGGGAGGAAGGGACTTGGCGACGCTTCATTCACTCATCTCCAGGCTTTAAGACACTAACCTTCAAGAACTCAGGGTAGGCCCGATGCAGCTTGGTGTCGACCCGATCATGGTGCTCGGAGAAGGACGGCGCGCTTGTAGCGGTAGCGGTGGCAGTCGCCTCCCTCATCGCCTCCCCTTCCCCACCCTCCTCAACAGTCGCGGCGTGGGCCGTCTCGCATTGACTCGACGACGACATGGAAGTAGCAGCCACGGTGGCAGCAGCGGCTGCTGCCAGCATGGTGAGGAGGGCTGGAGACCTGCTATCACTGCTGCTGCTGTGACTGCTGCTGCTGTTGCTGGTGTAGCTGGTGCTGGAGGGTCGGACCTGACGGAAGGACGAGGACGAAGCCCACCGCAAAAAGTAATGAGGCCTCCGTCGTGCACAGGCAGCAGCCACCGCGCCACCGGCCTCGCGGAGCGTCGTCAAGGCCAAAGGCGTGGTCATGATGCTGTGGCTGTGTCGTTGGGTTTGCGTATTGTGTTTTGTGTAAATGCGTGAGAAAGGGAGGGAGGAAGACAGCATTCATCCGATCATCTCGCATGGAAGAAAATGAAATTAGACGCTCGACTCAATTTCACATGCATGCGCCCCCCACACCCAACATCCCAACCCGCGGGCACTGCGGCACGCCGGCAACAAAGCGCAGCGCGGCAAGGAGGGTGCTCGCCGGCCGGCCGCTGGCTTTTAATCGCTCCGTGGTAATCTGCCTCTCCTCTGCCCGCCTCCCCGCCATCTCACCAGCACCGACATCGGGCAAGGCAGCGGAGGATGAAGCGCATCAGCACCAGCACGTCCTCCTCCAGCCTTGGCCCACCACCCGCCGCGGCGGCAGCAGCAGCAGCACCAGCCGGCACGAGTCCAACAGCAGCCGCGGCGCACGCCAGCAGCTCAGTCCCGGCAGCTCGAGTAGGAGGGAGCAATAGGGGCAACAGCAGCAGCATGTACCCGCCGGCTGCCATGGAAGACCCGGCGGCCTCCCCCTCGCGACGCACCGCTGGCGCATCCATAGTAGGCACGGGTGGGCACTCACGGAGACGAAGGTGGCCTTGGGCTTGGCTCCCGGCTGCAGCAGCATCATCGTCGCCGCCCTCCTCCTCCTCGTCCACCCCTCCCTCCCCTTCCACCCCAAAGACAAGACGGCGCCGACCTCTACCACCACCCCCACCACCATCCTCCCCATGCAGCAGCAAGCACCGCTCCTCCTCCGCATCATCCCCCTCCCTTTGCGCCACCTTGGCATTCAACACCAAGGGCCTCCTGGACCACGCCCGCCGCCGGCCTTGCTTCGCCCTCCTCGCCACCCTCACCTTCCTCCTTGCCCTCGGCCGCGCCGGCTGGTGGTGGTGGTGGGAAGGCGGGGTTGGGGGGAGACAAGCCCACACTTTGACGGGCTCCTGGGCTCACGGCCGGTACCACGATCACGTCACGCCTCTCCAGCCTGAAGACGCCGAGTACCGCACCCTAGCCTCCACCCACCCCTGGACTGCCGGCTCGGTCATGGAAACCCACTGCCCCTCCTTCAACGCCTCCCTCCTGCCCCCTGACATTTTCGAGCGCAAGCTCTACATTGCCGCGAACCTGAAAGACAACGAGGGAATCATGGCCAACCTCATCCAGCAGCTGACCCTCCTGGCCTCCCTCTACCCCGACCCGGCCTCCCACCTCTTCGTCTCCATCTACGAGAGCAACTCCCAAGACGCCACCGGCCGGTGGTTGCGCGTGCTACAGGAGGAATTGGAAGAGATGGGAGTGCCTTCGGCGGTGGTGGCCGGGGGGGCGAAGCGGAAGGTGGGGGAGGAGGACCGGATCCAGTTTTTGGCAAGGATGAGGAATGAGGCCATGGGGCCGCTGTATAGGATGCAGCAGCAGGAGCAGCAGCAGCAGGAGCAGCAGGAGGAGCAGCAGGAGGAGGAGGAGAGAAGGGGGGAAGAAGGGGGGGAGGAGGGGAGTGGGGTGGCGAGGAATGGAACGAGAAGGAGGTTGAGTGCGGAGGAGAAGACGATGACGACGAATTTGGGGGGGAAGAAAAGCAGCAGCAGCTCCAGCAGCAGCAGCAATAGTAGCAAGACGGGTTATGGGAGAGATTTGAAGGAGGGTGGGAAGGAGAGCAGTAAAAGCATGGCAACAACAGCAGACGGAGGAAAGGCGGCCGATGCGAAGAAGACGCAGGGCAAGAGCAGCAGCAGGAGCAGCAGCACAGCCGTCAAGGAGAAGGAGGAAGGGAGGGAGGGAGGGAAGGAGAGGAAGAAGACATCCGCACCACCCGTCACAAGAAGACAAACACGCGGAGGACAGCCCAGCCAGCAGCGGCGCTTCGACCACGTGGTGTTTGTGAACGACGTTTACTTCTGCGCTTACGAGGTGCTGCGTCTCTTGCTCTACAACGCCGACCTGGCCTGTGGCCTTGACCTCTTCCTCGAGCCCTCCCCCAACAAGCACCCCGAGACCGCCGCTGTGAGAAAGGAACTCACTTTTTACGATTTGTGGGTGGCGCGCGATGAGAAAGGCCAGCGCTTTCAGTGGGGCCCGCCCTTTGTCCGGCACGTGCGAGGGCAGGCGAGGGAGGGGGAGGGGGAGGGGGAGGCGGAGTACGAGGAGGCTTTTCCGGTGTTTTGCTGTTGGAACGGTTTGGCGGTGCTGGACGCGGGGCCTTTTTATCAAGGGCTGCGCTTTCGCTCGGTGCGGCCGGGGGAGGGGGTGGTGTCGGAGTGTAGCAACGTCTGCACGGACCTGTGGGTGAATGGGCACAGGAAGGTGGTGCTGGACCCGCAGATCAAGCTGGCCTACGACGAGCCCACCTACGAGAGGCTGCACGCGCTAAGGCCGCCGCGCTACCCGGACTTGTACAAGGTGGACAGAGGGATCGAGACGGTGGTGGAGGCGCCCCGGACGGTGGAGACGTGCTATTTGGACACGGGCCGGAAGAAGGAGGGGGCCATGGTGCGCTTCGAGGACTGCCGGGAGAGGCCGCTGGAGGAGGTGCTGTCGGGGGGGACGAGGCTCGAGGAGTTGTGTTATAAGGGGGGGGAGGAGGTGGAAGAAGAGAAAGGAGGAAATGTTTTTTCTACATCTAGCACCAGCAAGCTCATTAGCGGCTCTAGCAGCAGCAGCAGCAGCAGCAGCAGCAGCATCAACAACAACACTGTCATCCCTCGCATCTTGCTGCAGCTCGCCCCCTTCCCCATCATCGACGTGCCTTACCCCACCTCCCGCACCAGGGGCTGGCTGCCCTCCATTTCTTCCTGGTGGAGCCTGTTCAGGTAAGGACGCGGAAATGTTCGGGGGGAGGGAGGGAGGGAGGAAGAAGGATGGGAGTGGGGGGTTGTGCCTGCAGGCGCAGACTGAAATTTGCTGTGTCATTTGCTTCTTTTTTCTTTCTTTTCCTTATGCAGCAGCCGCATGGCAGCGACCATTTCACACATTCTCATACCCCTCCCTCCTTCCCTCCCTCCCACCCAGCAGCAAGCTCGAACGCCGGCGTGCCCAAGCCCTTCGTCAGCGAGAGATCGACGCCGGCCTCCACGGGTGGCGAGCGGCCTGGGCCGACTGGACAGCTCTGCACGTGCCCACTCGCTGGCAGGTGCTGCTTTACAACCAGACCGAGGCCCGCGTGGCCATGCACGCCCACTTTCCCCTTGCCGGTCCTGTGCTGCGGCGGCTGGAGGATGTGGGGGATTGGGAGCAGTGGCGCACCCTGGTGGCCTTGGCCTTGCTCTACCACCACGGCGGGGTCCTGGTGCCAGTGGGGGTAGGAGGGAGGGAGGGAGGGGTGGGCCGGCCGACGCGTTCGATGGACTGTGTTTGGCGGGAGGGAGAGGGAAGGGGGGGAGGGAGGGCGGACGGCTTGATGATGGTGCTGGGCGATGGAGAGGCGAGGGAGGAAGAGCAGAAGGAAGGAGGGGTGGGGGTGGTGGACGATCAGGGTGCGGCCGACGGAGCGCAGGTGGACAAGGGGCACGACAAGGTGGGAGAAATGGCGGAGCAGCCTGCGTGGTTATTTTTCTCTGCTTCTTCACCCTTTTCTGGCAACGACTCGCTCTCCTTTTCCGCCTCCTCCTACTTCTTCTCCTCGTCCACCTCCTCCTCCAGCCTCTCCTCCCTGTCGTCCTCTCCTTCCTCCCCGGCATTTGCACCCCATTTTCCTGGCGTGCTGGCAGCCCCGTGGCACGACCCGGCCCTACAAGCCGTGGTGGAGCAGCTCTTCTTCTCGGCTGAAGCCTTGGATGGCCTGCGGGAGGCCCGTGCGCTGTCTGAGCGGCAGTGGCTATCCCAACGACTGCGAGGACACGACGGCAAGGGCGGGCAGGAAGGAGATGAAGGCGGAATGGGGGAGAGGCATGAGGTCATGGTCCTGCAGGCGTTGCAGCACGAAGCGGCGACGTTGAGGCAAAGAAGAACAACCGAGGGTGAGAAGCATTAGAGCGAGGCATTGGACAAGGATGGAGAAAGGATTTAGGTAGCGCAAAATTGTATAGTAAAGTAAAAAAGAAAAGTACGAGTGTGATTGTGAAAGATATCTTTGCGCCCTTGTTTTTCCCTACATATTTCTTTCCTGACTTAACCAGGCATGTGCGATGAAAAAATGTTGCGTTGCGTTGAGTTGAGTTGAGTTGAAATGGATAGCTGAGGAGGGGCTGGGTGGGAAGTGAGACCTGAGGAAACATCATTGAACGAAATCTGAAGATATGCTTTTATGTACATAATCTATTGTTTCATTTTTGGAGATTGAAGAGAGGCAGCCCTCATTTTGTCTGACTCATCTTGCAACAGCCGCTGCCACGACATGCCTCTCAGCTTCATCTGCAGCTCCCCCGTCACCAACACCAGCCCTCTCCCCCTCCGGCGCCGTAATGTATCTGTCCACCAAACCCAGCAGGAAAGCATCCGTAAACCGGAGATGGTCCCCTAACGTGCTCTCTAAAAAGATCTTGCCCGCCTCGTCCAGCGCCCGCAGGCCCAGGGCGTCCTTCTCGTCGAGGTAAAACGAGGTGGCGCGCATGGGCAGGATCGTATCTAAAGAGCCGTCGGCGAAGTAACCAAACCACTCGCTCTCGTTGGGGAAGACCTCCGTGTCTGCCTCCGCCTTGACCAGGATGAGGGCCTCCAGGGTGGCGGACAAAGACAAGGGGTAGGAAGGACGGGAGTGTGCGGTGGTCGTGGGGCCGGTGGAGGAGGAAGTGCCGGTGTTGCTGCTGCTGCGGGTGGCAGGTGATGAGGGCGACGATGACGGTGAGGAAGAAGAGAAGGAGGAGGTGAAGGAGGAAAACGACGACACAATCTCACCACCATCGGTCTCGCTGCGCACAGCCGCACCTTTTCGAAGACCAGCCCCAGCCATCAACCGTTCGCTTTCCCTCCTCCGCTCTTCCGTGTCCTCCTCCTCCTTTTCCTCCTCCTCCTCATGGTTGAGAAAGGGCAGGAAAATATTGTGCGCTCGGTAAGCCTCGAGACGAAGCGGGTCGCGATAGTAATTGGCTTGGGCGAGGCGTTGCTGGACAAAGGCCGTGGCAGCGCCCAGTGCCACCAACCCATCCAGCCTCGCGCACACCTCTCGGTCCGTGGCTTCGCAGCCTGGCAAGCCCGCCACCCCCATCAGGGGCCCGTGCATGGAGATCCAACGAGAGACAGGCGGGGAGTTGCACTGCTGAATGTAGGCGCGGAGGAGGAGGGAGCCCTGGCTCAAAGTGATGGCATGAAAGCCGTTGGATAGGAGGGGGTTGGATTGGACCACGCGGATGAGGGCGTCGGTTTGCTCGTTCATGGTCAAGAAGAAGGAGGCCAGCATGTCCTCGACGCCGCCATTGCCCAAGGCCAGATTCAAAATGGGGCGGCTGTGGTTGACGTGCTCGGCAAGGACAGCGTTGAGTCTTTGCATGCCCTCTGCCGTGGCATGATCGCCCATTCCATGCACAAGCACAATGGGGAGGAGAGGCGGAGGGGCAGCTCCGATGGTCACGGCGGCAGCGGCATGGGCGACGAGGTGGGGAAGGAGGAGGAGCGCGACGATGAGAAGCCGCATGCTTGTCACGGTCGCGGTGATAAGGGGTATGCCTATTACTCTGGCCGTAGAGTGATTAGGAATGCCCCTGGTGATTGATGCGCGCGGCGGGTAGCGTGGGTGGGTGGGCTGTTGCGAGCAGGCAGGAGAGGTTTGGCACGTCCGCAAGAAGAGGAGGAGGACCTGAAAGGAAGGGGGAAGACGCAGAGGTGAATCATTATAAATTGAGTTGTATGCGTCGTCGTCATGGAGTTGATGGTGCTGCTTTCAGGTCACAGTCGCGTGCAATAATGGTCGAGGGGAAGGGAGATACGATCAACAGCAGCAACAGCTGCGTCTTCGAAGTTCAACCTCTTCTCCCTCCAAAAATACCCCCCATCCCCGCCACTTTGCTTCTGGTACATGACCGCGTCGTGCGCTTCGTTGCGCGGCGGCTCGACACCGCCTCCGCCCTCACCCAAGCTGACGCTACTATTGCCTCCCCCCTGCCCAAAGCTCGCCGCCAGGGGCTGCAAGCAGC
>Ga0209491_10010697_pt1 | contig 10951 bp, 8 predicted proteins | sample BON02_FD_187213 | JGI IMG/M metagenome (GOLD analysis project Ga0209491, IMG submission 187213) | Freshwater microbial communities from Lake Bonney liftoff mats and glacier meltwater in Antarctica - BON-02 (SPAdes) (version 2) | ecosystem: Environmental > Aquatic > Freshwater > Ice > Glacier...
GGTGCGGCTAGCCTTCGGACGGCACCCGATGCACCCCCCCACACCTGATGATGCTAGCCGCATCCAGAACATCCACAAGACACCGACACAGCTACCAACATACAATAACGCTAGCCGCACCCGTCGCACACCCCCAACACCCGATGACGCTAGCCGCATGCAATACAGCCACAAGACACGTGCCACCAGCCCTGGCCCTGGCCCCATAGTAAGCGGTACGTAAGGCTGTGTTATGTGTATGTGTGTCGTGTGTCCTGTCTTCTCACAGCCACCAGCGGCTGCCAATTACATACACATACAGAAAAATCTTAAAGGGACAGTACGGTAAGGCGGGCGTATTATTGCCCTCTATATCTGCTCGAGTGCGGGCGCGGTCAGCGGCGATGACAAGCGTCGACTTTCGCTGCTAGAGTTGTGGCGCTTTCAGCCCCCCAAGCCTTTGTCACTTATTTGGACTTTGTGATTTGTAACGCAGGGGTTATTTGCTGCCGCCCCCTGTGGCAGTGCTGGGATCGGCTACTCCTTGCCCCTGTACGTGTGTGGCTCTGTGTGAGGATCTTTGATGGTTGATGGTTTGATTTATTGAAACACACGGGTGAGGGCGCCGGGTGTGTGTGTGCGTGGAGTGGCTTGCAGAGGCGGATTCTATAAGCAAAACGTAAGCAATATAGTTATAGTGTGTATAGTGTGTAGCAAATGTGTCCTGTCTTCGTCCCGGCTAGCTGCGGCTAGCATATGTTAAAATTTTAAAGGGATTAGGCAGTATGCAGTATAGCGTCTTACCTTTTGCGCATTCTCTTCCCTGTGCTCCCTGCCTGTCACTGAGTACGGTCTTGGTTAGCCGTTAGCGGCGATGAGTGGCGGGGGCGGGGGCGAGGGCGCCGTGTGTGTGCGTGGAATAATGTGGCTTATATAGTTCGGCGAGTTGACCCGAACAACGCGGATTCTAAAACATGTACGGCATCAGCTTGTGTGTGTAGCATGTGTGTCCTTCCCGGCGCCCGGCTTCTAGCTTCTAGCTGATATATATAATAGAAATATTAAAGAGATTGGACGGTAATAACTCGTATTGGGGTTAACCCAAGCTCTGGGACTGAGACACTTTTATCTTTTAGTCGTGTACTTAGTCCCGACTATAACTAATACGTCGTCGTCGTATAGTCTGATGAATGCCCCGTCTTACGTTTAGTCAATTATGATGATGCTTCTCTCGCTTTCGCGTCGCCTCGTTGGGGTTTATGTTAGGGGTTAACCGTAACCGTAACACCAAGGGGGGCAATATACGGAGAGAGGCAACCAAAGAGAATACTGGATTTGTAATGCCCTGCACTCACGCCGAGCACGAGCTGCGGGACGGCGATTGCGATGATTGCGATCATTGACTAGGCGATTGACACACACAAAACCAGCCTGGGGCGGCAGCAGGGCTCCGGGGGCCTGCCGGCCCCGGTATGATTGCGTGTGCAGATGATTATAGATGAATAATGGACAAATGGCATTTCAAATGGCGTGCGTGTGTGTGTGTGCTGCAAAGTAGGCACGGCAACGGGAACTGGCGTGCAGTATGAGTGAGCGTGTGTTGCATGCATATAGTACATAGCAGAGCTTAGAGCCAGAGAGCCCTTTCCCTTTACGTACTGATCTGCGATCTACAACGTAAACGTAAACGTAAATTATGACCGATATTCGACGTATTCGATACTCGATACACGTACAACTACGTACAGTAACAGTAAGAGTAAGGCGCCACGAAACGACGTATACTAAGCACTAAGGAGGCCGCGTATCGTATTGGGTTACACTTTGCACGTTGTACTTTGTAACCTAACGCTAGCGCTAGCGCAACAATCCCACAGACAGCACAGTTATAATAATTATCAAAAAAATCCTGTCGTCGCATCAACATCAACACAACACATCATACGCGATACATATTGAACCTTGTTTCACACATACAATATCGATATGAAGACAACGACGACGACAACTGTCTCTCCGCGCCGCTTGCCCCCACACCACCCTTCCGCCGCCATCCGCAGTTTTTTTCAGTATGTGTGCGCACGCGTGATCTCACTGTGTGTATAACATCTGCTACCCAGCTCGAGGTCGAAAGGTCTCCTGTGTATGTCCTTCGTCTCTGCCCCAATCTCACCTCTCCCCACAAGCCAAGCCCCCCCCCCCCCCCCCCCCCCCCCCCCCCCCCCCCCCCCCCCCTTCACCAGCCCAACCCGTCCAGCTCCGCAATCACTTCTTTCACCAGCCGCTGAACCTCCTTGTCGCTCGGCGGGTGGACCCACTGGTTGCGCTCGTGCTTCGCCGCGTTCCACCACTTGCGCAACGTGTGCGCCAGCCCGTTGAGCCGCCCCAGGTGGCCCGGCGCCAGGAGGTCGATCTTGCGCAGCTCCTGCTCGTCCTTCGGCAGCGGCGCGTGGCCCTGCCTCGCGTACGCGCGCTCGAGCCGCACCATCATCGAGTTGTACGCCTTGGTCACGCGCTCGCGCTTCCGAGCGCGCGGCGCATCGGCGTCACCCAGCTCGAGCTTTTGCACCATCCGCGTCAGTTCGCCGCCGGACCACCCCTCTGGCTGTGCCGAAGCCGCGCCACGAGCGTCCGGCTCGTCTTCTCGCACGGCCGGCATCGAAGCGCCGCGAATCGGGACGAGCGGCCGCGACACACCAACCACCACCACAGGGACCACCGCCTCCTCTCCCCCAGCCCCCAGGAGGAACTCCATCAGCACGAGCGCCTCTGGCAGCGGCAGCCGCCTCCTCTTGGTTGCAATCGACAGCCCGTGCACCAGTGCCGCCAGCGCGCGGGTCGCGTCCGACGGCCAGCCGGCGGCCGCGTGTGCCGCTCCAAACAGCGGGCCAGTCCCGTCTTCCATCGCCTCGCAGACGTCGTCCTCGTAGTACGTCGTGGTCGTTCATCAGGCCGGCCGCGGGCTCGCTCACCAGGCCCATCAGGATGCACACGCCGATGCCGAAGGCGTCAGTACTCTCCGAGTGCTGGTTCGAGTTGAGGAGCGCGGGTTCGCCGAAGCCCATCGAGAAGGCAAGGTTGCGCGTCGTCGCGTGCGTCGTCCCGCCGAGCGTCGGCTCGCGCACCTTGGCCAAGCCGACATCACCCAAGACGGCGCGGTACACTAGCAGCGGCGGGCTGTGCGCCATTTGCAGTGGCCGGAGCGCGCTCTCGAGCAGGATGTTGGCCGTCTTGACGTCGCGGTGCAAGATGCGCTCGCAATGCAGGTGCGCGAGGCCGCGCGCCGCGTCGCACAGCGCCGAGAGCCGCTGCTTCCAGTTGAGGCGAACGTCGCCCTCGAAGCCGAGCCGGTGCAGGCGCACGCGCGCGCCGCCCGAGAGCTGCAGGCGGTCGTCGAGCGAGCCGCCGTGCATCAGCGGCGTGATCATGCATGGGGCCCGCGCGTCGTAGCAGTAGCCAAGGAGGGGCAGCACGTTGCGGTGGCTGCACAGCCCGAGCGTCGCCACCTCCAGCAGGATGTCGGCCGCCTGCAGGCCGCTCGCGCTCTTGACCGCCACGCGTCCCCAGCGCGCCCCCAGAGATGGCAGCTCCGCGGCGACGACTTTGCCGAAGCCACCCTCGCCCACCTCGACGTCGGAGCCAGCCGCCTCGAGCGCGCGGATCACTTCGTCGGCGGAGACGGTCATGACCGGCAGTGGCTCGTGGATGGACGCATCTCGCTCCTCCGCCCCGCACCGCTGGTCCGCGCCGTCGGACGCTTGCAAAGCACAAGCCGGAACAACACCCTCGCCCACACGCGCGGCCACCTCCAGGCCTCCTTCGGCATTGGTTCTCTGCCCCTCCTCGAATCCAGTCGCAAAGTCAGCCTCAGCGGCCTGGCTTTCGGAGTAATGGCTCGGCGGATCGGCGCCCGAGGGAGCCGACCCGCTGTGTGCGCCCCCCCCTGCCTGTACCGGCGCAGACACCACCTCTGCACGCTGGGTCTTCTGACGCTGCTTCTTTCGCTTCGCCTTGGCCTGCCGCGACGCTGCCGACGACTTCTCAGCCTCCTCCTCCGCCAAAAGCGCCTCCGCCGCTGCCGTTGCCGCCGCCTCTGCCGCAAAAAAAGCATTCGCCGCGGCTTCCCTGCGCGCCCGCCCAGCGTCCGCCGCCCGCGCGTCCCGGTGAAGTGCCAGCAGCTGCCGCATCCCAACTTGATCGGGGCCAAGATCATCGGGGCCAAGAAGCGGCAACTCAGCGCCCGCCTCCAGCAGCACACGCGCAACACCCAGACTCCCGCGATGGATCGCGCACCTCAACCCCGTGAAACCATAGTTGGATTTTTCATTCAGCGCTGCCCCGGCCTCAAGCAGGAGTCGCACCGCACCGGCCTGCCCGTGCTTGGCGGCAACCAGCAATGCCGTCTGCCTGTGGTTGTCTTTTAGATAAACCTCCGCCCCAGCCTCCAGTAGCACTCGCACCACTCCCACGTGCCAGATGGCGCGCATCAATGCCTTCGTCCCGGTGTTGTCTTTCGCATCGAAAGTTGCCCCGGCCTCAAGCAGCATTGGTATTGCACCCGCGTGCCTGTGCATGCCAGCCACCAGCAATGCCATCAGCCCTTCGTTGTTTTTTGAATCCACCTCTGCCCCGGCCGCCAGCAGCACTTTCACCGTAGCCTCGTGCCCAACACTGCTGGCGTACATTATTGACGACGCGCCGTCGTTGGCTTTTAAATCCACCTCAGCCCCGGCCTTCACCAGCACTCGCACCGCAACGTCGCACCCGTTCTTGCTGGCGTACATCAGTGCCGTCATTCCGTATTTGTCTTTCAAATCCACCTCAGCCCCGGCCTCAAGCAGGAGTCGCACCGCACCGGCCTGCCCGTGCTTGGCGGCAACCAGCAATGCCGTCTGCCCGTGGTTGTCTTTCAGATCCACCTCCGCCCCGTCCCCCAGCAGCAATCGCATCGCGCCCTCGTGTCCATGCTTGCTAGCGCAAATCAGCGCCTGGCTTAGAATCACAGAATTCGGTCCTGCACCAGCGTCCAGCAGAATTTGCACCACACCCTCGTGCCCATTCTCAATGGCGCAAATCAGTGCGATGACGTCACAGGAGCCTGCCAGTCCGATGCTTGCTTGCAGGATAACGCGGACCTGGTCCACGTCGCCTGCCCGGATGGCAGCAATGAGCTCGCGCATCGTCGCGTCCCTGACACACGGTGTGATGCACGCATGTTAGAGAGCCGCATGCCGGGCAGTGTGCGTGGCGCGGAACAGCGCTCGCCGATGGGTCGATGGCAGCCACGCCCCTGCTTTGGTGTAGGGGGTCTAACGCTGCAGCGCCGGGTGAGCCCGAACCCTAACGGTGTGATGCACGCGCGTCAGCGAGGCGGATGCGCCCGCACGCCGGGCAGTGCGCGCTTTGCGGAACATGGGTCGTTAGCGGCAACGTCGTGCCTGTAGAGCTGCAGCATTGTCGCTGTCTGTATCTGTGTGTGTGGGGGTCAGGATAATTTCCATCACCTGTGTAAAATACCGGTGGTGGGCCCCATGGGAACGGAGTGGCCAGCCCGCGCATCCACATCAGCATTTCCACATCCCCACCAAGGGCGGCGTTCGCGCAGGCACCTGGGCAGAGGGGGGGCGGCTCCGACTGGCCGTGCGCCCATTGCAGCACCTCGAGGCTACCGTACCGCGCGACACCCGTGTAAAAGCCCAGGCACGCAAACAGCGCCGCCTTGCCGCCAATCGCCGCCCCCTGCCACGTGGGGTGCAACGCCGTCCAGGGGCCTCGGTCCCAGAGAGACGGCCGGGGGAGCGTCTCGCCAACGCGACTCCGCCAGCGCTCGGTCATGCCATCGAGGCACAGGAGCGCCAATTGCTCCGCCAGCGCGAAGCGGTCCTCTTCTTCCGCCGCCGCCGCCGCCCGGACCGCCCGTCTCGACTCGGCCGCTGCAGCACCCTCCGCCGCCATCGGGCTCGGCCATACCTCCGCGGACGCCCTCGCCCACAGGGCCACCCAACGCTCTGGCCGCCTCGCCGCCCCGAGTCCTGCTTCCGCCTCGGGTTAAACGCCGGATCGGCCAGGCCGGGGCGGCGCGCAGGCCGAGGATGTGCGTCATGGCCCGGTGCACCTGGCACGCCATCTGGTCGGGGGACTTTGAGCGCTGCACCAGCGGGTGGCCAAGGAGGTCGGCCTTGATGCCACTGAAGGGCAGAAGACCCACCGGAGGTTGCGTGGGGGCCCGCCGTCCGTGATCATCTGTGCAGTGGCAGTGCCGTCGGCGCGGCAGGCCTCGGGTTGTGCGATCTGACACCCCTCCCCGTGGGTTTTGGGTTGACCGACTGGAACCCTAACCCTAACTGCCGGTCGAGGTGAGCAGGTGCGCGCCGAGCAGCGCGTCCTGCACCAGCCCCATGCACGGCTTGTTGGCCTGCGGCGAGATGATCTGGTGCGGCACGGCCATGAGCTTGGCCACCTCGGCCGTGGCGCAGGGCGACTGCATCAGGTGCATGTTCATCTCGTCGCCGTCAAAGTCGGCGTTGTACGGGTTGGCTCACGAGAGGTTGAGCCGGAAGGTGTGCCCCGGCACGAGCACGACGCGGTCGCCGATCATGCCCATGCGGTGGAGCAAAGGCTGCCGGTTGAAGATGACGACGTCGCCCTAGCGCATGTAGCGCCGAGTGCGCGGGGCACCGCGCCGGGCGAGCCGGCGCTGGGCTCGGGGGCAATCGCGCTCAGTGTTGCCAGCGCGAGGGCAGTCGCGGCCAACGCCACGCGCACCGGGCCACTCGAGACTACACCCGCGGCAACGGAAGGGCTCGCATCGGCACCGGACAGGTGCGTCGCGAAGAAGAGCGTGGCGCGCAGTGAGCGCCGAGCGCAGCGAGCGCAGTGAGCGCCGAGCGCAGAGAGCGCAGCGAGCGCCGAGCGCAGCGAGCGCAGCGAGCGCCGAACGCAGCGAGCGCAGCGAGCGCCGAGCGCAGCGAGCGCCGAGCGCAGTGAGCACCCCACACGCCTGGTGAAAGGTGCCTGCGCCCCGGTGGGTTCTCCGAGGGGTGGGGGCGTGTGCGCCAGGGCCCAAGCGGGGTGCCCCCAACCCGCGCGCCTGGGGGGGGGGGGCAGGCGCACGCACCTAGCGCCACCGAACAACCTGCCCATTAGAGTGTCACGCCGAGCTTTGCCACCAGCTCCATCCGTCACTGGAGCCCCATGAGCCAGTGGCCTCGCTCGCTTTGCTCGCTTCGCTCGCTTTGCTTGCTTCGCTCGCTTCGCTCTCGCTCGCTTCGCTCACTTCGTCCTCGCTCGCTTCGCTCGCTTCGCTCGCTTTGCTTGACTTCGCTTTGCTTGGCTTCGCTCGCTTGGCTTCGCTTCGCTTTACTTGCTTGCTTGGCTCGCTTCGCTCGCTTGGCTCGCTTTGCTCGCCTGGCTCGCTTGGCTCGCTTGGCTCACTTGGCTCGCATGGCTCGCTTGGCTCGCTTGGCTCACGTGGCCCGCTTCTTGGCTCGCTTCGCTTGCTTCGCTCGCTTCGCTCGCTTTGCTCGCTTCGCATCCACCATCGACACAACGCCGTGGCCTAGAGTTGTGTACTAAATCCGGCTGGGGCGCACCCAGGACTGGCCAAGTTTCGAACGCAGCGAGCGCCGAGCGCAGCGAGCACCAGGCGCAGCGAGCGCCGAGCGCAGCGAGCGTGGCGGTGGCTGTGGCTGTGGCGGTGGCTGTGGCGGTGGCTGTGGCTGTGGCTGTGGCTAGGCGCCGGCTTGGCGCCGGCTTGGCGCTGGCTTGGCGCCGGCTTGGGTTAGGGTTAAGGGTTAGGGTTACCCGAACCCCTAACCCTAACCCCCCGAATTCGGGGGGGGGGCATGAATACTGTGGGAGGGGGGGGGGGTCAGTTTGAGGGTTGGCGAGCGCATGTGCGTTGCCGAGGAGTTGGTCCAACTCGATGGTGTGTCACAAGCCGCAGGTCCCACCGGTCGTCGGTGCCGCCCGTGCCGCTCGTCACAAAGCCCCCCTCGTGCCACGGGCGCGGCAGCGGCCCGGCGTAGGCGGCGCCGGCGTAGCGGAAGAGTCCGCGCGTGGGCGTGGCCGCGGCCTGGCCGTCGACGCGCAGGTGGACGACTGGGCCTCGCCCGAGGAGCGCGCAGCCGTCGAGGCGGCGCCGTTCACGCCGGCCAGCGCGCTGAACGTGCTCACCGATGTGAGCGACGCCGACGCGGTGCGCCTCGGGTTCACGCCGCGCGCAGCGCACCCGCGCGACCTCGTGCTGTGCAGCGTGCTGGTGCCGCCGCCCATCTCGCGGCCTGCCATCATGGCCTCGGAGGGCAGCCGCTCGCGCGGCCAGGACGACCTCACGCACCGGCTTCAGGACCTCAACAAGCGCTGCATCGAGCTGCGCGCCTGGCTCGCCGGCCGCGTCGACCCGATGCACGACGGCGGCGGGTGGCGCGATGGCGCCAGCTGGCGCGCCGACCAGACCCGGACCCACCGCACGATGACGTCTGGGCGCGGGTGCGCGCGCCTGGGCCAGAGCGGCCAGGAGAGCAGGCGCCTGTGCCGGAGCGGGCAGGGGCGGGGGCGCTCGCTGCGCTCGGCGCGGGTGCGTGCACGGCCAGGGGTGCGGGCGCCTTAGCCAGAGCGGCCAGGAGAGCGGGCGCCTGTGCCGGAGCGGGCAGGGGCGGGGGCGCTCGCTGCGCTCGGCGCGGGTGCGTGCACGGCCAGGGGTGCGGGCGCCTGGGCCAGAGCGGCCAGGGGTGCGGGCGCCTGGGCCAGAGCGGCCAGGCGCGCGGGCGCTCGCTGCGCTCGGCGCGGGTGCGTTCACGGCAACGAGTGCGGGCGCCGGCCATGCGTGCGCACACACACGCGTGTGCGCGTGCGCATGCCAGCGCGCGCCAGGCACCGCCGCCCCGGGCCCGCCCCGGGCCCGCCCCGTGCCCACCACAGGCCCGGGCCGTCCGGCGCGGCACAAACAGTGACACCAAAGAGTGCGGCCCGGCCATGCATGCTTGCATGCACGCGTGTGCGCGTGTGCTTGCCGGCGCGCGCCGGGCACCGCCACCCCGGGCCCGCCCCGGGCCCACCACAGGCCCACTCTGGGCATCCGGGGCCGGGCCGTCTGGCGCGGCACAAATTGTGACGACAAATAGCGCGGCCCGGCCGGGCGTGCGCACGCATGCGCGCATGCGCGCGCATGCGCGCACGCGCATGCATGCGCGTGCGTGCGCGTGCGCGTGCGCGCGTGCGCGCACGCGCACGCGTGCGCGGTTAAAGGTTAACCCAAGCCGCCGCCCCCGGGCCCACCCCCGGGCCACGCCCCGGGCTCCGGTGCCACCCACCCTTGCCCACCCACCGGGGCGACTCGGACCCACCGTTTGTGGCACGGCTCGGAAAATTTGCCCACTCAGCGCACCTTTTGTGCACGGGCTCCGGCAAATTTGCCCGCCCATCGCACCTTTTCTACACGGCTCGCGTCATCGGAAATGTTGACCATGGAGGCCGGAAGCGTGACTGCCCGGACCCCGGTGCTATTCATAAAGCTCCAACTGCCAATGTGGGTGAGCGCCGACGCCGACTCGAAGTCGACCACCATGAGCGTAGCGTCGAATGCACACTCCTCGATGACCTCGAGCATCTCGGGTAGGTGCAGCGTGGTCGGCGGGTTGCCCCTGAACCCCCTAAAGGCATCCTTGCCTACAAAGTGACACGGTGTGGCACCCTTCGAGGAACACTCTTGAAGGGAGCAAGGCCGCGCCCATGGGACCGCTGCACTCGGTCAGGCTGGGCGCGAGGTGGCCGCGCAGCGTGAGGCCCCTCTTCGGCCAGGGGTGTAGGAATTCGCAATGCTGCACCTGCACCGAAACTCCACCGCGGCCCTCCCGGTAGTTGAGGAGCAGCTCGAGTCGGTCGCAGCGAAGCTTGACACCTACCAGCCGCACGGTCCGAATGGAGCTGCCCCACGCGCGGAGCTCTTCCACCAGGGTCCCCGGGTCGAACTCCGGGCGCTCGGTGCCGGGCTCCTCCTCGTGGGAGACGCTCTGCAGACCCAGCTGCCGCAGGCAGTGCGGCTCGAAGCTGCGGACCAGCCGCAGATCGCTCAGCGCCGGCGGCTCCACGGGGGCGCCGAGGAAGGGATTCCTCCTGCAGGCATCCGCGCGGAGCCGCGCAAATGCCACGCAGTGCGTTTCGCGCCCACCTGAGCCAGTGCCCGCTGCGCACCTCCAGCTACGAGGACCCCGGGGTGGTCAGCGCGGCGGTCTCCAACCGTGACCCGGCGCTGGCTGACTCCGCCGCTCGCCGGGGAGCGGGCTGCAGGCCGCGCACGCCCATGCCCTCCTGTGGCTGGCGGCGGCCCCCGCGGTTGTCAAATCGATTTCGATCGAACCAATCCTGGCCAAGTTGGTCCGCCGTGGCCTTCTGGGTTTGCGCGAGGCAGCCGATGGACGGTCGTGCCGATCCACCCCGGGTTGCTGGCCTTGACGCGCATCTGCGCAAAGGCGTTGTCCTCTGCGAGGAGGCCCGGCGCGCGGCCCGGCACCGCCGCGACCTGGCGCCATAGCTCGCTGTGCTGCGAGTTTATCATGTGAACGGCCGGTTGATCGGGCCGCGTGAACAGGGCGTAGCGATAATGCGCGGGGCCCTGGATGAAGACGACGCCGTCGTACGCGTGCGTGCAGCCAAACTCGGTGCCGAGGAACTCACGCAGGCCTGCCCATATCAGCCGCTGGTTCTCATTGGCGGAGGCCCACCCCTCGAGCTGGCAGGATGCACCGCGCCGCGCGCGCTGCCCGCGCTGAGCCCGCTCAGGTCGCTGCGCGTGCTGCTCCTCCGCGGCTGCCCCCTCTCGGGCGTGCTGTTCCACCAGATGCCGCTCGGCCTGGTGCAGGCGTCCTTTGCCGGGTGCACATTCGCCGCCATCGGCTGCGGCGCCTTTGCGGGGTGCGCCTCGCTCGAGTCGGTCGAGCTGCCAGCAACGTTGACCCCCCCCCCCCCCCCC
>Ga0209491_10010699_pt1 | contig 10948 bp, 4 predicted proteins | sample BON02_FD_187213 | JGI IMG/M metagenome (GOLD analysis project Ga0209491, IMG submission 187213) | Freshwater microbial communities from Lake Bonney liftoff mats and glacier meltwater in Antarctica - BON-02 (SPAdes) (version 2) | ecosystem: Environmental > Aquatic > Freshwater > Ice > Glacier...
ATTATTTTTATATTCTTAATCTATTATTAATGTTTATTTATTTTTTATAACAATATTCGAAAAAAAGAATAACATAAATAAAGTATTTACAATTATATTTTTTTCAAATAAATACTTTGTGAAATATAAAGTATTTATTATTTACAAAACTTTGTATATACAATGTTATTCTATTTTTTATATTATGTTACTTAATAAAAATGAGTACATAATCTTTTTATTCTCTTAAATTTATTGAAATATCTAAAACTTTTATAAATAATTAATTATGTTATCATAAGGCATTCTATATAACTTATTAAAAATTATATTATTTTTATCCCTTTATATTTATTGTTACTTAATGAAAATGAGTACATAATCTTTTTATATTCTTAATATTCTTAAAACCTCTAAAACTTTTATAAATAATTAATTATGTACTCAAAATATTTACTTTATTACTTTTTTAAAAAATGTGAATCTATTTGTATATTATGCTACTTAATGAAAACGAGTACATAATCTTTTTATTTTCTTAATATTCTTAAAACCTCTAAAACTTTTATAAATAATTAATTATGTACTCTATTAACTTTTTAAAAATAATGTAATATCGTTGTATATTTATGCAACTTAAATAAAAATGAGGACATGAACTTTTAATTATCTTGAAAATATTAAATATTATATAAATTTCGTAATTAATTAATTATATATTCAAAATGCATTCTTGAAAAAATAAGGTTCAATAAACTCATTACACGTATTATATAATATATGATCTTATTAAGAATATAAAGTATTAGCATTTCTCCCACATTGAATATATAAAGTATTCATATTAACAATATAAATAATAATTTACTAAAAATGAATAATATTTGTCATCTAAATATGAAAGATAATTCTTATAGAGAATCTAAATGTTTAAAATGTATTATTATCTTAATACATATATTGTAGCTGTATTTATCGTATCGTCTATTTTATTAAAGTTTGTTCTAAAGTCTGCACCAACACCACCACGTGGAATGTTAATAGTAGGTGTATCGTTAGTATTTCCATCTCTTTCATAAGTAATATAATCTACAGCGTTATAATTTTTAAATATTAAAGATGGAGAAACATGTTGTGTTAATGTTGGATTAATAGTATTAAACCAAGGTTTATTTTCAGGAGTGTTACCTGAAAAATTACGGTTTTCTATTAATTTGATTACATCATCATATGCATTTTTTTTATCAAAATTTGCTTTATCTATTTGTTCTTCACGTTTATTTCTTTCAATTATTTTATCACTTATATTAGTATTCATTTTATTAATACCCCAATAGTCATGATTATCATGAAGACTATTAACAATACTTAACATTGAGTTCATTGTATTATTTCTATACAATACATTTCTAAATAAGTCATTATGAGTAGCTATATTATCATTTAATATCGAACCACCATATAAGTAGTTTATATAATTGAACCCTCGTGTACTACTTATATTGAAACTAACAGTTGATTTTACTTTAAGTAATACAACGGCTATAAATGAGATTTTGAAGAAACCACCATTACTTGTTTTAAAATTATATACACCATTTGTTGCTGTTACAGTAATACCCTTAATTTGGAAATTTGATAGATAATATTTAGTATTTCCAATATCAATACCTAAATTTATATTTAAATTATAAAGTCTATTTGATTCTAAAAATATCATTGATGTAACTATTATTTTTATTAATCTATCTGCTTCTATTTCTGCATGAGGGTATCTATCAGTTGCTAATATAAAAGAATTTTTATCATCTAAATAACTTGTATTTTTTAAACTATTTTTTACAACATGTTCTTCACTTCTTTTTCCCAATTCAATATCAGATATTGGTGAACGATATCTTATAATAACAATACCTGAACCACCGTCTCCTCCTTTATTATTACCATTATAATGACTTCCTCCTCCACCACCTCCACCAGTATGTTCCCCTGCATTTCCTCCTGGTCTATTAGCCCAACTGTTAATAGACCCCCCACCTCCTGGTTCACCATTATTATATCCACTTCCTCCAACTGTATTATTAATAGCTCCTCCACCTCCTCCTCCCAACCCTCCGTTACCACCTGTTGTCGAATATCCACTACCACCACCACCTCCAGCCCAATGATACCCAATTCCTGTAATATCAGAATATATCCCATCTCCACCTTTAGCAGCTCCTGCTGCAACTGAAGGAGAACCACCACCAATGAAACCTGCTCCACCACCACCACCGCTATGATGATGATGGCGACCAAAACCACCACGATTACCTTGTCCGACTGTTCCTTTACCTGCTCTATTAATATCATTATTTGCTTGATATCCTGAAGAACCACCTCCTGAACCTCCACTATTCGCTTGTCCTTTAAGTTGATGTGTGCGTGGACCTGTTCCTCCAAATCCTCCACCAATCGCAACGTTATTTCCAAATTGAGAATCAATACCATTTTTTGCATTTATTGTATATTGATGTCTTGTTGGTTGTCCGTTTGTTCCTGCTGCAGGTGCTCCATCACCACCTTTTCCAACTTTAATAGTATATGTACCATTTAAAACTTGATTGTTTAATTTAATAAAACCACCAGCACCACCACCACCTCCCATATCCATACCCCCCCCACCACCCCCACCAATAATTAAAACTTCAGCTTCTGTATCTTCTGGGAATGTTATACTGTATGTTTTTGACTGTAATGTATTTCTGTTATTATATAATGATGTTACATCTGTTTGAGATAAAACTTTACTATATATACGGAAGTTATCCATTTGTCCGTCCCAGTTTCCATCTCCAGAATAAACAGATTTATTAATATATCTTAAATTGTACGTTAAATTGGGAATAATTCTTATCACATTTACATTTTGATTAACACCGTTTATATAAATAGTCCATAATCCAGTTGTACTTACTGAAAATGATATATGTCGCCATTCATTATTTGCAAAAGTTAAATTGACATTGAACGATGTACCACCCATTCGAAAATGTAATATGTTTGATGCGTTGCGCTGTGCTATTAAAAATCCTGATGTAGTATTTGTATTTGGTTGAAAGTCTATAAGCCTACTCCATACACCAGAAGAACTTGATATTTTAGCCCAAAAAGCAAAGGTTATACCTCTTCCATTCCATATTGTATATGGATTTATTGATGGTGGAAATTCTAAAAAGTCACTATTATCAAAATCTACTGCTTGTCCGTCAATAACATTCTGTGATTGTAAAGAAGCACCATTATTAATTAAATGATTATTGTTACAACTACTATCATCATAATTACCATCAAACTTATAAAATGCTACAAGGGAAGGTTCAGTTTCACTATTCGTGAAGCTAAAATAATTAAAATCATCATTTATTTTTACAGGTTGTATAACCTCTTTACCATATATAAACCATTCGTCAAAGTTTAAACCTGTCGCATGTCCGTTACCTCCAACTAATTTATTTACAACTAAACCAAAACTATTATAAGTTCCTGATGTTGGTATTGTTGCTTCGTACAAATCATTTGTATATACTGATTTTTCTATATGAGTTAATTGTACCCAATTCGTTTCATCATTTGAACCATATATTTTAAAGTTTTCAGGTGCTCTTGATAAAAATCTTGGTCTTATTTTTAAAGCATATCGTGTAAGATTAATAGCTACTGGAAACTTTATTTTTATCCAATCACCTGTATATCCTGATACTATATTGTCAGTTAAGGTATTTCTAAATGTTCCATTCGGTCCTATATATCTTCTTTGTCCTGGAAAAGCCCAATGACCTCCAATACTATCTTGTGTATTAAAACAAGTCCATGGTTTATATGCATGGTAAGTACTACTAAAACTTGTAATATAATTACCATTACCATAAGCCTCATCTGTTATAGGATGATTTGCGGACATTATATTTCTTATAGGCGGATACATTCTTTCATCATTTGAAAGTACGACAGGTTCTCTTCCATTTTTACCTATAAATTTAGATGCATCTTGATTAACAACAGTTAATTTATATCCTTTGTCAAAATCAAAAAGTTTTGTACCATTATGATTTAATCCAATTATTGATGTTTTACCTATTTCTCCGTCTAAAGTTATTAAGTTGTGAAAATTGTTCCTAACTCCATTTGCTCCTCCTGTTCCATTAATTCCCTCATTTCCTCCAATACTCTTTTTGATTTCTGTTATTTCATTTGTTAGTCGTATATGTATTTGATCGGATGTATATACGTTCATTGAAGCAATTTTTGCTTTCATTAACTTGTCTATAAAATACGAGGCTATATCTTTATTAGGAACTGATGTAGTCCAAAAGTCATTTTTAATTATAGAATTATTATAACTTATATGAAATGGGTAAATAGATGTTTCATATCCAGTATTACTTATTAATTCACCCATGTTAATCTCGCTATCAATTGGACCATTATATTCTAATACTTTACCTTTATTACCACATAGATAATTATACTTAAATTTATATATTTTAACAAGTTTATTTGGAATTGATGTTGATTTAAAAACTGTAAATCTAACCTTACCATCATTTAATTGTTTTAATCTATCGATATACATACCATATGCTGAAGACCCTATGAAGTTTGAATCTATATCACCTTCAAATGCTGTTTGGTCGTCGTTAAGTTCAACATCTTTTATATTTTTTAATACCCATTCTCCATTCAATTTTATTAAATTGAATTTATAAAAGTTTATAATATCAGTTTCTACAACATCATTATACTTGATAGAACATATTGACGAAATCATATTTAAATTATCATTTTCAATATTACCTGTTGTACCAAAATGTTTCGATATATAACTTTTAATCATAGGCTTTTTATTACCTTCTTTAACATTCAAACGTAATGTTTTATTATTATCTGTTGCATCATTGACACTTCCTCCATTACCATACATTACAACATTATCTTGCATATCATATAAATATTTTGTATTTCCGTTTGATACTCTATCTTTATAACACGCTGTCATATATTCGCTATTAGCTATAGTATCAATATTTGTATATCCTTTATTGTATATTTTTTTAGGTACTGTTATTGTATTATCATTGTTTTTTATAGTATTTATTTCATTCCAACCATCCTTAAATTCGTATTTACAATTAGTACTTAAAGGGTCTTCATTGTACTTAGTATCACAATCTGATTGTTCATTTTTGCCAACAAAATAAACTTGACATTTACGCATAGATATTTCACCATTATAAAGTTTATTATTACCTTCTCCTCCACTATGTAGAGTACCACCTTGATAAATAGTCGCTTTGTTAGTATTAAAGTTTTCTATAATATCATTGTGTTTTTTGAGAGTAGATCTAAAATAATATATTATAACTATGAAAAGAATACAAAAAAGTAATATTAATCCAATAATTTTTATATTACTTAAAGAATATTTTTCAATCATATTATTTTTATATTCTTAATCTATTATTAATGTTTATTTATTTTTTATAACAATATTCGAAAAAAAGAATAACATAAATAAAGTATTTACAATTATATTTTTTTCAAATAAATACTTTGTGAAATATCAATAGTAATCTATAGTTATAGCGATATATTAACATATAATATATTTTATCATTTTTTATATGTTAAAAATATTAAGATTATATTATATTATAATAAAATAATTTATTATTATAATATGACTGATAGATTATATATATGTAACAATAAAACAGTATTAATATTATTAGTAGCAATATTATTAATACTTGTTATATCATATTATATAAAACTATCATTCGATAAACATAGTAATGTTATAGAAAGATTTAACAATTTACAAATATATCAAAACAATGTTGAACTAAGAGATTGTCAAGTATATTTTACTACTGATATACAAGAATGTGATAATAAATATAAAAATGATCCTAAAGATACTTGTAAATATAAGTTTGAAGGTTGGGAAGAATTACAATCTTCCACTGATTCAAATAATAATAAAATTAATTATTCTAATAAAATATATATAAATGGTAATTTAAATAAATCATCTTTTTCAAATGTTCTCGAAGATACAAGATGTTTTTATCCATTTACAAATCAAAATATACAAAGTAATAATATATATGCTTTAAATTATAGTAAATATATTGGTAAAGATTTATATCCATTTAATATAAATGATAATATATGTTCTTCTGCAAAACCTATAGAAAGTAGTTTAATACGTAAAATGTTCTATCAGTTTATTATTGATGAAGAAAATATTCTAAAAGATATAAGAAAAGTTCATATTAATGAAAAACAAAATGGTTTTATTATAGATAATGATTATAATATTGACACATTTACAAAAGAACAAGGATATGGTTTAGCATATTCCAATAATAATACTTTTAATCTATTTCAAAATTCTAAATTCAAAGAAATAAAAATAAAAATATATAGATTTAAGTATAATTATTTATGTTATAAAACACAAATAACAAGTTTTTCGTTAATTGACGGAAACCTTTTACGAGGAGCATTTATAGAATTAAATAATAATGATAAAAATAATAAAAATGATATAACTTCTCCCGTTGATATAGCAATACCAAACTTTAATTGGAATAATTATAAAAATAGTAATGAATCTGAAAAAGTAAATAAAAGACCAAGTATATTAATAGCATTACACGAAGAAAAACAAGTTATTACAACTAAAATATCAAATAACTTGGAAAATATGAAAATTAAATTAGAAGAAGAAGAAAAAAATCTAACTTCATCTAAAAATAACTCTTCAGAAATAGTTAATAAGTTTAAAATAAATAATGATAAACCTAATGTACTTTTAAAAGATAAGTTTTTATTCAAAAATGGATTTTTCAATAAAAGAGGAAATCAAATAATACCTGAGGGAATTATACCAATTGTTAATATGCAAGTTGAAACAATAACAGGGGTAAATGGGTGGAGATTAGTTAGATTTTTACCACCTAATAATGGTAAATGGTATTCTGGAAATGATAATTTAGAAGGAAAATATACTATAGGAACAGCTTATTTAGGTTCTAATGAATGGAGTATTCCATTTGGGGATTTCGACGAGTTCTGTTTTAGTACTATTAATTTTAAACATTGGTTACATTGTACGAAAGATTCTGTAAATGGTGAAAAATATACTTATCAAGAAAGACCAATAATTAAATCTTCAATTTCATCAGAACCATATAGTGCATCATGGTATAATAGAGGTAGTTCCATCGAAGATCCATGGATTGGGTTGAAAAATCATGGAAAGAGTGGTGATATTATACTTTACGGGGAAAACTCATATTCGTCAAATCATTGGAGTCTTGCTGTAATTTCTAGTGATGGTGGAATGTGTGTATGGGTTAGAAAGTCTACATTAGATATACCAACAATACAACCAAATCAAATATTAGTTAATAATAATACAATAGATGCAAGTGGTAAATATTACTTGTTAACTAATACTTTAGGAGATCAAACGCAATATACTATAAACTTTTTGGAAGAAACTGTGTGTGATATTTTAATTGTTGGTGGGGGTGGTGGTGGAGGTATGGATATGGGAGGTGGTGGTGGTGCTGGTGGTTTTATTAAATTAAACAATCAAGTTTTAAATGGTATGTATACTATTAAAGTTGGAAAAGGTGGTGATGGAGCACCTGCTGCAGGAACAAACGGACAACCAAGTAATCATGAATATACAATAAATGCAAAAAATGGTAGTGATTCTCAATTTGGAGATAATATTGCTATTGGCGGAGGATATGGTGGAACTGGTCCGTATACACATCAACTTAAAGGACAAGCAAATAGTGGTGGATCGGGAGGTGGTTCTTCAGGATATCAAGCAAATAATGATATTAATAAAGCAGGTAAAGGAACAGTAGGACAAGGGAATATAGGAGGTTTTGGTCTTAATTATTATCATAGCGGTGGTGGTGGTGGTGCTGGAAAAAATGGCGGTGGTGCTCCATCAAATGCTGCAGGTGCTGCTAAAGGTGGAGATGGAATATATTCTGATATTACAGGAATTGGGTATTATTGGGCGGGTGGTGGTGGTGGTAGTGGATATTCAACAACAGGTGGTAATGGTGGATTGGGTGGAGGAGGAGGTGGAGCTATTAATACAACTGTAGGAGGAAGTGGATTTAATAATGGTGAACCAGGAGGTGGAGGTGGAACAGATAGGTGGGCTAATACACCCGGAGGAAATGCAGGTCAACATACAGGAGGAGGGGGTGGTGGAGGAAGTCATTATAATAGTAATAATAAAGGTGGAAATGGTGGTTCAGGTATTGTAATAATAAAATATTATAATAAAAAAGGAGATCCTGATTATGAATTAGCTAAATTTAATAAATATACAAAGAAGTCTCAAACTATAAATGATATAAAAAACTTTGAAAAAAAAGAAAACTTTATTATAAATATTCCTACTAATGACAAAGAACCTTATAATAATTATTTATCTTCTTTTATTTTCTTGCAAAATGCTAATTATAAGTTTCTTTTTGATATAGAAAAAAGTAATAGGAATATTTATAATATTAGAGAAATAAGATTATATAATAATGATAATTTAAATAATAATAATTATTTGGTAGTAGCATTAGATAATAAAACAACAAATAAATGGGTAAAAATAGCAATAAGTGGGATTTATAGAATAGAATTGATAGTTATTAGTATTAATACAGGTCAAAAATCTGATATTAAGTTTTCAATTAAAGCTGTTTATAACACAGATGATGAAAAAGGTCTTTTAACTTTTACATCAAAAGATGAAATTAAATATGAAGATAATATGATTAATGTTTTTAAAGACATTACCAATTTAATGTTTATTGATGATAATTTGCTTCGTAATGATGAATATATAAAAATTAATAATATATTTAATAGATTTTTATTTGAAAATAATAGTGATAATTTTGGTGAGATAATACAATATTTTAAGGGAAAATATGGTCTTCCAAATGATGATATTAGAAAAGCGAAGCAAATATTATTTGATAATAATATGAAAACTTATAATAATCGTCTTGAAAATGATTTAAGTGGGAATACATCAATACAAAAAATAGATTATATGTATAAATGGATAAATGAAATAGTAATAGATGATAAATTTGATAATAATATAAAACATACTATTAAACAAAATACTAATATAAGAAATATTTTTAATATCAGTGATGAAATATTAATACAATATATTACATTCGAACAAACAAAAGACAATAAGGATTACGGTAAATTTCGTAGTATTTATGTTAGTATTTTTTGAAATATTGACGAATGATATTTATCATATTTCAAAAAATATTCTTCAATTGAAGAATCATTTACAATATCTATATCATAAGGTATATTTAAAAACTCTTTTTCTGATATATGATTATCAATTGTATCTTTATTACTATCTATAGTATTTGAATGTCTAACAATACGTATTATAAGTAGATTAAACATAGTTAATTCTTTTAATTTTTCATATTCATGAATAAAACGAAGGTCACTTATTACATAATTTTTATCATTTTCTATTTTGTTGTATAATTTATTAGCAAGGAAGTTTTTATTTATATTTGGTAATAATTCTTGAATTTTATATTGTAATATTTCTGTACCAAAGAATTGAAGAGCTTGTCTTGGGGATATTCCCCATTTGTCATCAATAGTATCTTTTTCGTGTCCTATACAATTTATTTCATCAATCCCTACTTGAATATCATTAAAATCAAATATTGATTTAACTATATTTTTGAGAGGATCTGCAAATGCTAATTTTGTATATCCATATTTATCCACTATATATTGTGATATGACATCTTTACCACATCTTTTAGCACCACATATAGCAATAATATTTCCTTTCATATATTTAATATTAATCGTTGTGTATCTTTTATATATATCAAGTATTTTTTAATGTATTATTTACATATATAGCTATACCACAACCTTTAATATTTATTTCAGTTATCATTCGTTTAAAACTGTATGTATTTAGATATGTGTCAATATCTTTAATCAAAGGACAATTCTTATACAATTCTTTAGTATATATTTTAATATAAATTAAATGTATATTTTTAATATTATCTTTAGCACCTTTCAAAGTCATTAATCCACATCCTTGAATAGATATATTCAACATATTGTAATTAGTGTGATCTATATTATTTATTTTATAAAAACTATCTAATGTAATTGAATTTAATATGATAGTTTCTTTATAAAAAATATCAGTATGTTCTTTATTGTCTTTTTTAAAGTCTAATATAGAAGAAGATTCACCATTATTGGATATATTGAATTTATAATCTACATTATCATTATCTGTAATTAAAGCATTATAATTATTTATATCTTTTATTTTGCTTGTAGTATAAGCATCAATCCATATTATATTCTTAATATTAATAGAATTATAGAAGTTTAATTCGTCTAATTTTTTAGAACCAATATGAATAACACCTTTAATATTAGTATTATTAATGAATTCTTTATAATTGTATATCATAACTACTTTATATTTGTAATATATTCTTATAACTTTAAATATTTTAAATGCATTATTAATGATAACGAGTACATAATCTTTTATTTTTATTAAAATTCTTAAAACTTCTAAAACTTTTCTAAAAATTAAATTATGTACTCAAAATATATTCTTAATTAAAATAAAGTATTCTTATTTCACCCACTTTGTATATACATTGTTACCTCTTTGTATATTATGCTACTTAAGGAAACGAGTACATAATCTTTTATTTTTATTAAAATTCTTAAAACTTATAAAACTTTTCTAAAAATTAAATTATGTACTCAAAATATATTCTTAATTAAAATAAAGTATTCTTATTTCACCCACTTTGTATATACATTGTTACCTCTTTGTATATTATGCTACTTAAGGAAACGA
>Ga0209491_10010703_pt1 | contig 10945 bp, 10 predicted proteins | sample BON02_FD_187213 | JGI IMG/M metagenome (GOLD analysis project Ga0209491, IMG submission 187213) | Freshwater microbial communities from Lake Bonney liftoff mats and glacier meltwater in Antarctica - BON-02 (SPAdes) (version 2) | ecosystem: Environmental > Aquatic > Freshwater > Ice > Glacier...
GAGCGTCGTTATCACCGGCCGGTCATCCCCTCCTTCTCACCCACCAACACACCCACCACCCACCACACACAACGCAACAGGAAACGCAATCAGGCACTCATCAGTACCACTCAAAGCAACAGCAGGTGGAGCAGGAACGAGGCCCGCAGCACCAGCCGCTTTCTTTCGAGCGCCTCATCGCTCAATCGTCATCATCAGCCCAGCAAAGCAACTAAGGAGCCGCAGGCAACGCGCACAAGACGTACACAGGGTACGCAAGCACGCACAACTCTTCCACCACCACCACCAGCAGCAGCATTGAACCATGCTGGACGACAACAAGAAGATTGGCATGGGTCTGTTGGGCCTGAGCTTCCTCTTCATTTCCATGGGTGTCCTCTTCCTCCTGGACTCGACCTTGATAGCCATTGGTAAGTGGGAGAGGAAGGAGGGAGGGAGGGAATGAACGGAAGGAATGGGGGAGCTGATGCACGTGCAAACATACATACGAGCATCCTCTTGGTGGTCGCCGTGTTCCTGTGTGTCGGTGAGAAAGGAGTATGTGGCTCGCATAAGGAGAGGAGGGAGGGTGGAAAGGAGGAAGGGGAGAAGGCTCGGGGGCAGCATGTAATCAAGGAAACGCACAAAGCACGGTCCTGCGCACTTTTGTTGTACATTATCATAATCAGAAGGCGAAGTATTCAATATCAGAAGCATTTTCAAGTAGCGCTGCAAAGAACGCGCAGCAGCAGCAGGAGAAGCAGAAGAAGCAGCGCTTTCCTCCCTCTTTCCTACTTGACTCATTAGCCACGGTGGCCACGCACTCACCTCGCTTTTCTCCCTCCCTCCCCCCCTCCTTCCCATCCCCTTCCTATCACAGGCGACTTCCTCTTTCTGGCCGGGCTCGTTTTTATCATTGGCATGCAACGGACAGTCAGGCTGTTTACGAAGCGGGATCGAGCCCCGGGCATCATCTGCTTTTTCCTGGGGATTTTGCTGGTGTTTGTAAGGTAGGTTGGAGGGAGGGAGGGGAGGAGGGAGGGGAGGAGGAGGAGGAGGAGAGTAGAACTGGGGACGATTCTTTGGCATTGTGGTAGGGCTTGTGTTGGTGCTTGCCAGGTATTGTGGTGGAGGGAGGGAGGGAGGGTCAGTGAGCGTGAATGCATTATGCTGGCCGTTGTGTGACGCGCATTTGAGGCCGGAAATTGCGGCATGATATTGCGTTGACTCAGCACTCTCTCATCTCATACGTAGACAACCGCCTTCATCTCACCCTATAACTCCCTCCTTTCCTCCCTCCCTCCCTCCCTCCCTCCCTCCCTCCCCCAGATGGACCCTCATCGGCCTCCTCCTCCAGATCTTTGGCTTCGTCAACCTGTTTGGGAACTTCTTCCCCCCGGCCATCGCCGTCATGCAGCACACGCCCATCCTCAAAGACATTTTGCGACTACCCGGGATCAGCTACGCGGTAGGCAGGCTAGGGACGCGGTCGAGAGCGCCTGTTTAAGTGAAAAACAAATGAGTAAATAAAGAATGGAAGAAGCAGGCGGTAGGGGTGTATGTATGTGAGTGGATGAGCAGGTGGATGTATTTTTGATAAAGAGGAGGGAAGGATTGAAGGGTGCCAAATTGCACCAAGACGGAAGACGTCGCGGGAATGGGAGGGGGCACACACACTTACCTGTCCCCAACCCCCTGGTTTGTCCTCCAATGAAGGAAAAACGAAACAAAACAACCAACAGGACTTATATGAAGTTCAAAATGCATATCCTATGGCGAGATGATTGCGTTTGCATTTTTGCAAGGCAAGCACTCATTTGTTGGTTCCTCTCATTTGTACCCCCCCAAGTTTGGCACTCGGAAGGCTGTCCAGCTCTTTTTTGTATTTCTCTAGCATTGCGGCGCGCACCCAGCAGGTTCGATTCGTGGGTTTTCTCTCGTGCTGCCGCTTAGGGTACCTGCCTGGGGTGGTTGTGTGTGCAAAAGGAGGGGTGGTGGCGGTCGAACTCGAGCACCGCTAATTTCCTCGCTCTCCTTGTTCCTCTCCTCCTGCTCGTCCTCCTGTCAATCGTTTCCTTCATTACGGGAGATGACCTGCCACACCACTGCTCCTTGCTGTTCTATTGTATTCCGTTCTCCACTTTTTCCTCCTCCTCGATCCCTACATCTTCCTTGCCCTCATCCTCTCCACCTCCGCTTTCTTTCCCTTCCTCCTTCCCTACCGAAAGTGCTTCTCCGCTCTCAATGTGAGACGCAGCGGAAGGGTTTGAAGGACTTGGAGTAAGAGGGAACCAAAAGAGCTTCTTCGTAAGCAGTGTTCATAAAATATTTTGCCAGGAATTATCAATCGACATGGGTGTTTGGAGTGGCGGGACGGAGCGGACTGGGACGTAGAAGATCGATGGGGCTTTTTTGCTGGCTAATTAGTCGTATTGCTCTTTCGCTGTTGCTTGCTCTTGCTTTTATTTCGCCTTGCTTCCATGCTCGTTTTCTTCTCTCATGTTCCGGCGGGCCTTGGCCTTGGAGGAACGAGGCCACAAAAGGCCGGCGCGGCGGGATGTGGGGGAGAGGTCAACGTTGAAGAAGAAAAGCGGCGGCGAGGGCGTCAGCGATTCGGCAACTCAAATCCTGCCCCTCGCAACTCCCAACAGACAGACGACGTTACCAAGGATATGGACAGGCCCCAAGCATAAAGGCACACATACACTATGCAGGCAAGCACATGCCGTACCGGCGTGGTGTACAGGTTGCCTGTTTTTGTTGCCGCGTCTCTCACAACTCCTCCCCCATCATCATCACTTCCTTCTTTCCGACACAGGCAGAAATCGAATCATGCCGCGGCCAGGGCCTCCAATGCCCGCGCCGAGGCCGCTGGTCCACCTCGTCCTCCTTCTCCTCCTCGTCCTCCTCCCTGTCCCCGTAGTGGAGGCGGCGGACGTCCCGTCACCCCATCCCCAAGTAGAGGCCCCCGAGGTCACGGTCGTCCATGCCTCCCCATCCCCCCCCCTTCCTTCGGCCGCAAACGCGACCAACACGCTCCGCCTTGCCCACACCCTCGGCTCGCACATGGTCCTGCAACAAGCCCCTCTCCCCGCGTGTTTGTACGGGCAGGGGTCGCCCAAATCCCTCATCTCCTTGACCTTGGACAGCGCCGCTGCTCCCAGCGCCGCCACGGTTGTCGACGCCGTGGGGAAATGGGTTGCCTGCCTCCCCCCTCAACAAGCGGGGGGGCCCCACACCGTCACCATTGCCGGCAGCGGCGGCAGCATCATCCTCGAAGACATCCTTTTTGGGGAAGTCTGGTTGTGCGCGGGGCAAAGCAACATGCTCATGTCCCTGTCGCAAGCCTTAAACGCCACCGCCGAAATCGCCGCTGCCGGCCGCGAAAAAGACGGTGGGCCCCGCCTACGCCTCATGGCCATCGGCCGCAACACCTCTGCTGATGCCCTTGACGACCTCTCCTCCCCCCCCCTCCTCCCCTGGAGTGTCGCCACCCCTTCCAGCGTGGGTGGGGAAGACTGGATGTTCTTCTCGGCCACCTGTTACTTCTACGGCCTGCACCTGGCGAGCAAAAAAGGGCTCGCCGGGACGCCCGTCGGCCTCATTCAAGCCGCCTACGGGTCCACGGAGCTCAAAGCCTGGGCCACCCCCGAGGCGCTGACCACCTGCCCTCCCACCCCTCCTCCACCCATGCCTGCGGTGGCGCCACCATCAGACGTGCGAGGAGGAGAGGCAGGAGTGAATGGCAAGCCCAAAAACCCTCTCTGGCCCAATGGTCCCGAGCCTTCACCCGCCATTCCCAAAGGTGCCTCTGCTCCCTCCTCCTCCTCTGCTGCGGTAGCAGCTGCTGACAACGTCACTGCATCTAACAGCAGCAGCAGCAGCGGTGCCAAGCCGAAAGATCCTCTCTGGCCTGGAGGCCCCGAGCCTTCCCCCGCCATTCCTGAAAGCGCCACCACCCCTCCTACCCCTTCCTCTGCTGCTGCTGTCGCTTCTCCCTCCTCAGCTGCTGACAATGCCACTGCCCCCAACAGCAGCAGCAGCAGCAAACCCAAAGAAGAGTTGTGGCCTGGAGGCCCCGAGCCTGTGCCTGCTGTCCCTAAGACTGTCACCACCCCTACCTCCTCCACCATCTCTCCTTCTCCCCCCCTTTCTCCTCCTGGCAACAACCGTCGATGGCTCCAACCCACAGCAGAAGTGGCGGCTGGCAGCAGCAGCAGCAGCAGCAGCAGCAGCAGCAGCGGCAAGCCGAAAGAGCCCCTCTGGCCTGGAGGCCCCGAGCCTTCGCCCGCCATTCCTAAAGGCGCTGATGGTGGATCTACGGCTGCTGCTACTGCTGCTGCTGACAACGCCACCGCAGCCAGCAGCAGCAGCAGCAGCAGCAGCAACAGCACAAGGCCCAAAGAAGAGCTATGGCCTGGAGGCCCCGAGCCTGTGCCTGCTGTCCCTAGAAGTGCCGGCACCCCCTCCTCTTCTTCCTCCTCTCCTTCTGCTACTGCTGCTGCTCCTCCTGCTCCTGGTGCTGACAGCAACAGCACCAGGCCTAAGGAGGAGCTCTGGCCTGGAGGGCCCGAGCCCGTCCCTGTTCTTCCTAAAGGTGCTTCTACCCCTCCTTCCCCACCTACTGCTACTGCTGCTTCAACTGCATCCAACAGCAGCAGCAGCAGCAACAACAGCAGCAACAGCACAAAACCCAAGGAAGAGCTCTGGCCTGGAGGGCCTGAGCCCGTCCCTGCTGTCCCTAAAGGCGCCACCACCCCCTCCTCCTCTTCTTCCTCTCCTGCTGCTGCTGCTGCTACTGCGCCAACTGAGAATGGTCCCGCGCCCGACAACAGCATCATCATCAGCAGCAGCAACAGCACCAAACCCAAGGAAGAACTCTGGCCTGGAGGCCCCGAGCCCGTCCCTGCTGTACCTAAAGGTGCCACAGGCACTACTGCTGCTCCTGCTGATGACGGCGGTGCTGCCACCCAATCTGCAGCAGTAGCAGCAGCTAACAATGCCACTGCTCCCAACAGCCACAACAGCACCAGGCCCAAGGAAGAGCTTTGGCCTGGAGGTCCTGAACCCTCGCCTGCCATCCCCAAAGGTGCCGCGACTCCTCCTTCTACTACTGCTGCTTCTCCTGCTGATGACGGTGGTGCTGCCGCGCAATCTGCAGCAGCAGCAGCAGCGGACAACGCCAGCAGCAGCAATAGCACCAGGCCCAAAGAGCCCCTCTGGCCTGGAGGCCCGGAGCCTTCTCCCGCCATCCCCAAAAGCGCTGCCAGCCCTCCCTCCCCTGCTGCTGCTGCTGCTGCTGCTGCTGCTGCTGCTGCTGCTGCTGCTGCTCCGCCTCCTCCTGGTAACAACCGCCGCCTCCTTCGTGGCCTGGCCGAGTCTGACGATCCGGTAGCAGCAGCAGCAGCAGCAGGCGAGCCGTCCTCTCTTTCTGTACCTCCTCCGAAAGCAGCAGCGGCAGCAGCAGCAACAGCAGTATCGGGCACTACACCGGCAAATGACCCGCTCACCCCTCCCTCCTCCGCGACCTTCCCCCCTAAAATTGCTGCTGCTGCTGCTACTGCTGCTGCTGCAGGAGGAGGAGGAACAGGGGCCTGGAGGCAGGATTGGCGTCCGGGGGCGAGCACGTGCTTTAATGCGATGATAAATCCTTTGGTGCGAATGAGCATGCGGGGCGTGATTTGGGACCAGGTAAGGAAGGGAGGAAGGGAGGGAGGGAGGGAGGGAGGGAAGGTGCCATTGTTGAGGGGCTGCTCTGAATATGTATTGTTGACCTTGCTATTGATCCTCACCTTCTCCCACCATCCTCCCCTCCCTCTCTCCCGTCCTATCAGGGCGAGGAAGACGTGCATGCCCCCCAAGACGACTACCGGTGCCTCTTCCCCACCTTCATCCAGTCCTGGCGGCAGCGATTTGTGTATGCCAATGCCCTTGGACCTATGGCGTTTGGGTTTCTGCAGCTGCAGGTAGGGAGGGAGGAAGGGAGGGAGGAGGGAACAGAGAGGAAGAAATTGCTAACAACATGTGCGGGCAACTCTCTTTGAGACTGCACTGATGAAGAGACTAACGCTTACTCGCTCCCTCCCCTCCCTCCCTCCCTCCCTCCCTCCTTCCTTCCCCTTCCCTAGGGCTACGAAGACGCGCACCAAGACGTCACGGCCGACGGTGTGGATGTCGGCAAGATCCGCCTGGCGCAATACAGTGGCCTAAACCAACCTCGGACCTTCCTCGCCCTCGGTTATGACTTGAATGATGATGCTTCTCCTTTTGGTGCTGTTCATTTTAGGGATAAGCAGGACGTAGGGCAGAGGCTGGCGACGGCGGCGCTTGCAAATGTGTATGGACAATGGGGCTCCCTCCCTTGGGGGCCGATGGCCAAGGAGATGGTGACGACGGTGGGAGGGAGGGAGGAAGGGAGGGCGAGGAAGAAGCCGGTGGAGGGGGTGGAGGTTGTGGGGAATGCGGGGGATGGAGGGGGAGGAGCGGCGGCGTCGTTGGCCGGCTCGACGGGCGCGGGTGGCAAGGCGGCTGTTGGTACTGCTGGTGCTGCTGTTGCTGGTGCGGAGGCTGCTGGTGCTGCTGGTGTAGCTGCGAATGTTACTTCGTCTTTTTTGCCTTTTTCGGTGCTGATTACTTACGAGGGGGTGGGGAGCCAGGGCTTGATTGATAGCGGCATTAACCTCTTCGAGCTTGCTTCCGAGGTGGATGACATTGACACCGAGGGGAAGAGCGTCGTCCCCTCGAGTGGAACCACCGTGATGGGCGAGAAGAACGAGAAGCTGCTGGTCGAATTTTGGTTGCCTTTGGACTCGCCCTTGGCGGAGGAGGGGGCGACGCGCGTGTTGAGGTATGCCTATCGTAATCGGCCTTGCCCGGTGACGGATTTGGAGGAGCCTTATGTGGGCACGTGGTGTGGGGTGTACAGCGCCCCGGAAGGACTGCCGGCCTTGCCGTTTGTGCAAGATGTGTGAGGGGGAGGGAAGGAGGGAGGGTAGATAGGAGGGAGGGAGGGGATGATGTGTGTGAACTTGTGCATGAGATGGGTACATGCAAAACCTTTATGATGAGATGTGAGTGAATGCACAAACAGAAACTAGAGAACCAAACGAGAAGAGAAGCTCAATTGAAACATCCTTTGCCTTGGTGACCGCCACACAGCCACCCTCACCCCCCACCATACCCCTCAAGCCGCGGCATTTCCGTCACAATGACCCTATTGTTTGCACCCGCTATTCCCATCAAGAACGAACCCTTCTGCTTGGAACTTGTCCACCTATATATAGAGATAAAGTGTGAGTGGTTTGGTAGACCAAGGCACGCCCTAGGGGCGAAGATGCATCGTCCCCATATTTTTGCCGCCTGTCCGAGGGGCCCTGGGAGGAGATGTAAGCACATGATACCGCGAAAAAAAAGCGACCCGATATCAGGCTCCGATATCAGGGGCGGTCTGATATGGACCTGATATTAGGCTGCGGTCTGACATCGGGGGAATATCAGAGAATGTCTGATATGAGCGTGATATCAGACCATGATATCAGGTCTTCCGCCCGGTCTCAATCAGAGCATTTTAAGACCCCAAAGCCCCGAAAGCGGAAAACCCAGACGACAGAGTCCTATGGCACATTTTAATAATTTGATGCGCCTTTTGAAGTTGTATATATGGTCATAGAAGTTTGGCTTTGTTCACAGCCTCCTGCGCGACAGATATCGTGTCGGACCGAGTGAATAGTCAACCCGGAAAGCTGCACAAACACTTTAGTGAGAAGATAAGCATCAAACAGCTTCTTTGCTGCCTTCAATATTTTACATCAGGACGGCGTCCTACCCCAAAGCGACGTGTCGTGTGCACGGCGCCAGGAGCGCGCATTTGGGAGGCCAGCCGGTCGGACACAAAAAAGAGCCAAAAACACGCAAAGGCGCATTGAGCTATGTCAAAAGAAGCTAGGCAGGCGGCCTCTACCGCTCCCTTAGTTAGTTTAGTACTAATGGGCTTGGAAGGAGCGCGAAAATCAGGTGCCACAGCCCTAGATGCCTGGATCTCGGTGGCACAAGGTCGACGCGCCCCCGCTGCTTTGGAAGTGCTGGCAGGTCCAGGGCCTCCAATGAGAGGGTCTCGCATTCGAAAGCCAGTATGGAAGACGCAAGGCGAGAAACGATCGTAAAGTCATGTCTCATGATGATAATATTTGAGGATGGACGTTCCTGAACGCGGTGTGTGTGGGCACTCAGAGGGTGGCAGTACGCTGCGTCTGCCGGCCCATGCTTGTTTTCTGACTTTTTAAGCTGGTTGATTATCTTTGTGAAGTTTTCCTTTTAAGATGCTTTTGTTTCTTTTAGTTTGTTTGTCTAGCTTGATAATGCTCGTATCCGATTGCCCTAGTTCCACATGCTCTCCTCCCCTCCCCCACTTCTCCCTCCCCTCCCTCACCCCTCCCTCCCTCGGCACTACATATTCTCCTGGTGCACTCGCCAACGCCGCCGCCGCCTATCACTCTTGCCCTGCATTGCCGAGTAGTACTTGCCAAAGGTCGTAAATTCATCTTATATGCCCACTTCCTATATATTTAGTAAGTATATCTAGTAAGCGGAATATGACCAGACGCGGGGTGTGGTCATGCTGGTAAGTCCTTGGTGCCGAAGGAGGCGAAGGAAGCAGGGAGGTGCCCTGCTTGTAAAAATCGCGGACGACTTAAATCGCGGATCATTTCCTCCTTCTTCTGGACAGTGTGAACAATAAAATTTGATAAAAATGGAAAATGCCTGGTAAAGGAAATCCTTGTAAATCGATCTGTAGAAGGCATTTTAACCGACCCGGCGTCCACACGATTTAACCTCCCCACCATGCGTGCACCTCACCACCAACGAATAAACTCCATCTTCTTTCCACTTTATCATATGCCCTCGGTCCTCCTTTACCCTAATGTCAAGCACAAGCCTCAGAGCGTTTTCGGAAAGGCCCATTCTTTCACCACCACAAGACACCCTTTCATATCCGAAGACGTCGGTCTTGTCCGACGACTCTCTACTTCAAGACTCGGCGAGCGACGGCACCGCTCCAAGCACATCACATGATTTGCCCGAATTTTGGTCACTGCCCCTGGCTTTGTCCTGGCCTTGGCGTTTGGGGCAGGCACTCTCATGGTCTTTTCACACATTTTCGCTAATGTTGCCGGTCTCTCAAACGCTTCTCTCCCCTTGCTTTACCCCAACCACACAGGCTCCCGGAACCGTCGGCGTGCGGCAAACAGAAGCCATATCATCCTGCTGCAGCCTCCTGCTGCCATGCTCATGCAGCCGCCTCTCCCACGCGGGGGCTTTGTCGCCTTGAAAAACGACGGCAACCCGGGTGAAGACCAAAGAGCAGGGAGGCACTACTATCTGGCTCTGGCGCCGCGGGCTGTCGAGATGGCCTTGGCTGGCGGGATGGAGGAAGGCACCCAGACAGATCAAATAATTCTGCAACCCCCGGCCAGACCGCCAGCCGCCCGCGACAGCATCGAGGTGCGGGAAGTCATCTTCTCCCTAGGTAAATTTGGTTCTAGGTCCTCTCTTTGTACTGTGTATGAGGAGTGGCCCCTCGAGGATGGGGATTTGGACAACGGCGAGGCCGACGAGGAGGAGGAAGAGGAGAGGCACATGCCCACCTCTCGGAGAAGCAGCAGGAGCACCGGCAACGCCAAGAACCCCACCAACAAACCTGCCGTCTTTTTCCTGGCATCCACCCTCGCCAGATTACCCCCATACAGTGGCTGGCTGTGCCTGACCTTTCTCCTAGTCTCCATACACACCTCGGTACTTGCCTGGCTCCTCGCCCCTGCCCGCACCCTCAACATTCCCGGCACCGGCTTCGCCCCCGTCTCCCTCCTCGCAGCCGCCACCCTCCTCGCATTCGCTCCCGCCCTCTACCTCCACCACAAGGACCTACGTCGGCTCGGCGAGATTAAAGCAAAAGAGTGGTTGGCCTTGGCTCTGATAACTGTGCTTGGGCCTGTCCTTACCTCGTGGTTCTTGCTGACGGGCTTGCAATTGACTAGTGTGCCGGTGACGAGCGTGTTGGGGCGGTTGAACATGGCGGTGTTGTTGCCCTTGGGCTCCTTATTCATTCCTTCTCCCTCGTCGTCTTCATCGGCGCAGCAGCAGCAACAGCAGCAGCAGCAGCAGCAGCAGTCCCTGACCCGCAACAACAACAGGAGTAGCAACAGCAGCAGCAGCAACGGCACTACCACTACAAACACAGCAGCGAAGACCAACATAACTTGGATGGGTGTCAATACCCTTCTTCTGCTCCTTGGTTTCTTCATCGTTGGTCTCACCCGTGATCCCCGCATGGAGGGAGGGAGGCATGGAAGGAGACGCCATGGACGTCTACACCGATGAGACCATTTCTGCCCTCGACCGCGTGGATGGCTGTGGAGCCCTGGTGGCTGGTGCTGTTTGTTTTGCGCTCACTCACTTATTGACCAAGGCGTATTTGCAACAAGTTCCTCTTGGGGTGTGCGTCCTGAGTCGGCTCCCCCTCGCCCTCCCTTTCCTTCATGGCGCACTGGCAGGGAGGGATGCCCGCGATCGAGTCGATCTACCAACCCCAACTCTGGCAACACATGATATGGTACGCTCCCTGCTTCGTCCTGGGCCTCAACTACCTCTGGCTTAAAACCTGTCGACCCTCGCCTCCCTCCCTCCCTCGTCCTCGTCCTCCTCCTCTCCCTACCGCTTCCTTCCCCTTGCCCTGGCCCTGTCGTTAGTGCTTGAGTTAATGTGGAGTCGATTATTTGTAGGTCCATGCATGACCTTTGGGGAGAGTGTGGGGGCTGGCATTGTACTGCCGGCGAGCTTGAGTGCATGGACCGCAAGGTGGGCAAAGGGTGAGGAGGAGGCAGGGAAGGAGGGAGGGAGGGGGTGTGTGGAGGGAGGAGGAGAGGGGGTTTGTTTGTGAAGGGAGGGGTGTGGGGGAGGGGGGGCAGAA
>Ga0209491_10010704_pt1 | contig 10945 bp, 6 predicted proteins | sample BON02_FD_187213 | JGI IMG/M metagenome (GOLD analysis project Ga0209491, IMG submission 187213) | Freshwater microbial communities from Lake Bonney liftoff mats and glacier meltwater in Antarctica - BON-02 (SPAdes) (version 2) | ecosystem: Environmental > Aquatic > Freshwater > Ice > Glacier...
CCCAGTCTGTTATGCAGAAAATCTCACTAGCCAATTTGGCCCGACCATCATCAAACCGACAACGTGGTTTCACGTTGATTGAATTGCTGGTCGTGATCTCGATCATCGCCACGTTGATGTCGCTGATCCTGCCGGCGATTCAGAACGCTCGGGAAGCGGGTCGCCGAACTCAGTGCCTGAACAACATTCGGAACGTCACTGTGGCCGGCATGAGTTTCGCAAGCTCGAACCCAAACGGACATTTCCCGAGTCTTGGCCTGTATCCTCCTGACCCTACGAGCGCTGCATTTCCACCGCCGTTTATGGAAGGCAGCAGTTGGGTATTGGAGATCCTACCGTTCATGGACCAACAGGGAACGTTCGACAGATGGGATCGGAACCAGCCTTGGGATGGAGCCAACAACCTGCCGCTGGCCAGCAGCCTTTATATCGAGGCGCTTGCTTGCCCGAATGACGAAAGTGCATTTGCGACCCCCGGTGGACTCACCTACGTTGCAAATGCTGGATTCGCTGAGTTAACCACTGGAGCGGACTCTTCAAACAACTCGAGAGGACACACGTTTTTTGATGCTCGCTTGGACTGGAATAGTACATCCCCGGCAGGCCCTGGTGATCCGGAAGACATTGAAATCACTTTCAGAACGGGCGTGTTTTGGTCGCATTTTTCGACGATTAGGGAAAAAGCAGTCTGCAGTAACAAATGCTTTGCCCCGGGAAAGATATATGACGGGTCAAGTAACACGATCATGCTCGCAGAGAACATCAACGCGGGAATTACAAATTGGGCCAACCCGAGCTTAAACAGTTGTGGGTTTATCTTTCCGATCAACGGAGAAGCATCAAGTCCGACGGATACAAACAAGGCCTCAATGCTGCTGCTTTCCAATTCCGTTGCCGGGACAAAGACCGGGACGCAACCTTTTCCGAACCAAAAAAAATCCGGCCCTGAAGGTGCGCCTTTCCCAACATCGAATCACCCGGGAATAGTGGTGATGTCGATGTGCGATGGATCAGCGAGAACTCTGAGTGAGAGCATCGACAAGCGAGTGTATACCCAGCTGATGACACCAGATGGAACCCGTTTGCGAACTCTTTCGTCTGGAACATTTTTCCCTGAATCCCCTCTCAGCGCCGACTCGTTTTAGGCGAACATCGTGACGCAGTGTCTAGTCGAAAACAACATTGAACCTGAACTCAGCCTTTCAAACAAAATAAGCCGCCTCGTGAATCCAAGTTTAGAAAACAGAAAGAGGACCTAAAAATGCGTTTAGTTGCTACGTTAATCGCAGGTGTGTTATTTATAGGCACGTCTGCAGATGCAGAAGTAATTGACTTTGACGGGCTCGGATCAGGAAATTTCAGCTTTGCGACGATTGGAAATTTCCAGTTGACAGCTGTTAATACTGTCATCGCTAATGCGGCCACGATACCAGGTTCTGTAACCCAGACATTGCTGCAGACAGACGCCAATCAAGTGGCAACACTGTCGATTTCGAGGATCGGTGGCGGACTTTTCAGCCTGACCAATTTCCTTTGGGGATTCGACGCATTGAATGCTTCAAATGCGGTTTCGCCGTCAACAGTGTCGTCAGGTGCTCTCTCCGAAACATTCCGAGCGGCGGGGGGAATTGGAGACACCTCACTAACAACGTTCACACCGTCTGGAGCTCTAAGCGGCGGTATCGGTGTGAATCAACTTAACTTCTCTTTGAGTAATAACGGTGGTGGCAACTTTGGTTTAGATTCCATCGACTTAGCATTAGTGAGTGGAGCGACCGTTCCAGAACCTTCCAGCTTTGTGGCATTGTTCTTTGGTGGTGCGGCTTTCTGGGGAGTGCGACGTCGTCGTGGGCAAAAGCAAGTAACTTAACACTGCAACCAGTCATAGCCAAAGCGGCTGCAGCAACTGCAGTCGCTTTTTTCGTGCATTCGTACTCGTCGCTTGTGGTAACTGAAAAGAACATTGCGGCATCCAGCTTTTGGTTGAAGCGACATTAAGCATGCAAAGAAAAACCGCGACGCAAATAACAATCGATCTAACACTGCAACTGTTGAAGTGCTCGGGGTGAAGATTGGTCTAATTGCACCGGTGGCCACTCGGCCACAAAAGCCTGAATCAACTTCAACTACGAAGGTTTTCATGCCGAACGTTGGCATCTGCGCAGGTGCCATTCGGTACAATTGAGTGGTCGGCTGATGAGTCGCCGATTGTCGTCGAGATCATTCGGTTGTACGTTTGTCAATAAAACGCGAGCTCAAGCTGTCGCGCCAGAGACCCCAATTGTGTCAGCCATTCTGTGAATCACAGCCCCACACAATGTTTTGAATATTGATGATGTTTTTAGTGTCTCTGCGCCGCTGATCAAAGCATTGCCGGGATGGAGCCCGACCGCCGTTCGTGGCGTCTTGGAGGCCACGATTCGTAGTTACGTGCCGTGCGTGAAATGAAACCGGGTGGCAAAACCTGCCGCGATGAAGGCTTGGTTCGAAAGTCTGCATTCATGTCTAGAAGCTCTCCCTCCCAGTCGAAGGTGCAACAACAATATAAAACGCTGGCCGGCGAGCGAGACGTGCATGAACAAACAACTCAACATTTGCAGATCGATCGGTAGTCCGACACCGTGACTACGGTGTCGTGACTCCGGATTCCAGATCAGCGGCATCCAGTTCTTTCAGAATGCGGCGATGCTCATCGGCCAGGGCTGGTTCATTAAGAGCATCATACACCTTCGCAATCAGTTCTCGCGAAGTGCGACTGTCCGGCCGGGTGAGCAGAGATTTCTCAAGGTCACCACGGGCTTCTTCCCAGCGTTCCATCACGACCAGAATTTCGGCTCGCGTGGAAAGTCCGTCGGGGTGATCGGGAAGAATTCGCAGCACTTCAGTCACCAGGTCCAACGCGCGCTGCACACTGGCAGCGTCATTGGAATCCTGCCGCACAATGGCCAGCGCGAGGTTGTTCAGAACCATCGGGTTTGCTTTGTTCAGGGAGTACGCACGCTCCAGGTACAGGCGTGCGCGCACTGCATCATTGAGATTCAACGCCTTAGTACCCAGCATGTTGTAGATATCTGAGTTCGCAAATCCGGTCGCCAGCAGCCGTGTCAACGCCTGATCGGCCGCTTCTGAAAACTTCGCCTTCGCCGCAGTCAACTGCACCAACCGATCAAGCACGAAGAAGGTGACTCCATCGGTTTGTAAAGCTTCATCCAGCAACTGCATGGCAGCCTCTGAATCCGTGAACGTCTCATCCTGAAATCGCTGTTCAAAGAGCCCCAGGCAGCCACGACCAAGGCCTGCCAATAGCATTTGTTTTTCGTTGTCGACCGCTGTGACGGCATCGCCTGCAGCCGCGTTTTTTATCTGCTGCAGAGTGGTCCGCAGCACGCTGCAAGCGTCTTCAAACCGGGACACCATGATCAGCAGATTGCTGTAGCTCAACACGTCGGCCGTGGACAGGCTGTCCTTTCGATTGTCAAAGTCCGCCAGCAGCGTCTTAATCATACGGTCCGCCTGTTCCTGCTGCCCGGCAGCCTTCAACACAGACGCCTGAATTACTTTCAATTGTGGTTCGGCTTCCGCTTTGGATTCCAGTGTGGCCACCGCCTCAGCGTGCCGCCCTGCAATCGTCAGCAGTTCGGCAAGGATTACGTCTTCTGAGATGCCTCGATCGGTTTCACTCGCAAGCGCAGCAATGGCCTCTACGAGATCACTCGGCGCAAACTTTGCCCCACGCCGTGACAGTTGCAGAATTTGATTAATCGCGGCGCGATTAGCGGGATCCAACTGAATTGCTTTTACGAGAATTTGGGCACTGCGATCACGATTCAAAATTGAGACCGCCATCTGTTGCTGAGCAATCTTGAGGTACAAGGCAGATAGGGCCGACTTGAGGCTCGCGGTTTCTTCCAGCTGCAGGCCTTCCAGCAGAGTTTGTGCGGCATCTTCAGACTGACCAGCCAGAGCGAGCGTTTCGGAATACTGCACACGGGCGGCGGTATTGGTCGGTGTTTCCTGAAGAATGCTTTCAAAATAGCGCATCGCTTTTGACAGGTGAAAATTAATCTGTTCCTGACTGCGGCGCAGCTGCAATTGAACTTTGGCCAGTGGCAGGCTGAGAGCGGGAACAGTTTCCACGATGTTCAGCAGACGCGTTTCCGCTTCTTTCCACTGGCCGTTTTTTAGGTGAATTCCCGCCAGCAGTCGATTCGCCTGGCGGTTGTAGGGTTCGGAAGCGACGACCAATCGCAGCTGCGTTTCCAGCAGTTCAGGCGATACAGGAATCAGGGGCGCCTGCTCACCAGCCTGTGTCACCAGCCAAAGCCGCGCCGGGTTGTAGCCGGTAGGACCACGATTAGTCAGCACCTGAAGGTAAGCCAGTCCCTTATCACGTGACCCGTGCTGCAGCAGATGCAACGCCAGGTTAAACGCATAGCGTTTTTCGTGGGGACGCAGTTTGACGAGACCTTCCAGATAGACGCTCGCTTTTTCATGCTCGCCGGCATCGAGTGCTGATGTGGCTGCAGCCTCGTAGTTTTTCACCACCGCATCCTGCGGCGCGTCTTTCAGCCACCACAGGAATGCGGGGCTCATGATTCCGAAAATCATGAACGGGACGCCGATCAGCAGTCCTCGATAGCTGCGTGACCCAAACCAGCGTTCCAGAAAACCAAAGATCCAGCCAAACACGTTGCGCAACCGAAACCAGTCGCGCAGCTCAGGGAGCTGCCGTTCACCTGCACTATCGCCCCGATCAGGAACACCATCAGCAGAGACTGCACGGCCAGTCGTTTCAGACATTCCGGATTTACCTCAAAGGAATTTTGGGGGGTTCGACGTTGGCAAACCCGCTTAAACAACCCACAAACGGGAGGATCAAAACAGCAGTGATGGCAACAGAATCACAGTGCCCGCACTGAACACGGCGGCCGTGGTTATAATCATCGAATGCCGCGCCAGATTTCCGGTGGAGTGGCTTAGCTCCGGACGGTCTTTTCGAGTTCTGAGCCGAAAGACGCGATTCCAGAAGACAATCAACGGGTTACGAAACAGCAGACTCACTCCGCCGCCGCGAACATCCGGCACGGCATCGAACATGACATCCATAAATGCGTCAGCGCTGAACACCAGAAATGCAGCGCTGGCCAGAGCCAGATACCCGACCAGATCATGCTGCCAGCCGGTCGACAGATCGCGACCGAATTGCGCCCACGCTACCGAGATCGCACAGATTCGGAACACGTTCATCAGTCCGGCAAAACCAATGGCGCTGATCAGCACCAGTCCGGCGTGCAACCACCGGCGGCGATATCCGCAGACAATCAGACTCGCCAGAAACAACACGGTAAACAGCGATTGCACACCACTGCAGGCTTCTTCCACAAGAAATCGCTTGCCGGGAAACTCGAGGACATTGCCTTCCCGGATGTGCAGGAAACCAAAGTAGTTCAGAAGAAGACTGCCGACGCGGGTAGTGATTTCCTGCAGCCAGGAGATGATCTTCACATCATAGGCCAGCGGCAGACGCAGGGTGATCAAAGGCAACAGAATCAGATAACCTAAAGAAGTCTGATATTCGGCATCCAGACAGGAGCGGCAGACAGTAAAACACAGCAGCAGAGCTCCGACATAGACGATCCACGGACTGTTCAGCAGCGTGCCGGCAGCCAGCAATCCCAGATCAAGTCCCACGAGAACGGAACTTACGGCATCCCATTTCCAAAAACCACGCAACCGCCGCGTATAAAACAGCCAGCCGAAGATCACGAAAGCAAACGGGAAAAACTGGTAGTACTCCAGTGTCCAGAGTCGCCGACACTGCAACAGCACCAACGGCAAATGGGCCAACCCCAGCAGCAGCAGGGCGATGGAAGTCCTCCGTGACGGGGAGGCAGCGTTTTCAAATTCGCCGGTTGACATACGATTCTCGGATTTTCAGGCAGTGATTGACAAAACAAGCCGTTACAAAAATTGACAACGGTGACTCATTCCGATCAGGCCGGAGGAAGGGCAGGGGCACGGCAGCCCTATGGGTTTGCTACATCTGAACAGCCTGCGAGGCTGTTCGCCATGCTTGAATCCGATTATTGGCAAATTTCCAGGGCAGGTGTGGCTTCTCAGTCCGGATTGGCAGGTCATCGGGCGCCATCAATAAAAAACCTCATTGCCAGCGACTGATGCTCGCTTCTGTATTTTATGAGATGATCTCTACCAGCGGCGGGCTGCTATGGGAAACGCCTTTCGATTGAATCAGGAGCGGTTGCAGTGCGGGTGATCACCTGGAAGGAGCGCTGGCTGGACGGAATGCATGATCTGTCTGCCAGCGGACTGCACTGCGGAGATTATGGGATGCGTGACAGGGCACCAAAATGCGTTCAGGAACCAGTGGTCTCTCTGGTAACAACGACGCCGCGGACAGCCCGCAACAGAGCCCGAATGCCGGGCAATCTGTGAGCATCCGGCGATGGATCTGCCCCGCATTGCCCGCAGTGCAGGGGCCCGAATCGCTGGACCAAAGTTCAGACGCAACGTCTGTCGAAACTGCGACTCAGTGAAAATCGCCGGTCAGCCCTACAAACACGTGCACCCGGCGGCAAACAATGCGTGCATTCATACGGCGTGCCGGCAAACGGCCGCCGAATCGAAATTTCCGCGTGTTCGCCTCTTCCGTTTGCCTTGTGTCTGCATAAAGATACGCGTGGAAACGCCGATCGATGTTCCGGAGTCTCACACGCGTGAGTCAGCGGAATCGTTAATTTGCTTTCAGAAACCAGCAAGAACGCTTAGGCGATATGCTGCCCGTCCTTCAAAGATTTTCCGGAGCTCCCCCAGATGTCCGCTGTTTCCGAGTCAACAGCACAGTTACTGAGCGAAAAGATCGACAGCAAAACGGCTCAGGTCGGCATTGTCGGACTGGGCTATGTGGGGCTGCCGCTGATCAGTGCGTTCACCAATGCCGGCTTTCGCTGCATCGGCTATGACGTGGACCAGCTAAAAATCGATGCGCTGCTGGCAGGCCGCAGTTACATCAAGCACATTGAATCGGCCACCATTGCCGACTGGATGCAGCGCGACGTACTGGAACCAACATCCGATATGAGCCGGCTGCGCGAAGCCGACGTGGTGCTGATCTGTGTGCCGACACCACTGACGGCAAGCCAGGATCCGGATCTGCGGTATGTCGAACTCACGGCCGAAGCCATTGCAAAGGTGTTGCGCCCCGGCCAGATGATTGTGCTGGAAAGCACCACCTACCCCACGACCACCCGCGATGTGATGGTGCCCATTCTGGAACAGAATCCGGCCGGTCTGCGGTGTGGCGAAGAATACTTTGTGGCGTACAGTCCGGAACGGGAAGATCCCGGTAACCCGGACTTTACCGCGGCCGGCATTCCGAAAGTGGTCGGAGGTTACGATCAGCTTAGCTGCGACCTGGCCTGCCAGCTGTATTCCAAGTCCATCGTGCAGGTCATCCCGGTCTCCAGCGCAGAAGTGGCCGAAGCCTGCAAGATTCTGGAAAACACCTACCGCGCCGTGAACATTGCGCTGGTCAACGAACTGAAGATTCTGTTCGACCGGATGGGCATCGATATCTGGGAAGTGGTGGATGCAGCGAAAACCAAGCCGTTCGGATTTCAGGCGTTCTATCCGGGTCCGGGACTGGGTGGTCACTGCATTCCGATCGACCCGTTTTACTTAAGCTGGCTGGCACGTCGGGAAGGCATGAACACTCGGTTTATTGAACTCGCCGGTCAGGTGAATTCGAAAATGCCGCGCTACGTGATTTCGCAGCTGTCCGAATTTCTGAACGACGCCGGCAAGCCCATTCGTGGCAGTCAGATCTGTCTGCTGGGTATGGCGTATAAGAAGGACGTCGACGACCCTCGGGAAAGCCCCTCCTTCGAACTCATGGAACTTCTGCTGGAGCGCGGCGCAGACCTGACCTACAACGATCCGCATATCCCCACACTGCCGAAAATGCGTCATCACGATGTACCGGACATGAGCAGCACAGAACTGACGCCCGAATTTCTGGCAGCTCAGGACTGCGTGCTGATTGCCACCAACCACTCGGCGTATGATTACGCTTATATTGTTGAGCATTCGCGAATGGTGCTGGATACTCGCAACGCCACCAAAGACGTCAGCGTGGGACGCCATAAAATCTTCAAGGCCTGATCGCTGCCGATCACGCACTGCCTAAAATGCAAAGCCCGGCGGACAGGATCAGCCGGGCTTTGTCGTGCGCTGCACGAATCGAGGTTTCGCAATCATGCCGAACGCCTGCTGCGCCGAGTAACCGGCGCAGCAGGCACCTTTTAACGCAGATGTCTGTGAACGGCAACACGCCGCGAGTTGTTGGCGGCGCTCCGCGGCTGGCAACACAACGTACGTCTGGCAACACGGTACATCACAACACGGCGACTCACTGGTGCCATCCCCCTGTGGAGACCACCACCGTCAGCCGAACAGAACAGGGGCACGGGGCAGGGGCACGGGGCAGGGCGATTCGCGGTCTTCTTCGCAGTCTTCTTCGCAGGGCAGCACGGTCAGCGAGTTTTAATGGCTGATAGCTAAAAAAAATCGCCCGCCCCGACGGGACGCAGGGGCCCCGCCCACGAATGCGAGCCCCCTTCGCAATCGCCTTCTGTCCGGCCAGGCAGCACTTCGCCAGTTCGAGTGACAGCATAATGCCTGCCGCCACCGGCACGTTGCCTGAATGCCGACTCACCAGTTTGCAGGTTGTGGACGCCAGCAATCCCAAGCCACTGCCTGGAAGTCCCTGGCTGACCACGCCGACGATCGAACATCACCAGCAACGCATGGGCGGATCTGCCAACATACGGATAACCACCGCTGTACTCAGGCCAGGTGTCTGAAATCGCCTTGCTCCGATTGCAAACCACGGGTCCTGAACCGGCCACACACATCAAAGACGCCGACGGATCCTGGCAACGGGCATTCAGTCGGACGCATTCAGTCGGATGCAGTTAATTAAGTCGGCCGCCCGAGGCTGCCGTATCTGCGAACACCACCGAATTCGCATGCTGTTCGCCTACGGAAAAACCGACCTGAAACCTGATATAATTTAGCGACTAAGGTCGTCAAAGAACCAGTCGTCTTCTTCTGGAAACCATGAACGGCGACGATAGGCAGGTTTGACTTTCTGCCAATGGAATCGCACGTGCGGAGAAAATTGATTAATTTTAAATTTCGTGAGGGATTTTTTGAGTGCCTCAACACTGCGGTAAACTTTGTTGCCAATGTATGCATTCGTGATTTGGCCGAACCAGTCCCGAATTTCAGCCTCCCATGCGCTGAGGCTGGGAACAATGTGGAGGTGTAATCGCGGACAATGCTCCACCCACGAATTCATGTCCAGGGATCTCTCAGTAGGAAGATTTGAAATAAGCACATGCAGATTCAGGTCTAACGATACTTTCCTGTGAAGCCGCTCCAGGTCCTCCACTGAATATGGAAGATGATAAAAAAGGCGGTCAGGTTCCAGGTCCCTTAACAGGCACCGGCTCTCCGTCGCATGGATCGCTGCGAGCAGAGAGTTGCAGCTGACTTCCAGGTCTTTGTGCGACAACCCTGTGTGTGGTGGCGGAACCTGTGTGTGGTGGCGGAACCTGTGTGTGTGGTGGCGGCACGCTGATGTGATTTGGCTGCACCAGCGACGCGGTCTGCGGTAGGTGGCCCTGGGCCTGACGCCTGAATTTCCTGTCACAGCACAGCACCAATATTCGATTCGGCGGTGGGAGACACAGACAGATGACTCCCACTGAGTTCTCGGCAAAATGTTTGCTGAAGGGCTCTGTCAGCTGGGGGTGCAACCTGTTGTCACGCCAGACTCGCTCCACCATGGCGTGGCTGGTGCCCACCAGTTTTGCCATGCTGCCCGCAGACCAGTGGGGCTCTCTGGGCGGAAACTCCCGAGTTGTCCTGCGAACAATCTCTGATTCCAGCTGCAATCGAACCGACGGCGGGCGACCTGCTCGGGGAAGATCCTGTTCTATGCCCGCCAGCCGCTGTTCGCCAAACCGCTTTCGCCACTTGCCCACGGTCGGCTGTGACATGCCGATTTCCCAGGAGATGTCTTTGCTGGACAAACCGTCTGCTGCCAGCAGAATCACCTTCGCCCGCGCCACCAGTCTCATCGAGGCGGCCGTTCCCTGAGACCACTCCTGCAATGTTTCTCGCTCTTCGTCCGTTAATTTAATTTCAACCGCGCGGCGCATGCTGTCACCTCCTGTCGGAAACCTTAAACGCCAAACACAAATCGATAAATATATAAAACTTAAGACACACGACACCAGCGATCAAACACCACACATGTTGCCTGCCTCGGAAACCACCGGTCGGCCCAACAACTCGATCCCCAAGCTGACGAACCTGCGAACCGCGGATGGCTCCTGACAACAGCGGCTTACGCCCGCTCCATCCGCCCCACCCATCCATCGCCGGCTGCAGAACAACGCCGGTGATCAAGCCAGCACAACTCGGACCCTGGACCCTGGACCCTGGAAGCATAGGCAACGCGCGGATCGCCGCGCATTTATGCCGAACAGTCACACAAATCACCGTTTTCCCGCGGCCAACCTCCGATTTGAAACAACTAGAGCCACTTAACTCGCAGATTTGCGTGTTAACAATCCCCGCTGGTGTAGTGACTATTGAAAAAGATACAGCATAATCGGACTTTACGAACATGCCCGACGAGGAAAACCAGCGTTCGATAAGTTCATTGAATTATCAGGAGCTGATACGAATGGCGTTGTCCACGGGGATTTACGGGATTTTTGCAAGCGCTGCGATTGCCGCGTGGTAGATCCGCCTAGCCACCGTCATCAGTTTGAGAACCTTGGGACGCCGCTTGTTTTCTCGAGGTTCAACGCGGTCCGGACGCTGACCTATGACGGCGCACGTGCCCTGCTGTTGCGCT
>Ga0209491_10010706_pt1 | contig 10944 bp, 9 predicted proteins | sample BON02_FD_187213 | JGI IMG/M metagenome (GOLD analysis project Ga0209491, IMG submission 187213) | Freshwater microbial communities from Lake Bonney liftoff mats and glacier meltwater in Antarctica - BON-02 (SPAdes) (version 2) | ecosystem: Environmental > Aquatic > Freshwater > Ice > Glacier...
ATATATATATATATATATGTATATATAATATCTTATGTTTATCGCTGCACGGGGCCGAGATCCCGTGGCGGTTGCGCGAGAGAGGTTGGTGCATGCGCGGCTGGCGTTCCACGTGCGGAGCAGTAGTATAAGTATTAGTTTCCTAGTTGCAGCATTCTGTGTTTCGCACCTTGTGGAAGGCGAAGAGCGCATCGCGGATCGCGAGCGGCGACTTGCAGCTGGGCACCACCGAAACGCCGACGCGCCCGTCCGCCGACGGGCTCAGGCACAGAGAGACGGGCTTGCTGGGCAAGTCCTTCAGCGTCGACGTGTTGCCGGTGCCGAACTTGTGCTGTGGGTGGTCCGGGCGCGCGATCCAGCGCGTGAGCTGGGCCATGCGCCACTGATCCGACTGGAGGTTCTTGCTGTTTTCCGAGTCGATGGCCTTGAGCTCGCGCTCAGTGGCGCCCTCGGTGAAGAGGGGCGCGATGAAGAACTGCGCAAAGCGATCGAGCGCGCCGGCCAGGTGCGTGTGCACCGCATCGAAGTGGTAGTTTGTACTCTCGAAGGCCGTGTAGGCGTTGGACGAGCCGCCGTTTTGAGCGAGGAAGGTGTTGTACTCGGCCTGGGGTAGGAGCGGCACGACAAATCGCAGGTCAGGACACACACATCACACGAGCAACACAGCACACGACAACACGCACGTTGAAGACACACACGGCGCGGCACGTGCTCACGTGCTTAGTCGCGGTCGGCAGAGCCAGAGCCTCCCTGGGGTAGGAACACGCGGGATCGGGAGGGCGTGGTTGCGTTTGCGAAGGGTAAAGACGTGCTCAGGGTGAACCCACGGCAGAGACGGGGAGCGTTGTGTGGCTGCAATCGCTGGAAGAGGCCAGGCGTGCAGACGGGCGTGCGGTGATCCGGAGGGCGTGGTTGCGTTAGAGACGAGCGTGGTTGCGTTTGAGTAGGACATGGATTAATGTACTTACTTCGTCGGGGTACTTCCGGGTTCCGAGAAAAAGCATGTGCTCCAAAAAGTGGGCGAGGCCCGGCAGCTCGGGAGGGTCGCATGCATGCCCCACGGCCACGTCCATCGACGCGGCGGCCTTGTCGGCGGTTGGGTCCGAGACGAGCAAGACCTGCAACTGGTTCGGCAGCTTAATGTAGCGGTAGGCACGCTCGTCGCAGGGCGGCTTGCGGATGTCGTCGCTCCGCTCGAGCACCTCGACCGCGGCGGCCGAAGCGGGCGGCGGGCGCTGCGCCAGGTTGGCCGTGCACGTGGCACACACGTCAAAGTCGCAGAGCCGGCACGAGCGCATCCGCGCGCCCGCAGGCTGGCCCTCGGCGCAGAGGTCACAGGCCCCATCGTCGGGCATCGAGTAGGGCTCGAGCGCGTGCCTGCCCGTCGAGCACACCTCGCAGATATCTTCCGGCTGATCCGGCTCGAGCACAGCGCCCATCGTAACCTCCGGCTGGCAGTCGCCGCAAATATCGTACTGGCACACGCGGCAGCCTCGCATTTGTGCGCCGCTCGGTTGGTCGGCGCTGCATATGTCGCAGTTGTAACGGCCGTGCGGGGTGTCGAATTGAATCAGCGCATGGTGCTTCGGGCAAACCTCTGTGGGCACGGCACATGGCTCCATACAAGTCCAGCAGCCTCGAACGAGACGTGCCGGCTTGCCGCCAACTTATTTTTGGATCAATGGCTATTTCGGGAAAACGAGCTAGAAACGTCGGTTTCACATTAGCGCAACAGGTGCCATGCCTGCCGGAAATCCATGCGCGGCGGCCTTTGCACGCTGAACCCACCCGCCGCATGCCGCGCCACAGGCCCCTTTCGTTCGTGACCCGTCGGCGCGCAGCTCGTGCGGTAGCGGTAGGCATCAGCTGGACCCTGCGCGGCGATGGGGCAGCAGGACGAGACGCTGGAGACCGACCCAGTGCAGCTCCTGGCTGCCATCCGCCAGTACTTCGACGCCAAGGGCAACAAGGCGCTCGACGAGTTCAATGTGAAGGACACTCTCGGTGCGTCATCCGCACGAATGGCCGGGTCGCACCTTGCCAGCGTGTGGCTGCTGGCGCACGTCTGCGCAGAGATCTGCTCGACCCTGGCAGCGCGCGCTGCGGCTGCGATTCCAGGCTGGCTGTCACAGTAGCGCGCAACCCTTACGCGCCCCCGCCACACACCGCTCCGGTCGCAGGGACGGGGACGTTCGGCCGCGTGCGGCTAGTGGAGGCCGACGGCGTGCGGCAGGACCTGGCCAACAAGCAGCCCGAGCCGATGGTGCACCCCGGCAACTGCTTTTTCGCGCTCAAGATGATGAAGAAGTCTGAGGTGGTGCGGTTGAAGCAGGTGGAGCACATCATGAACGAGAAGGCCATCCTCATGGAGGTCTCGCATCCGTTCATCGTCGACCTGTGCGCGCAGTGCCCTAGCCCACATACACGCGGAGGGTTCACCTACCCCCCTGGGTGAACCCGAAACGCGCGCGCCTTGGACGCACCACTTGCGGCAGGCGCCTCCAGGCGGCGGCAGCCTCCCACCGGCTTTCCCGGCCCGCCCGCGCACAGGTTCCACTGCTTCCAGGACGAGCGCAACTTATACATGGTGCTCGAGTATATCATCGGCGGGGAGCTCTTCACGCACCTGCGGAAGGCTGGCAAATTCAGCAACGACCACACGCGCTTCTATGCCGCGCAGATCGTCATGGCGCTGCAGTACCTGCACGGGCAGGAGCCGTCGGTCGTGTACCGCGACTTGAAGCCGGAGAACCTGTTGCTCGACCAGCTGGGCTACCTCAAGATCACCGACTTTGGCTTTGCCAAGATGGTAAGCGACCGCACATGGACGCTCTGCGGCACGCCGGAGTACCTCGCGCCCGAGATTATCCAGAGCAAGGGCCACAACAAGGCGGTCGACTGGTGGGCGCTCGGCATCATCGTCTACGAGATGCTCGCGGGCTACCCGCCGTTTTACGACGAGAGCCCCTTTGGGATCTACCAGAAGATCCTGGCGGGCAAGCACGACTGCCCACGCCACTTCGAGACGCACGCGCGCGACCTGATCCGAAAGCTGCTCACCGCCGACCGGTCGAAGCGCATCGGAAATCTGAAGAATGGCGCGGAGGATATCAAGAAGCACAAGTGGTACCGCGGCCTCAACTGGGCGGCGCTCTACAACAAGAACATGGCGGCGTTCATTGTGCCCGACGTGGCTTCCAATGACGACACGTCGCAGTACGACAAGTACGCAGACTCGATCGAGGAGTCGGGCCCGCTCCTCAACTCCGCCAAGGATGCCGAGTTCTTCGGGACCTTCTAGGTGTTCCGGCGCGGCAGGCGGGGCTAGGTTGGGTTGGGACAGCGCGCGCGCGTTGTGATGCCAAGTGCAGAATGAGGGTTCGGAGAGAGAGTGTTTTAGTTAGAATAAAGAGAGTGATGGGGGAGAGCGGGTTGGGTGGGGGCTCCAACGACATCCCTTTAGTGGGAGGGTGCTCGGCTCCCCCCGCCAGGGCCAGTTCGGCGCGTAAGCGTGTAGGTGTAGAAGGGCGGTGGGGTATGAGAAGCCGCAGCAGAATCTGCCTGGGCCTGGGCTTATTGTTATTGTGCTCTCTTATATTTTGTTGGAGAAAGGGGACCCAGACCCAGACCGACCCTGACGACCCACAGATTTAGATTTAGATGTAGACAAACGACGCGTCCGTGCATTTGCATTAGTAACAGTAATTCATGATAAGCATAAGGATGATCGAGTCATTGACGGATGAGAAGAAGAAGAAGAGAGAAGAATAAAAATTTATTGTGTATTGATTCAAACACAATCAACATTAATCAATGATCAATCAACAATCAATCACAAAACACAAAACAAACCTACAAACAACCCGATTCGCCCTCCCTGTATGCTGTGTGTATATAAGCCATATATAAATATAAAAATAAGAATACGACATACTCTACACATAATCATAATGGCGGACATGGTACACATGGCGGATGAACATGGATCATGGATCATGGATCATGGATATATACGTGGGCGTCGGCGCGTATACATTATTCAAGGTGATTGTGATTGTATAGAATGTATTCACAAATTGTCAATTGTCACAAAACAGACAGGCTAACTATAACACTATAACTATTCTGAATAAAATAAGAATAGATACCGCATTTTTTTTTCATTCCACGTATTCAACCTAAGTAGGTAGTAGCTAGGGGTAGCAGGAGGGGGGCAGACGCGGTAGGCCAGTTTCCGCTTTTTGCATGTTTATTATGTTTGATGTTTTTACGTTTTACGTACACGCAACACCACAAAAACACCTGGCATATGCTGTAAGAATAAGAGTAACATGTCACATGCACGAACACACCTATATACTGTGTGAATCTGTGAATGCGATCAGCTGATCATCTCCCGCTCGTTGAGTGGAGTTTTTGTTTTTTATAGAGTAAAGCTGCCACGTTCACAGTAGAGCTAGCTCTACTCTAGTTCAGTCTAGTCTAGTACGTTCACAGCCAACAACTCTGTTTTACACCACACGAGCGCGAATTATGTCGGCATCGGTTCGTTGGCTGCTGCTCGTCGGCCTGTGCGCCGGCCTTGCGACATGTCCGAGCTGGAGAGGAGACACGTGCGTCGAGGTTCCCGTGTGCAACATAAGCGGCCACTCTGGAGTCCACCTTCCGAAGCTGCACGCAGTCTCGCCGCCCGTCGAGTCGGCTGCGTGCGTGGCTCGTGAGCGGCCGGGCAAGTCCGTGTTGATTATCCACGAGCAGCACCCGCAGGCAATGGGGTGCGACCGGCGTCTGCTGGCGCTGGCACGGCTGATGCAAGACGAGGGCCGCACGGTGTCGCTTCTGTATCGCCGGGACGCGCCTCCGTCTCAGCAGAGCCCGCTGACGGAGCAGCTAGCCGAGATGCTCGGCATGCAAGACTTTCGGCACGACGAGCTCACGTCGTGCCTCCGACCGCCGCCTGCTTTGTACAAGTACAAATCGGCATCGCAGCTCGAGCGCCTCTTTGAGCAGGGATGGTTCGACCTAGTGCTGCTTTCCGTGTGGTTCTGGTCCGACCCCGCGCCGTGCTTCGCCGAGCTCGTCTTGCCTGTGCTGCGCTCGCGCTCGCCGCCAGAGCAGCAGCCTTTCGTGGCGTTGCTTGTCGACGACGCCCACGCTCTGAGAGCGTCGCGTTTGGCCGAGGGCGAGAGCGACCCGGCGCTACGCGAGCGCTACACGAGGCAGGCGGCGACGCTGCTCCCACGCCTCACGTCCCTCTACGGAGTCGCCGACGCGGTAACGCACGTCTCTGCCCAAGACCAAGCGGCCGAAATGGGCCTATTCCACAGCTCGACCCCGAGCGGCCACCAGTGGCTGCTGCTCCGCACGCCGCTGCGCGCCATGCGCGCCCTTCCGAAGAACGCCCGCGCACCGCACCGGCAGTACGGTCACACCAAGCACATCGGCTTCCTGGGAAATGGCCAAACCGCGACCAACCACCAAGCGATGCAGTGGTTCCTGCTGCACTGCTGGCCCGAGCTGCGGCGCAAACTGCCTGGGCTGCGGCTGCGGCTCGTCGGAAGGCCGCCGGGTTCCACGTCCAATACGTCGGGCCTCGTGCGCTGCGACCCCGCGAGCAGCCCAGCGCGGCCGCACTGCGGATGGGCCTGGGGGACGCCCTACGCGGGGCGCGAGGCGGAGAACGGGATCGACGAGCTCGGCTTTTACGACGCGGAGACGCTTTTGGTGGAGGCGCTCTCGTGGCGCATTTTTGTCGCACCCATCTACCACACGACCGGCGTCAACACTAAACTCCTGCTTGCGCTGGAGCTCGGAATTCCCATCGTCTCGTCGGCCGCCGCCGCGGCTCCTCTAGGCCTGGGGCTCGCGCCGAACGTGTCGCTGCTGGGCGCGGCGCTCGTGGCCGCAACGGAGCTGCGCCCGCCCGCCGCGATTGCGGACGAGGCGGAGCAGTTTGTCGAGAGTGTCCGCTCGGTCTACTCGCAGTCGACGCTCTGGAAGCAGTCCATGAGCTCTGCCCGCCTGAAGTTCAGAGAGATGATGAGCTTCGACCCCGCAGCCTCTGACATGCGCAGCCTCCTGCGTGCAGCGTGCGCCGCTTCAGCCTATCGCGCAACGCCCGTGCTACCCATCGGCGTCGACGACGAGCCAGGGCGCGGGACCAGAGCTCCGAACAGCCAGCCAACGCGCCGTACACCGCCGCCGCCGGTGCACGGCGCGTTGGCTGGCTGGCCGGAGCTCCGGTATCTGTCGGCCGGAGCGGACGAATGGGTGGGTCGCCGCGCGGGGCCACTCTGTGCGCGGCGAGACCGCACGGGTGCTGCGCCCGGGTCACCTACTGCACCGGCGCTCCTCGTCCTTTCGTCTGGGCCTGCCCTCTCTCACCGTGCGACGAAGCTCTTGCATCGCGTCTTCTGGCGCGTCTGCCAGCACTGCGGGTTAGCCTGTGTGGAGCACCCGAACCGCGCGCCGGCGCACCACTCCGTCTCCGCGCTAACAGACGTGTGGATGGACGGGCGATGGTCTGCCCCGAGCGAGGCGCTGCGACTGCTGCCCGCCGGGCGCTTCCGTGTGTTGCGCTTCTGGCATGCGGCCGAGCGCGAGTCTGCGGTTGGCGAGCGCGGTGCGATTGCGTCGAGCAGCGAGGAGCTGCTGCTCCCTCTGCCTCTGCTTGGGTGCGGTGATGGCTACGACGCGGGACCGTCGCCCGCGTCGGCCGAGTTGTCGCTCGCCGTCGGGAATCGCGGGGGCGTCTCCGCAGTCTGGCAGCACGCGTTCGAGCACGCAGGGTTCGACCGGCTTTCGCTCCCGATGCTGGTGCGAGTTGCAGAGGAGGAGACGCGCCTTGCCTTGTCTCTGTGTCAATCGGCCACGCACGTCGTGTCTCTCAACGGCGATGAGATTCGCTGATAACGGCACACATCGCTCGCACTCGTTGCCCTCGCCGCACCGCTGCGGCAACGCGCTCCTGAAGAGCCGGACGCCTCCCCCTTTCTCGCACCTGGTTGCTCTCACAGGGGGTGCTAGTTGTTACATTGCAATATATGGAGCAGTGAAGCAGCGCACGCCGCGGCGCGAGGGTGAGCTGCCTCCCGCGGTGCCTCGGGGCCCTGCGATCAAGAAGTAATTTGAGGAGCTCTGGGAGAAGCTAGTACGACCGCTGGCGAGCCTGAGTGGTACGTCATCTACTAGTGGCACGCCATCCAGCCAGCCAACGCGCAGTCTGCCGCGCCATTCATCAGCAAACGTCATCGGCGAACCTCCTGCCCTGTCCACGCCCCGCGCGCCAGCTGTGGCTGCCGCAGCGGCGCTTCAACAGAGCCATCGAGTCTAGATTGGGCTGCTGAATGTCGGGTCGGTCGCGGTGGCACAGCTCGCGATGATAGAGCCGCTCCTCGTCGCGTACGTCACAGCTGCGCTCGTGTGCATCCGCCCAATCGGACCATTCTTCAACCGCCTGGACGTCGCCGCTGCCATTGCTGGACTCGAGCTGCTCGGCACGGGGTCTGCGCGACCCAACGACTGGCTGCGTAGCTTCCTCTCTGAAAGCCTCCCGGTGCTGCAACGCGGTCTTGAGGAGGCGATCGAGGTTAGGAAGGAGGTGACGCATGTGTTGACGGTTGGGCGCTTTGCTCGCGAGTGCATCCGGCTGGAGCAGGGCGTGGCTGGCAGGAGCAGCAACGACGTTGCGCGCAACGCGTCGCAGATCGACTGGGCCAGCGAGAGTAGCCTCGCGCATGCTCGAGCGGACCTGCAGCTATCAGCCGTGGGCCACGGGCCTGGGGATGCCCGGCAAAGAGAGGCGCTATTGCGAGCTGCGAGGTGGCGACTTCGTGTCGCAAGGACTCTAGCTGGGTCCGCGGCGGGGGCTGAACTCGACCATATCCTCCGTGCTGCCGCGAGGTGAGAATCGCCGCGACGAGACACGGCCACGTCCCCATCCCCTTTATTGTTTATTCGTTCGGGGTTTTGGGTTGACCCGAAGCTGCGTCAGACGTGCTTGCGTGACGCCTTGATTGTGTGGAGCAAGCGGTGGCCAAGGGCGGCTGAGCAACTGAGAGAGGTTAGAGAGAAGCGACGCTCCAAGTCAGTTGCGCGCGGTGGCCACCGGCCACCGAGCAGCCTCACTCTCGCTGTTAGCTGGAGCTGCGAAAGCCGACAGACACTCCGAGCGGGCCGCGTTCAACGCGGATGAGCAGCGGAGCTGCATAGCTGAACGGGGCGTGGTGCTCTATGCTGTGCGCCGGCCGCGTAGCTCCAAGAATCTGTATGACAGGCATACAGGCGGGAGGCTCGGAGAAAGTGCAGCACCGGGGGCCGCTGAGAGCTGGGAGAAACGCGACGCGCAGGGCGTGGGCACTCCGCGTGGCCGGAGGGAGATGACGCGCGGAAGCTGCGGAAGATGCCACGCTACGCGGGGCAGCGCGAAACGACCGAGGACAGCGCAGCAACAACCAGCAAGCTGGGGCAGGCCGACCCGACTGGGAACAGAGGGGCCGCACGCGGCATACTTATACTGGCCCGACACTCAGGGCGAGCTGCGCGGGGTGGTGATGTCCGCCGAGCAACTTAACTGCAAGAGACGGCCCACGCGCTCCGACTCCGAGCTGGTCGCGAGAGGCCGCGCCGAGGGCAGCCGAGCAGCAGAGAGCTCGTGGCTGCATATGGCGTGGTGCTCCAAGCGCGCGGCGGGCGCCCCAGGATTGCCAATGGGACGCCGAGCATCCGATTTGGGCTGAGCTTGAAGCCGCGCGTACGGCTTGAAGCTGGTGCGCGGGCTAGTGCCCTCGGCGCTGCTGGCGAGCTACGACCTCTGGCAGAACGACGACTGCTCGCTCACGGGCGACGTGCGCGCGGCATGCTGGGCGGCGACGCCATGTGGACGCGGCTGCTGATCCGGCTCTCGTCCACCGACGACGACGCGCGCGTGCTCGTGAAGCGGTGAGTCGACAAGACAAGCCCCATCTACAACGCGCGCACGCCCGTCTCTAAGGCAACCACGCCCTATTTTCAAGCACAAGAACAAATCTTGTCTCCAACCCGAACACACTCGTCTCTAGCGCAACCACGCTCTTTATTCAAGCAACAAGTAAACCCCGTCTGCAACGCGAGCACGCCCTTCCTTAGCGCAGCCACGCCAGCACAAACAAACTCTGTCTTTAGCGTAATCACGTCCTTCTCCAACGCAACCACGCTCTCCGTTTCACAACTCAAAAAACAAAACACAATATCTCTACCGCAACCACGCCGTTCTCCCACCACGCCCTCCATTTCACCACAGACCTCGGCAACCAAACAAGCCCCGTCTCTAACGCAACCACGCCCTCTGTTTCACCACAAGTATGCGACCAAACGAACTCCCATTCGAAGGCAACCCCGACGCATACCACGCCCTCATGTTTCGCCGCAGGATCCAGCTCGTCGACGAGCCCACGGCCGAGGCAGACGCGCTGGTGCCGCGCCCACCGGTGGGCAAGCCGGCGTCGCCCTTTGCGCCGGCCGAGCAGCGCGGCGGGGGCCGAAGTGGACCGCACCAAGCCCGCCCACTTGCTGCCCAACCTGCTCCTCGCCCCGGTCAGTTCGCCGCTCCGCCGTCTCGCCGCGCGCTTTGGCAGACTCGAGGCGCTCTCGCACGTGCTCGCCTGGTCGGCCGCGTCCAGCCTGGACGGCGCCGTCTCGGGCCGCGCCGCCTCCGACGGCTCCAGAATGGATAGCTCGGTCGACTGCGGCGCGGGCGGCAGGTGGGAGAGGACCGTGGGCCGTCGACCTGGTCGAGCTGCCTCGGCTGGGTTTAACTTTCTACGCGCGCGCTGTTGCCGGCTCCGTCCGGCTCTACTGCGCGCAGCACGAAGGCTTCTTCCTCTCGCACCGCACGTCGGCCGGCATCGAGGCGCTGCTGCGCGGCGTGCCGCACTCGCTCCTGCTCGAGCGCGACGGTGGGCGCCTCTCGCTCCTGGTCTCTGCCTGCGCCAAGCCGCGCCGCGCGCGCGCGTCGGCGGGCGCGTCGGAGGCGGCGGCCGCGACGGCGCGGCTCTTTCCGAGCGAGACCGAGCTGGACAACGACGACGCGGTCTGGCTCTCCTCGCTCGGCAACGCTAAGCACTACCTCTACCCGGTCCACCTCTGGAGACCTTCTTCTTCTTCCCCACGCTCGCCGCGGCGCTCTACATGCTTCTTCTCAAGCTGCTGGCGCGCCAGTATGAGGCCGCCTCGGCCATGGCGTTGCAGTGCGTCTGTGACCGGCCGCTACTAGCCGAGGAGGCGCAGATCTGCTCCTTGCTCTCCGAGACGTTCGGCGATCAGCACCCTGACGCGCACGCCTGGCGGCTGCGCATCTCGCTCTACGCGTTGCACACGCCGCTCTACCCGTTACTGCCGTGGGACCTGGCGGAAGAGCTGGTTTTCTACACGCGCAAGTCGAGCCACGTCCAGCTGCTGCTGCGGCTGGCCGTGCCCGACGAGCTCGTGCTCCTCGGCCACCTCATCTCGAGCTCGGGCGGAGGCGGAGGAGCCAACAGCAGTAGAATGCCAAACGTGCTGCAGTCGCGGGTGACGCTGCTCACGGCGGCGAGCCAGGCCGACGCCGCCGAATTAACCTAGGGCGTCGACGTGGCGTTGCCCTGCCCCGCGCTTGCGCCGGGCCACACTTTGACGAGATCGAGGATCGCACGTGCGTTGCGGGCGAGGGGCTCGGCGCCGTCTTCGGCAAGTTTGAGGCGCTCTCCTACTCACGGCCGGAGAACCCGCTCGGGCGCGAGGCGGCGTCGGCGCTCGACCGGTGGCTGCGCAACGGCCTTGAGCTCCGCGGCGGACGCGACCAGAAGGGCTTCCTCTTCCTCTACGAGCTCATGCGCGGTGACGTCTTCTTCAAGCTTCTCTCCAACGACTCGGGCCACACGCTCGGCTGCTTTTTGCTGCGCATGCTGCCCGCGTCCGAGTGGGCGA
>Ga0209491_10010707_pt1 | contig 10942 bp, 8 predicted proteins | sample BON02_FD_187213 | JGI IMG/M metagenome (GOLD analysis project Ga0209491, IMG submission 187213) | Freshwater microbial communities from Lake Bonney liftoff mats and glacier meltwater in Antarctica - BON-02 (SPAdes) (version 2) | ecosystem: Environmental > Aquatic > Freshwater > Ice > Glacier...
GCCTGAAGAAGCTCTAAGAGCTCTTAAACGTAAAAATGCATCTCTTTTAAACAATTTAAAAACATTCAATTAGTTGATCTGGAGAGATCTTTCAATGAATTACTTATTAACTATTGCGGAAGTCCTGAAATTAGCTCAGATTTACTTGTTCTAGGATTGTTTGAATTTAAAATGAAGTAGCAGCTTTTTGTAAAAAAAAGAATCGATTAAATCGATCCTGATGAGGATAAGAAATTTTTTGTGAAATTTAATTTGACTGCGTGTTTATATAGATCTATTGTCGCAGATAAATTTAAGAAAAGTTTTAATTTGATAAAAGCTTGAGGAGAGAGTGGGATTCCAACCCACGAATCCGTTTTAGGGAGATAACGGTTTTTAAGATCGTGTAATATTTCAGAGTTTAAATCCCACTCTATCGAAAAATGAGTAATTCAGCTTGCTAAGATAAGAGTAATGTGTTTTTGTATCATTTTATTTTTTCTTTTTTCGAAACAATGAAAAATATATTTTAAAAAATAAATCTTTTTTATAAAGTTTTGTTTTTTTTTGTAAAATCGACAGATTATTTGTATGTTTGTCTGAAAAACTCAGCAGATATTTCTGTTCATCGACATATTACGAAATTTTCAATCGGCTATAAGGGTGAATTGTAACTGGGGTTGTTTTGTATGGACAATCACTTAATTAGTATGCTCAAAACACAGTATTTTTCTCTGAAGAGTTACTTTTGGTAGCTATGCTAATTTTTTATTCAGGCCCACTAGGGGGTATAATGCTGATGAAATTTATTTTGCATCGCTGTTTTCATAATTAATGCAAGCTTGTCAATCTGCAAATATTGATTTCTAGGTTAATGTTCAAAAAATATTGGGTAAAAAAAGTATCTTGATATCGAGTTTGATCCTAATGATTATTTGGGGGGTGATTTTACAGATTGGGATGCAAATCATTATGAGAGATAAGATCAGTATGTTTTTGAATTTATATTTTATTACATCAGAAAATAAGTGAAATTAGATAATTCTGTTGTATACTGTAAAGCTTTAGAGGAAATTCATTAAAATCACATAATTCAACTGTTTTGGTACCAAAATAAAATAGAAGGTGCAAAATGGTTTGATATTAATCATGTATCTAATTTTTTGTGTATCGAATATATCCAGCTAGTTGATTAAATGTTTTTTAAATAATTTATATGAGCAAATAAACAAGGTGTTTTCTATGAAAAATAATGTTTCTATAGTTTGGTTTCGACAAGATTTAAGGTTGTCGGATAATCTTGCAATAGCAACTGCTGCAAGTTTAGGAAAGATTTTACCTATTTATATATTAGATGATTCAGCTTCTGATGTATTTAAAATTGGTGCTGCGAGTAAAATATGGTTATACCATTCGCTTAATGCATTAAATAAATCTTTGCATGGCAAGTTGAATGTTTATATTGGAAACTCTACTAAAATTATTGAAGCTCTCAGTGAGCAATATGATATTAAGAATGTTTTTTTGAATTCATGTTATGAACCTTGGCATGTAGAGCAAGAAGATAGTGTACAAACTATGTGCAATGAAAAATCTATCAATTATACAGCATTTAATAGTAATTATTTATGGTTGCCAGATGAAATATTAAAAGATGACGGAACCTATTATAAAGTTTTTACTGCGTATAAGAATAAATCATATAAATCAGCACCACGTAAAACTGTAAAAAATGTAGAAGAGATCAGTACTATCTTCGATTCAAATAATAAAATTTCTATAGCAGATTTGAATTTAATTCCAAAAAATAAGAAATGGTATCAAAAAATTATAAACTCATGGAGCATAGGAGAGGAAGAAGCGCAGAAAAAGCTGAATGATTTTATAAAAAATAAGTTGTCTGGATATAAAACTGGTCGTGACTATCCGAACATGAGTCAAACATCTTTGTTATCTCCACATTTACATTTTGGTGAAATATCTCCAGCACAAGTTTTGGAATCGGTTAATCGTTTTGGTTATAAGTATGCAAATAATCTTGATATAGAACATTTTTTGAGCGAACTGAAATGGCGTGAATATTCTTGTTATTTGTTATATCATTTTAAATCACTGCATGAAGATAACTTTAATAATAAGTTTGATCTATTCCCTTGGCGAAATAATTTAAAATATTTGCAGGCATGGCAAACAGGCAACACAGGATACCCGATCGTTGATGCAGGGATGCGACAGCTATCTGAGACAGGATATATGCACAATAGGGTAAGGATGATAGTAGCTTCTTTTCTCGTGAAAAATTTATACATTCATTGGCATAAAGGCCGAGATTGGTTCTGGGATTCTTTAGTTGATGCAGATCTTGCAAATAATAGTGCAAGTTGGCAGTGGGTTGCAGGATGTGGAGTTGATGCTGCGCCATATTTTAGAATTTTTAATCCGATTACCCAAGGAGAGAAATTTGATAAAAATGGTGATTATACTAGAAAATTTGTCCCTGAATTAAAAAATCTGCCTGATAAATATTTGTTTAAACCGTGGACTGCTCCTGTAGACGTATTACTAGCAGCGGACATAGTTTTAGGTGAAACGTACCCAAATCCTATTATTGATTTAGTAACTTCAAGAAATAAAGCACTTGAGGCATATAAAAATTTAGGAACGAAGTCGTAATGTTTTTTAGAACATAATCAGATAATAAATAAAAGTTATTTCATTTTATTCGTACCATGATTTTTTTGAATTGGAATAGTATATTAAAGAAATTTTTGATTTGATAAAATCTGGAGGAGAGAGTGGGATTCGAACCCACGATCCCGTTTTAGCGAGATAACGGTTTTCAAGACCGTCGCATTCGACCACTCTGCCATCTCTCCTCACAATTTCAAAATCTTAATGATTGAATATAATTTTACTCGAAAAAAAAAATAAATCAACAGACTTTTGATTTTTCTTTTTGTTGTACACGAAAAATTATATAATCTATGATTTGTTCTGCAATGTTTTTTCCAACAGCAAGTTCTAATCCTTTAAATCCAGGAGAAGAATTTGCTTCACATATTTTAAAGCCTTCTTCGTCGAAAAGTAAGTCTATACCAGCTATATCGAGGCCGGTTATTTTTGTAGTTTCAATTGCTAACCATTCGATTTCTGGAGTAACTACAAATGACTCAGTTGAACCACCTCGAGAAAAATTAGCTTTAAAGTCACCATCACCAGATGTTCGCTGCATGCATGCAATAATTCTACCACCGACAACAAGCACTCGTAAGTCTTTGCCATGACTTGCTTTTATGTATTTTTGAATAATAATATTTGCATCTGGATTGTTGACGTAAACTAACTCCATCAGATCTCTGAATTTAGATGCTGATTCAGTTAAATAGATTCCAGCACCTTCTGAGCCGGTAATGTTTTTAACAACCGCAGGAAAGCCAATTTCTCGTTCAACTATTTTTGTATCAATAGATTTTGTCTCACTGAGTAATTTTACAAGCATTGTTTTTGGAATAGGTAAGTTATGAAATGACATAACTTGATGACAATGTAATTTATCTTTTACTAATTCAATAGCTTGTGCTGTGTTGCAAACATAAACACCCAAATGTTCTAACTGGCGTAAAACAGCAAGTGTGAAATAGTTAGATCCAGAACCAATTCGTGGTAAAATAAAATCCGGTAGTGTATGAAGTTCATCGTTGATGAAAATACTATGACATTCGTTAGACTTTGTAATAATAAGTTCAAATTGCTCGGGAGTGAAAATTTTAATATCTATTTTTTTTTCTCGAGCAGCTTCCAAGAGGCGTAATATATTATAATTTTCCTTGGTGAGATTTTTTTCTTCTTTTTTATAGATGATCCAACCGGTGATTGACGAAACCATTTTCTCTGACATATGGCATTTCTAACATTAAAGATGTTGTATTGTTTTTTAATTAAAGTAACTGTAAGATTTTTCAGTTTGAAATAAACCTATTTTTTATTATCATATTGTATTTAAAATAAAACACAATGATAATCTCTATAGTTTTATTTTAAAGGCGAAAAAATTATTTTAGGAGAAGGTTTTTGTTTGATTTAATATGAATTTTATTGAATTCTTTTAAAGAATAAATTATGGTGTGCCCAAGAGGAGTCGAACCTCTAACCGCCAGATTCGTAGTCTGGTACTCTATCCAATTGAGCTATGGGCACATGTTTTTGATGTATCAGAATCTTTTACCGATTATCTAATACAGAAAAATTTTAAAAATCAAAATATGGTGGAGAGGAAGGGATTCGAACCCTTGTGCCCTATTTCTAGGGCTCTCACTTAGCAGGCGAGCACTTTTAACCACTCAGTCACCTCTCCATAGATTTTCTTTTTGATTTGTATAAATCTAAAGATAGTAAAAAGTATAATCTATATCATGAATTTTTCAAGTTCTTATTATTTATTTTTTTATAAAAAGATGCAAACTATAAGGAAGGTCGTATTTGTATAATGTTTAGAGGGGTTTTATGGCATTACGTTTGGAGCTTAAAGTTGTGCCTTGTTCGGGAAGAATTCAATGTGTCTTGGATAAACAGCAACGTCTTAAATTTTTTCTTAAAGCTCAAGCCCAAGAAGGTAAGGCTAATTATGAACTGATTAAGTTTGTTGCAAAATCTTGTAAAGTTACACAAAGAGACGTCGAAATAATTTCCGGACTTGTCAGCAGAAAAAAAGTATTGCTGATAAAAACAGATCTGACCTATGAGCAATTTTTAAAAGCCATGGGCCTTGAGCAACAAGCTGGGTTGTTTTAGTTTCTAGATTGACGAAAAGGCTTATTTACAGTAATATTTATATCAGATTGAAATTTTGCGCCAAGGTGGCGAAATTGGTAGACGCACAGGATTCAAAATCCTGCGATGGCAACATCATGTCGGTTCGATTCCGACCCTTGGCACCAGTTCTGTTTAGATTTAATTTATTACATAGTTAATAAATAATATTGATTCTCTCTTTTTTTATCAAAAGGATTGTGCGATGCATGAGCAAGATTGTATTTTTTGTAAAATTATCGCAGGCCAAATTCCTGGCAAAATCATTTATGAAACAGAGTTTTCAATTGTTCTTCAAGATGTAGCGCCCAAGGCTCCTATTCATTATCTTATTCTTCCAAAAAAACATGTTCAAGATCTTACTCATCTTTCGAGTGACGACCAGGCACTTATGATTGATATGATGTTAATTCCTTCCCATCTTGCACAAAAAATTGGCCCAGATACATCGTACAGATTGTTAGTTAACAATGGTTATGCCGCAGGTCAGAGAGTTTTTCATCTCCATCTTCATTTTTTATCGGGTAAAGTGTACTCAGAGTAAATTTCTTATATTTTCAATGATACTCATCTGTCGATTTAATCGACATGTTTTTCCCGTAACTTGTTTTCTTGTATTTTTTTATATAAAAACTATCATTATTGTTGCAATCTGAATTTGTGATAAGTTATGATGTTAGTAAATAAATATATAATATTTGAAAAATCATAAGGGAAAAAATATGAAGAATAAAAAAACATTACTAGGCTTTTTGCTTATCATGCCTTTGTGTATGCAGGCAATGAAATCTTCTAGAGGTCCTGCTAAAAATACACAACAAAAGAGTAGTGCTAATAGTGGTGCTAAAGCTTCTTATAAAGTACAAGCTGAAAAAGCTATGACGAGTGCAAAAGAAGCTATTATCAGGGCAGAGCGTGCAATTGCAGAAAGTTCAGTTGGTAGAGCTGCTAGTAGAGCTAAGGTAGCAGTTGGAGAAGCTTATACTGCTGCTAAAACTAAACTTGGCTTTGAAGTGAAAGCAACTAAACCAGTAAAATCTCAAGCAGAGAAAGCTCGTGAGTTTGAAAATGCTTATGCTGAAATGAAGAGCTCTGTAGGGCCAGTAACTTTAAAAACAAGGCCGATAACGCTTCAAGATCAGGCAAATAATCCTAGTTTAAATGCTAATCAAATTACAAAACCTATAAAGCCACCTAAAAATCAATCACCATTGGCAGCTCAACAATCATCTCAAGTAGCTTCGACAGGATCAATTTCTTTAGCTCCAGCAAAAGCACCTAAAGCTCAATCATCGTTGGTAGCTCCACCAGTACCAAGTTCTCCAGCTCCAACTACGAGACCTGGATTAACAAAAGCAGCAAATTTGTTTGTGGAACCAGTAGTTCAAACTGCTCCACCTGTACCTAGTTTTGCTCCTCCAGCATTACCAACTGCTCCGCCTGTGCCTAGTTTTGCTCCTCCAGCTTTACCAACAGCACCAGCTCCACGTCCAGTGTCAGCAGCACCAGTGTCAGGTCCAGTAACGGCAAAAGTAATTGGAGCTCCAGCTCAATTATTACCATCAGTCGCAGTAGCTAAATCAGCACCACCAGCACCTAGACCGTCATTACCATCTTCATTGTCGGATCAAATTACATCTCAACGAGCAGCTTTACGTTCAGTCTCAGTACCGCCAGCTCCAGCAGTAGTAGCTTCACCACCATCAAGTAGACCAGCATTTCAACCACCACCACCACCAGCACCTAGACCGTCATTACCATCTTCATTGTCGGATCAAATTACATCTCAACGAGCAGCTTTACGTCCAGCTCCAGCAGTTCAGCAGGGTTCATCAGCTAAGCAGGGTTCATCTAGACCACCAGCACCACCAGCAGCACCACCAGCAGCACCACCAGCAGCACCAGCACCACCTTCACAAAGACCGTCATTACCACCTTCGTTGTCGGATCAAATTACATCTCAACGAGCAGCTTTACGTTCAGTCTCAGTACCGCCAGCTCCAGCAGTAGTAGCTTCACCACCATCAAGTAGACCAGCATTTCAACCACCACCACCACCACCACCAGCTCAAGCAGCAGCTAGACCGTCATTACCATCTTCATTGTCGGAGCAAATTAATTCAAGGGGTCAAACAGCTCCACTAGGTTCAGGTCCAGCACCAGTTTTAAATTCAGTGCCAACAAGTCCAGCTCCATCTTCACCGATTTCAGTAACACAAAGACCGTCATCACCAGCTCCTAGGCCATTTAGTCCAGAAGCCTTGAGCTTAGCTAAGTCTAAATTAGATACGTCTAGTGTGAGAAAGGTTAAAGAAGTGTTTAAAGCAGAGACTCCAGCAGAAAAGCAAAATAGAGCTTTGAGAGAGACTTTAGAGTCTAATAGAAGTAAAATAGCACCTGAAGAAGGGCCTCGTCGTCCAGAAAGTATGGTTTTAAGTGAACCTAGTAAGGTTATCAACACACCAAAGTCAAAGTTAGACCTGCAAAGAGAAGCAAAAGCAGCAGAAGCAAAAGCAAAAGCAGCAAAAGCAAAAGCAGAAGCAGAAACACCAGAAGGAAAAGCAAAAGCAAAAGTAGAAGCAGTAAAAGCAGCAGAAGCAGCAGCAAAAACAGCAGAATCTATGGCGAAGCAGTTAAAGGCTAAAAATGATGCAGCAGCAAAAGCAAAAGCAGAAGCAGATGCAGCAGCAATAGAAGATGGTTGGTAATAGATTGATTGAAATTAATTAATCTAAAGCAAAGAGAGGAAGTGATAATTACTATCACTTCCTCTCTTTGCTTTATCTATTCTTGTCAGAAATTGACTCAACGAATTTTTTAAGTTGAACCTTGTATTCATCTTTATGTTGTAAATGATTTGTAACATGTGATGAATCTTTAACGTACCATGTCGTTGCTTTTTTTGATGTTGTAACGAGTGGGTGAATCAGTTCAATCGGAACATACGTATCATCAAGTGCGTGAATGAATAGGATTGGTTGATCTATTTTTGCAAAATCATGAAAGATCGATTGTTGGTTGCAGTGACTATCTTTGAAAAATGTTCTATAAAATGCGATGATAGATCCTGCAATTAATGGCTGTATCCACGGGATATAATATTGCTGACAATGTTTTGATGTATCGGCATGCACCGAAGTTTCTATGATGTCGGCTACCGATGACCATCCGCTATCGATAACAATGCCTTTAATGCACTCATAAGCTTCGGGGTCTGATTTTTTCAGGTCCGTCACGGCTTTGATTGTATGAAACGCACCCGAGCAAAGTCCATGTACCACAATGTCACTAGTCACTCCATGTTCTTTGTTGTATAAAACTAAAAATTGTAAAGCCGCAACAACATCAAGGTATTCAGATTCACCGTAATGCTTCAGGCCCTGAAAAGTAAGCATTTCGCCTTGGCTTTTGCCGTGTCCGCGCGCATCAAAAAATAAAAAATTATAAGGCTCGTCTTTGAGCATTGCGTATAATGTTGTCATTCCTTCTTTTCTGCCAGGGTAAAAACCGGAACAAGACAAGATCGTGGTTGTTATTTTCTTTCGATTACTTTGATCGAGCATGGTGCCATTTATAAGAAGGTTATCTCGTGTGGTAAAATTAATTTCGAAAAACCCATCCAAGGCAAGGGCTTTTTGAACAGCGTCGGTGCTTTGTAAAAAGTTAACATCATAAAAATCGACTCCCGGCTCGGGCTGATTTTGAGTTGATCCAAAAAATTTAAACATCAAAAAACTGCAGCCAAGAACAAGGACTAATTTTTTTATTTTCATGAAATTTTAAACTCTCTTTAAATGATACAATAAATATAATCTATAAAGATATCTGTATAAATTTATAAAACAACCTATAATTTCGACCATATTAACAGATTTTCCAACAGGTTTTAGGCTGTTTTCCCTATTCATATAAAGAGAGCTATAAATTTACTCAGATTTTGCGAGCTGAACCAAGTAGGTTTCGATGAAATCCATGAGGTCTCCGTCAAGTACCAAATCAGGTTGTGGATTTTCGATATTGGTTCTATGATCTTTTACCATTTTATATGGATGTAAGACATATGATCTAATTTGAGATCCCCATTCATTTTTTTGTTTATCAACTTGTGACTTGGCAAGTTCTTCAAGATCTTGTTTGCGTTTTAATTTCGACATCAACATTTTCATGGCCACATCTTTATTTTGATGTTGCGAACGTTCATTTTGGCATTGTACTACTATGTTGGTTGGGATGTGGGTGATTCGAACCGCGGAATCAGTTTTATTAACATGTTGCCCGCCAGCCCCGCCAGCTCGAAATGTATCGATGCGTAAATCTTTCGGATCAATTTCAATTTTAATAGCGGGCGGTAGTTCTGGGGTTATGGTAACCGCTGCAAATGAGGTGTGTCGTCGCTTGTTCGAATCGAAGGGAGAGATCCTTACGAGCCGATGAATTCCATGTTCAGATTTAAGGAGCCCAAATGCGTTATTACCTTTAATGTATAGAGTGACCGATTTGATACCAGCTTCATCTCCGTTTTGTTGTTCAAGGATGTTAACCGAAAGACGATTGCGTTCGCAAAATCGTACATACATTCTAGATAGCATTTCGGCCCAGTCTTGGGACTCGGTTCCGCCAGCACCAGAATTAATAGTAAAGAAACAATTAGATGTGTCATTTTCATCATGAAGGAGTAGGTTGATTTTAAAGATTTTTGTGTTCTTTATAAGATTTAACAATTCAGGTTCCAGAGCTATCAATTCTTTTTCATCATCTTCAAATAAAATAACAAGGTCTTTTATTTCTTCATAGCTATTAATGATAGAGAGATACTCTTCGCGCTTCACTTTGAGGTGCTGCAGTTTTTGTAAAATTTCTGTTTTATTCGTTTGTTGCCAAAACTGTTCTTGGTTGCTTTCGGTTTCAAGTTGTTCAAACTCTCGTTCGAGCTGAGCCGCACTCCAATAATCTTTTATTGTTGTAATGTTCGGCTCGATATCTTTGATCTTTTGTTTGAGGTCATCAATAATCATGAGTGTGGATTCCTTTTCCTTATATGTTTATACTAGAATGATACTAAAATAATAGAGAGTATCAAAATAATTGCACAAGGATTAGTGAGATGAATCAAAAAGAAGGATCGCTTTTTATAGTGTCCGGGCCTTCAGGCGTTGGTAAGACAACCGCGGTAAGAACTTTTTTGAATCAAAACAAGAATAGTTTTAAGGTTGACAGGGTTGTAACATACACAACCAAGCAACCACGAAGAACCGAAGTTGATGGCATTGACTATCATTTCATTACCGAAGATGAGTTTAAGTCTAAGGTGCGTGATCAGTTTTTTTTAGAGTGGAGTGGTGAGTATGGTGCATGTTACGGTACTCCGGCATCAATAGTCGATGATGTGAGATCCGGTACATCAAGGATCTTAGTGATTGATCGGCATGGTGCGTCTCAGATTATAGCTAAGCACCCACAAGTTGTATTGATTTGGATCTATGTTTCATCGTTAGATGTTTTGTTAGATCGGCTCACAAAAAGAAAAACAGAGAGCGTAGAACAAATTCAAAGAAGATTAGTTCTTGCAAAAAAAGAAATAGATAAGGAGTTGAGTTTTCCTTTATATCATTATCACATTGTCAATAATAGCCTAGAAGAAGCTGTAGCAAGTCTTTCTGAGGTCGTTTTAGCATCTTGTTTGCCAATTGAAATTGATCTGAATAAAAAAAAGTGAATGAGTTGTAGGTTTTTAGTTGACAAGGCTTGGTATAAAAGGTACTATTTATTACATGATTAACAGATGAAATAAGCGGACATAGAAGAAGGCAAACAGCTCATTGAGACGTTGTTTTCGGTATGTGAAGATCAAGTTGAAAGTAAATTAAAAAAAGTTTGCAACTTTGGTTTTTATGATGTATTCTTATTTCACATGGTAACTCATGATTTAAGTTTGAAAGCAAAAAAGATTTTACGATTTGAATCATTCTTCTTGAATGGTTGGTTGTAAAGTTCGAGGCGACAGAAATTAAAAAGTTTTCTTTGTAATTATCTTTCCTTTGTTGTAGAAAAAGACCTTTGTTTTGAAAGTGTGGTTACGTTCAAAACAAATCTTAAATAATCTTTGAAATTTCATAAGAAATTTGGTAATAAAATTTCCAAGTTTAGGATTTTT
>Ga0209491_10010709_pt1 | contig 10942 bp, 15 predicted proteins | sample BON02_FD_187213 | JGI IMG/M metagenome (GOLD analysis project Ga0209491, IMG submission 187213) | Freshwater microbial communities from Lake Bonney liftoff mats and glacier meltwater in Antarctica - BON-02 (SPAdes) (version 2) | ecosystem: Environmental > Aquatic > Freshwater > Ice > Glacier...
GACCAGCGCCTTCGGATCGCGGGGATCCATCCTCAAGGCATCAAGCAACATGTCGGCGGCTTCCTCGTTTTTTCCGGATTCCATGAGCACCATCGCCAGTTCGCGACGGGCACTTTGGTTTGAGGGATCGAGTTCCAGCACGCGGCGATAGCTGGATGCTGCCTTGGACAACTCACCCTTGGCCGCCCGCTTGTCTGCTTTGTCGCGGAGTTTTCCGGCTTCCGACAAGCGCTGTTCAGAGATTTCGCCGAAATCCAGGGTCACCACGCTGCCGTCGATTTTGACGTCGGCACCGTCCCCGAGCTTGCCGAGCATACGCCGCACGGCCTCGGCCAGTTCCGCACCGGATAAACCTGACAGATCCGCAGCACCGGGCAGCGATTGCTTCAGATCGTCCAAGGAGAAGGAAATAGTCACGGCGGAAGGGTAGAACGTGACGGAGAGGTTTGTCGCGTCCCGAATGGAGAACGGCAACATGTCCCCCGGCCATGATCAGTTCATGTTGGGATCAAAGCCCCGGTTCTCCACGGACATCCCGAGGACGAGCAGCAGTTGCTTCGCCTTATCGACATCCGCCGAACTCGGCTTGTGGCGCGGCATCAGTTTTGAGAAGCGGCCTTCGGAATCTCTGGAGAGCAGCGAGCCTCTATCGGTGAGCCCCACACCAACCCATATCGCACATCCGTATTTTCAGAGCCTTTGATGGTCTCCCAATTTCTCAAACACCCGGGGCGTCTTGTTTTGTGCCAGAACGTCAGGAATCCGCGCTCCCTGTCTTACTCAGCTTCACGTTGAAAACCGGATCCACCACCCCAAGGACGTTTTTGAAAAGGAACCCTATCGCGTTTAGCGCCTGTTTCTGCGTCGAATACGCGCAGTTCTCATCCTCCAACACCGATGTGAGAAACCGGCTCGCCGTCTCCACCTGCATAGCCTCCCGCTCCCCGCCTGCGAACGTGGCATAGCGCGCAGCCCAAGACCCGTAACATGCTTTCGTGCGCGGAGCCTGACCGCGCCTCGCACCCGCCGACCGCATCGCTGCCCTGAACTGTTCCGGCAGGCTCCGGTGATCCGCCCCTTCCTCCTCACTGGCGCTCAGCCAGTTGAGATACCACTTGATGGCATCCTCCCAGTGCTTCAGGTGCCAGGACGCCCTCGGGCGATCCTCCCGCACCACCTCCATCCGCCAGAAAGCTTTGGCCGCGTCACTTCCGTCTTCCAACTCATAGCGCAAACGGAAATTCTCGAACCACTCCAGAACCGGCAGAAATCCCAACCTATCCAGTTCCGAGAGCCCACGGAACTCCGCAAGATCCTTTCTCCAACAGCAGCGCACTTTCCTGACAGCCATGACGAATAAAAAGCCACTCCGGACCGCAACGCCAATCCCTAAAGTGCCCGTCAGAACAATTCAGCTTTTCCCACTCGCGCGTGAAGAGAAGATTACCGATCACTCGGCCATGCTCATGGAACTGAAATCCGTCCTCCGGAGCTCTATGAACTGAAGATCAAAGACGTAGCTCGGCTTCCTTCACGACATCCCTCCAAGTCCGGTAGGGCGATGGCGGAAGGTAAACACTCTGATGTGGATCATAATGCCCCTCGACCCCGGTGAGCACCGCCATCGAATCTGTGGCTGCAGCTTTCACAGTCGAGGCACTCGGCTCGCGAGTCTGCACGTATTGGCAGTCGCTCTACCGAAACGCGATACGCATGGGTAAGCCACCCGAGAATGCCGAGGTTCTGGTGCAGGGGGAGCTCGCCCACTCTCAGTTAAGCAGCCGTGAATCGGCATCGGAAAAAAAGCCGCAAATTATGTCCGATTGTGCTGAGTTGTGGACATTGCTATTGAACGCTTATGCCCGACGCATCCGATGATCGTGATCTTCTCAGTGCCTTCGTGACCACGAAGGACGAGGGCGCGTTTGGTGAAATCGTGCGTCGGCACCAGTCCATGATGCATGCCGTGGCGTTTCGCATTTGCGGCAATCCCCATGATGCCAAGGACGCAACCCAGCGCGCGCTCATCGCATTTGCCCGGCGATCCGGTGAAATCCGAGCCGAGCCTAGTGTCGGGCCTTGGCTGCACAGGGCCACCACCTTGGAGGCGCTGGCAGTCCGCCGCCAGCGGATCAAACGAAGCATCCGAGAACACGAAGCTATGGAACAGCAACATCTTCAAACCGAAAGCATGCCGCCGGAAATCGCGGCCAAACTCGATGAAGCGATCAACGGACTGTCTTCCAAAGACCGTGCCGTGATCGTTTTGCACTATCTGGAAAACCTGACCTTTCGCAGCATTGCGAAAAAACACGGCGGCACCGAGGCGGCATGGCAGAAGCGTGGAGTTCGGGCGCTTGAAAAACTGTCCGGCACGCTGCGTCGGCGCGGCGTCGTGGCTACTGGAACGGCGCTAGGCACTTGGCTTGCGACAAGTCCGGCCGAGGCGGCGGTCCTTCACCCCGGCGCAATCAAGGTCATGCTCAACGAGGCACTCCGCCAGCCCCTGACGACTGGTCTGGGTTCTCAATCGTCTGCCACCCTATTACTGATCATGAAACTAAAAACCACACTGGCTCTTTGCTTCGTTGGAGGAGCGATCTTTTCTTATGGTTGGAATGAGAACAAAGGCTCAGCTGCTCGTGAAGATGAGGAACTGGCAGTTCAAAGATCTCATTCACCACGCATACAGCGCGATGAGCGTAACGCCCCGACTTTCAATCTCGAACAAGTCGCCAATGCGTTCCGTCGTTTTGACCTACTGGAAAAAGTTTCCGCATCCGAGCAGAGCCGACTTCGCGCTCTCATGTTCAGTGTGCCGGAGTCTTATCTCGATTCCGTTCTTGATCTCTTTGATGATTTGGAAAATCCCGACAGATTTTCTGAAATTGCCGCGTGTTTCTATGCCCGATGGGCGGAAATAGACCCTGAGGCGGCATGGCGCGCCGCTCTGAAAGAGGATATGTATCTTACTGAAGCGCGCCGAGGAGTGATGCTTACTTGGCTGAACAAGGATCCGGAGGCAGCCGTTGGCGCAATGATGGAGAACCGCTCTGATGAAGAGGATCTTCTGGTCTTGCATGAATTTGCCATGATGAAAGTGCAGCACGATCCCGCAGGGGCGGCTCACCTCGTGGACATGCTGGCAGAGAAATGGCCGAGAGCGGATCGCCGATTGTTCGAGGATGTGGCAAGGACCTGGGCCTACAATGATCCCAGTCCGGCCGGCGCGTGGGTGGAGAGCTATTGGAACCGCGACATCCGGAATGAATTCCTAAAGCGCTTTGCATGGCGCGTGGGATCCAAAAACTACCGGGATGGCTTCGAAATGGCGAATCGTATTGATGATCCGGAGTTGCGTCAGCGTGCGCGATGCTCGGCTTTGGAATGGTGGGCGCGTCCGTGGGCTGTCATTCCCGGTGCGGGCGACCCGGATTTGAATTTTAGTTCAGGGTTTCCTGACGATTGGAACTTGCTGGAGATGACGGCATATACGAGTGGGCTCATGAGAAACAATTCGAAGAACTATCCGGATGTTCTGGCTGTGGCTAAAAATGAGGCGGAGCGGCAGGCGGTGTATCGAGGCGCGATTGATGGAGCGGTGTACAGCAAGCCGGAAGCAGTGATTCACGCGGTCGAGAATGTGGACCAAAATTTCATTTCCACCGATGCAGGGCGGGATGCGGTGAGTGCCTTCATCACCCGTTGGGCGGAACGTGATCCCAAGGCGGCTACCGCTTGGCTGGAGGCACAAGCCGAGAACCCGAAAACTGCTCTGATGCGGCAATCGCTCAGCAGCCAGCCTAACAAACAAAGTAACGTATCCGAATGAATTTCTCATCTTCTGGTTCCGGATCGATTCTATTGTGGGCCAGCGCGTTGGCTCTGGGCCTGATATGTGGAAAGTTAGTTCACTCGTCGATCAAGGGTGGCATGGATACCTCTGCCGATGACAAGGCATACGCAGAGGCTCCATCCACCGCGCATTCGCGGCAAATTTCACTGATGTCGGCATCCAACCGGTATTTGTGGCGTGAAACCGCTGAGTTGAGAGATCCGGATACGTTCGAAAGCGGGATCAACCGCCTTTATCGGGATACGCGCAGTCCCCTGCGGGCCTCGTCACTGCAGAGTAATCGGATCAAGGACAGCACCTTCGAGGAATGGGAATATTTGGTTGGCGAAGGCCAGCTCAAGCGCATGGAAGTCCTGAAGGAAGTAGGCGACCACCTTGCGCGATTGGATTCCGAGAGAGCGCTTCAGTTGATTCTCAAGGGGGCGTACAAGTTTGATCACCTCGAACAATTCTATACCTTCCGCAATTCCATTTTCGATACGGTCACGGAGATCGCCCCTGAGTTGCTTTTGAGCAAGATCAAGGAAATGCCGCGCGGTGGAGCCCAGATGGACAGCGGTCGATACTTCACGGAGGTCTGGGCAAATAGGGATCCGGCTGCCGTTGCGGCGAGATTCGATGAGTTACAGCAGTTGAGGAACATGAATTTGGAAGGAGCCACCGCCCGGATTCCACTCGATGAGTTTGCCGGTATTATCATGAAATCCTGGACAGCCAAGGATGCGGAAGCTGCCACTGACTTTGTGGAGAGTCTTACCTCCGGTCCCAAACGGGATGCTTTGCAGGCTGCTCTGGATAAGTCGAATACGATACGCGGAAATGCTGCAACACGATGATAACCCCGTATTATCGCAGGAATTTACGATCACCTTACACACTTCAAACTCAATCACGACCAAGCTCCAGAAATGAAAACTCTGACTCTATCTCTCCTTGCCCATGTCATTCTTATCATCTCCAGCACCCAAGCCGGGCCACCGGTGGAGGGAAATGATCTTGCCTGCTCCGGCAAAAGGTAACGAGACAAATGAAGTCAACATTCGGGCGGCAGACTACAAGTCGGTCTCGGTGGCTGGCTCTTTTGGGACTTATGGAATTCCCCAGGTCGGAGATGTTGTCCGGTTCGATCCGAACTCGATCCTGGACCAAAAGCCACGAACCCTGGAATTCAAACCTGCTGATGACCGGTCCGGGCCGGCCTATTTGAATATTCCGGAGTTCCGCTTTGAGCAGGTTCTGAACCACAAGGGACACAACGTGGGATTCAGCTTCTTCTGCCGCCAGGGAATTCAGCAGCCATCGGGGTCACTGCTACGCTTCGATCTGCGCACCGATGGGGAAAAGATGTTCGTGGTCTATGAGCAGTTTGGGATCGTTCACGGAGTGATGATCCTGGAAAAGGTTCCCCGCGAAGCGAAGTGACCTGAAAATATCCAGCTGATCCGATGAAAATAAATGTCCGTTCCGTCAAGTCTGCGAACATCTTATGTAGTGATGGCGATCCCGCCACAAACGACTCAAACCCACCCCGCCAGTGCGATGAATATCGTGACACGGGTGTGACACACCCCATGAACGGAACCACATTCCGAATAACTGAACCGAACGGTTTTCGCGCAACAATGAGCGGATCGACCAAGGGCGGCAGCTTGCCGGGAGATCGCCCATGAGTATGATGAACCAATGCCAATTTAGCTCCCCAATCGAGATAATCTCAGTGTTAATTATCGGAAAAAGTTCACACGATTAACTAATTTAAAAATATCACCATCAATCTAATAAACTGTTCTGCAAAAAATAAGACAATCAATGAACAAAGAACAAACTGCTTGGCTAGTGATTCGTACTATCGGCCTTATTTTCACGTGGAAGGCTATCACGATGTTTGTGGGCATTATTTACATGGTTTACCTCGCCAAACCTGACGGACTATCCAGCCTCAGACAAGCCGCTGCAGGGACATTTTCATTGGAGATAGCCCGTCACCAAGTTTTTATGGCAGTGACTTACGGATTAATGGCTTTTTACTTCTTAAGGCGCGGGAAGAGCTGCCACAATTTGATTTGCTCTGAAGCTGATACGCACAAAAGATCAGAAGACGCAGGTTCAGACGAGAATGACTGGTAATATCTACAACTTAATAAAACAAAAAGACAGCAGAACAAGTCGGATCAGGCGACGCCGAGTAAGCCGTCTGATAAAATTTGGAGCTCGACTCCGGCGCGCCTGTCCTATAACGTTCTGCTAAGAATATTACCGTAAACATGGAAAAGATACTCCACATAACATCGCGACAAGCGTGGTGCGACGCTCAAACAGCTGGCAGATATGAAGCCCCTAGTCTACATTCACAGGGGTTCATTCACTGTTCAACGCGAGAACAGGTCATAGATGTTGCCAACTTTTTATTCAAAGGTCAGGACGACTTGATATTTCTGTATATCGATAGCCAGATGGTAAGTGCTGAGATTCGATATGAATGTTTGCATGGCGGAGAGGATCTATTTCCTCATATTTATGCTACTTCAATCTAGAGTCCGTTATCGACACCTTACCTTTTAACCCTGATGAGAACGGTCTATTTGTCCTTCCTCAGATAATTTACAAAAAAGACGAATAAGAGGCAGAACAAGCCAGTGGTGGCAACGGCGAAAAAGCTCGCTAGTTCGCTTCGCTCTGGACGCCTTTTTTCCGCCGTGCCACACTTCAAACGTCTAGAATACAATGAAAACAACATTTCACCTAATGAGACATGCTCACGCGGATTATTCCAAGCCCGCCGAATGGAATACAAAAGGATGGGGTTACGATTTAGCTCCATTGTCTAAAAAGGGTATAGAAGAGTCTAAGGCTGTAGTAAATTTAGTTAGGGTTATCAATCCTGATTACATTATTTGTTCACCTGCGACTAGGGCACTTGAGACGGCTACCCATATTATTAGAGAGCTAGGCACTCGATTCAGTATCGAGTTTGATCTTCATGAATGGGTCCCAAATCATAGCTTTGAGTGGCGTGGCATTGAAGATGTTGAGAAACTAGAGAGAGATTTCAACTCTAAGAACGGAGTGCACACTGTAGGAGCTCCAGAGTGTTGGGAGTCATACAAGTTTATGAAGGATCGAATGGATCGAACTTTAAGGAAGTATCAAAATTATCCGAAGGTTCTGGTTGTATGCCATAGCTTGCTCATGAAGAGCATATATGGCAATGATTCTATCGATCATACTGATATTGTTGAGTATCAACTTTGAATAAATGCATTTATGCTCTGACGTTATCTACGAACAATGCACCTCTACCTCTCATCGTATCTTGTCGGCGATCAAGGCGACAACCTAGCGGATCTCGCACGAGGGAAGACCGCTTTACTGGTTTCCAATGCCCTCGATTTCTCCAATGATTCGGCTCGTCTCAAGTCTGGACGAGAGCGGGAGATTACCAGGCTGGCCGAACTCGGAATTCCTTCAGAGCCGTTGGATCTCCGGGACTATTTTGCCTCACAACACGCGCTCTCTGACAAGCACACTGAAGCCGGCATGCTGTGGGTGGTTGGAGGCAACACCTTTTTGCTCAGGAAGGCGATGCATCTGAGCGGACTCGACCAACTGATCCATGACAAGGTTGATGACGATCATTTCCTCTACGGCGGCTACAGTGCTGGCGTTTGCGTTCTCTCGGCCTCATTGAGAGGCATTCACCTCGCCGATATGCCAGAAGCTCAATCTGTCGGATATGAGCACCCCGCGATATGGGAGGGACTTGGCATTATAGACTACTATATTGTGCCTCACTACAGATGTAACCACTTTGAATCAGAGAGTATGGAGGCAGTAGTGGACTTCTACCGTGATCATAATCTATCGTATCAGACGATCTCAGATGGCGAGGTCATCATTGAAGAAACCCACCACAGCGAACAAGTCGGAGTAGGCGACGCCGAGGAAGCCGTCTGATTTTATTTAAGCTCGGCACCGGCGCGCCTGTCCTATGACATTCTCCAAAGAAATGAAGATGATTCTCCGGCCTGCAATATTGTCCGATAGAGCCACGCTTTTCGACATCCACGTAGAGCTATTTCGGGAACATATCGAGAAGATCTGGGGCTGGGATGATCAATGGCAGATTGCGAACTTTAAGAAGGAGTGGGATGAAGCCACAACTGAAGTCATCTATTTCGATGACGAGCTTCTAGGGTATATGCAGACTCGCAATAAGCCAGATCACCTCTACGTATTGAATCTTGCCTTGAATCCCAAGCATCAGAACCAAGGGCATGGCAGTTGGGTGATGAACCTCATAAAGAACCGAGCTACTACCCAGGGACTCCCTGTTCGGCTAAGTGTGTTCAAGACGAATCAACGTGTGATCGCCTTTTACGAGAGACTCGGCTTTGAGGTCGATGAGAAGACTGAGACCGGATGCGCAATGTCCTGGTCATCTTCCACCTTGCCAGAATCAAAAGAAGGAAAACAAGTCGGAGCAGGCGACGCCGAGGAAGCCGTCTGATTAAATTTAAGCTCGACCCCGGTGCGCCTGTCCTATGACGTTCGCCAAGAAAAATGAGCCTTGAGGTAACATCAAATCCCAATCCAGAGGATGAGGCACAGATAATCGAGGGGACTCGAGGATTCAATCTGAAGAGCATGCCGAAGGATTTTGAACCTCTCTGCATCTTTGATCGACTGGCTAGTGGCGAAATCGTAGCTGGTCTGACGGCTAAGACTTACTGGAATTATCTAGACATTGCATTCCTTTGGGTTGCCGATTCCTACCGAAATCAAGGTCGAGCAACCGCTATTTTGCGAGCCGCAGAGAATGAAGCGGTTCAACGAGGTTGCCAGCATGTTCTCCTCGATACATACAGTTTTCAAGCACTTGGTTTTTACGAAAAGCACGGGTATACAGAATTTGGGACACTCAATCACTTCACAGGCGAGCACACAAGGCACTATCTACGAAAGCGGCTTCAACCAAAGCCAGGCGAACAAGCCGCTCCATCCAACGGCGGGTAACGCTCCTGTTTGAATTCGGGCTTCCATCCCCGCCGTGGATGAGCTAGACGTTCTCCAGAAGAAATGAATACATTTCGTGCTCCAGACCACCTCGTTGTCCACGAGACTGATCATTGGATTATCAATCATCGAGCGAACTCTGTGCTTCCTGGCTACTTCATGGTCGGCTCAAAGATGGATACGACTAATCTTTCTCACCTTCCGAAGGGGGCATTATCGGAGCTGGGATCGCACCTCGCAGATCTACAGCAGATCATTACAGAACTTCTTTCCCCACCGCATTTCTACGTTGGTCGGTATGGTCATATGGCGGGGCACACAATTCATTTTCATGTGATCCCCGTTTATGATTGGGTAGCACGCGCGTTCGATGCCGATGAACGATATCAGACCCTTCGCCAGTTTTACACACCCGGAGTTTACGAAGATGGAAGTGATACGACCTTCGATGGCGCTGAGATGACTTTGTTTATTTGGAGAGAGTTTTGCGAGAGTAGGAATCCCCCTGAGATCCATGGCCCGTCGGTTCAAGAGATTGTCGAGATGGTTCGAAAAAGAATCGGAGAACAAGTCGCGCCATGACAACCACTACCAGCCGCCCTGTTTCGATGATTTTCCGTAGCTACAACCTCAACCCCGTGATCGACGTGCGCCGCCGCTGGTAATTGTGCATGCGCTCATCGGTCTCCAAAGAAACAAGATGCACTTACGACCATTTAAGAAGTCAGACGAGCTCGCAGTAGTTTCGCTTTGGCAAGACTGCGGTTTGATAGTGCCTCACAATAATCCTCACAAGGACATCGCGCGAAAGCTGGCGGTGAATCCTGAACTTTTCATAGTCGGCGAAGTTGCAGGGGTGGTCATAGGATCTTGCATGATCGGATATGAAGGCCATCGCGGTTGGATCAACTACTTGGCGGTTCATCCCGAATATCAACGAACTGGATTTGCGAAGCAGCTAATGTCAGAGGCTGAGCGCCTTTTGCGGGAACTAGGCTGCCCCAAGATTAATTTACAGATTAGATCAACCAATGCATCAGTCATCGCTTTTTATGAGAGTCTTGGCTTTGTAGAAGACAACGCTCGTAGCTTCGGACTTCGGCTCGAAAACGATGAAGACAAAGAAGAAGAACAAGTCGGAGCAGGCGACGCCGAGGAAGCCGTCTGATTAAATTAAGCTCGACACCGGCGCGCCTGTCCTCAAACGTTCTGCAAAGAAATGAAGACATGGATTCGACCCTTTTAGCCCTAAGAGCAACCCACGAAGAAGATCGTAGCTTTTGTTACGCAGTCAAAAAGGCCGCGCTCAGATCGTATGTTGAGCCAATTTGGGGCTGGAACGAGCACGAGCAAATTGAGTTTCACCGTAAGGACTGGAACATTCAGAAGCCCGAGATTATAACGCTTGAAGATCGTGATGTCGGCACGATAGAAGTGATAAGAAGCAATCGGGAATTACATCTTGGTGAGTTCTACCTTTTTCCGGAATTTCAGAAGCAAGGTATCGGGTCGCACTTCATGGATCGACTGGCACAAGAGGCAGACTCAAAGCATCTGTCAACCAAGCTAGAGGTAATAAAGGCCAATCCAGTGAAGAGTCTTTACTTGAGATACGGATTCGAGGTCACAGGAGAGACAAAGACGCACTTTCTAATGAAAAGAGATCCGAACAAGTCGAAGCAGGCGACGCTAAGGAAGCTTTCTGATTAAATTTAGTTTGACACCGGCGCGCCTGTCCTATGACGTTCGCTGAAGAAATGAAACCTCAACTCGATCAGGAAGTCACTCTGAGAAACGCTGTTACTGGCGCTCAATATATGCTGCAGCCTCTTTACAAGCTCGCAGCTTCCTCCAAGATTTTTGAAGATATAGTCACTATTTGCAATGAGGCCCTTGTTTATCAATGGTGTTTTCGAGAGCTTTGCAAGGAGAGTGCTTATCCCAAGGAATTAGCCGTAGATTGGCTCAGATGGGGAACTGAGGGTTGGGAGAACAGCACTCATTTTGTTTATGTCGTGACCGATCCCGATGGAGCCGTTGCGGCCGCGTGCGACATTAAAAGTTCGAATTTGG
>Ga0209491_10010712_pt1 | contig 10940 bp, 7 predicted proteins | sample BON02_FD_187213 | JGI IMG/M metagenome (GOLD analysis project Ga0209491, IMG submission 187213) | Freshwater microbial communities from Lake Bonney liftoff mats and glacier meltwater in Antarctica - BON-02 (SPAdes) (version 2) | ecosystem: Environmental > Aquatic > Freshwater > Ice > Glacier...
CCCCCCCCCTAGATCGAACCCCCGTCGTTCTCGGGGCGCGCGCGGCGCGCGCGCGCACGCGCCCACACCCGACGCCCCATCCCCACCCCAAAAAATCGTTTCGCAATACAACCAAACCAAAAAACTTGTTGTAAGGGCCCGCACCGCGTGCGGCGTTGCGACGACCGCCCGCTTCTCCGGCCAAACGCAGAGCGCCTCACCCACAGCCCCGGCCTCGCGCCGCATCCCTAAATAACAAGTGTTACGCAAGTTTGTGTTGCGTCGCCCTCGTCGTCGTCGTTGTTGTTCTTGGGGAGGGTCTCTTAGTCCTTGTCGGCCCGAGCCGGTCTTTGGCGGCGTCGCCGCTGCTGTTCGAGTGTCGGCGGCGTCGACAGCGGGGCGAGCGACTGCTGCTCCCCAGAATCAATCTTCTCGACGGGTGCCGCCCGCCCGCATCAGACCCAGCCACCAATTCCATCGACCTTTCAATCTCTTGACCTTGCGGGCGCAGGAGTGCTTCTCTCCCCCCCCTCCTCGTCTTGCGCTTTTGTCCCTTTTTGACCCTGTCGCGCTGTGCGCGCAACACAACAGACTCGGGGACGCGCCGAGAGCCACCAGCCACCGCCTGATGGCGGGCCTTGGCTCGCCCGCATTGGCGCGCCCGTGCGCGGGAACCGCCTGTCTCCGCGGCTGCCGCGCGGCGCCGCCGTCGCGGGCGCCCGTCCCGCTCGGCGCCGCCGCCGTCGGCCAGCGCAGCGGCCCCCTCCCCCCTGGTCGGCGGCGAACGCGCATCGTCGTCGCCCCAGCGGCAGCGTTCGGGCTCGGCTGGCCCTTTGCCACCGGCGCGGCGCGCCAGCAGCAACAGCAGCGGCAGCAGCAGCAGCGGCAGGGCCAAACAAAGCAACCGACGAGGCAGCAGAGGCAGCAGCAGCGACCGCAGCAACAACAACAAGACCCGCAGCAGCGCCCGCCGCCCGCCGCCGCCCTGTACGTGTCGCATCCCGCACCGCTGCCCGCGCCCCGCCCTGGCGCCGCCCTCGCGCTCGCGGCGGGCGTCGTCGCCGCTGCTTTCCTTGCGTTCACCCTGCGCGTCGCCTGGCGCGTGGTCACGACCCTGCTCAAGGCGCTCGACCGCGTAGAGGTGGCGGCGCGGCAGGTGGAGAAGGCGGCCGACTCGCTGCTGGTGCGCGTCCCTCCGGCGACGCTGGGCGTCGAGGTGGCCGCGCGGGAGGTGCACGCGCTGGCGGCCACGCTCAACTCGCTCGCGCTGCGCGTGCTGCCGTCGTACGCGTCGTCGGCCGGGGCCATGGCGGTGGCGGCGGCCGCGGCGAACGCTGCCGAGGCGCTGGCGGCGGCTGCAGAGGCGGGCGCGGCGCCTGCGCAGCAGCAGCAGTGGATGCAGCAGCAGCAGCAGTGGTCGCAGCAACAGCAGCAGCAGCGGCAGTGGCAGCAGCAGCAGCAGCAGCAGCAGCAGCAGTGGCAGCAGCAGCAGCAGGTGCAGCAGGGGCAGCAGCAGGGGCAGCAGGGACAGCAGCAACCTCAGAGGCGGGCAGGCGGCGGCGGCGGCGGCCCGGGGCTTGGGGCGCCGGACGCGCCGCCGTCGTCCTTCTCGCTGTCGCCGACGGCCATGGCGGCCGCGGCGTCGCCCCTGTGGACGACGGCTGTCGCCGGGGGACCGGACGCGGCGGGCGAAGGAGGGCAGCAGCAGCAGCACCGGCAGCAGCAACAGCAGCAAGGGACGCTTGACGGGGCGGCGGCGGGCGTTGGTGGATCCCTCGCAAACGGGCCGGCGAGCGCTTGGCCGGGCTGGGCGGGCGGCATTACCGCCGGGGCGGGCGGGGGGCGCGCCTTCGGCAGCCTCGGCACCACGAGCGACGGGGCCGAGAGCGACGGCGAGGGCCGCGACCCAGCCGGCCGCGACGGCGGGGGCGTCGGTGGCAGCGGCGGCAGCGGCGGCGGTGTCAGCGGGCGCAAGCGCGGCGACCCCTGGGGCGCGCGCGCCAGCAGCGCCCTGCGCCGCTTCCGCGACAGTGCGACGGCGATGGAGGCGATGGTGTCGCTGGCGGCCGACTTGGCGGGCGCGCGCTGGGCGGCCGCCGCCGGCAAGCCGCCGCCGCCGCCGCGGGCGCCCGTGCCGCCCTCTCCGTTCTCGTCGCTGCCCCCCAGCTCGGGGGCCATGGCCGCGCTGCAGCAGCAGCAGCAGCAGCAGCAGCAGCAAGATAAGCGGGCGTTCGGAAGGGCAGGCGGGGTGGAACCAGCGACCGGCGACACGCTGGCGGCGGCAGCGGCGGCCGCCGCCGCAGCCGGCCCGCGCGCGGGGGGAGGAGGTGGCGGTGCGGTGCTCGCGCGCGGGGCGCGGAGGCGGCGGCCGGGTGGGGGCTCGCCGGGGGGAGGGCTCGGCGCCGGGGGCTCCGCCCCCTCTTCGCCCGTGAGCTACTCTCCGATGGACACATGGAGCGACGACGAGGACTACGGCACGGACGTCAGCCCGAACGTCGTCGGCGCCGGCGGCCCCGCGGCGCCCGCAGCCGGGCCGGCGCCTCCCCGCTCCTCTTCATCGTCGTCGGCGGCGGCGCAAACGTCGGCAAAGAAACTATGAACAGATGAATTTGATTGACCAATTTTTGTGCGCTCGATACCTCAATCACTCGGCTACTTCTGCTTCAGCACCGCGTGACCCGTCTCTTTGATGTGGGCGAACAGCTTGGTGCGCGAGGCAAACCCGGCGCCGCACACGCCGCAGGCCGTCCGCGTCTCCTCGGCCTCACGCGCCGCCGCCGCCGCCTGCGCCTTGCCCGCGCCGCCCTTCTTGCCCGCGCCGCCCTTTTTGCCGGTCGGCGGCGGCTCGTACAGCGGGGGCGGCGGCGGAGGCGGCTTGGGGCGCTGCTTTGGCGCTGACCGGGGCGGCGACGACGGCGGCGGCAGCGGCGGCGGCGGCGGCGGCGGCGGCGTGGCCGCTGCTGGTCTTGAACCGAGGTCGAGCGCGGCGACGCCGTCGGCAGCGGCCGCCGCCCCCCCCTCCTCTTCCGCCGCCGCCTCCTCCTCGCTTTCGCTCTCGCTGCCGCTGCTGTTGCTGCTGTCGCCCGACGACTCCTTCGCGCCTTGCGCCTCCTCTTCCGCGTCCTCGCTCGACGTCTCCACCGCTGCCTTGGGGGCTGGCTTGCGGTTACGCGCGAGCAGGCGCGCCAGAAGCGCGTCCTCGTCCTCCTCCTCCTCGCCGTCGTCGTCGTCGTCCTCCTCCTCCTCCTCCTCCTCCTCGCTGCTGCTGCTTTTGCAGCTGCTTTCGGCGCCGCTGCTGCTGCTCTCGTCTCCGCCGTCCGCCTTCAAAGGAGCGGCGCCGTCGCCGTCGGCCTCGCCGTCGCCGTCGCTGGTCTCGCCCTTGGCGGCGACCTCGTTGGCGTCGGCTTCGATCTCCTCTTTTGCTTCTCGCGCCGCCGCCGCAGACGCCGCCGCCGCAGCCTCCCCCCCCGCTCCGCCACCCGCGCCCCCGCCGCCCGGCGCGAGCAGCTCCTCCTCCTCGGCGAGCATGACCGCGCGCAGCTCGGCCACCGCGTCCTGGTGCTTGCGCGACCGCTCGTGGTTGGCCAGCTGGCCCGCCGAGCGGAACGCCTTTTCGCACACCACGCAATAGTGCTGCTGCCGCTGCTGCTGCTTCTGCTGCTGCCTCTTCTGCTGCGCCCCCCGCTGCCCCGCCTGCTGCTGCTGCTGCCCCGCCTGCTGCTGCTGCTCCGGCGGCTCGTCCTCGCTCTCGTCGTCCTCGGCCCCGCTGTCGTCGCCCATGGCCGCGCGCGCCTCGGCCTCGGCCGCGCGCACCCACTCGGGGTCCTCGTACGCGGCGGCCGCCGCCCGGCGCGCGGCCTTTTGCTCGGCGCGCCGCGCGGCCTCGGCCGCCTCGCGCGCCGCGCGCTCGGCCGCGGCCTCGGCCGCGTACCGCGCCGCGCGCCGGTCGCGCCGCCGCACGAAGGCGACCAGGGACCGGACCTGGTCCTCGAACTCGCGGCGCCACTGCCGCCGCGCGCGCCGGTTCTCCTCCTCCATCGCGCGGCGCGTCGAGCGGTTGGGGCCGGAAGAGGCGCGGTACGCGTCGGCCCAGGCGAACGACTTGGCCGAGCGGAAGGAGGACCAGGACGCGTAGAAGGCGCGCACCTCCTCGGCGCTGGCCTCGACCGCGCAAAAGGGCGGGTAGGGGCTGAAGGGGCCGGCGGCGAAGGGGTCGGCGGCGCCCGCGCTGCCGCCGCCGCCGCGGGCCGCCGCCGCCGCCGCGCGCTGCTGATGCGCGACCGCCTCGTCCGCGGCGCGCCGCTCCTGCTCGGCCAGGTCGGCGAACAGCTTGGCGTACACCGAGTAGAAGGACTGCCCGTCGTCCCCGAAGCCCCGGTAGCACGACGCCGTGAAGTAGGGGTAGAGGTCCGGCTCGTCGGCGGGCCTGGCGCCGCGCCGCCTCCGCCCGCCGCCCGCCCCGCCGTAGCCGCTGCCGCCGTCCTCCTCGTCCTCGTCGTCGTCGCCGCCGCTGCCCCACCCCCCCCCCCCCCCCCCCCCCCCCCCCCCCCCGGCCTGGTGCCTTCCCCCCGCCCGCAGGATGCGCTCCCGGTGCGCGTCGTACCAAGCCCGCTCGTCCGCGTCCGACAGCACCTCGTAGGCGTTCTGCACGTCGACGAACCGCCGCTCGGCGGCCGCGCGCTCGCCCTCGGCCGCCGAGCCCCACTTGTCCGGGTGCCAGAGGAGGGCCTGGCGGCGGTAGGCGCGGCGCACGGCGTCGGGGTCGGCGTCGCGCTCGACCTCGAGGACCTCGTAGAGGCACGTCTGCTGCTGCTGCGGCGCGCGGGGGGGCATCTTTTTGCTTGTTTTGTTTTGGGGGGCGCTCAGAGACACCGAGCGCCGGCGTCCCGCTCCCGCGCCGTCCGCGCTTCTGCCGCTCAAACGCCGGCCCCTTCCTTCCTCGGTCCTGCTCCTCGGTCCTCTGTTGTTCTTGGAGCGCCTGCGGTTGGAGTATGTGTGCGATGACTCCCCTCTGGCTCGTTGTCGCCGCCTCACGGCAATCGTCGACGCGAAGCGAGCGCGTGAGAAAGCCAAGGGAGTGAGACAGAGGGGGGGCCAAACGCCCGTTCCCTTATGTTGGCTCCGCACTCTAGGGGCCGACACGAGGATGATATGGTCTGTCGGTTGCGGTGTCTCCTAGGTCGCCATCGTGAGGGCCTGTCTTGAACAGCAAGGGAGGAGTACCGGCAGTCGGCGTTCGTCCGCCGTCCGTCCGCCGCCGGTGTTGCCGCCTTCGGACTGCCGACGACCGAACGACGCCCCCGCCCGTCCTCGATACAAGCAGGGGCCTCCGCCTCCGTTGTCCCCCCCAGCCCCCCTCCCTCTGATCCGATAAGCACCGGCTCCGCCTCGCCGCCAGCTGGGACCCAAGCCATTCTCTCGCGCAAGTGGAAGCGAGCCTAGTCCAGGTGGGGCCCCTTCTCCCAACTGCCAAAAAGCGAGTTGCTTTTTACGTTTCAAAGCGCGACGACCCAAGGACGCGAGCCCGTCTGCCCTTGTGACGAGGTCCGTGTGCGACCTCATAAGCTCTGTGTGGGATAATGTGCGCGCGCGCCGCTCCTACAGTCAGCTTGAGCACGCTTGGACCACGTCTCTCCTCGGGAAAACTCAACACTTTGCCAACTCCCAAACCTCCCGACACCACCCAAACCAACAGCAGCGAGAATGATGATGCAGCAGCAGCGCCAGATGCTGCCGCAGCAGCAGCAGCGCGCCCTGGTCGCGCGCCGCCCCCTGGCGGCCGCCGCCTCCGCCGCCGCCGTTGCGCCCCGCCTCGCCGCGCTCGCCGCCGCCGCCGCCCGCGCCCCGGCCGCGCGCCGCCGCCCGCTGCCGCCCCGCCGCGCCGCCGCCGCGGGCGGCGCCGGCGCCGCCGCCGACGAGCCCGAGCCCTCCCCCCAACCGCCCGCCAACACGGGCGTCGCCGGCCGCGTCCTCGACGTCTTCCGCGTCTTCAGCGACCCGGCGTGCAACAGCAAGCTCATCGCCCTGGCCCTGGGCCAGATGCTGTGCTCGATCGCCACCTTGATGCACGACTCTTATCTGCCCGTCTATGTTCAAGACGAGCTCGGCCTGAGCAACACAAAGATCGGCGCGGTACAGGGGGTGGCGCAGTTTCTGTGCCAGCTGACCAAGGGCGTCTCGGGCGTGGCGGGCGACGTGCTCGGGTCGCAGGTCCGCGTGCTGGTGTTCGGCACCTTTCTCACCTTTGTGTGCAAGCCCATGTTTGCGCTGCTGTCGACCGTGTATGGCGTGGCGGGCGTGTCGGCGACGGTCTACTGGTACTTTTTCGTGAGTGTTGGTGGAGACGCCGTGTTTTTTTGTGTTTTTTTGGTTTTGTGTGTTTGCGGCGGCGTGATTTGTGCCTTTCATGGGGGAAGGGGATCTTGACTGTTCGAGCATCGCTATACAATGGCGGCGGTGGTGGCGACAGGGGAGGGGGGGATGCGGGGCGGGCGAGCGCGGGGACGGCGGCGGCCGACCAAAGAGCGAGAGCGGCAGCGCGGAGGCAGCGCGCGCGATGCCTTTTTATTCCTCGCTCGCCGCTCACAAAAACGCACACAACAAACAACGAAACAAACCAAACCCAAACCAAAACAAACCCAAACCAAAACAAACAGGCCAAGCTCCTCGACCGCATGAGCAAGGGCATCCGCGAGGCGCCCACAAAGGCGGTGATGAACGAGCTTGCCTTGCGGAGCGGAGAGACGCCCGACGCCGCCTACGGCCTGCGCCAGTCGCTGGCCACGGCGGGCGCGCTGATCGGGTCGACCGTCTCGACCCTGGTGTTCATCGGCACGGGGCACAACTACATCGCCACGTTCGCGGCCGCGAGCGTGCCCCCGCTCTTCGCGCTGGCGTGGCTGGTCGCCCAGTTCAAAGACGACCTGCTCGGCCGCGGCGACGAGGCCAAGGCCAACGCGCGCGCCAAGGTCGACAAGGCGGCGGCGATCGCGGCGGCCGCGGCCAAGCGCGCCGCCGACGGCCAGGATCCCCTGGAGGACGAGAAGCCCTTTACTTTGCTGCAAAAGGCGCGCGCTCTGGTGGGCGCGTTCAAGCCCGCCTACTGGCAGGCGCTCCTGGTGGTCGCCGCCTTGTACTTTGCGCGCTTCGACGCCTCGTTCGTCTCCCTGCGCGCCAAGCAGGTCATGGCGCGCGGCGCCATCCCCATGCTCTTCTTCGTCTCGTCCCTCATCCAGACGTTCCTGACCGCGCCCCTGGCCAAGGCGGCGGGCACGGGCGTCGCCACGCGCAACAAGCTGCTCGCCGCGGGGTTTTTCGCCATGGTGGCCGCCAACTTTTGCTTTGGCTCGTCACTCTGCGCGACGCCCGCGGGCATGTTTGCGGGCGCCTCGCTCCTGGGGCTGCACATGGCGCTGACGCACTCGATCACCGTGTCCATGGTGGCGTCCTACATGCCCACGGGCGAGGTCAAGGGCGTGGGCAAGCTGTCGGGCACGGCGGTGTCCTTCACCGACTTTCTGCTGGGCTTCGTGCTGGCGGCGAGCAACGTGCTCGCCGGGCGGCTGAGCGACGCCGCGCAGCAGGCGGGCCACGGCAACGTGGGCTGCTTCGCGGGCGGCGCGGTGGCGTGCGGGGCGGCGCTCGTGCTGCTGGTGCTGTTCGCGCGGTTCGGGGCGCTGGGGCGCGACGACGAGATCGTGGCCAAGGCGCGCAAGCCCAAGCCGGCGTAGAGGGACAGAGGAGGACAGAGAGGAAGGAGGGGCGGGAGAGTTTTTCGTAGTCGTTTTTTTTCCCGGGGGGGGGGGGGCTTTTCCCTCGGATGCCTCGGAGCTCAAGACACAAAAGATATTCACACGTGGCCGCCCGCCCGACCCCTCCCTCCTCCTCCCTCATGACTGAATCCCGGCGCGCGCCGCCTGCTGACCACAACCCCTCTTCCCCTTGTGTTTCTCGGCGACGAAAAGCGACCACAACAACACGGACCAAACTTGGAGAAAGGCTAGTGCAGCGGCGGCGTCGGTGGTGACGCGGCAGGCCGAGTTATGTTTTTTGACGAAAAGGAGTTATGTTTTTTGACGAAAAGGAGCAAGCGACGGGGCCTCTTCTGATCATGAAAAGTGAAAAGGGGTGGGCGACAGTGGCCGTGAAGCTAGCGGCCATGAGCAACCACACACGTACGGCGCCGCGCCAGTCTAAGAAAAGAGGGGGAAAGTCGATCATCGCCGGCCAACGAGAAAAACCGGAAAACAAAACAGCGCGCACGATCTACCGTCCGCCCTCGTCCCCGTCGTCGCTGCCGCTGCCGCTCGAGGACGACGAGGACGCCGACGCCACCGACGCCCCAGGAGTGTACACCTCCTCCCGCAGCGCGCCGACGTAGGGGAGCGTCCGCCACGCCTCGTTATAGTCTAGGCCGTAGCCCACGACAAACTCGTCGGGGCAGTCGGCGAAGCCCACGTAGTCGGCGCCTATGTCCTGGAACTTGCGGCGCGCCTTTTTGTCGATCAGCGCGGCGACGCGGACCTCGAGGGCGCCGCGCGACCTGAGCTCGTCGGCCAGGCGCCGCAGCGTGGCGCCAGAGTCGATGATGTCCTCGACCAGCAGCACGCGCTTGCCGCGCCAGCGCCCGTTGTCGCCGCCGTCGCCGTCGCCGCCCATGCCAGACACGCGCACGTCGCCCGAGGACTCGGCCGCGGGGCCGTAGGACGAGGCGCGCAGAAAGTCGACGCGCACCTTGCGGCCCGGCGAGATGGCGCGCGCCAGGTCGGCGCAGAAGACGAAGGCGCCGGTGAGCACGCCGCACACGACGAGCTCGTCGCCGGCGCCGCTGGCCGCGTAGTCGTCCGAGATCTCGCGGCCCATGCGCGCGACGGCGGCGGCGATGTCCGCCTGGGAGAAGAGGACGGCCTTGATCTCGGGCGGGAGGGGGGGCGACTGCTGCTCCGGCTGCTGCGGGGGCTGCTGGTGCCGCGAGGCGGGCGGCGGCGCGGCCGAGGCGGCGGCGGCGGCGGCGGCGGGCCGCCCCGGGCGACGCCCGGCGCTCCACGGCCGGGCCGCTGCCGCCGTTCGCGGGCCGAAGCGCAGGCCCAACATGCACGCAGGCCCCCAGGTGCCGTCCCCTGTTTGGAGTTTCGGCGTCGGCTTTGCCCTTGCCGCGCCCAGTCGCGGGAGGGGGGGGGCACGGGGTTGGGACGTGCAAAAGAGAGAGGGAGGAGGGGGGGGGGACGCTCTGGGGCGTTCGAGCGGCGCGCCCAAAGGAAACAAAGAGGGTACGGTTCGCGAGTTTGGTGGCACGGCTGAATGCGTCGACGTGGCGTGGGCGGTCGAGCAGCGTTTCGTGTTGTCACTCGTCGGCCACGAGCGGCCACCGCCGCTCGTTTTCGAAAAGCGCCCGCGTTTGTCCGTTTGTTCGCCGCCGCAGAGTCAGGAAGCGCGGCAAACACTCTTCTCTTCCAGTCGAGCCGCCCGTCGCAGTCTTCGATCCGCGCCACATTCCGTCGCGACATTGCCCGCGGTCCGAAAGTAAACGCAGTCTTGCCTCGCGTGTGTGCGCACGCGCCGCGCCGTGAGCAAAAACACCCCCGCTTTCGTGCGCGCGCTGGCTCAGAGCGCGCCCTTTTATTGCACAGGACCTGACTCGTGCGGGTCCGATTGAGCCCTCTGGATGACATGCGACGCTGAAACAGGGAGTCCGACACGTCAGGCGACGACCACAGACGGCAAAGTGTTTTTGCCCTCGGGCGCAGGCTGCGATTCGCCAAGACTCTCGACGGCCACGAGGCGCTGGGCGTGGTGCCAGGAATTTTCCCTTTAGTCCCTCGGCTTCAGTGACTGCGTCCAACGCCACACTCGTCCCAAACCCCCTTTTGTCTAGGCTTCCGAATTTACCCGCTCTTTCTGCCAACTTCACACGCGCGAGCGCGACAAACCCCACGCTCTCCCCCCTTGTCGCTACCCTTGTAGGAGAGAGAAAAAGCGCCCACCCCCGCCCACCCCCGCTCTCCCCCCTCCCCCACCCACCCGCCCGCCCACTTCGGGGCCTGACTTCGAGTCCAGTCAATTCATCGCGCCCCCGTCTCGGATGGAGGTCCGCGGGGCGTGGTCCCCGGACGAGGTGAGAGAGTCGAAGCGGCCGAAGGAGCGGAAGCGGAAGCGGAAGAACCTCAGTCAACAGGCTGGTGCCTGTCTCGGGTGATGACACCCGCCGCGCGACGCGCGCCCGGGGCGCGGCCGGAAGCCCAATCCTCGGCGTCGCGCCGCGCCCTCGACGCACTGCAAGACTCTCTCGGGGCAGCCCCGCCCGGCGACGCGGCGCGCCGGCGCCCGGCGGGCCGATTCGAACAAGGAAAAAAGAAAAGCGGGGGGGGAGCGCCGGCGCGCGGCGGTGGGCTGGAGGCGCCGGGACGACGGCGGCGGCCACCCCCACCTTCCCTTCCTGGGGTTGGCTGCTAGAGAGCGCCGGGCGCGCGCGTGCGCCCTCTCTCTGCCCTCCTGCGCCCCGCGCGCGCGACGAGGACGGCGGCCTGCGTCCCTTTCGCGCCCGTCGGGCGACCAGGGCGCTCGGGGGTGCGGCCGCGAGATGATGCTTCCTCCCCCCCAGATGCTTTTTCTTCTTTCGTGGTCTGGAAAACACGATTGCTTTTGCCCCCCCCTCTCCTCTACCGCGCGCCCGCCCGGCCCAGAGCACTGTGCCTGGAGACCGACCTGGTCGACGAGTCACGCGCCAACCCGCGGCGCGATTGGGGTGGGCCGCGCCCCGTCCTTCGCCGCGCGCGCGCGCTGATGAAAGCAGAGTCACGGCGCCTGGGCGCCCCGGCGCGACGACACTGGCGCGCCCGTCGTCGTCGCGGTCCGCGCTGCCGGCCCGCGAATTATTGTCCTTGCTTTCTGTCTCTGTCCCTCAAGTGTCTCACCCCCCCCCCCCCCCCCCCCCCCCCCCCCCCCCCCCCCCCCCCCCCCCC
>Ga0209491_10010713_pt1 | contig 10940 bp, 11 predicted proteins | sample BON02_FD_187213 | JGI IMG/M metagenome (GOLD analysis project Ga0209491, IMG submission 187213) | Freshwater microbial communities from Lake Bonney liftoff mats and glacier meltwater in Antarctica - BON-02 (SPAdes) (version 2) | ecosystem: Environmental > Aquatic > Freshwater > Ice > Glacier...
GGGAAGGAGGGAGGGAGGGATGGACGGACTGTATGTGGGTATCAGTGTGTTGTGAAGTAAGAGAATTTCAAAAGTACAGCAGCAGCAGCAGCAGCAGCAGCAGCAGCAGCAGCAGCAGCAGCAGCAGCAAGACGAAGAAGAAGGAGGAGGACCAATGTGTATGCATAGTAGAGGACGAAGACGAAAAAGTTAGAGAGGGAGAGAGGAAGTAAGGCCGAAATACAGGAACCACGATATGGAAAGAAGGAAGGAAGATTGAAAGACCAGAATAGAACCAAAATTCAAAGCTTGCCATTGTTTTCCCCTTCTTCTTTTTTCTGTTGGCTTTTTCGGGACACTCACCCACACCTTTCTCCACACATACGCCCACACCCACACCTCTCTCTACACACATACACACGCACACGCACACACACACACACACACACTCATCATTTATAGGCTGCTATGTACAAGTTTCTAAAATAATTCAGCTGAGTTCTTCACCCTCAGTGGTGTAAACAGGGATGGAATCAGTATCACATGCCCCCGCGCCCTCGGCCCGCGTCACCGTCGTCGTGACAGGGGCCGCGTCCGCGTTGCAGCTACCCCCATTGCTGACATTACCCACGTTGGCCTCAAAAATCAATTCGTCGGGTGCACAGACATCCACGTTTACCTTGATGCGGAAGGAGGAACGTTTGTGGGCGGGCAGGGAGAGGTCGGTCCATGTAAGTAGGGTACCGTTGGCATTGGATTGAGAGGGGGCGCTGCGGGTGGGAAAGCTGGAGAAGGTATCGTATTTGACGCCTTCTGGCAGGGTCACCTTAAGGAAAAGACACAAGCGAGGAGAGGAGGATAGTGGTTAGTACCTTATGTCATTGTCTTGTGTGGCGGGTGGAAGTAACGCACATACCGTGAGGGTTGCGTTGGTGACGTTCTCCCAGTCCGTGGCGATGCGGAGCTTGTAAAATGTCGAGTTGCCTCCTTTCACTTGGGTTTTCCCACTGCCCTTCAAGGTCAGGCAGCCCTCCACGACGACAGAGGCCAGTAGAAGAGCAATTAAAGAGATGAAGGCGGTCCCTCCAAGCTTCATACTTGCAGGTCTGTGAAGATAAGGAATGCCCGGACCTGTATCGTATTCGAATGGGGGAGGAGAAGGAGGAACGAGGGAGGGAAAGAGGAGGAGGCAGAGAGCGATGAGGAGAGGAGCAGGACAGGGAAATAGCGTATGATGAGGTGCAAATCTGTATATTTTCGTGCAAGTGTGTGTGTGCGTGAGAGAGAGAGAGAGAGAGGCATAGACCGGGCCCAAGGTGTCTCAGGTTTGCCTTCCCTGCCTCCGACTCGCCCACGGGGTAGCGCATGTCCGTCAACCACCTCGTGCTCGTTGCACATGCCAATCCAATCACGCCTTACTCGACCTCCGCCTATCCGGAGAGAGGCTTCCTCCTTTTTGTGTGTGTGGGAAGGCCCGTGGTGGTTAATTAAGGCAGGTACCCTGGCCATGGGCCTGCCGTTGAATGTGCTAACGTTGTCAAACTTGCTTTCGTCAAGACAACCCACAGGAAAAACGTGTGGGAGCTCAAGAGACGGTGAGCTCACGGCCTGGCCGCAAGCACGAAACGTCAGAAAACGAAGGGTACGGCACCAGACCAGTGCCCCCAAACGAAAGAACCAAGAAAACGAAAACACAACGAACAGACCAGACGCCCAGCGACCTCGCGCCAGCCCGACCCGATCCTCCCTCGTTGCCACCACGCCGGCGGCCACAACATCTTATGACTCGTCATAAGAACTTGTGTGCGTAGGGGTTGTGAGTGGCTAGCCATACTGCTCTGCAGGCATTGCGCAGACGGTCTGCATACCGAGGCTGGGGGCCACAATGTCATGGTGCTTGCATAGGAGTGAGAGAATAAGCAGTTTCCGGGAAGACGCTCGGGAAAGTGGTGAGTGCGTTTCTTGCCGTAGGCCCCGACGACGAATCTTCTTTCTTTCTATGAAATTCTTTCTTCTTCTACAACTCACAACTATTCCATACACATTTTGCACTGCTTTTCAGCCCGCCCGCATGAGGGATTTGTAGTGAAAAGACGTCTTTCATAACGAATTCAACCCGGACAGCCGTCATGTCTCCATGGCTGCGTTTTGACGAAAACTTTAACGGGAAAAAAAAGAAGAAGAAACTCGTCTTCAACTCACTCTACTTCCCCAACCCCCAAAGTATAAAGGTAACTTTGATTCGCCACTCCATTGTTTCTTCATCTATTCGACAAACAAGCAAGCCATTTCTTAATTTTCTTTCTTTCACTATTTCATGCCCTTCATTTTGATCGATTCTTTTCCTTTTCCTTCTCCGCCGAGATCCGCGCCGCCATCCTCTCCAAGGCCTCATACGTGTAAATGGACGCATAATGCCCATCACTCCACAACACACTCACCCCATAACTCCCCTTCTTCTCAAACTTTACCGGCGTCACCTTGACCCTTTCCTCCCCCCCGCCCTCCTTCAACGCCTCCCCCGTCCGTGGGTCCGACCAGCGCACGTCGGCTGGCCGTAGAGAGATTTGCCGGGCGGCTTCCTTGGTAAATACCCGCATAACAATCATTTTTTTCTTCTCGTCATAATTGACAGAAGGTAAGACCTTCCCTCCATACCTCCTGCGAAACAGCTCCTCGGCCACGCGTGTCGCGAGGCTGAAGTACACTCCCTGCACTGCTGCTTGCCCTCCTGCCCTCCCTCCCTCCCCCCCTACCGCCTCCCCTTCCTCCATCATCATCACGGGTTTCCCACTATCATTCCCCCGTGACACAGCCGGGGACAAGGGCAACTCAAAAAACGCCTCCTCCGGCAGAACCCCCTCGTCCTCCCTCCCGCCCTCCTTCTCCTTCCCTACCATCATTGCCCCCCGAATCCTCTCCTTCACTCCCCCTCCCCCTCCTCCCTCCCCTCCTCCTCCTCCAAAGATATAATGCTTCTCCTCGCATTTCCCACACACAAAATAGGCCATATTAACAACACATGCCAAGGTAGGGACCTTCATCCCCTCCATCATCCTCACCCCCTTCACCACATCCACCACTGCCAACTCCTGCGGCGTCGTCACAACCACCGCCCCACTCACGCCTCCCTCCCTCCCTCCCTCCCTCCCGCCCACGCTCTGATTGACCGTTATCTGCACATCCCCCGTGCCAGGAGGGAGGTCGAGGAGGAGGAAGTCCAGTTCACCCCATTCGGTGCAGAGCAAGAGTTGAGTGACTACTTTACTGGCTAAGGGACCACGAAGAACGGCGGCTTCTCCTCCCCCAGCACCAGGGAGGGAGGAGGAAGGTTTGACATGTCCAAAGGAAAGGTGCTTCAGGGGGAAGGGCATGGGGAAGGAGGAGGGCGAGGGCGAGGAAGGGAGGGAGGAGGAGGGGTAGAGGAGAGGCTGGATGAACTTGGGGTTGCGGGGGGAAGGGCGGATGGCTTTGTCTGTATGGCGAAGGTGCGCGAGGGAGGGAGGCAGGGAGGGAGGGAGGAAAGGAAGTGATCAATTGAACAGGTCTCCTTTCATTTGAAATATCGTCTCTTCCCTCCCTACCCTCCCTCCCTTCCTCACCTTCTATATGCAGCAACGTCGGCGAACTAGGTCCATAGACATCTAAAACAAGTAATCCCACCCCATTCCCTTGCCTGGCCAGCACGAGACTTCATATCACCCCTCCCATCCTCCCCTCCCTCCCTCCCACCCTCCCACCCTCCATTCCTTACCATCTATATGCAGCAACGTGGGCAGGCTAGGCCCATATATATCTAAATCAAGTAACCCCACCCTATTCCCTTGCCGGGCCAGCGCAAGGGCAAGATTGACGGCAACGGTGCTTTTGCCCACCCCTCCTTTACAGGACGACACGGCCACAACATGCTGCACGTGCGTAAGGCCCGAGCCCAGGGGCACGGAGGAGGAAGGGGAGGAGGTTAGCCGAGGCAGGGGGGTGTCGATGTGGACGGTGGTGAGGGAGGGAGGGAGGGAGAAGGGGAGGAGGCCTTGGGTGTGTTGAGAGGCGGCGGCGTGCAGGGCTTGGGAGATGCGGGCTTTGACTAATTCGGTGTGAGGGTGCCCGGCCGTGGGATACTCGAGAGAAAGGCGGATTTCACCTTGTTTGGTGTCGACGCGGACGCTCTGTGGAGTGTGGGGTGGGTGGGTGGGAAAGGAGGAAAGGGAAGAAGGGTGAGAGGCATGTGAGGGCCTTGTTCAATTTACGTCACCAGCGCGCGCACGATTTACATTACGTTCATGGATAGGGTCGATGAACCCTTTGCTCAAGCCATCTACAATATATCCACCTCCGTCCTGCCCTCCCACCCTCTCCTCCCCCCCTTCCTAATATTCACCTTGACAAGACCCAAGTCCACGATGGAACGGGTGGGCAAAGCAGGGTCAAACACTGTGGCATCCAGGCACCGCAACACCTTGTCTTGCAACTCGGCGGCTTCTCTTATGTCGCTCTGGCCGCTGCTCGTGGACAGGGCGCGGGGGGAGTGTCGCGGTGACCAAGAAGTGGAAGATAAGAAGGATGGCAGCAGGGAGGATGATGATGATGGTCCGACAGGGGAAATGCGCCGGGGGCGAACGCTTGCGCTGGTGCACCAGGAGGAAAGGCAGCACTGCCGCACCAGGTGGAGCATGATGGCGACCCTGTTTGTGGTGGTTCGTGAGTGGGCAGGCAATACATAGAAGTGAGACGAGTCAAGGCTGCAACGTCACAAAGCAACGGAAAGTGGGGAGATTTTTGAGCAAGACCTCGGCCCTTTGACGCACAAACCACGCCTGTCTGACCCTCTCTCCGCCCTGCTCTTTCGCATGAGGACAATTCTACAGCCAAAAGCACTCTAATTACACTTGAAGCGGCAGCAGAATTGATAAGCCTTGCAAATTAAAGGCCAAGCTTGCTTGTCATGGGGGGGTAGGAGGTTTTGACTGCCCTCCTTGTCGTTGTCATAGGCTTGTGTACGAGTTAATATGAAATGGGGAGGGGACCACTACTGTGTACGAAAGCGCATAGGCTGTTTCTTTGCCCTCAATCTCGAAAAAAAACTCAGTGTGGCATCGAAGCCAGGGGAACCAAATTGATGAAAAAAAAGGTTTGATCCTTAGCAAAAAATCAGCTATTTCTTCTCTCCTTTCTTCTTTATTGCCCTCTTTCATCCATCCATGTCCAGGCGTTACTCGAACTACCACCCCCTCTTCCGTTTCCTTTCAATAATACATCCCCGATTTTTCAATACAAATTTGTTTAATAAATTTTCTTGCCCATTTCTTCCCGCGCCCAGACTCAGTGGAGGAGGCGCCACCTCTTTTCACTGTCTTTCAGTACATCGCGCATGCTTGCGAGCCTTTAGTGTATTACAGCGTCCCCTCAAACGTTCGTCTCCGCGCCCGCCGATGCCCCCTACTGCTAAGGCCTTCTCCACCCGCACTAGCTTTCTTTACGCGACAAGACTCTCCACTCATCCCTCAAGCGATCGTCTCCCCCGCACCGGTCAACGCCCCCACGGCCAATGCCTTCTCCACTCCTTCGACTCCCGCGCTCGCATTCTCACCCTCCGCAGCGGCAGGCGAACGCACCAGAGGCGTCGAGGCCCCTCCACCACCAAAGGGAGAGGTCCCCAAGGTCGACTTGGGCTTGACACGACGAATGCACCACTTCCCAAACTCCACGACACATAAGTGCACAATCACAGCCACCACGACCTTGAGCCAGGCGCGACCGCCGATGGGCATCAAGCCGAAAATGCTATTAAAACCCGGGATGTAAATGCCTGCCACGACGGCCAGAACCGAGATGGTGCAACTCCGCACCAACCACATGTTTCCGAAGAACATCTCCCGCGGCCCCGAAGTGAGGAGCGAGTTACGAATGGAGCGGGACATGAATGAGTGGGCACATTGCACGATGAAGATGACGGCAAATGCCTCGGAACGCGCCTGCTCCTCCGACAGCTTCTCCACGTCCAGGCAAATGGCGTAACTACCAAACGACAAGAGGCCGATAGAAAAAGCTTGAGCGATCAAGGCCAGCGTGTAGCGCTTGCCAAGAATAGATTTTTGCGGGTTGCGGGGCATACGGAGCATGGCGTCGGGCTCGATTTCTTCCGCGCCCAGCGCCAAGGACGGGGGAATGTCCACGACAATGTTGGCGTACAAGATCTGCAGAGCGTTCAACGGCTCGGGATACCCGGCGGAGACGGCCACCAGCATCAGGACCACCTCGGACAGGTTGCATGAAAGCAGATAAACCAGGAACTTGACGATGTTATCCATGATCTTACGACCCTCTGCCACCGCCACCACAATGGTGGAGAAGTTGTCGTCGGCGAGGATGATGTCAGCCGCCTGAGGTGAAGAGGGTGTTTTGGGGAGGAAGGAGAAGGGGAGGCAAGTGTGAGTGACTGAGAAAGGATAGGGAGAGGTAGGAAGTAAGGAGTGGGAAGAGCACACGAAGCCTTGAACATAAAGTTGCACGCGAACCACAAGACCGCTCACTTTACCTGTCGCGTAATGTCAGTGCCCGAGCGGCCCATCGCCACCCCCACATCCGCTTGACGGATCGCCGGCGCATCGTTCACACCATCGCCCGTCATGGCCACCACGTCCCCACGCAGCTGCAAGGCCTTGACAATATTCAGCTTGTTGTCGGGCGAGACGCGAGAAAAGACCACGGGGAAAGGGTCCAGTGTGGCGAGTTGCTCCACCGTCATTGAAGAGAGCGCCGAGCCATTCAGCACCAAGGATCCCCCTTCGTTCTCGGACGGGTCTAGGATACCAACACTACGCGCAATGGACGTGGCAGTGCGGACGTGGTCGCCCGTGATCATCACCACTCGAATGCCCGCATCATGGCAGGCCTTGATGGATTGCTCAATACCCTTGCGAGGAGGGTCGGCCAAGGCCACGAGCCCCACAAACACCAGCGCCGTCTCCACCTGCTCCTCACCCAGCGCCGCATCGTCAAGCATCGTACCCAAATCGTCGAAACGCACCGCCAAGGCCAACGTACGCAAGCCCTGCGCGGAAAAGGCGTCGCACCAGGCATCCACCTCCTTCAGCTTGGTGGCATCCATCTTCGTGGTCGTGCCATCGGCGCCCATCCAATGCGAACACAACCCCAGCACCACTTCCGGCGCACCCTTGGACAAGACCACCCGGGCCTTCTCCGTGCACTTGCCCAATTCTGCCGGCCCGCCCTCGGGCCCTTGCACCACCGAGCACACCACCGACATGCGCTTCCGGTCCGAGTCAAACGCAATCTCGGCCCCGCGCTTCAAACGGGCCTCGGGCCACGTCAAGCCCGCCTCAGCCGCCAGCACCTTGAGCGCCACCTCTGTCTGGTCGCCAATCCCCGTGAGGTACCCGTCCGCGCCCCGCTGGGCATTCAGCGTCGAGTTGTTGCACACGGTCATGACCGCAAGCTGCCACTGCGCCGCCGCGTCCGTTGCCACTAACGTCTCGGCCCGCACCGGCTTGGCGGCCCCGGTCCCCTGGGTGCCCATGGCCGCGCTCAATGCGGTCGGCACGATGTGCGTCGAGGAACCTTCCATGCGGGCGAGGCCCAGCCCTGCTGTAGCCTCCGTCCCAAGGGCCGCAGGGATGTGGAGGTGGCCCTCGGGCGCCCACAACAGGCGCGCGCGCATGACCCCTTCCGTGATCGTCCCGGTCTTGTCCGAGCAAATCGTCGTGACGGAGCCCAGCGTCTCCACCGCGGGAAGCTGCCGCACCAAGGCGTTTCCCTTGGCCATGCGCTTCATGCCCATTGCCATGGTCAAAGTGACGATGGCCACCAAGCCCTCAGGAATGACGGAGAGCGCCAGGGAGATTCCGACCTTGATGATGCCCATGTCCTTGGGGTTCCAGGCAATGCCCGCTATCACCACCAGGCCACAGGCAAGGATAGCGAGTACGACCAAAACCTTGCCCAGGGCGTCCATCTTCTTCTGCAAGGGCGTTTTTCCCACGTGCGTACCCGCAATGGCGGCGCTGATGCGCCCAATCTCCGTGGTCTCCCCTGTGTTGACCACGACGCCTAGGCCGCGGCCCCGGCTCACCACCGTGCTCTGAAAGGCCATGTTGGTCCGGTCCCCAATGTTGACGCGGCGGTGGCCGTGGATAGCGTCGGTGCTCTTCTCCATGGGCAAGGACTCGCCCGTCAGGAGCGTCTCAATGATGGCTAGCTGCGACACATTGCACAGGCGCATATCCGCGGGCACCGCGGCCCCTTCATCGAGCACCACAATGTCCCCCGGCACCAAGTCACCGGCATCCGCCATGCGAGGGGTACCGCCTCGGATCACCGTGCACTGCGGCACTGAAAGCGACGCCAGCGCAGAAATGGCGCGCTCCGCGTTCCATTCCTGGTAGAAACCTATGGCAGTATTGATGCTGACCACCACCCCCAGCACCACCACCGTCTTGAAGTCGCGCAGGCAGGCACTGACAACGCAGGCCACCAGCAAAATGACCACAATCAAATCCGCAAGCTGCCGAAACAAGATGCCCAGCACCGACGCCCGCGCCATGGGGGGCGTGCGGTTGTCACCATACACCTCCCGCCGGGCCAGCACCTCGGCCTCGGTCAAGCCGGCCTCGGTCTTGGTCCGGAACATGCCCAACACCTTGTCCACGTCCGTGTCCCAATACTCGCCTTTGGGCGCCAGCAAGGGCTTGGGCTGGAGACCGCCTTGCGGGTGCGCCTCCACCTTGGCATCCTTTTGGTACTTTTGAAAAAGGGCGTGCGCCCGGGGTTCCACGAGCTCCGTCCAGTCGTTGCAGGCATTTAGCAGGTCCGTCAAGAAGAACACCGTCACAATCGCCAACCGCCGAATGTCCTCGATCGAAAACTGGATGGAAGACCAGTCCACCGTGTGTGTAAAGTCTCCGTCGGGCGCTTCCTCGTCCTCCTCCACCTCGGTGATCGACAGCCACTGGTGCACCGCCAAGGCCCGGCGCAAGTCCGCCACCGTCATGTTGGTGTTGACGACCTCGCGAAAACCGACCACGTCCTTGAGCATGCCGCAAAAAATGGTAAAGGCAAACACGGCTTCCCGCGTCGGCACCGGCTTGGCCAAGAAGGGCACGGGACCCCGCATGTCGACGCGTCCCATAAAGAGAAGCAGCGCCACCCGGAGACGCTCCATGACTTCCGGCGTGAAAGCCGTGAGGGAGCTGCCACGAATGCGCATGCGCCAGACGTAGTGCAGGCCCAGGAAAGCCTCGCGCAACACCATATCCTCAGCAGCCGAGAGCGTGGCTTGAGAGCCATACCGAATCAAGTCCTCGAGCAACAAGGCGATGTGCCCCTCTACCGAGGCCGTGCCGTCATGGAAGCCAAAGAAGGAGCCTTGCTTCTTCAAGACGGACGGCGCCCCGCGGCCCCGGGACTGGGTCAGGGTGCTGGCGTTGGCGGCCATGTTGGCCTCGGACGTGTCGGCGTGCGTGTGGGCATGAGCTGCGTCCCCATGGCGGTGGTCGCCGGCGGCGTGGGGCATTCCAAGTAATGCGGTTTAGTGTAGGCTGCGCGCTGGTGCGAAGGCTTGCAATGTACTGTGCGTTTGTGTGGGGGTGCAGATTCGACGGGGTGAGGAGCAACATTTGACGGGTGGTGGCACTTCTCGTTGGCGGGGGAGCGCACGCATCATCGAATGGGCCTTGCAAGACGCGCTGTGGGTGCGGCAGGCAGCCTGCGCCCATTGTGTGCGTGGTAATGCCAAAGGGCACTTGGGGTAGGTGGAGAGGGAGCCTCGTCTTGCGCACACCCCCAAGGCGTGAATTCGCAATGGGAGTGGAGGGAGAGGGAAGGGTTGGGCAGAGGAGGATGATGCAAATTTTATTGTGAAAAAAACGCTCCCCGAAACGCCTGTTTGGGCGGAGTCCTTCGTGTGGACCCGCATTCCTGCATATGTTTGCTCTGTCTGCGGGACAAAACAGGGCAGTCTTGCGGTCCTTCGCTCTAACCCTAACAGAGTGGGGGAACTGTATGTGTCTCTCTGTGTGCCACACTGGCATTGCATTGCATTGCATTGCGTCGCGAGGACGCTTGGGCCGTTGCCGGCGCATTCTTGGCGAAGCCGTCATCTCATCCCCCTCCTGCCACATGCCTATTTACGCCCCCCTCCCCTCCACGCACACACCACCCACAGGCCGTCCCCACACCGCGGTGCCAGGCCCAGACAAGCAGCATGTCGTCAACAGGCGGTGGATCAGGTAAGCCCTTCCCCCATTCCCTTCTCCTTCATACACACCATCACCCTCATTCCTCCTCCCCTCCTTCCTTCACCAGGTGACTTCATGGCACCTTCCTACACGGAGAGCGCCTCGGCAGCCTTGCTCCGGGACCCAGAGACGGGTGGGGGACAAATGCGATCGGATGCAACGGGGGCAGGCGAAGAGAATCAACCAGGCGGCGGTACGTCAGGAGGAAGATGAGGAGGATGAAAAAGGAGGGTCATATGCATCTACTCCTTCCACATATGTTTTTAGCCCTAAAAGACGAGGAGGACGAGGAGAAAGAGGACGATGTCGCGCATATCCACTCCACATCTCTGACCCTCCTTCCTTTCCTCTTTCTATTATAGGTAGGTTGTGCAGCTGCCTGTCTGTCCGGTATTACCAGCCTTACTTCGACGTGGACACGGAGCATGTCAAGGACCGCATTCTCTATGCCATCTTCCCGTTCAACAAGGAGTCGACCTTCATCCAGGTGCGTTTCCTCCCTCCCTCCCTCCCTCCCCCCCCCCTCTCCAATCCGTCAGTGGCCCTCTTTTTGGGCGTTCTGCATGAGAAGCACTCATGCTAAACTACCATTCACAATGCTCATCCCCACCTCTCCCTCCCTCCCTCCCTCCCTCCCTCAGCTCCTCGGCCCCAACCCTGACGCTTACGGTCCTTTCTGGGTAGCTACCACCCTAATCTTCGTCATCG
>Ga0209491_10010714_pt1 | contig 10940 bp, 8 predicted proteins | sample BON02_FD_187213 | JGI IMG/M metagenome (GOLD analysis project Ga0209491, IMG submission 187213) | Freshwater microbial communities from Lake Bonney liftoff mats and glacier meltwater in Antarctica - BON-02 (SPAdes) (version 2) | ecosystem: Environmental > Aquatic > Freshwater > Ice > Glacier...
GTAGCGGGTGCGGGTGCGGTTGCGGGTGCGGGTGCGGGTGCGGGTGCGGGTGCGGGTGCGGGTGCTGGAGTCGCGGGTGCTGAAGTTGCGGGTGCTGAAGTTGCGGGTGCTGAAGTTGCAGGTGCCGGAGTCGCAGGTGCCGGAGTCGCAGGTGCTGGAGTTGCGGGTGCCGGAGTCGCAGGTGCTGGAGTTGCGGGTGCCGGAGTTGCGGGTGCTGGAGTCGTTGCGACCGGTGCTGCTGCTGCGGGAGCCGGGGCAGGCGCTTCTGCGACTGGTTCGGGGGCTGGGGCGGGGCGCTCGACTTCGGTGGGAGTGCCGACTTTCAGAAGTTCGAGTTTTTCCTGGGCAAAGTCGAAGAAGGGGTTGCCGGGGTGGAGGGTGAAGGACTCCTGGTAGAGCTGATCGGCGAGTTTGGTATCGCCGCTCTCGAGAGCGAGATCACCGAGGCGGATGCGGGCGAGGGGAGTGAGTTCTCCATCGGCTTGGGCGGCGATGGTCTTCTCGTAGTAGTCCTTTGCGGTGGCGGCGTCGCCGGCGACGTGGGAGAGGTTGGCGAGGGCGAAGAGTCCCTGCGGGTAGCGCGGGTGCGAGGCGAAATCGGCCTCAAAACGCTCGAGAGTGACCTTGGCATCCTGCGATTTGCCCTGATCGATCTGGATCTCTGCTTTGCTGAGGAGAGCGTTGCCGGCGGGGATGGAGCCGGGATACTCGATAAGGATGGCGTCGAGGGCGGCGAGGTCGCCTTTTGTCGCTGCGGTGGTGAAGGCCTCGGCGGCGGCGAGGTGCTTCTGCTTCTTCAACTGGCCTACCACGAGGATGCCGCAGAGGAGGATGGCCCCCAGAGAGATGGCGGCGAGGATCTTCGTGCGGTGACGGTCGATCGCGTCGACGACTCCGCTGGCTTCGCTCACGGCGATGGCATCGATCGCGCCGAGGTTCTGCGGTTCCTGATCGTCGGAGGGCTTCTGAGGGGATTCTGCCATGGTCTTGGATGGGTGGGAAAAAAGGGGCCGCTTTCGCTCAGGCAAAGGCGGCCCGAAGCGTAAGCGATAAATGTGGTTTGTCAGCCTCCAACTGCGGCGCGGGCTTCGTCTGCGAGGGGCGTGGAGAGGTAGCGCTCGCCGGTGGAGCAGGCGATCGTGACGATGAGCTTGCCTTTGTTCTCGGGACGCTTCGCGACCTCGATCGCGGCGCAGACGTTGGCACCGGCGCTGATGCCGCCGAGGATGCCTTCCTCTTTGGCGAGGCGGCGGGCCATCGCGAAGGCGGCGTCGTTGCTCACTTTGACACACTCGACGATCTGGTCTTCGCCGGACTCGTTCTTGAGGCGGAGGTTTTTCGGGACAAAGCCGGCCCCGGTGCCCTGAATCTTGTGGGGCCCGGGGGTGGGCGTTTCGCCGGCGAGGGTCTGGGTGATGACGGGTGAGTCCTCGGGTTCGGCGACGATGACCTGAATGTTGGGATTTTTCTTCTTCAGACCCTCGACGCATCCGGTCGCGGTGCCGCCCGTGCCGACGGCCGAGACGACGATGTCGACTTTACCGCCGGTGTCTTCCCAGATCTCCTCAGCGGTCGTTTTGGCGTGGATCGCGGGGTTGGCGGGATTGTTGAACTGCTGGGGGATGAAGGAGTGCGGGGTGGCGGCGGCGATCTCTTCGGCCTTGGCGATGGCGCCTTTCATTCCCTTGGGGCCTTCGGTGAGAACGACTTGGGCGCCGAGCAGGGCGAGCAGGGTGCGGCGCTCGACGCTCATCGTCTCGGGCATGGTAAGGATGAGTTTGTACCCTTTCGCCGCGCAGACGAAGGCGAGGGCAATCCCGGTGTTGCCGCTCGTGGGCTCGACGATGACGGTCTCGGCAGTGATGTCGCCCGAGGCTTCCCCGGCTTCGATCATGGCCATGCCGATGCGGTCTTTGACGGAACCGAGCGGGTTAAAGAATTCGCATTTCAGCGCGATCGTGGCCTCGAGGCCCTCGGTGACCCGGTTCAGTTTCACGAGCGGGGTGTTCCCGACCGTCTCGACGATGTTGTTGTAGATTTTTCCGTGAGCCATGGCGTTTTTTAGGGGAAGACGTGATTCCGAGCCGCTTTCGTAGTCGCGGGCACTGGTGCTATACCAAAATACGAAGAACCTGCAATGCGATTTTCCACCCCTGATCATGACCGCGCGGCCATGGCGACGGGGAGAGCGCGCAGCAGAGTCGTAAAAGTGCCTCAAAAAAATGAGATTGCCACTTGCGCAATTTGTTTTGTCCTCTAGCGATTATCGGATACGGCAGAAACGTATTCCTGCAGTAATTCCTACCCCTCTCAGACATGTCCGATCGTATCGATGAAGACGAGCTCGAAGCTCTCCTGAAAAAACTCCCCGAGTGGGATCTCGAAGGCACCGAGATCGTTCGCGTAATGGAGTTTGATGAATACATGGAGGGAATCGATTTCGTGAATGCCGTCGCCGAGATCGCCGAAGAGGCCGGTCACCATCCCGACGTGGATATCCGCTGGTGCACGATCACGCTGCGCCTCACGACCCACGATGTCGGCGGTCTCACCGAACTCGATATCGAGGTGGCGAAGAAGATTGACACTCTCGTGGACTGATCGCCCCGATTCGCTCCCCGGGAACCCTCGGGCCTCTTCCCGTATCGGGAATCCGGTCGAAATTGCTTTTCACGGATCGGGGGATTCGCTAACTTCGCGTCATGAATCCCCGTCTTGCCTGGTTATTTCTCTGTCTGTTGGTTCTCACCGGGCTGTCCGCCTGCCGCGAAGGTGGCGCGAGCGTTCCGCGCTACGCCTTCATTACGAACGGGGTCGCCGAGTTCTGGACGATCGCGGAGGCGGGTGCAAAACAGGCCGGGAGTGATCTCGGGGTCGATGTCACGGTGCTGATGCCCGGCTCGCTCTCGGATCAAAAGCAGATGCTGGAAGACGCTGTCACCCGCGGCTACGAAGGGGTCGCGGTCAGTCCGATCGACTCGTCGAATCAGACCGACATGCTCAATCAGGTCGCGGCGGCGACGAAGATGGTCACGCACGATTCCGACGCACCCGAGTCGGACCGCCTCGCCTACATCGGGATGGACAACTACGAGGCGGGCCGCCTCTGTGGTCAGTTGCTGAAAGAGGCGCTGCCGCAGGGCGGGGAGATCATCATCCTGATCGGCCGCATGGAGCAGGACAACTCGCGCAAGCGCCGCCAGGGAGTCATCGACGAGCTCCTCGATCGGCCCGAAGACCCCACGCGATTCGATCCCCCGGCCGAGGTCGTCGAGGGGAACGGATTCAAAGTGCTAGGGACACTGACGGACGGTTTCGACCTCTCGAAGGCAAAGGCCAACGCCGAGGATGCTCTCTCCCGCTATCCGGAGATCGATGCGATGGTAGGCCTCTTTGCCTACAATCCGCCCGCGATCCTGCAGGCGCTGGAACAGGCGGGTAAACTGAATACGGTCAAGGTGGTCGGCTTTGACGAGGACTCGCAGACCCTCGCCGGTATCGCGGCCGGGACGGTTCACGGCACCGTCGTGCAGAATCCCTACGAGTATGGCTATCAGTCGGTGAAAGTGCTGAAGGCGATCGTGGCAGGTGACATGTCGGTGATTCCCGAAGGGGAGTTCATCCACATCCCCGGCCGCCAGATCCGGAAAGACAATGTCGAGGCATTCACGAAAGACCTGAACACGAAGCTCGGGAAAGAATAGATCGCCGGGAGCGGGTCCCGGGATCGTCCGTTCAACCCCAGTGCTCGGCGATTTTCCGCTTCAGGAAGTCGACGCTGCGTGCGAGCTGATCCATCCCGTCGACGCCGTCCTCGATGCTGATCCAGCCGTCGAAGCCCTTGCTCTTCAGTTCGTTGAAGATGGCGTCGTAGTCATTGAGTCCTTTCCCGATCTCGCCGTGGCGGAGGCGTTTCGCGTAGCCGGTTGCTCCGCCTTCTTCGCGACGTAGATCGGCTATCGTGCCTTCGGCGAGGTAGCGATCACTCGCATGCATCGTGACGACGCGATGTGAGACGCGCTTCAACAATTCGATAGGGTCTTCTCCCGCGAGGTAGGTATTGCTCGGGTCGTAGTTGACCCCGAAATTCGGATGATCGATCGACTCGACGAGTTGGCAAAAGACATCCATCTTCTGGGCAAATTCGGGATACTCCCAGAAGTCGTCCTTGTAATGATTTTCGATAATGAGGGTGATGCCGCGCTCTTCGGCATAGGGCAGGCAGGCGTAGATGGACTCGGCCGCGAGTTTCACTCCTTCATCGATGCTCAGTTCGGGACGACGCTGGCCGCTGAGAACGCGACAGTAGGTCCCCCCGAGGGTGTGGGTCATCTCGATCCATCTTTTTTGCTTCGCGATCTCGTTGTCGCGAAAGGCGGCATCGGGATGGGTGAAATCGGGCGAGCAGCACATCATCGGAATGACCCGTCCGGTGTCCTCGACCTCTTTGCGAAAGCGACTCCAGTTCGATTCATCGGCCATCTCGAGGAAACCGGCATACCACTCGAGACCCTGCACGTCGAGAGTCGAGGCAAGTTTGATCCATTCGGAGACGGTCATGGTCCCTTCTCTGCAGAGAGCCTGCATGAAGGCTTTGGGGAAGGCGGCGAGGCGGGGCATGGGAGGAAGGGATTGAGGGATTGAGGGATTGAGGGATTGAGGGATTGAGGGATTGAGGTGGACGGAACGGAGTGAAGTCAATTGAGGAGTTGAGCAATTCCATGATAAAGTCGGTCCTGTGATGAGTGGCGACAATTTCTACGTGATTTGCGACATGATCACGGAGCCGAATCCTCGAGCGCCTGGTTTTGGGGGCGGGAGTTTTGCGTTATGATTCGAGAGATGAAACTCCTCGTCTCCTTCCTTTCCCTCCTCTCGCTTGCTTCCTTTTCTCTCGTGGCCGCCGACACGGACCTTCCCCGCAGCACGCCGGAGGCCCAAGGCATTTCCTCGGCGGAGGTTCGTTCCTTCCTCGAGGCCGCGGACAAGCAGATCGACACGCTGCACAGTTTCATGCTTGTGCGCCACGGCCACGTCATCGCCGAAGCGTGGTGGGCACCCGAGACGGCGGACAAGCCGCACGTGATGTGGTCGCTGAGCAAGAGCTTCGCGGCCACTGGGGTCGGACTTGCGGCCGCAGAGGGAAAGCTGAGCCTCGATGATCCCGTGCTGAAGTTCTTTCCTGACGGACTCTTCCTCCGCACCGAGGACATCGCCAAATTCGGCCAGCTCTATCTGCAAAAGGGCCAATGGAAGGGCAGGCAACTCCTCTCCGAAAAGTGGGTCGAGGCCGCCACCGCAAAGCAGGTGAGCAATGACAAAGCCCCCAGCGGCCGCACGGCCGACTGGCAGCAGGGCTACGGCTTTCAATTCTGGCGGTGCCAGCACAACGCCTACCGCGGCGACGGTCGCGACGGCCAGATCTGCCTTGTGATGCCTGACCAGGACGCCGTCATCGCCATCACCGCCAGGACGGGACAGATGCAGACCGAGCTCGATCTTGTCTGGGAGATACTTTTGCCTGCCTTCAGCGATCAGGCCCTGCCGGAGAATGAGGAAGAACTGGCGAAGCTCCGGGAGGCCAGCGCGGGTCTCGTGGCGCATCCGGTGGAGAAGGGGGAGTAAGCCTCGGCCAGGCAGATCTCTCCACAAGTGCAGGATAACTTCTAGCCGAAGAGCGCGGCAATCGGTTTGCCTTTGTCCGGATCGGTGTCTTTTCCGCCGATGGAGAAAAATTGTCCGCCGGAACCGGGCGTTTCCATTTGGAGATAGTCGATGCCGAGAGCGTGGGCGATCGTGGCATTGAAATCCCGCGCTTTCACCGGGTTTTCGGAGACCCCTTTGCCCGAGGGATCCGACTTCCCATAAACCGCGCCGCCGATCACGCCGCCGCCGGCGAGGAGATTGGTGTAGCCGAAGGGATTGTGATTGCGCCCGCCATATTGATCGATCTCCGGCGAACGTCCGAACTCGGTCGAGACGACCACGAGGGTCCTTTCCAGTAAGCCGCGATCCGCGAGATCGGTAAGCAGGGTGGCGATCGGTCGATCCATGGCCGAGCATTGCTTGGCGACCTCCGTGTGGTTGTCCGTGTGTGTGTCCCAACCGCCGAGATCGACCTCCACGAAGCGGGAGCCGCGCTCGATGAGGCGGCGGGCGAGCAGGCACCCCTGACCGAAGGGGCTTTGCGGCCCGCCGTAGGCTTCGCGGACCTCAGCAGGTTCCCGGGCGATGTCGAAGCCATCGAGATCCTCACTGGACATGAGGCGGACGGCTTCCGTGTAAAGTTCCGCGTAAGCGGCAACCTGGGCACTGCCCGCATGACGTTGGCGGAACTTGCGGTCGAATGTTGAAACCAGATCGAGGCTTTCCTGAAAGGTCGCCCGATCAAAACCCTCGCGGAGGCCGCTGTTTTGCAGGCCTGCTTTTGCACTGGAAACGGGGAGCGGGCTGAAACTCGCGGGGAAGAAGCCATTGCTCGGGTGGCCACCGAGATCACCGACGCGGATGTAGGGCGGCATCGCGGCAGTGAGGCGGGGGGCGAGCTTGGTGATCCAAGCGCCGAGGGCGGGATGGGCGATGACGCCGCTGCCGATGTCATATCCCGTTCGCACATGGTAACTTCCCGGTTCGTGGTTGCCCTGGGTGTGGGACATGCTGCGGATCTGCGCGATCTTGTCCATCTGCCCGGCGATCAGGGGGAGATGCCCGGTGACATGGGTGCCGGGGACCTTGGTTTTGATGCCTGTGACGGGCCCCTGGATTTCCTTGTTGTCGGGACGGAGGTCGAAGGTGTCGAGGTGGCTCATGCCGCCGCTCATGTAGAGGAAGATCACGTGGTCGGCGGTCGATTTCGCGCCCGGCACTGCGGCAAAAGCCGGGCGTGGGATCACACTGAGTCCGAGGAGGCTCTTGGCGAGGCGATTGACGAACTGGCGGCGGGAATGGTCGGTTTCGGTCATGGCTGAAGCACGTATTCGGTGGTGTTGAGGAGGATCCAGAGGAGCCGAAAGAAGCTCTCCCGGCTGCCGTCGGCAGTGACCCGGCGGGCGAGGACGAGTTCTTCGGCATCGGGAATCCGGGCGAGGGTGGCGAGATAGATGCGCTCGATCGTGGCAGCTGAATCTTCCATGTTACCGAGCACATGGGAAATGGCGGAACCCGGTTGGGCGATTTCGTCGTGGAGGTTGCCGTTCAGCAGCATCAGGGTCTGCGGGATGGTGGCGGCGTCCCATTGGTCCTCGATCACGGCGCGCTTTCCTTGTCCGAAGACTTGGAGAAAATGGCCGTCGGGAGCCGGCGAATTCAACTCGGACGCGCGGACGAGAAAGTCGCCGTCGAATCCTTGGCGTGCCGTCTTGACCTCGGAACGGATGGTGTCTCCCCGCGCCCCGAAGTAGCCGGTGTGGGTTTCCAGTTGGCGATCAAGCTCCCGACCGACGAGGCTCCAATATTCATCCGGCGAGGTGGCGTTGCGCAGGGCGACGGAATAGCTGAAATCAGGTTGAGGGGCGACGGAAGGCGGATCGACTTCCTCCCGGATCAGGGTTAGCAGGCTATCCCAGATCTGCTCGGCGGAAAGTCGTCGCAGGACCGGGCCCGCGAACGCGAAATCGGCGCCGATCGTCTCGGCTGGGATTGTTTCGGACTGATAGGTGCGAGTGTTCATGAGGATGGCCTGGAACCTCTTCAAATCGTAAGCGCAGGCGAGCATCAACTCGGCGAGGTGGTCGGCGAGGTCCGCGTTTTTGGCATCTTCCAGTGTGAGGAGATCGGTCGGCGGACCGAGCACGGGAGCACCCATGATCTTGAGCCAGATGCGGTTGGCGATGACATGGGTGAACTTGAGATTCTGTGGACCGGTGGCCCACTCCGTGAAGACGACCATGGGCTTCTGGCCAACTTTCGCCAGTTCGGGAGCCTCGCCAAAAATCGGCTCGGGAGGCAAGTAGGCATTGTGCTCGATATCGTCGTAGCGGTAGGACTTGGGAACGCGGGAACCCGTTGTTTCCGGCCTCGAGGTGATTTTTTGCTTTAGATCAGCGCCGGCCAGATAACCGAGCAGAACGATCTGTTGTTCGCGGTCGCGCAGGGTGAGTCGTTTGGTGCGCGCTTCATCCTGGCGTTGGTGATAAGTTTCCATGAAGGCTTTGTCGTCCATCGTGAGAAACCGATCCTGGGTGCCGTTGTAGGGATGGCTGGCCGAGTAGAAGCCATACATCTTGAAATAGTCCAACTGGCTGAGAGGCTCGCTCGGATGGTCGTGGCACTGGGCGCAGCCAATGTCCGTGCCGAGGAATACGCTGGTCATCGCCTCATATCCGGCCAGACGGTTCTTGTTGTCGCGCAGATAAAAACCGATGGCGGGATTCTCCCAGACCCGCCCTTCCGAGGTCAGCATCTCGCGGACCCATTTGTCGTAGGGCTTGTTGGAGGCGATCGACTCTCGCAAATACCCGAGCCAAGCCTCCTTTTCGTTGCCGTCCTGCTTCGATTGCACTCGAAGCACCTTGGTCCAATAGTTGAGATGGTGCGAAACGTAGGCGTCGGAATTCGAAAGCGATTCGACCAGAGAGGCGCGTTTTCCGGGCGTGCTCGATTTGAGAAATGTCTCGGCCTCGATGACCGTCGGATTCCGCCCCGCGAGTTCCAGATAGGCCCGCCGCAGGAAGGTCGCCTCGTCGATTTCCGGGTTGCGCTTGAGGCCGCGTTTCTCCAACCCGGTTTCGACGAGGCGGTCGATCTCGGCGGCGGCCGCTGCGATATCGGTGGCGATGTCCTTTCCACCGAGGCCCGAATTCAGCTTCTCGTCAGAATGACGGTGGGCCACAAAACCCCCGATCCCGGCTCCCTCGCTGACCCATTTCTCCAGTAGGGCGATCTCATCCTGCTTCAGCGGTCCGCCGTCGTCGGCGGGAGGCATCAGATCGCCATCACCGGCGGGGAGTTTGAGGAGCTCCAACACCGCATTCCATTCCGGGTCCGCCGCCACTTCGGCCAGAGCCCCGGCACTGTCGAAACTCACCCCACCCTTCGGTTTTTTGATCCGCGAGCTGTGGCATTCGAAACAGTTTTTCTCCAAGATCGGCAGGATGTGGCTTTCAAACTCGACGGCATCTGCGGCGACGATCAAACCAACCACCGTGAAATTCAACGAGATCAGCGCGCAGAGAAACGTCACGGCGGGACGATGGCCAATCGGAACGGAGAAGACGGATATCGCTCCACCAAAGCCCGGTCGAACAGGGTGATGTCGCCGATCCATCAGGGTCGACTGATTCGGGTGATTTGCTTCTTTTGACATTCGCTTCTGTCGAACCCGAAATCATAGCCGCTTCCAGATGGCGAGCAAGAATCGCTTCTTGGAGAAATCCGATTGCCCCATCCCGCGAACCGATTCGCGATTTATGGAATCCACTACAACGAGAGCCGATGACGCGACTTCTCCGCTCAAACTGCTAGATGGAATCTGCTTTTTCAACCCCTCGGCTCCCTTCCCGCCGAAGGCCCGGGGTCGGAGGGGGTTGATTCGCCGATACGGGGATGCGCTGTCATGCGGAATACCGAGTCATGTCGGTCGATCAGCTCCTCGTGGCCAAGCCATCGAATTTGAAATTCACCGAAGCGGCCGCGATGTGTTTTGGAGGCACCACCGCGCTGCATTTCCTGCGCAAAGCGGACTTGGCGGCGGGCGAAAAGATTCTGATCCTCGGAGCCTCAGGAGCCGTCGGCAGTGCCATGGTCCAGTTGGCGAGGCACTTTGGGGCCGAAGTCACCGGTCTCGCCAGCACGCGAAACCTGGATTTGGTGAAATCGCTGGGAGCCCGGGCCGTGATTGACTATACCCAACAGGATTTCACGACTCTGCCGGGCGGCTATGATGTGATCGCCGACACAGCGGCGGTCAGTTCGTTTTCCCGTTGCCTTCCCCTTTTAACTGAACACGGGCGCTATCTGGCAGTGGCGGCGGATTTGCGGGGAACGTTGGCACGACCGGTGGGCACCAGGAAATCCATTGGCGGTCCGGCTTCCGTGACCCTGGAAGCAGTCAGGGAACTGGCCTCATTGGCCGAGGCCGGGACCTTCAAAGCGGTGATCGATCAGGTCTTCCCTTTCGCGAAAATGAAGGAAGCCCATGCCCTCGCTGAAACCGGCCACAAGCGCGGCAGTGTGGTCGTCACTCTCAACGATACCCCGTCCTAAACTGTCCCCGAGAATTTCCAAACCCTGATCGCACCGGGCGAAAAGACTTTGCTTGAAGTGGCCCGAACCTGTCCTTGTGAATTTTACGGACGGGAAGCCCAATTCGTGACAATTTGACGCCCTAGCAGTCTGTCGGACTTAGAGCGTCTGAGCGAGGGAATTGGGGTTAGAGTCAGAATTTTCATGAGTTTGAGGAGTTTGTGTGAACACAAATGACGAAAACGAGGGGAAATTCGGGCCGAATCCCCGATTTCCGCAGCCGGGCGGGATAAGTCCGACAGGCTGCCAGGCATCCAGCACCGCTCCGCTTTGTGGTCCGTTTTCAGTCGCTGCCGGGAACTCGAGGCCGGGAGCGCCGACGCCCATTGGAGCGACATGCTCGACAAGTTCATCGTCCTGAACCGGGGGTGACGAGGGTGTGAAATTCTAAATTCTAGGACTGCGATCTTTCGCCACCTTTCGCAGGGCAACTGACGCGCCTGCACGATTCGCCCGTTGTAGCGTGACGAAATCCAGGGGGGCAACGGTGTGATCGCCCGTGACGAGCTGGCGACGAGAGTCAGTTTGTCGGTAAGACCAATTCAGATTTGCCCTTTTGCTTCGGCAAGCGGCATGATAACTGTTCTAAAGAACAGTTATCATGCCCTCCATCTATCGCCCACGCCGTCCCCGCGCCTCACCTTTGTGGCAACTCGTCCACCACTGCTGGTCCGACTTCGAAGCCGGGTATGAGAAGC
>Ga0209491_10010717_pt1 | contig 10937 bp, 10 predicted proteins | sample BON02_FD_187213 | JGI IMG/M metagenome (GOLD analysis project Ga0209491, IMG submission 187213) | Freshwater microbial communities from Lake Bonney liftoff mats and glacier meltwater in Antarctica - BON-02 (SPAdes) (version 2) | ecosystem: Environmental > Aquatic > Freshwater > Ice > Glacier...
CCGCACTCATAATCGAGCGTAATGATGCTAACGATTCTATCCACATTTTGCCGATCGGTCGATCGGACATTTGAATCGCTTGTTTGTAGTCGATTTTAGTCTGTAAAATTAGTGGCGCGATCCCATTTTGAAGTTGTTCTTCTAAAGGTGAAAACCGATTCAGCATTTCCAATCGCAGGTCTTCTAGCCAGCGCACATAGACGATATTGCTGACAATCCCTGCAAAGTCAATATCATCAGTTCTGACTGGTAGCTGTAATTCGACTTCTAATGGTTTACTATCTGAAATCGCGTTCATCTTTAACAGATTACAGTTGCTATTAAAGTTTAACATAAACTGTCTATTATGCAGAATCAAGCCAGCTTAAATCTAGATAATTAATCCGAATGTTGGGATTGAGTGCAGCTAAGACTTGTTTGCCATAGATCCGGCGATCGATCCGGTTATCAAAAATTGCGACAACGCCATGAGACGATCGGATCGGAGCGATCGCGCGATGCAAAATTCTCAAACCAGTTGGTAATAAATAGAGCCGAAACCAGTCCTGTTTTTGTTGTTTATAAAAGCTGACTTTAGCCGCAACTAAAGGATCTTCGAGTGAAGGTATCGGCAAGGTAGCAATAATCATCAATTTGGGTATCGGCAGATCGTCTTGATGTTGTTGCCAAAATTCCCACCCACAGACGAGGATATTTGCCTCGGTCAGGTCGGCTCGATCGACTTGGACTCTAGTACCCCATTCTGCGGCGAGAATAGCCGCTAGTTGAGCTTTGAGCGGGGTATCCTGGATCAGAATCACGACAAATTTGGGACGATCGTTAATCAGGTTTAATAAATGTTTGATTTCGCTAACTAATACTGGCTGAAATTTGCTAGTATTGGGCATCGGCATCCAGCGCGGGATGTATAGTTTGAATAGATCGGTTTGTCGATCGAGTGGAAATTTAACCGAAGTCATTTCACCTAGCCCTAGTTCTTGACGATAACCGATCGCTTTAGTGTTTAAGTCTACCGAACTAGTAATTAATATTGATGGCTGACGCTCCCAAATGGGCGAAAGTTCGGCAACTAAATCTGTCGGGGCGATCGCCAGCGTAAATGTACCGCGAGTTCGATCTATTTCGGCTGAGACTAATCGATCTTTTTTAGATAAGTTTTGATAAAATTGCTGCCAGTTAGCTGGTAGATCGTAGCTCAGTAGTTTACTCAATGAATCGATAATTAATCGATCGCTCTCATCTAATAGATAGCAATTATACGGATTGATCGGACGTTGCCAGAACGCAGCCATCAGGCTAATTTTGATATCGATAATTTTCTCCCAAATATTTGCTGGCTGACTCAGCCGGAGACTATCCCAATCTTGCGAATTCAGCCTGACAGTTAGTAATTCTTGTGCCCAATTGTCCAATTCATCCGCACCATCGATCGCGATCGGATTACTTCCGACTGAGACGTTACGATCTAATTGTAGACTCAACCAAGATTGAGGATCTACGATCCACAAACCGTTAAATCCAGGCGGTGGAGAGTCTCCACCATAGACTGGCTTAGATGTACCCAACCATTGCTGGAGTTGAGGTAATTCTGTCTCAATTAATCGAGCTTGAAAAGCCTGAGGAATAGCGATAGTGACAGATTCATGCCAGAGTAGCGCGGGAATGAGATAACTCAGCCGATACTTGCCCTCCAATCGATGAGTAGCGATTCCTGTCTGGATCAGTGACGATTTGGATGTGCGTAAGGCGCGGGCGACTAATCGAGCCATCGTCAAATGATGGTTCCAATCAACAATCGCTGGTTGATTTCGCAACAGATCGCGGAGGACAATATGAGTGGTGACTTCGATCGGTTGAGACATGAATGATGATGGTGTGCTTCTCCTGGAGAAAATCGCGATCCGATCGGAGATTATTTATCGATCTTAAACTGTTTATTCATTGCTTCGCTAGTAATCCTTGGCTTTGGCTCATGTCGCTAATTTTTTGTTACTACAAATTTAACGTTGCGATCTTGACACATCCAGAGATACGATAGGGATACCGATCTTAAATTTTTAGTAAAATATCGGTAGCAATTTCTATGTACATTATGGACTACAGTCCATCTGCTTTAAAGTAACAATCTTCTCTAGAATCTGATGAGCTAGTCTCCCAGGAAGGAGGAGGCTAGGAGGTTTTATGCTAAATCGAGAAGGTTCGATCGAATTGTCTGAAATCACTGACTTGAATCAGCTCAAGTTGGAACTAAATCATTTACCAGCGGTAGATGTTGGCGATTATATTAGCGAGTTGCCTCAAGAACGACGCGCGATCGCTTTTAGGTTATTGTCTAAGGGTTGTGCGATCGATGTATTTGAATATCTCCCCACTGAGATTCAAGAAGAGTTGATCGAGGCTCTCCACAATACTCAAGTTTCGCAGATTATTGAAGCCATGCGTCCTGACGATCGCGTGGCATTATTTGACGAGTTACCAGCAGGGGTAGTCAAAAGATTATTACCCCAACTCAGTCCCGAAGAACGGGCGGCGACTGCCACGATTATCGGCTATCCTGAAGGTACCGCTGGACGGGTGATGACGACAGAATACGTGCGACTGCGCCAGGGTTTGACTGTCGGTGAAGCTTTGACAAAAATTAAACAAAGCGATCGAGATAAGGAAACGGTTTACTATGCTTATATTACTGACGATAGCCGCAAGCTGATGCAGGTAGTATCATTGCGGCAATTGGTATTTACGTTGCCGGATGCCTTAATTAAGGATATCGCTAGCGATCGTGTGATCAAAGCATATACTGAAACGCCCCAAGAAGATGTCGCTAGGCAAATGCAACGGTATGACTTAATCGCAGTGCCAGTGGTCGATCGCGAGGATCGATTGGTGGGGATTATCACGATCGATGATGTGATCGATATCTTGGAAGAAGAAGCTACCGAAGATATCCAAAAACTTGCTGGGGTGGGTAGTGGTGAAGATTCTTCCTTATCTCCCCCTTGGACTAAATTACAGAATCGGCTGCCGTGGTTGCTGGGAATTATGGCATTATATATCGGCGCATCTAGTTCGATCGCCCCTTTCCAAGAGACGATCGCTAAAGTGCCAGTACTAGCCGTAATTATGCCGCTATTTTCCAATACTGGTGGCGCAGTTGGTACTCAAGCTTTAACCGTGACGATTCGCTCCCTTGGTGTTGGTGAAGTCACCCCTAGCGATACACTCGAAATTCTCGGCAAAGAGGTATTAGCAGGGCTAGGAACAGCGATCGGACTCGGTTTGACCATGATCCTGCTCGCACTGATTTGGACACCGCCCAGCGAACGCTGGGTAGCAGTGGTGGCGGGGATTGTGATGGCAACGAATTCAGTGATTGCTGTGACACTGGGGACGTTGCTACCGATGGGGTTCAAACTAGTAAATCTAGATCCAGCTCTAATTAGTGGGCCGTTAGTCACGACATTATTAGATACGATCGGGTTTATTCTCTTTCTGTCTTTGATTACGATCGGTAATAATGTCTGGAACTTGTAGGAAACAACAGATTGTTACTCGACTTATCTCAACTTTATTTAGTCGAGCAAAGCTCGATTAATTTGTTTCTTCAGATTCCATTTCTTATGTTTGGGTGAATACAGTTAACCTGTAGGGGCGGTGCCTCGTGCCCGCCCGCATTGATGTCGATGGCACAGATCATCTGGTGCTATGTTCGAGATGGCGAGGGTACCCACAAGGGGCACCCCTACAGATGTTGGCGATGTAACGATCACCTGTAGGGGCGGTGCCTCGTGCCCGCCCGCATTGATGTCGATTGCACAGATCATCTGGTGCTATGTTCGAGATGGTGAGGGTACCCACAAGGGGCACCCCTACAGATGTTGGCGATGTAATGATAACCTGTAGGGGCGGTGCTTCATGCCCGCTGCACCAATGTCGATTGTCCTAATATTTATATGACATACGATCCTGACAAACATCATCGCAGATCGATTCGCCTTAAAGGTTTCGATTATAGTCGATCGGCTGTTTACTTCATAACTATTTGCGTCCAAAATCGGGAATGTTTATTTGGGACGATTCCACAGGAGCGAATGATCCTAAATGATGCAGGAAAGATGGTTTCAGAAGAATGGCTAACTTTAGCTGGAAGATTTACTACTATTACTTTAGATGAATTTGTGGTGATGCCCAATCATTTTCATGGCATCATTTATATTTCCTCCGATTCGATCGAGAATCCGACGTTAGGTAAAGTAATTGGTGCGTTTAAATCGATTGTTAACAATAATTATATTATTGGAGTCAAAAACCAAGGTTGGACACCGTTCGATCGACGATTATGGCAACGCAATTATTACGAACACATCGTGCGAGATGATTCTGCACTACAGAAGATTCAGCAGTATATTCGAGATAACCCTCGAACTTGGCAGACAGATTCACTAGATCGAGATGTCCAAATCCAACAATGTCAATAATGCCTAAAATATAGATAGTAAACATTACTGACCCTCAAGCAAGATCCTACCCTCTACCCTCTACCCCCTAGAATGACTTGGACGCGCCGACATGTTTTATCCCTAGCAGAATTTACCCCAGCGGAGTATGATACCGTCCTCCAGACAGCGACTAGCTTCAAAGAAGTATTATCTCGCCCTGTCAAGAAAGTACCGACACTCCAAGGGCGAGTAGTAGCCAATCTGTTCTTTGAATCCTCCACGCGTACCCGCAGTAGTTTTGAATTAGCCGCTAAACGTCTCTCCGCTGATACGCTCAATTTTGCAGCGGCGACTTCTTCCCTCACCAAAGGCGAAACTATTCTCGATACTGCCAAAACCTATTTGGCGATGGGTGCCGATTTGATGGTAATCCGTCACAAACAAGCCGGAGTTCCCCACGCGATCGCCACCGCCATGGATACAATGGGGATGAAAGTAGGGATCTTAAATGCTGGTGATGGACAACACGAACATCCTTCTCAGGCATTATTAGACTTACTGACAATTTGTGCGACGATCGATCCAGTCAATCCGCGATTATCATTACTCAAAGACAAGAAAATCACGATCGTTGGGGATATCTTACATTCTCGTGTGGCTCGATCGAATATCTGGAGTCTCACAGCCAGTGGTGCTCAAGTCCATCTCGTCGCCCCACCAACTTTACTCCCTGCTGAGTTTGCCGACTATTGCCAAGAGCCACGCACAGGTATCGACAAATCCAATTTATTCATCCATTGGCAACTCGAACCTGCTTTACAAAATGCTGATTTTGTGATGACATTACGACTCCAACAAGAGCGGATGACCGACCATTTGTTACCCAGTTTACGCGAATATCATCAATATTATGGAATTACGCGAGAACGCTTGAAATTATGCCATTCAGATGTCAAAATTCTCCATCCTGGGCCGACTAATCGCGGTGTAGAAATTACCTCAGATCTGATGGACGATCCAGATTTGAGCTTAATCGCCGAACAGGTAAATAATGGTGTCGCGATTCGGATGGCATTACTTTACTTGATGGGTAATACTAAGGATAATAACTGAATTTTGGTAATCAAATAGTGACTCTCTTGCAGTTACTTCGTTTGTTTTGTATAGTTAAGATATGTACCGTTATGTGATGGATAAATATCAAAACAGCGAACTGTATCATTACCTTTAACCTAAAAAAATTTCCTGCCTCAATTTTGGACAAGTATGAAATTGAACTACAGCAGCCAGATCGATTTATTAATGACCTCATCAAGGCTAACTCTTCTGCTGTGTTAGCTAGTGCTGAAGCTTGTTGCCAGCGATTGAAGCAGCCACCAACATCGGCTGAAGAATATCTGGAAATATTGCTCAAAAAAAGATTGTTAACCTCAATTAACATGCTGTTTCAGTTCGGCTATTGTTAGTGCTAATCGGGGAAATTAAACTAAATCATGTTCGAGATTTCTAAAAACATCAGTATTCCACTTAGCGAAATCGATATTAGTGCCATTCGATCGCAAGGTGCTGGCGGTCAAAATGTCAATAAGGTAGCGACTGCAATTCATTTACGATTTGATATCGTCGCATCGTCATTGCCCGATCGATATAAGGAGCGGCTGATCCAATTGCGAGATCGACGGATCACGACTGAAGGTGTGGTTGTGATTAAATCTCAGGAACACCGCAGCCAAGAACGCAATCGGGCAGAAGCTTTTGACAGGTTGCGATCGTTAATTTTGAGCGTCGCAGTAGTCGTACTACCTCGGACGCTCAGAACGCCGAGCCAAGGACAAAATCGGCGACGATTGGAGGAAAAGAAACGACGATCGCAGATGAAGGCATTACGGAAGATCGTGGAATAGATAAATAGTAAATAAATGGATATTTAAATAATTGAAGTGCGGTGGTTTTATCCTGGGATTTTACCAGATGAGATCTTAAAATGGTTTAATACATTGGGTGAGCCAATAGCCCAACCAGATTCTCGCTCCGATTTTTAGCTTGAATCCAGTCCTGAGATCGGTTTGAAAATCCGTCAAGGTAATCTATAAGTCAAACATCGTCAGCAACAATTAGGGACGATCGATCGCGGGTAAATTTGGATCTACTCAGGTAGAGCAGTGGATCGAGTGGATTTGTAACGATCGAGCAACCCGCCGGGAGTCAGCAACCAAGGTTGGATTCAAGTCGATCGAGTTCGCTCCCAACGATTTTAGCAAGTAGAGTTTGAGGATACGATCGAACTAACACCGATTGCCACACCCAGAAAAAATGCCGCAGCCATCGAAATAACTCAATTGTACCTGCGACAACCAAGGTGATCGATCGCCTGTGAATATTTAGGTGATAATATAAGTATCGATCGACAGTTTTTGCAATTGGATAGCTCACTAGTCTACAGCTATCCATGCTTGATATCTGCACCGATAATTTCTAGTAGATACCCCCAATAGCTAACGATCGCTACTAAAAAATTCAGTGATTCCACGGAGTCAGAACTAAATCTTCAGTTATCTTGTCCAAAGCATTGGTATTTAATCTTCAGCTTTAAACTTTAAATTTGTATGACTGGTGCTGCGATCGCGATTTCTTTGGGGTGTTGTCTATTGTTGTTCGCATGGCTGAAACGCCGTCAACTTCCCTTCGCTAAACGAATTAATGCTAACCGCAAGATTCAGCCACAACACCCCCAGCTAGAGCGCAAACTATTAAAACTACTAGGTGGCAATCAAAATACAGCGAATCGCCTGATTCTACAATCTCGCCGCAGATATCCAGATAAATCTGCCGACTGGCATTGGGAGAAAGCCATCTACGATCTAGAACGCGATCGATGGAGATAGTAGCTCTGAAATAGGGAATAGTAACTAGTAAGCAGTACTAATTACTATTCACAGACGCTCTAAGACACATGGAATATATACCTGGAATGATCGCTTATTTTATTGGGGGATATGTATGCTGTGTCAGTAGAGTATTTATCTGGGCAATTTCATCGCATTGGACAAAGATCTGGGTTGCAGATGCCAGTCAAGGAGATAGCCAGATTTTGGCACTGACATTCGTAATTACGTTATTGCTGGTATTTGGGATTACGGTGTTTGTATGGTCGATCGCCAACTATATTAACTACAAGTTTACCGAAAAAGGCTTTCCCGCCACTACTTCGGCTGGGATCGCCATTGCACTCGCTATCGGGCAAAATGACTGGTTGACTGAAGTTGCTACAAAAATGACTTATGCAAGTTGATTGAGGTTTGAGGTTTTACAGCGATCCTACATGAGCTTAACCTCTAAAGTAGCTCCAGGGTACCCACAAGGGGCACCCCTACAGGTAACTTGTAGGGGTGTCCTTGATGGGTACCCACCTTGTAGATACCCTAAGATCTCTATTTTTACTAGTCTTAATGTATTGGTGCAAGATATGAGCAGGTTAGCGTTAGCGAGGAAATCAAATAGGGTAGCTATAGGTTTGATGGACAAAGGTTGCGCTAGGATAAGATGTGCATCACTTTGACTAAATTATGGCGAGAGTGCCAATCCTCACTTACGATCGCGGAACATTACTTCTACATCCACCACCAAAGGGTAGAGGCTGGATGGAATATGCGACGTGGGACGATCGCGTTGAGAAATTTCGGATTCCAGGGATTAATTATCGCGAAATCATCGAGGTGCTCCAGCGAGAAAACACCGATTTCATCGATAAGGCGAAAGCTTTTGGATCGCTCGAATTGGACTCTCAACTCAGCCTCGAACCCTATCCCCATCAAGCAGCAGCTCTACTAGCTTGGAAACAAGCCGGAAGGCAAGGTGTCGTCGTGTTGCCGACTGGAGCAGGTAAAACTCTAGTCGCCCAGCTGGCGATGGCTGCTACCCCCCGTAGCACGTTGATTCTGGTACCGACGATCGACTTGATGCACCAGTGGTACGCTCAGTTGTTGACGGCTTTTCCAGGGACAGAAATTGGTTTGCTTGGTGGTGGTTCTCGCGATCGATCGCCGATTTTAATTTCTACTTATGATAGTGCGGCGATTCAAATCGAATCGTTGGGTGATTTATATGGTTTATTAATCTGTGATGAGTGCCATCATTTACCGACAGATTTTTATCGAGTAGTTGCTGAATACTCGATCGCACCTTATCGACTGGGACTGAGTGCTACTCCCGAACGTAGCGACGGTAGACATCAAGATCTAGACATATTAATCGGTAAGGAAGTTTATCGCCAAACAGCCGCAGATCTAGCGGGTTCGGCTCTAGCTCCCTATCGAGTCGAGCAGATCAAAGTTAAATTAAGTGATGAAGAACTCAGTCGTTATCATAAATTAATTGAAGAACGCGATATTTTCTTACGCAGTCAGAAGATCTCCTTTGGGAGTATTGACGGCTGGCAAAAGTTTATTAGAGCAAGTTGTCGATCGACTGAAGGCAGACGGGCGATGTTAGCTCATCGCGAAGCCAAGGAAATCACGCTATCAACTAATGGTAAGTTGCGAATTTTAGCAGAAATCCTCGATCGACACTATCCCGAAGCAACATTAATTTTTACCAGTGATAATGCTACTGTTTACCGCATCGCTCAAAGCTTATTAATTCCCGCGATTACCCACCATACCCCAGTCAAAGAACGTCATCAAATTTTGAAACACTTCCGTGAAGGTACTTATAATGTATTGGTTGCATCTCAAGTATTAAATGAAGGTGTCGATGTACCTGCGGCAAGTATTGCGGTGATTTTATCTGGTACTGCTTCTCCACGGGAATATATCCAAAGATTGGGACGAATTTTGCGCAAGGGAAAAGCTGATAAACAAGCAGTCTTATATGAGGTAATTAGTGAAGGTACCAGTGAAGAGCGCGTTTCGGCTCGACGGCGCGGCGAGATGCCCGAACATAAAAACCCAGAAGTAGCCAAAGTAATTCAGTTACCAATTAGATATGGACAATCTGTCGATCCATCGCGTAGAGCCGCAGAAGCAAATCCCGATCCGTCACAGTTAGATCCCGACGGGAAGTTAAAGTATTAACGATTGTCTTTACCACTCACCATCATCATGAGCAAACAAATAATCAAAACCGATCTTGCACCTGCACCAGTAGGGCCATACAATCAAGCGATCGCCGCAACTGGTAGGATGTTATTTGTATCGGGACAAATCGCGATCGATCCAGCCACTAGTCAGTTAGTCTATGGTGAAGATGTTGCCAAGCAAACCGAGCAGGTGATGGCAAATCTAGCGGCAATTTTAACAGCAGCTGGCGCAACTTTTGAAGATGTTGTCAAAACGGGTGTCTTCCTCAAAGATATGAATGATTTTGCGACGGTGAATGGAGTTTACGCGCGGTACTTTGATGCAGCAACTGCTCCAGCGCGTGCTTGTGTAGAAGTCGCTCGTTTACCAAAGGATGTATTAGTCGAGATTGATTGTATTGCCGTAATTGGATAAGCTATTATTAGCGATCGCTCATGCAGGGTAAATGCCTAAATATTCTCTAGTCATTCCAATTTATAATGAAGAAAGTACGATTCCCGCACTGTATCAGCGGGTAAGTGCGGTGATGGATAAATTGGATGATACCTCAGAGTTGATTTTGATTAATGATGGGAGCCAAGATCGTACTTTAGAATTATTACGAAAATTACACGGTCGAGACGATCGAGTAGTATATCTCAGTTTGGCACGCAATTTCGGTCATCAAATCGCCGTCACTGCTGGCTTAAATTACGTCCGAGGTCAAGCAGTTATTGTCTTGGATGCAGATCTGCAAGATCCACCAGAATTAATTCCCGATCTGTTGGCATTGTGGAAACAAGGCTATCATGTCGTCTATGCTCAACGCACCAAAAGAGTGCGGGAAGGCTGGTTTAAACGCTTCTGTGCCTATGCTTTCTACCGCATCCTCAAACAACTCGCCGATGTGGATATTCCCACGGATACAGGCGATTTTTGCTTGATGGATCGACAGGTGGTGGACTTACTCAATCAAATGCCCGAACGCAATCGTTACCTGCGGGGTTTACGTTCGTGGGTGGGTTTCAATCAAATTGCTTTCAAATTTGAGCGCGATTCGCGATTTGCTGGAGAAGTAAAATATACTTTTGCAAAAAGCTTTGCGCTAGCAATTAATGGGTTAGTTTCTTTTTCAAGTATTCCGCTACGATTGTCTACTTATTTAGGTTTATTCTCAGCAGTTGTCGCGATATTTATGGCATTGCTAGTTCTTTACTGGCGGATTTTTATCCCTTATTCTACGCTGACTGGCTTTGCCACGATCGCGATCGCGATTTTCTTTTTAGGTGCGGTGCAATTAATTAGTATTGGAATTTTAGGTGAATATATCGGACGCATCTATGAGGAAGTAAAAAATAGACCCTTATATACTCTCTCAGAAGTAGGACTTCATTCAGTTGACAGTTGACAGTTGACAGTTGACAGCGACACGGCCATGCCTCCT
>Ga0209491_10010719_pt1 | contig 10935 bp, 6 predicted proteins | sample BON02_FD_187213 | JGI IMG/M metagenome (GOLD analysis project Ga0209491, IMG submission 187213) | Freshwater microbial communities from Lake Bonney liftoff mats and glacier meltwater in Antarctica - BON-02 (SPAdes) (version 2) | ecosystem: Environmental > Aquatic > Freshwater > Ice > Glacier...
ATTGGTACTCTGAGTCATGGGTGGCGTCCCTTTCAAAATGAATCTGGTCTATTGTTTGCAAACCAATTCATCCCGAAATACGCCGCCTCTTTCAACCTCACTCAAACACAACTTTCTACAGTAACCCAAACTCTGGCGAGTTCCGCTACAAGAAAATTCCTTAAGTCCACGTCATTGGGGTTCAGGCCCAGCGGGCCGACAGAGCCTCTGCCGTTGGCGTGAGCCACCGGTGAGTAGCATCATCGTGAACCAAAGGCCGGAAAGGCCGACACAGGCGACATGTTCTTCACTTATTCTGCTGTGTCGGCCCTCCGGGCCTTTGGCTCTTTTGAGGCCAATTCCTAAGCCTCACGGCCCCGGCAGAGGCTGTGTCGGCCCATCCGGGCTTGATGAAACGGCTCCATAAGACATCTTGTCACTCACCATCCAATGCCCTTTCCTCGTCCAACTGAGACATTTTTCCCCCAGAAATTTCTATCTTCCCTGCATCCTGCCAGGTTCGGCGAATCACCAACAACTTGCGCTGCACGGTGCGCCGACTGCAGCCCAGTTTTTCGGCCACCTGTTCGGCAGTGTAGTTCTCGAGCATCAATAATGCGATTTTGCGGCATGAATCATCCGGCAATGCTGCCAGAAGATTCTCGCAGGTCTCTGCGACTTCGGTGGCAAACTCTGGAGACGGCTCGCAACCCGGCAAGGATTTCACTCCGGCACGCTCTTCGTCCTGCTGATTGGGCGACAGCCGCAGAAAGACGGAATTTTCCATCCGGCGGCGAATGTCTCGTTTGTCTTGCGTTTCGTAGCGAATCCGCTTGGCAATCTTTCGCTCGGCGATCAGCATCAGCAAACGCGAGAAATCGTCCCGATTGTCAAACTGATACCGTTGCTCGCGGACACCCAGAAACAGGCTGTGAAAGGCGCTGACGGCCACATCGTCCTGATCATAAGTCGCGCGAACATGTGCGGGAATCTGGCCTCTGACCAGCGTCTTCAGCCGTGAACAGAAATGCTGGTAAAGATTGTTTGCCGAATCAGCGTCCCCTGCCTCCAGTTTCCGCAGCCACATCGTGACCTGCGAGCCATTCGCGTCATCACTCGCAGCGTGGGACTCAATACTGTTGTGAGATTCGGCCAAGAGTAATTCTCAAGCGGGCGTCGAAACCAAGAATTTTGGTGGATCGACGGCAAGCTTCCTCAATCATTGCGGCCTTTTCAATAGCGGAATCTTCGGCACCCAATTTTTTAATGTCCCACTTTCGTTCAGGACGGGCATTACCCCCCAGGATGCAGGATTTGCAGATTTTTGACTGAAGCGGTATGAAAATTTTTTAAGAGGGGCCTTACGTATGTTGTTGACTTCCTGGTTGGCGTCACTGAAACAGTTGTCGAATCGTTCGAATCGAAGGTCCACGAACCGCAAATCGCGGCGACGGGTTGTGGAAACGGTTGCGGCGGAGTCGCTGGAAACGCGAGCGTTGTTGTCGGCGGGCAGCTTGGATGCGAGTTTTGGCAACAGCGGGATCGTGACCACGAATTTCATTGAAGTCACCAATTTGCCAGGCTGGAGCGATTCTGCCAGCAGTGTGGCATTGCAAGCGGATGGAAAAGTTGTCGTTGCGGGAACTACGCAGCCAAACGGTGGTGCTCTTGGTGCCATCTCGCGCTATAACACAGACGGGACTCTCGACACGACATTCTCAATCGACGGCAAGGTCTCGGACTCTCGATTCAATTCGATTCAGGATGTCGCGGTCCAGGCAGATGGCAAGATTGTTGTTGTTGGCAGAGCGTATCCAGTGAATGGTAACCTTGGTAATTTCGCAATCGGTCGATTCGATGCCAATGGCAGTCCGGATACCACATTTGGTACGAACGGTCTGGTCATTACGAATCCGGGCGCTTACGACACGGCCTACGCTGTTGCAATCTTGAGCGACGGCAAGATTCTGGTGACTGGCGAGTCGGGTTACCCGGGTGCGGAGCAGCCAGTTGGATTTACGCTGCAGCGGTTCAATGACAACGGCACTCTGGACAAATCCTTCGGGAATTCCGGACTGGTCCGTACGTTCTTTACGCCGGAACTCGGATCGGGCTATGGCGGTCAAGGCAATGTGCGCGCACGCGATGTGGTTGTGCAGCCGGATGGCAAGATTGTCGTGGCAGGGTATTCCCTGGAAACAAACAATCGCTTTGCCGTGGCCAGGTATAATTCGGACGGTAGCCTTGATACGTCGTTTGATAACGACGGTCGAGTCGTGACCTCCCCGGATGTCGGCAAGGCATATGCGACAAGCATGGCTTTGCAGGCTGACGGCAGGATCCTGGTGGCCGGTTAGATGAGCAACGGCAACGGCAGCGACTGGGACATGGCGCTGGTCCGGTACAACTCCGACGGAAGTCTGGACACGTCGTTTGATGGTGACGGGAAGCTGACGGTCGACTTTGGCGGTACGCAGGACCTCGCCTATGACCTGACAATTCAGACCGACGGAGCGATCGTCGTGACTGGATCAGTTGGAAGCGCACTCGCGGTCGCTCGTTTCAATTCTGACGGCAGCCCGGATACTTCATTCGGTACTGCTGGCTTGGTGACCACTGCCATTCAGGCTTCGGCTAGCGGCAGCGAAGTAGTTATTCAACCAAATGGCGGCATCGTCGTTGCGGGAACCGTGAACAATGGGAATGGCAATCGATTCTTGAACCGCGATTTTGTGGTGGTGCGTTACGATGGGAGTCCTGCCAACACGCCGCCCGACCCAGCGGTCGACATTGACGGTACGGCCAACGATGTAGCAGAAGGCGCGGCGGATGGGACGACGGTCGGCGTTATCGCAGAGGCGAACGACGCTGAAGGCGACACGCTTGTCTACACGCTGACGACCAATCCCGGCGGACGCTTCGCGATCGACTCCAGCAGTGGCGTGGTAACCGTAGCCGTCGGCGGCAGTGCGCTGCTGAACTACGAAGACGCCACCAGCCACGACATCACCGTGGTAGCCGACGACGGCAGCGGAGCGCCCAACGCCACGTCCAGCCAGACGTTCACCATCAACGTCACCAACGTCAATCCGTCGGTGCCAGTGGATGATGACACGGAGACGAACGAAGTGGCCGAAGGTGCCGCGACCGGCACGACGGTCGGCCTCGACGTCTCGTCCACCGATACCAATGACACGGTGGGCGGTGGCGATGTGACGTTCAGCTTGACCAACACGGCAGGCGGACGCTTCAAGATTAACACGAACACGGGAGAGGTCAGCGTCGACGATGGGGGGATGCTGGACGGCTCAGCCACGCACACGATCACGGTCCAGGCCAGCGACGGCGCGGGCGGCACTTCCACCGCCGACATCGACATCAACGTGCTCAACGTCGCACCGACTATCAACACCGTAGGGACCAGCGCTACCAAGGACAACAAGGCAGTGGTTGGCAACGTTGTTAGCGTTTCCGCGCAGTTTACCAACGTGAGAACTCTCGATACTCACACGGTCATCGTCGACTGGGGCGATGGGACCACGAGCAACAGCGACCTCGACCCAAGTGATTTCTCCATCTTCGTGGACAGCACGGGCGGAGGGGCCGGGTCGTTTACCGGAATCCATACATATAGCACGGGCGGCATCTTCACGGTCGTCGTCACGGTGACTGACGACGACACAGGTTCGGTGACCGATTCCACGGTGCTGGCATGGGTTGTTGGAGTCCGACTAACACCCCAAGGTATCCTTCAAATTGTCCCAGCAAGTTGCGAGGATCTGAGCGAGGCGACGGTCTTCGCCCACACTTATATAACCATGGGCGCGAGTTCTGCGGTTGAGGGTAATCTTCAGTCCGGAACCGCCGTAACGCTCGGTGCGAATGCAGAAGTTGACAACACCATACAATACGGCACGGCTCTCACCTACGGAGCCGGTGCCACATCCGGAGTTGTTGTTCAGGCCATCGCTGATGGGCACCAAGGCGTTATCGATGCGCAGAGTACGCTGGATGACATGCCGGATGCTGTAGCACTCATTCCTGGTAATATCGCTGCTGACGTGACTTTCGCTGCTGGGGGCTATGATGTCCCAGGGTTGCTGACGGTGGCTGCAGGTACAACGATCACGCTTGATGCCGCAGGCCAGGACAGTGCGTTGTTTGTTTTCAATATCAGTAACTATCTGACCTTTGGGGCGGGCGTGAATGTAGTCGTGATAAACGGTGACGGAAACACGGGTGTTGTCTGGAATGCAACCGGCAACTACGTGTCCGTAGGCGCAGACGCGAATATCATAGGTACGATATTCGCGCATACCTACGTCAGCACTGTGGCGAATTCTAATATAAGTGGCGCAGCTACACCTTACGGTGACAGTTATTCGGCAACTTCGTACGTCTCTTTAGGCGTAGGTGCTACGGTCTCTACCGCAGCGTCGGCGAGTTTCACGATTATTGCGGCAAATGACGACAGCACACAAACGTTGACCATTACAGCCTCGGCAACCGGGTACTACACGGCTTCTGGCACGATCGACGTCATTTTCTTCGACAACAGTCTTACGGCGAGTCAACAAGCCATCTTCACGACGGCTGCCAATCACTGGGCTCAGATCATCACCACGGGTGATGTTCCCGACATGACCAGCATTGAATCCGAACTTGACCACGAATGGCTTTCGATCGGTGGTGTGCTGGTTGAACTCTCCCAAGAGGACTCGGAAGCAACCCTCGACGGTCTGTTTAGCGAATGGAACTGGGGTCTCTTGGATGAACTGCTCATGACTTTGTGATGAACCCCAACACATAAAACGGAGGAAGTCCGCTGAAGAGTTGAAAGAGTGACGGTTTCTCCTGTGGAAGATAGTCTTCCGTGGGTACGAACCATTCAGTTTCCTGACAGGAGAAACGGTCATGTCTGTAAGTTATCCGTGGACCACCGCAAAGATCAGAAAAGTTGGTCGTAAATTCGCTTCACAAGCACCGAGAAGTCCCACCGAGCAGTCCCACTATAGTAGTCCCACCGGTGCCCGTGCGACGGGGACACAAAACTTCACGCTGACGCATCATTATCTGGACAACAACGTCACCGGCACGGCGTCTGATACGTACACGATCAGTGCGTCTGTGCAGGACAAGGATCTGGCTGTCGGCACCGCAACGACGACTGTCACGGTCAACAACGTGGCTCCTACACTCGTACTGAATACAGTGACGGCGATTGTCGAAAACGGCGTGGCCACTCTGACGGGAACGATTACCATTACGGTCCGGGTACGCTGGACACTTCAGGCTGCTCATTCACTGGAATGCGGACGGCAATATTGGCGGAGCGGGCGAAGTCATGACCACGCTGACACAAGCCAATCTGACAATGTTTCACCGGGAGTCTGGACGTTCACCGCATCTCATCGGTATCTCGACGACAACAAGACTGGAACGTCCGGCGACACTTACCGCATCAGCGTCCGAGCGAACGACGATGACGCGGGCGTAGTCAGCGAATCAACCACCTTCGTTGTGAAGAAATGCGGCTCCTGTCATTACCGACCCCGGCCATCCTCGCTCTACGCCTAAAGCTAGCTCAGAATATCATGAATTACCTGGCCACGGTCAATCTCCAGCCGTTTACGACCTGGGACTTCGAGTTGACGGTTATCAAGTCCCAGCAGGTGCAAAACGGTGGCATGCATGTCAGTGACATAGTGACCTTCGCCGAGCGCATGATATCCAAGTTCATCGGTGGCTCCATGGACATAGCCCTTCTTCAAACCGGCTCCTGCCATCCAGATCGTGAATCCGTTGGGATGATGATCGCGACCATCTGTACCGCCAGCACGGCGTTCCAGGCCAGGCGTGCGACCGAATTCTGTGCAGAAGACGACCAGAGTTTCGTCGAGTAATCCGCGTTGTTTCAGATCCTGCATAAGCCCCGCGACTGGCAGGTCGACACTGCCGCAAAGTTTCGCGTGATTCTCTTTCAGTTTCTGATGCGAATCCCAGACGCCATAGGGAGACGGGAAGACCTGCACAAATCGAACGCCGCGTTCGACAAGTCGCCGCGCGGCAAGTAATCGTTGTCCGGCCAGTTTTGTCACCTCATTGTCGATGCCATATCGCTTCGTTGTGTCTTCTGTTTCTTTTGAGAAGTCGATAGCCTCGGGAACTGCCGCCTGCATCCGAAAAGCCAGTTCGTACGCGCGAATACGAGCCAGCAGTTCCTGATCTTCCGGATACTCAACCGCTGAGAGCGCGTTCAGCTTCCCGATCAGTTCGTATTCCTGCCGCTGTTCTTCGAGGCTCTGCTTTGCATTCCGCTGACCGAACGGCAATGGGTTCTTAGGATCGAGAGCCAATGGCACACCTGAGTGCTGCGGCCCCAGATACAGTGACTCGATTGAAAGTCGCGTGTCCGATCGCGTTGGTCCTCCAAGCACTGCAAACTTTGGCAGGTTTTCGTTCAGTGTTCCCAATCCGTAATCTGCCCAGGCACCGATGCTGGGTTGTTGTTCGTCCAGCCGATGTCGTCCCGTGTGAATCTGATTCTCAGCCGCATGATCATTGTCCGTGGTCCACATATCGCGAACAAAGCAGAGCTCATCGATCTGCGTGGCGAGATGCGGCCACCAATCGGTCATCTCGATTCCGCTATTGCCATGCCTCCGCCAGCCCACCTGCATTGGGTAGATCGTCGGATAAACGTCGCGGACGTTGATCTCATCTGCCGCGACCGAACGGAACCGTTTCTTGTGCAATGGCGAATCAACCGGGTTGTCAAACGGTGTCTTGTCGAAAGTCATTCCGGCATAACGATTGAGCGCTGGTTTCGGGTCGAACGTCTCAAGATGACTGTAGCCGCCCGAGAGAAAAATCCAGATGACGGACTTAGCGCGTCCCGGGAAATGCGTTGTTGCGGCAGGCTGTGCATCAGCGGCCATGGCGATTTTGTCCTCCGCCAGCATCGCACCCAGTGCCAGCCCGGTGAAGCCCATGCCCATGTCGGCCAGAAAACCTCGCCGCGGATGTCGGCAGTCGCAAGTTGGCATTTTCGAATGTGGCTTCGTCATGTTTCTATCGGATCGTAATAAAGTCGTTGTGATTGAGGATCGCGCGCACCACACTTTCCAATACCCGAACGTTCGCGTCTTCCGTCTTCGTCTCCGTCTTCGCCAGCAATTCTCGCTGACTTTCGATCGCCTCGCAGCACAATTGCAATTCGGCCTCAGACGGAGGTCGAGAGAGAATTCTTTCGAATGCCGCCGTAATGAAAGGCTCTGAATTATTTTCCGTCGCAACGCCGGTTTCGTTCATCAACGCGACTGCAATCGCGGCACTTTGTTCATGAACAAAATCGCTATTCGTCAGCGCAAGTGCCTGTTGGGGGACAATGCTGCGTGTTCGGCGATAACACTCCATCGCATCAGGTGCATCGAACAACTCGCCGAGAGAACTCTTGCCACCCTCTTCCGGATAGACACTGTAATACAGGCTGCGACGAAACGTTGTAAGAGCTTCGCTGTTCTCCAGTGGTTGGCCACCCATTGTCAGATCCAGCTTGCCCGCCGTGTGCAGCAAGCTGTCACGAACAACTTCAGCCTCCATCCGACCAATGTTCATTCGCCACAGCAGCTTGTTCTCACGATCCGACGCAATCGCCTTCTTCCCCATTGACGATGACCGGCGATACGCAGCGCTTGTTACAATCAGCCGATGCAGATGCTTCATACTCCAGCCGTTCTCCATGAATTCAACCGCCAGCCAGTCCAGCAATTCCGGGTGACTGGGAAGCGCGCCGCTGCGGCCAAAGTCTGTGACAGTGGCAACCAGCGGTGATTGAAAATGTCTGGCCCAGATATGATTGACAGCAACTCGCGCCGTGAGCGGATTCTTGCGTCCAGTGATCCACTCGGCCAGCGCTGTCCGGCGCCCGGTGCTCGTCTTTGGATACGTCGGACTGAACGGGGAATACTCGTCTGTCGAAGTATTCGCCACCCCCCGCGCCTTATCGAGTGCCGAACGCGACGTGGCCAGCAGGTTGTTTGCAGCTTCGATCTTCTTTGGCCGTTCTGCGTCATCCATCGGCATCGCTTCTGCGACCGACAGCGCGAGTTCATGGGCTAGGACGTCTGCTTCCGCCTTGAGAACGGCCGCATCCCGCTCCAGGCGACTGGCGACGCGTGCCAACTCCGCCGAGTCTGTGTCTGGGGTCTCGCCATACCTGGATCGATCGGCCGCGATGCGAGCTTCGAGGCTCACCAGTTCTGCACGTGCTGCGGCAAGTTTCGCAGTCGCTGCGCGCAGCGGTAAATTCACGGCGTCCACAGCGAGTTGAGCTGTTTGCACCTGTGCCAGAAGACTGCGAAGCGATTCGTTGCCTGCCGTCGAAGACACTATCGATGTCGCGGGTGCTGCACTGAACGAAGAGATTGACCAGCCTTCAATCCCATCGATATCGCGACCTTCCGTGTACGTAGGTGCTTCGAAATTGAAACTCACCAACTTAGCGGCCGCGTTTTCGATGGCCGCCTCAGTCTGAACCGGTGCGGTGCATGTGACATCGTCAACGACAGCAACACTTCCGGTTCGACATTCGAATGAGATGGCTTTCGTCGGATCACCGACGGGATTCCAGCCGTTCAGTGCGACGGGAACCTGATCGACCAGTACCACTTCGTCAGTCGCAGATCGCACCGTCAGCAGGCATCGGTCTGTTTCGGTTTCGAGCACAATCGATATTTGAAAACGCTTTTGGCCAGCGGCAAAATCGTATTCTCCTGTTTCGAATTCGGTGAACGTGCCTGGTTGATAGGAAATAATTCGTCCCGATTTAAATCCGATATAACTCGCGGTCAGTCCCTTCTTGACATCTTTCGCCAGTTGAAAATTGAAATGCTCATCGTTCAGAATCAGCAACTCAAAACTGAGCGTCGTACCATGCTCCAGATCCGTTAACTGCTGCATTCCATTCAGTACCGTGCGGCGTCCTACGGTGGCATCCAGCACCAACGACTGCCGCCCGGAAATCGCGCCCGGCTGTCCGAATTTCTCGGCTTCTTCAGTTGCCGCCGTGAATGCTGCTTCAGCCTGAGTAAGTTGCTCGAGAGTGGCCGACGGGGCTTCTTGTTTTGTCTGACTGACCGCGACCAGTTCTTTTTCGGCCTGAACAATCGCGGTGCCAGCTTCGGCCAGCAGCGCGTCGTGCAGCGATGGTCGTAAGCCGGGATACCATGCCCGTGTTGGCAGTTCGACCGGCGTTATTTTTGGAGCTGATGCGGTCAGAAACTCGGGCACACCCGGCAGAATTGAACCGCGTTCTGCTACTCGACGACGCTCATCACCTCCCGTGTAAAACCACGTAGGTGCATCGGGTTTCCTGTCGTAAATTCGCACCGCTCCCAAACGCTGAATCTTCCGAAGGACGCCGTAATCGTATTCCTGAAACGGCCCTGGATCGGCTTCGCCCGGAACCCGGTCCTGACGAATATCAATGGGTTCGAAAAACGCCCGCAGGCGGAAGTAGTCATCCTGCAAAATTGGGTCATACTTGTGGTCGTGACAATGCGCACAATTGAACGTCAGGCCCAGAAATGCCTTGCCCGTGTGTTCTACGGTGCTCCGCATCCAGTCATTCGGATTGAGTGCGTACCAGTTGCGAATCAGATAACCCGTTGCGACTGCTGCTGAGTCATCTTCCGGACAGATTTCATCCGCCGCCAGCATCTCCCGCAACATGCGGTCGTAGCCGTGATCTTCATTCAGCGACTGCACAATCCAGTCACGCCATCGCCAGACCTGCGGCGCACTATTCCACACATCGGGCACATATCGCCGCCCGTACCAGTCACTGTAGCGCCAGATATCCATCCAGTGCCGAGCCCACCGCTCACCGTAACGCGGATCGTTCAGCAACCTGTCAACCACCGCTTCGTAAGCGGCAGGTGAGTCGTCGTCCAGAAAGGCATGCAATTCCTCACGTGTCGGCGGCAAACCGATCAAGTCCAAATACAGACGTCTCAGAAGCACAGACTTCGGAGCTTCAGATTGCGCCGTCAATCCTTGCTCGTGAATCTTTACGTCGATAAAGGCATCGATCGGATTGCGCAAAGATTCCGAATCACCAATCGGTGGCAGACCGGGACGCAGGGGTGACTGAAAGGCCCAGTGCTGCGCTGGATCCCGTTCCGGTTGCTCGTTTTCGGGTGAAATCGCACCTTGACCAATCCAGTTTCGCAACGTCTCGATCTGCACTGCGGTGAGCGGTTCACCTTCCGGCGGCATGCGTTCAGATGCGTCCGATGCGGAAACTCTCTCGATCAACAAACTCTTTTCTGCCGCCTCGATGCTGACGACTGAGCCCCCATCGCCGCCTCGTCGGAGGGACTTCCCCGTATCCAGTCGCAGTCCCGATTCCTGCTTCAGCGCTCCATGACAGGCGTAGCATCGTTCCTTCAAGATCGGCTTGACGTCACGAACATAATCGACTGGCATCTGAGCCATCACTTCAGTGACGAGGGTCAGAGTTAGCGCAAGCGTTAGTAGAGATTTGTGGAGTGTGGACATGATCCAGACACTTTCACAGTTCTCCCCTGAGTTTGCAAGTCTGAATCACGCCATCGCCACCTAACAACGGGGCCATCCGGCCCAGCCCTTTGAAGGTGTGAAAATGTTATTTAGGAACTGGTGTATGAGCATTGGCGGAGGTGAGAGAAGATAGCGGGCTGATCGAGATCGTGATCGTGCAAATTTTTGACGAGGGGGACATGGATGTTACTCAACGGCCCGTTTGAACGCTTTGTCGAAGCCAGTCCCGTGAGCGTCATGATGCGCGGCGTCATTGAGAATCTGTTTCACCCCGAACGACTGGAGCGGCTGTTCGACGAAACAGCCGTCACGCAGTAGACGCGGAAGCTTCCGTTCGCCACGGTGGCCGAAGTCATGGGCGAGGTCGTGTTTAAT
>Ga0209491_10010721_pt1 | contig 10933 bp, 7 predicted proteins | sample BON02_FD_187213 | JGI IMG/M metagenome (GOLD analysis project Ga0209491, IMG submission 187213) | Freshwater microbial communities from Lake Bonney liftoff mats and glacier meltwater in Antarctica - BON-02 (SPAdes) (version 2) | ecosystem: Environmental > Aquatic > Freshwater > Ice > Glacier...
CCATCCCCCTCTCCCTTCCCCATCCACTCCCCCGCCGCCCCCTCCCTTCTCCAACCAGCCACTCAATGGCTCACTCTTTGCATATCTATATATCAGGTGAATTTCTTTGACGACACAGAAGTGCTCCTCTGGGCTGACAAACCGTGGGTCACCTACAAGGGCAAGAACAAGCAGCGCAACACTTACAATGTTGCTGATGTCACCACCTTCCCGGTATATTTGTTGTTCATTCTGCCCTCCTTTCCCCACCATTACTTTTCCCCGCGTTCTGCCCGACTGCGCGCGCTTTCGCTATTCTGTCTCGCCTTTCGATTTCATCTGTCCTTCCAAACGCAGGGACTAACAGGGATGTCCCGGTGTGATCCATTGCCACAGGAGCTGTCGAAGAGACTCAAGTACACCAAAGACATTCTGTCACAGCTCATCACCACTCAATAATCCATCACTCCAAGCGACGCGCTGCCACCACCTATCACGATCCATCGAGCGTGACACACACGCAGCAGCGCGCACTTGCCACGCGCGCAATCGTGCGCATCGGGACCTGACTCGGCTTGATATGTGTGCACGTATAGTAGGCGACTACTGCATGCAAGTGCAGTCATGTACACAATGATGCGTTGTGATCGTGGGGGTCCCACCATGGCTTGTCGACGTGGGAGTGGAATTTTTATTTCTCAACTCCCTTCCCAATCTACTATTTTTATTCCTCTCTGTCCATTCACCTTTCTCTTTATTTCGACTCTTTCCATTCACCCACCTTCTCTTTATTTCGACGTCACACCATCTTCTTTCATCCTGCCGTCACTCCATTCAAAGTGATTCAGAAACAAAAATATCCAGGCCCTGTGTATATGTATGACTCTTCATGATCTATACTTATTTCTTCTACAAAAATCTTTAAAATCCTGCTGAACACTCACATAATCATTCACACTCCGAGTCTATACGTAATTCGAAGCAGACTTTGTCATCAACTTTCAATTGGCAATACAATTCCTGCATTCATTTGGACGCATCTGTCTCCTCTCCGAATCCATCTTCTGTGTCCCCTTTTCACTCTCCCAGCCATGTCGTCACTCCTTCACCTTCATCACCCTCGCCACCACCCCCCCTCGTCGACACTCCCTAATGTGTTTCGCTCTCACTCTCTTCTCCATGCATGGGGGGAGGAGAGAGTAAAGAGTTACAGTCCCTCTCAACTAACATGAGTTCAGTCGTCGATTCCCTCTCTAGTGCGTGCAACTGCCCTTCAACTGAGGCGCGCAGTTGCCGCGCGCCCACTGGATCGGACCAGAGTCATGAGCAACAACGAGGGGAGGATATGTGACTCGGAGAGGGGAGTGAGTGTCTTCGCTACTCCCCTGATGACACTTACTACAGTCTTGGACCTGTTCATATTTGTCTCTATTTTCGAGCATGTCGACTGTTGACTGGGACCTCTTCCGGGCGCGTGGAAAGCGGAGGGGCATTCTGTGTCCTCAATTCAACCTTCTCCTTCCCTTTTCTCTCCCTCCCTTTTTTCTCCTCCTTTGCCTCCCAGGCTCAATCCGAAAAAAGAAGGGAAAAACGTATCTTCAGGCTAAACGGGGCCGGGTGGCGCGCGGCTGCTTCGAAGCTAAAACCCCTCCGCTTGTCGCGCGCCCCAACAGCACAGATTAGTGCAGAACTATAACTTGATTGCAGCCACGTCGCATGCCGTGGTGGGTGTTTGTGGGTTGCTAAGAAATTACACACTTTATTTTCATATACAAGGTGCATCATAATGCACACAGACGCTGATATTTGTGTGTGTATGTGTGCGCGTATGTGTATGTGTGTCTATGTGTCACAGGACTCTGGGAGCCTACGGATTTTGGCCACCTCGAAACTCCAATCTACATTTCTTGGACTGGGCCTGGGATGTGTAGGCGCGACATTGGCTGTGTTTTACACTGGTCCGTGCACGTGGTGGTCGTGCACCCGTGTCGGTGGACGTGCACCCGCGTCGGTGTTCGACTTGCACGTTTTATGTGGTCACCACAGCAGAACTTGATACAGCGAAAAGGTGACGGGGCTAGAACGGAACACGAAGAAGCCTTTTAAAGAGCAAGATGATGTCGAGGACCCTTTTCAGTATTTTTTCAAAATCCCGACTTTTCCCCGGACAATCTTAAGTTTTCGCTTATCGTCACCCTGAGTTCCGGGGTGACGATCCCCTCAATCCTCTGTCACGGTAGTTATTACAGCCCATTCCCTGGAAGATGAGACTAGAAATGGTCAACGAAATGCAAATCGAAATCCTGAATGGTCGGAAGATTTTAGTCAACTGCAAATTCAACTTAAACCAAAATCTCAATTTGAATCTGTACCGCGAGATACCTCGGTATTCAAATCTAGTCAAAATCTCAATTCGACTTTGTACCGTGAGATACCGAGAGATTTGATTTTCTCGATTTTGACTAGTTGACTAAAATCTCCCCACCATTCAGGATTTCGATTTGCATTTCTTTCACCATTTCGAGTCTCATCTTCCAGGGAACAGGCTGTGCACTCCCCTCTCCCCAGGATTTGGTTCATTTGTCAAGGGGAATGATTGATTTCTGGGTGTGGCGGAAATGTTTTGGACTGTGAGTCGAAAAATAACCGTCAAAGTTGTGACCGAAATAACGAATTCGATCAATCGAACATCTCCCCCGAACTGAGTCACAACTTTGACGTTTATTTTTGGGTATCCTAAGGATGCAGGGGCTACACGGCGATTTTGATTTTATTTTGTCACTGGTGTGTCGTTTTCACCGATTTTGTCGTGTCACGGCCTTTTTTTTCGATTTGTCTTTTCGCTAGTTTTCTCAGTTTTTGGATTTTCAATCCCGGATTTTGCCTCCGTACTTCAACACTCGAGCACAACAGAAATACACCCACCAAACACGAAAACTTTGAGACTCAAAAATCCAGGCTGGATGGCCCAAGACACAGATTTTTTCGTAAATTAATTATTTGTCTTTTTGCTAGATTTCTCAGGTTTTGGATGTTCAATTCCAGATTTTGCCACCGTAATCAGACACTCGAGCACGATGGAAAAATACGCAAAACCCCTCCAAAAATCCCAAAAATTCCAGTTGAAGAGGCTCGAGTCAATTTTTTTCATATTTTTTTGTTTTTCCGGGGGTTTTCCCGCCTTTCCCAACGCATGCAGAATCTTCGGCTCACAGCCTGCTTTGAGCCCACTAATAATCCATCCGTATGGATCACGGCTGAAAGCGAGTGCCGCACCGTGGCTGTGGGGCTAAAGCCCCTCCGCTTGCCGCGCGCCCGTTTGACCCTGGCACCACCTGAGAGTTCCTTCTGCTTCAACGATTCTTGGTCAGCTCACCAGCAGCTGCCTCGTTCAAGGGGACCCAGAAAGGTGTCCCTGTCGCAAGTCCTCGAAATACTATTATGTGCGTAACGATCTTGGGTTCCCACATTTCTGGACAGGCCTTAATCTTTAGTAGGTGTCCTCGGGAGAGCAGCCGCGGCATAGACCATCCGCATCAGCTGTCTTTATGTCAACAAGTTCTGGTATGTTCTGGCCCAGAATCTGCTACATCAGGGCATTCGACTAATTTTCGATGTCTTTGTGCACTATAGGGACGGCTGGGACTCTTGAAGAGTAAAATTGGACCAAAGTTGTTCCAGACAACCTCAGATGGAGAAAATCAATCCAACGCACCCATCACTCCAAATACGCCTGCTGTCTAGTGATCCACTGCTGTTAGGTGTCTTTTCACAGCAACTAGAGATGTGTATGATAGGTGTGTTTACACAGCAACTAAAGATATGTACCAATATGCTGTCTAGTGACCAACTGCCGTGAGGTGTGTCTACCGTGACAGCAGCAACTAGACACAGAGATGCATTCCACCATATGGGAAGTGAAAGCTAGTATCTTGGGCATTGGCACTAGCTTCCCCTTTAAGAAAATGTGGGAAAGAAAAAGAAAAACTTCCCGCCAGGATGGAGAAGCGGTTGTCTGGCGTGGGTGAGTGGCGCCGCTGAGAAGAAGGCAGTAAAGACGGAGGGAGGGAAATTGTTTTTTGCGGGACATACTCCAATAATTTTTGTGTATACATATATAAGCAGGCTAGGTTAATTAGAATAGGGGCCAAGGATGGGTCGGGGGAAGCAGAGATGTTGTAAGGAAGCTGTGAGTAGGGAGGGTTGGGGCATAGGGGGGCTTTTCAAGATCTCCACTGGTGGGAAGTTAGGGGTATAAGGAGACAATCCACATGGCAGCTGGTGTTGTATAAGTCTTTTCGTCTTTGTAGAACCAGCTTTGGCATGCTTGGCACTGCGTGTTTTCAGGGGGAGGGCTGCCGTAGAAATGGTCAGGGTGTGGCACAAGTGTTGGAGACACTGGGGTTTAAATGTGAGGAAATAGGAACAGAGTAATTGGATGACGTGCACGCGGGCACGATTGAATGGCTCATGCTTTCTCGTGCTAACAGAGGAAACTAGGGGGGGTGGCTCCAAGGAGCATGGCCCCTTGTTGGTGTGGGGTGTGAAAGGACCAGGAGTAGAGATTGTATCAGCGGAAGGCGCGGGTGAGACCTTGGGTGGCAATTTGGATAGAAAGGAGGAGTGAGGGCAGTAGATTGATCAATGTTACTTTGAGGGAATGGAGCTTGTTGTCAACCATTAGTGGAGGAGGCAGGAGGGGCAGACGCGCTCGTCATATGGGTTGCATGCGTGGTCATCAGTGAGGTAGAGGTGGAAGGAAATGTAGACTAACTGGGTTCGGAGGTGATGAAGGGGCGGTTGGTTTCAGTGGGTGTGCAGGTATTGGGCCAGTTTAAAGAGGTCGTGTTTTTATACGTGCCAACGTGCGATTTGAATGATCATCATACTGGTTGGATAATGATGGCCTCAGGTCCTACTGATGGGGTGACCTGAGGTCCTGCTGATAGGGTGGCCTGAGGTCAAGGAAGCGCCGTCTACTCGAGTCTTTACTCGCACACGTCGCTAATAATGACAAGACTACAAGTAGAGTTGTAGGCTCCCAAGAGTTGCTAACAGTTCGAGGACTTGTGGGAGCCTGCAACTCTACGAGTAATAATCACGAGACTACAAGTAGAGTTGTAAGCTCTCACAAGTCGCTAACAAGTAGAGTTGTACGCTCCCACAAGTCCCCGAAATATTAGGGACTAGTGATGGAGACGAAGCCTCCACGAGGAGACTACTCTACAGTTGTAGTCTCCACAAGTCACAAATAGTTTTCTGTATCATTTTGCAACAATCAGGGACGGTCTCTTGGACCACAGTTCGGAGGAGTTCGTGGATCAAGTTCACCAGCAAAAATTAAGTGACGTGTTGACCGTGTGCCGCGGCTCACCATCCACCTAGTCTCCATAGTTTTCCGCATCATGTTTCTATCAGCCCTTTCAAGGCTTTTAAGTGGCAGTGTGCCAGTGGCAATTGTGGGTGTGGCGGTCTACATGTGGATTGATGTTGAGTTGGTGGATCAAATTTCGTTTGTGATAGTCAAAAGGTTGCAGGTTGCTTAGGTGGGTAGTGCGTTACTTTTTTTGATCAGGATGCCAGGGACTCGGAAAGTGTCGGGTTGGCCCAGCGGGTTTTGGTGAGTTTAAAGTGTAGTGGGCCTAGATGAACGTATGGTATCTGGGTGAGGGGCGGAACACTATCATGAGCGAGGAAGCTGGTAAAGTCAACGTACCGTGGTGCGTTCTTTGGACTTTGTTGCATATGGATTTTTCGAGAGCATCAGTTGTCATCTTTTTTGGGATTTGATCTGTTGAGAACATTAATATTTTCGGCAATCAGATGTTATCTTCTTGTGATCATCATTTGTGAACAATTCAGTTTTTGCAATTTTTGATACCATGACTTATGTTTGAGAGAAGACTTCTCTCAAATTTTGTTGGATTGTAATTTGTTGACTATCCTGTGGGTTCGCCGTCAGTTTTTGGTTTTTGGAGAATACCAGTGGTAAGCATTTTCGTATATATCAGTGCCGAGCATTTTTTCCAGAATTCCTTTGGTTTGATGTGTCCGATCATCTCCAGAATTTTAAAGATTTCCTCTATTTTTGATCCAGTTGCGGGGTATGTCCGAATTCTCACAATTTTATGGTCGATGTATTGAACTGTTTAATCTTCATTTTCGCTGTAATTTTCCATTTTTCCAGTGTGTTGACTTGCGGTAGATGCAAGTTGAAACTTTGACAATTGTGTCTTTTCCCGTTTTTAGGAACTTTTCCCATAGTTTCCATTGTTCGTTGTGGTTCTCACACTTTTTGTGTTTAAGACACCAATTAGTATTCATCTATTTTTTTTGTTAATTATTGAATAGTTTTCGACCTGCGTCTGCCAGCAGATCGAAATTATCAGAATTTCATGTGCGTTTTTGAATATTTTTTCCTATTCTTCCGTGTGTTTTTGAACAGATTTTGGTATTTTTTTCAACCTGCGACACCCGCATTTCAGGGAAATCGCAACCTGCGACGGTGTTTCGCGGGACGCTAATATGCTAATATCTCAAGCTGCTTTTACCGTGGAGATAATTTTGATCTTTTTGAGAAATTTTCTCCTCCTATTTTCTATTTTTCTAGTTTTCTATTTTCTGTTTTCTATCTGTGATTCTTTTTTGAAGTGAGTCACGATCCACTCAGCCTACAAGAGGGTGCGTTGGCAGCGGCAAACCCATCTCACCTTGGTCCTTGAGGAGGAAGGAGGAGGTGAGAGAAATAAAGTAGATGGATCAGCACTGCGGGTAGTTGATTATGTTGACTCGATTATGTGAAACGTACCTCTATGGATACTCGAATCATCAGCTCTATCATTTTAAAAACAGAGCAAGTGATCTTTAATCCCAGCACAGCGAAGTGAATAGCACATGCGCCACAAGGACCCATGCGACTGACAAAATTGAAGGCTGACTCTAGAGGCACTCCCACCACGCGGGGGAGGCAGTGCACGACGTCCAAGAAGAACAGAGGACAGCGAGAGGAGAGCATAGGAGACAAATTAAACAGACAACACACGCATCAGTCTAAAGAAATTAAGTTTAGTGAACCCTAGGTCTACTTCAAACCAGTCGAGCAAACTCTGTACAGTGACACAGTTCCCATCCAAAAGGTGTTGTCGCAGGTGGGAAAAATCGACCTGCGTCTGCCACATGTCGAAAAAAAATACAATAATTGAAATTTCTTCCTGGTTTGCTCGTGACCTTGTGGCGCACGGCAGCTCGGGGCTAAAGCCCCTTCGCTTCCGCACAACCGGGAAGGTAAGACACCATAGGCCCAGGGTGTCCTCCAAGCAGAGCACGTGCAGATTGTGAAGCGAGATGCTCTTCTGGCAATGTGCTTTTGGGTAAATCCCCCTAAAATAACGGGCTTGGCAGCAGATCACAGACCAGCTCACTAAAAGGACAGAGACCTAGACCACGCACACGTAGACCAAACACTCAAGACAACATGTGCAGAAAGAAAACCTTTCAAGTGATTGGTAGGGCACAGCACCTGGGCGTATATAGGATGTCAGGTTACAGGCGTGTCTCAATATATGTACACTGGCAGCCGTTCACAATTAAGTTTAGACTGGACAGGACACGAAAACAGGCAACGGGTAGGGGAGAGAGACCTTCAACTCCGAGGCTGAGGCTGATACACCATCATCATGATACAAGTTCTAGGCAAACAGACACAACATGTACACAGGGCAAGACGGGTGAATCTCAGAGTCGACAAGTACAACCCCATTTCACCGTGACACTTCACACTTCAAGTTTGCAAAAAATCTGTATCATTCATCGATTGTGAGATTCAGTGGCATACCTCAGTAGTGTACACAGACTTTGTATTGGTGCAGGTATCATATTTTTCTAGGTCGCAGGTATCACGTCAAGCATACAGGGGAAAAACGCAAACTAGACTGTTTGATGAGTGCATATAAGGGTACGACCAACGACTCAACGACTTGAAGACGCCAACCTGTGTGGTACTTGCACATGTTCCACAGACGAACGCTCGTTGGTGAGGGGTGGGGGAGTGGGCAGCACTTGTGAGGTGGGGTGTTCAAGGAGAGTACAACCAACTTGAACCAAGGCTCTTATGTATGCTCGGGGGATAGGAGGGTAAGATGTCGTGTGAAGAGAGTGTAAGCCGCGTCAAAATCGATCCCTGCCACGCGCACTCCTCACGAAGAGATGAGCTCGTGACCTAGGGCCACAATATTATTGCGAAAAAATGCTCTGACAACTGAGACTGCGTCAACGTGCAACCAATCTGTGCTGTGCCGTGGAGGTTCCACTGTTGTATACTGTAAATAGGCAACCTGGTGTCTATGTTACACGCGTCACTTCGATTTTTTGCATTAATCTCCTTTTTTCCTTTCTTTCTGGGGCTGCGAAAACTAAATTTTATCACCAGACTAAGGCTGAATGTTTACACTCTTACTTTGCTTGTTCTAACTTCTTTTAGTATTGTAAATCATTTTTAGCAGGCGTAACAGTTGCGTATCGGGGGCTAGTTGGGAAAGGAGTTAGAAAGAATCCCACACACATATGGCCATATTTGTATGAGATTCTTTTTTAACACCTTCCCCAATGTCAGTCCCAACTTCAGTTTTTCCTTTCTTTCACATACAAATAGTTGAGGAAAATGTGTGCAACACTCTGGGACTTGTTAGAGTCGACTTGTCAGGGTCGTTGGAACTTGTTAGGGTCGACTTGTTTAGGGTCGTAAACAAAGAAAGTTGGGGAATTCGAAGATGATGCTGGTGTTCGGCATTGGGTAATTTTGGTTGCTCCAAGGAGAGTATAAAATAAATTAGTCAATCGAAGTTGGGACCAGCGAAGTGAGAGTTTCAACGTTCGGCCTGAGCGGGTGGTGGGCATCCAATTAATCACTTACGACCCAAGAACTTAAGAACTGTCCGGCCTTTTTCTTTCTTTCTTGGTTGGCCGACTCTACGATGACTGTTGCCTTTCTTTGTTTGTTTCTTGGATAGCGAATCCAACTTATTCACTGGACTAAGTTCATAGTGAAACAGTCAGGTTTGAAGGACGGGTCTCTTGAGAGTCACTTGGTGGCGAAGGCCGAAATTATGGAGGGGGGGTGGTAAAATTTTTCGGGGTAATGAAATTTCAGTCAGTCAATTCAGATTTCTCCCACAAATATTTGAGGGCGGTATTTTGCTCCCTATGAGCAAAATACCCCCCCAAATGGCAACAGCGCACAAGCTGCGGCGCGCATAGCTGTCGCAGATGTGTGCAGGCAAAGAAATAATCGCGTATTTACGAGTATAACATACACTAAATATTTTGTTTTGTTTTGTTTATTGTAACCGCCACGGTGTTTACCCTCCTATTACATCAGGAACGCTCACAGATGGTGCGCAGTAATGAGGAGGCCTGGAAGCGCTATTGCGCATTGCTGACATCCATCCCGCAATTATCAAACGTTGGGTCATTGCTCCACACTAGTTCACAGACTTGAATACTCGAAGGGAGCGCATTATGACGGCATAGACAAACACACTCAACACCAATAAGTTAAGGTAAGTACAGGGCTACACATAGGAGCCAGTCAACTGCTACTAAGCGACTATTGCACGTAAAACCGATCGCTGACTATGGACTAACAATGCAAGGGACGTGTGGGAAAAGCCCACTTAGCAACAAATCAAGTATTCAGAACAACTCACCGGATGTCGTCGGTTGGCACTGTAGTATTATGCGTTATTTTAACAAGAACAAAAGTCGACAACACGCTATGGTGTACTCGACCTTCTACAATCTGTGGCTAGGCATGGCTCTTGTTCGTTCACTTGTTGCTCCTTTATAAGTCTCTTTGTAACAACATCAAATGTCGAGTCACGCTATCGTGTACTCGACCTACAGCTATCATAGGGAAGGTATGGCTCTGGCATGTGCTCTTTTTGCTCTTTTTTAAGTCTCTTTTCTAGGGCTTTCATATGGGTTTCTTTGATATGGCTCTTTATCATGCCTCTGTTACCGTATATTTTTGGCGGGATACTCTCATAGAATTTGCTCCTCCCGCCAACACGAATAACACACAGATATGGCCATATTTGTGTGGGATCCTTTTTAAATTCTTTCCCAACGTCAGTTCCAACTTCAGGTTGTTTCCGCCTTTCATTACTAATAGTTAAGGAAAAGTTGGGGATTTCCAAGCAATTGTGTTGGTGTTCGCCGGAAAGTTGAGAATTTCCAAGAAAGTTGGGGATTTCCCCAATTTGCCAGTGCAGAAAGCTGGGGATTTCCAAGAAAGTTGGGGATTTCCAAGAAATTGTGCTGGCGTTCGGTATTGGGTAATCTTGGTTGCTCCAAGAAGAGTACAAAAAATAAATCAGTCAATCGAAGTTGGGACAAGCGAACTTAGAGTGTCAACGTTTGGCCTAAGTTCATAGGGAAACAATGAGGTTTGAAAGAGGGGTTTCCTCACTTGGTGGCGAAGGCCGAAATTATGGAGGGGGGTGATAGAGTCTGACCAGATGAGGGTCGTGACTCCTTTAGGGTTGTGACTCGTAAGGAGCGACTCGAATAGAGCGCCCTTATAGGGAACAATGTTTATGGGAATAAACCTATCTCAAATTGCAATCTGCTGCTGTTGGTGGATCTGTTGTAGGTGTTGTGGGGCCCCTCTAGACATTTGGGGAGCTCAACAGTTGCGAACTGGGTGTCCTTCGATCTTAATGTTTCTTGCTCCTCTTGCTGAGGTTACTCCTTAATAAACACTCTTAAATTAAAAAAAAAAATCTCAAAGTGGCGATGATGTCTCGAGGCAACATCGGAGGTCCCGTGTAGGACACAGGGATTATCTCAGGTTATGAGCGATTGTACCAAACCCACTGTGCTAAATCGCGCAGTGATGGTACTGCAGAAAGTAATAATAGCAGTATTGATGATAGCGCAACTCATCTATGTATTGATC
>Ga0209491_10010733_pt1 | contig 10927 bp, 10 predicted proteins | sample BON02_FD_187213 | JGI IMG/M metagenome (GOLD analysis project Ga0209491, IMG submission 187213) | Freshwater microbial communities from Lake Bonney liftoff mats and glacier meltwater in Antarctica - BON-02 (SPAdes) (version 2) | ecosystem: Environmental > Aquatic > Freshwater > Ice > Glacier...
ATTGGACACTTATCCGCCATTCGCCAATTGTTAAAAACAAATAGAATCAACTAACAGATGACATACGAAAGTGAAACAACAAAATAAAGAAGCCCGAACCGCTAATCGAGTAGCCTGCCCCACCATGCAGAACATGGCAGGGAGAGGCGCTCACACCACTGTACGTACTCTCGTATACAGCGGTTCATTAAACATCGGACTTGCCTTCTCGTAACAATCATCCATACACGCACAACCCCGTTTTCCCAGTCGCTCCAGCGTGATGGTACTTGTCAAGATCGGACTTTGGGCAATTGCCCAGCCCCCTTTCCGCGTTCTGCTACATGCAAAAGCCTTGCCCTTTGGAACTCCCAGACGAATCAAGTTCTTTCGTTTCCGCGCTGGTTTCTTCCTGTAAAGCACTTGCACCTTCAAGAGTTCTTTATACTTTCGTACCTATGTTCATACCGGGCACACACAGCACTTACCCAAAAGGCGGGGTTTCGTGCTTCGCAGACACATTTGCTTTTGCCCCGACACACAAAGCCAACCCTACGGCAAAAGCAAAAGAGCCATTTTTAGCCAACGCAACAGACAACAACAATCATTCTTCGAAAAATATAAATAGCGTGTCAAACAAAAGAAAAATAATTATTGTAGGTGACGGGTTTGAAAAAATCCAGTTAGTTAGAAAGTTGGATGAAAAGCAACTTGATGTTCTTCTTATAGATAAAATAAATTACCATCAGTTTTAACCTTATTTTATCAAGTTGCTACTCCACAAGTTGAGCCGAAAAGTCCTTTGACGTAAAATTTGTAAGAAAGAAATTAACTTCTCTTTACTAAATGTGTGAATGATGTAACTTATTTCCAAAATTATGTAATGCTTTCAAGTTTATAACGCTACACCTTTGCAGCGCAACAATTTAGTTACAAACTAAAAATCAAAAAATTGAAAGTTGCATTGACGCATGTCAAACATGTGTTGACACATGTGAAGCTAAACAAATTTATTTTAAGAAAAATAAAAAAACAAAAATCAAAATCGATTAATATGAATACTTCTCCGTCCGAGCCAATTGATAGCAACCTAACTTCAGGCGAAAATAAATCTTTTTGGACAGCATCCACCGAGCCAATTATTATTGAAAAACTAAAAGAAAATATTAAAACCGATGTTTTAATTGTTGGCGGAGGCATATCTGGCCTTACAACTGCGTACTGTTTATTAAAAGCAGGACGACAAATAGTTTTAGTAGAAGATGGATATTTAGGCAGCGGAGAAACGGGTAGAACAACAGCTCACATTACTTGTGCACTTGGCGACCGTTATTTTGAACTTGAAAAAATATTTGGAAAAGAAAAAGCAATGCTTGCGGCCAATAGTCATACAAAAGCAATTCAGTTTATAGCCAATACAGTTAAACACGAAAACATTGATTGTAATTTTAAACGAGTACCCGGATATTTATTCTTAAGCGGAAACGATACAAAAGAAACACTGGATAAAGAATATACAGCAACAAAAAACGCAGGGCTGCTTACAGAAATGTTAGAGCAAGTTCCCGCCTTAGCATCCGAAGAAGGAAAATGGGCTATAAAATTTCCTGAGCAAGGTCAGTTTCATATTATGAAATATTTGAAAGGTCTTACAGAGGCAATTATAGGCATGGGAGGCAAAATTTACACAGAAACAAAAGCGGAAGAAATTTCTAGGGAAGGAGCAAAAGCAAACGGGTTTGAAATAAAAGCAAAACATATAGTAGTTGCCACCAACACACCGGTTAACGATTGGGTTGCAATGCACACCAAACAATGGGCTTATCGTACTTATGTTATTGCAGCAAAAATTAAGAAAGGAACATGGCCTTACGCATTGTGGTGGGACACAGGTGATATAGATTCTCAATGGATTGGGGCATCTTATCATTATGTGCGTCTGGAAGAACTTGATGACACAAATGATCTTTTAATTTCGGGTGGTGAAGATCACAGAGTTGGACAAGCCGATGACGAAAATATTCCGGAAGAGGACAGATATATTAAACTGGTTGAGTGGACTAAAAAAAGATTTCCCGTAATGGAAAATCTTGAATATAAATGGTCAGGTCAGGTAGTGGAGCCAATAGATTCGATGGCATTTATCGGCAAAAACCCCGGTGACGAAAATATTTACATCATCACAGGCCATTCAGGAAATGGTATGACGCACGGAACGCTAGGAGGAATTATTTTAACCGACATCATTACCGGGAAAGAAAACCCGTGGATAGATTTATACAGCCCTTCACGAATTACTTTTAATACCGCAGGTGATTATTTACACGAAGTAGGAAACATGGTTGCGCAATATGCGGATTGGGTTACCAAGGGCGATGTAAAAGATACCAATGAATTAAAACCCGGGCAGGGAGGCATAATTTCATCAGGTTTAAAAAAAATTGCCGCCTACCGCGATGAAGAAAATAACCTTCATACGTGTTCCGCTGTATGCCCACATCTTGGCGCTATCTTGCAATGGAATGCAGAAGAAAAATCTTTTGATTGCCCCGCACATGGTTCAAGGTTTACAACAGAAGGTAAAGTAATCAATGGCCCGGCTATTACCGATTTAAAAAAATTAGAAGTCAAAGAAGAAAAAAGCCTCCAGCAATCTCATTCCATTGAGGAGGAACTGAACAAAACGATCTGAAAGTTACCTGGAAAAGAACTAAAACAAAAACCTAAATAATTAAATTCGTTTAAATATAAATCATGGCAAAAAAGAAAATTGAAATTAAAGTTGTCAACAAAAAAGTAAGCGACCTACAATCTAATACTCAAAATGGTGAAGGTCAGATGATATCCACAAATCAGGGTTTATTGATCAATGACAACCAAAATTCACTAAAAGCAGGCGAAAGGGGTGCAACCTTATTGGAAGATTTTATTTTGCGTGAAAAAATCACACACTTCGACCATGAAAGAATTCCTGAACGAATTGTTCATGCCCGTGGCTCTGGTGCACATGGAATTTTTGAATTGTATAAACCCATTGCACAATATACTAAAGCAAAATTTTTAAATGATGTTTCTAAGCCTACACCTGTATTCGTAAGGTTTTCTACCGTTGCAGGTTCAAGAGGATCATCTGATTTGTCTCGGGATGTAAGAGGATTCTCTGTAAAGTTTTATACCGAAGAAGGCAACTACGATTTGGTTGGTAATAATATGCCTGTATTCTTTATCCAAGATGCAATAAAATTTCCTGATTTGGTTCATGCAGTTAAGCCCGAACCACATAACGAAATTCCGCAAGCTGCTTCGGCACATGATACCTTTTGGGATTTTATTTCTCTTATGCCCGAAAGCACACACATGATAATGTGGGTAATGAGCGACCGTGCCATTCCGCGCAGTTTAAGAATGATGGAAGGTTTTGGCGTACATACATTCCGCTTGATAAATGACAAAGGTGTTTCACATTTTGTAAAATTTCATTGGAAACCATTATTGGGAATTCACTCTGTTGCATGGGACGAAGCCCAAAATATTTCAGGCAAGGATCCCGACTTTCACCGAAGGGATTTATGGGAAGCTATCGAAAGCGGGGCATTTCCTGAATGGGAACTTGGTGTTCAAGTTATTCCTGAAAAAGACGAATATAAATTTGAATTTGATTTGCTCGACCCCACTAAATTAATTCCCGAAGAAATTATTCCGGTACAACGTATTGGCAAAATGACGCTGAACCGCAATCCTGATAATTTCTTTGCTGAAACGGAGCAGGTTGCATTTCATCCCGGACATTTAGTGCCAGGAATAGATTTTACAAACGACCCTTTATTACAAGGAAGATTATTTTCTTATACAGACACACAATTGTCACGATTAGGAAGTCCAAATTTCCATGAAATACCCATTAACAGGCCCATTGTTCCCGTAATGAATAATCAGCGTGACGGACACATGAGGCAAACCATTAACAGTGATAAAACAAGTTATCAGCCCAATACAATCAGCAATGGTTGCCCATTTCAGGCAAAAGCAGTTGACGGAGGTTTCACAAGTTTTCAGGAACGAATTGATGCTAAAAAAATCCGTGAACGTAGTCGCAGTTTCTTTGACCATTTTAGTCAGGCAACTTTGTTTTTTAATAGTCAATCAGAACACGAAAAGAATCATATCATCAATGCACTTACTTTTGAATTAGGAAAATTAGAAAGTAATGCCATTCGTGAAAGAATGCTGGGCATACTCACACAGGTTGATAAAACTTTAGCATCAAAGGTGGCAGATGGCTTGGGAATGCCAGTTCCCAAACAACCAATATATCCAATCAATCACAGTGTTCCCGCTGATGGAAATCAAAAAAATTATGAGCCGATAAAAATGAAACAGAGCATTGAAAAGTCTGATGCTTTGAGTATGGCAAACACTTTAAAAAATTCTATTAAGACAAGATCTATAGCCATCCTTGCAGCAAACGGAGTAGATGAAGATTCTTTGATAGCAACGAAAAACGCACTTGAAGCCGAAGGAGCAACAACAAAGATCATTGCAAATAAACTGGGAACCATTAAAGGAGCAACAGGAAAAGAAATAAAAGTTGACCAGAGTTTTCTCAATACATCTTCAGTATTATTTGATGCTGTGTATATTCCATCAGGAACAAAAAGTGCCAGCTCATTAATTTCCGAATCAGATGCGATAGATTTTGTAAACCAAGCATACAAACATTGTAAAGCCATTGCTGCTAATGGTGACGGAGTTGATTTATTAAACCAATCCTACGCTGCTAATAAATTAAGCGATGCAGGATTAATCATTGATAAGTCCGTAAAAGATTTTATAAAGGCAATTGCACAACACCGCTTTTGGGAAAGAGAAAAAATAATGAAGAGCAGCGGATAAACAGTTACCCAAAAAGTGAGGCCTAGTTTTTTAAAGACAGTTTTGTTTATTGGCAGTTTCTTTTTTCAAATCAACGTAGATTTATTATTGGTATTAATCCGAGCCGTCACGGAGCCGGGGTAACAGGTGTGCCATTTACAGATACCAAACGATTAGAAAGCGTCTGCGGTATCAAAATGCAATCAGCTCATACACACGAGGTGTCTTCTGTTTTTATGTATGATATGATTTCTGAATATTACATATTATGACGATACAAAAAATTCAGGAGCACAAATTCACTTCACCTGCAAGAATAGTTGATGGAAATGTATTGTATTCAGATGAAGTTTAGATTTACAAATAAAAAATCAGCTTTATGAAAACAAAATTTAAGATTGGCGACAAAGTAAGTTGGAACTCTGAAGCGGGAAGTGTTTCAGGAACTATTATTAAAATGCACATTAAGAATTTCGATTACAAAGGAGATACACACCATGCTACAGAAGAAGAACCTCAATATGAAATAAAAAGCAGTAAGACGGATCACATTGCAGCTCATAAAGGTTCTGCACTTACTAAGCTTTGAAAATTGAAAGTAACACGCCAACATGCGATATATATACTAAATATAATGCAGCTAAAGGAAAGCCAACGCTAAAAGCAAGCACATTTGAAATTCGCACAACCCCGTTTTCCCAGTCGCTCCAGCGTGATGGTACTTGTCACGATCGGACTTTGGGCAATTGCCCAGCCCCCTTTCCGCGTTCTGCTACATGCAAAAGCCTTGCCCTTTGGAACTCCCAGACGAATCAAGTTCTTTCGTTTCCACGCTGATTTCTTCCTGTAAAGCACTTGCACCTTCAAGAGTTCTTTGTACTTTCGTGCCTATGTTCATATCGGGCACACACATCGGTTTGGCAAAAGTGGCGGTTCAGTGCTCCGCAGACACATTTGTGGTTAATCAAACATTGGTTCTCCGCATCAAGTTTAGTGGTAAAAATCGCCACCTTCGCCAAGCCGCAAAACGTTGTGCGTTACCTTTGGACACAACTTATAAATCGTAAAACTAAAGAAATGACACAAAATTTTGACAGGACAGACCCAAATGGCGCAGACGAATACTTCTTAAATTGCGTTCGGAATGGTGATTTGAAAAATGCCATGACCTGCTTTGACCACGAAGCAGTATATATAGACAAGGACGGAAATGCAATTAGTGGATTTGCCAACATAGAACAGGTAGTTGCTAATCTTTGCAACATGAAACCAGACATTAACGTTTATGAACATAAAAATTCGCCAGTTGGAAGTGACATGATGTAGTGGTTAGACAAGTGGACTATGACAGCTACAGACCCACAAGGCAATACCATAAATATGAAAGGCGCTTCTGCTAATATGATGCGTAAGAATGCTGACGGAATTTGGCTTTGGCTTGTTGATAATCCATTTGCTGCCCCATTCTTTGCAGAATAATAGCGTTATAAACTCAAAATAAATAAGGAGAATGCTCAATATTTCTGAACCGCAAACTAACAAAAAAAAATGAAAGCAATACAAATTCAAAATTACGGAGACAGTTCAACTTTACAAATAGTAGAAACTGCAAAACCAACCATTGAAAACAATCAGGTTTTAATAAAAATCAAAGCATCGTCAATCAATCCAGTTGATATAAAAATTAGAATGGGATATTTGGCAGCTATGTTGCCTAAAAGGTTTCCTATGGTGTTGGGTTGGGAGGCATCGGGAATTATTGAAGCGGTCGGAGATTTAGTGCAAGATTTAAAAATTGGCGATGAAGTTTATACAATGCCCAATTTTATGCAAGGCGGAACTTATGCCGAATATGTAGCCGTAAATAGCAATGAAGTTGCATTAAAACCAACCACAATTTCGTTTGAAAAAGCATCAACTGTGCCAATGGTAGCAGGTGCAGCATACACGTCATTAGTAAAAGTAGCACAAGTTTCAGGTGGTCAAAAAATTTTAATTCACGGTGCAGCAGGAGCTGTGGGTTCTTATGCGGTTCAAATGGCGAAAGAAAAAGGAATGTATGTGATAGGAACGGCATCGGGTGAAGGCATTGAATTATTAAAAAACTTGGGAGCAGATGAAGTGATTGACTACACGACAACCGATTTTTCAACAGTAGTAAAAGACCTTGATGTGGTGTTGGATATAATAGGTGGCGAAACTTTAGTAAAATCTTACAGTTTAGTAAAAAAAGGAGGCATATTGGTTTCAACAGTTATGCCACCATCGGCAGACAAAGCAACCGAATTAGGCATTAGAGTAGCAATGACCAACACAATGCCCGATGTTGCGATGCTAAATGAAATTGCAAGATTAATTGATGCAGGAAAATTGCAAGTACAAGAACCCATTTTATCAACGTTAGATAATGCACAAGCTGACCAACAAACCATAGAAAACAGAACGGCTAAAGGGAAAATTGTATTCCAAATTAACTAAACTAATAAAAAAAGATTATATATGAATGATGTATTTGACAGAACTAGCATTGAAGGTTCGGCAAGATATTTTCAAAACTTTGTTCGCAACGGAGATGTAGAAGGTGCGTTGGATTGCTTTGATGATGAAGCGATTTATGTAACAGGAATAGGCACTTTTGTAACAGGAAAAGAAAACATACGCAAAGCATTGGAGCAAGTGTGTGGACTAAAACCAGACTTGCAAGCACAGCGTAGTACGGGCTTTACAGTTGGTGATATTACTGCTTGGGTTGATGAATGGACATTAAAAGCCATCTTGCCAGACGGTACAAAATTAGAGATTAAAGGCACGTCAAGCGATATTTTAAAAAAACAACCCAACGGAAATTGGGCATATTTGGTTGATAATCCGTATGGTGCCGAATATTTACAGCAATAAAAAGTAGATTATAAAAATAATTTCTATATGAAAGAATGCCAAAAAACAGCAGCATAATATAAATTTGCGGCCTTATTAAATACATAGTGAATGAAAAAATTTCTACACACTTACAAATACGAAACACTACTTTTTGCCCTCATTCAGCATTTATTTGCAGGTGTATTTTTGACCGATATGAATTTTTACACCAAAGTGGTTTGGCCTATTAATATGCTTATTTTAGGCGTATCAAGTGCAGGTATTTTTATAGAAAAAGACAAATGGAAAAAAGCTATAAAAGCTATACTGACCATTGGTGCTGTTGCATTTCCATTAAGTGTTCCCTTTTTTGGAAGTAATCCTATTTTCATGATTGCATTAAATTTGAGTTTGGCTGTATTTTATCTTTTTATTTTTATTGAAGTCTTGCGTTATTTAATGAAACCAAGTTATATCAATAAAGATATTATTACAGCATCGGCTTGTGGTTATTTTTTATTAATAGAAATAAGCGTATTTATATTTCAAATTTTTTATTACGCAAATCCAAATTCTTTTAAGGGAATAAATACAGAATTCTCTGTTGCTAATTCAGCCAATGTTTTTATGGATTTGGTATATTATTGTACCATTACCTTAACTAGTATTGGCTTTGGCGACATTACACCCAATACGCATGTTACAAAATTACTCACTTCTTTTTTAGGCGTAACCGGACAATTTTACTCAGTTGTATTGGTGGGAATATTAATAAGCAAATTCACTTCATCTAAATCAAACAATCATTAAAAATGCACGCAGGAGCAGAATATTCATTTAAAGAGTTTATCTTCTGGACTCGTAGAAACATTTACAAAGGCATTATCATTGCCACTATACCCGTAATATTGTATCAAATAGTTGGTCTCAAGTGGTTGGTTTTGCCTTGGGCCGTGGTGGCGTTGTTAGGAACTGCTACAGCATTTACAGTTGGCTTTAAAAATACACAAACATATAACAGATCGTGGGAAGTATCCCCTCAAAAAGTCCGGGAAAAGTTCGGATAGATAACAGTTGCCAAAGATGGCATTTTGAATTGTTTTGTAATTCGGTCATGAATAAAATCGAAAGCGGAAATCCCGAGTTTAATAGCGGTTTCGATAATAGACATAAAGGCATCTCTGAGTTGGGTGCCCCAATCAGACCAGGTGTGCAGGGATATGTCTCTCTTTCTGACCACCCTTCGGGCGGCCAGCTCGGCTGCGTTGTTGTGCAGGGGTAGGGCAGGGAAATCCAGAACCCGCAAAAGTTCTGCTTTATTGGCTTTTGTTCGTTCGATAGCCCGGTTGAGGGCGTCGTATTTGGTGTTTGGCGTAAAAATTTGATCGAATTGTGTGCTCAGAAGGGCCTTTTGTTTTTTTTGGATTTTCCGGGGCTGTTCTTTGAAATCAAGGAGTTTGTCATAAAAATCCCAGTACTGGGATTTAAAGTTTTTCAGTATTTTTTCATGCACGGCGATTTGGGGATTGAGTTTGTTGTAATACCGGGCATCATGTACCCAGCAAAGGGCGCGGAAGAGTGCTATGTTGTTGTATTCCGGCGCATTGTCGCTGAGCAAGACTTTGAGGGCGGGAAAATCAGTTTGGTGCGCATAGTAGGTCAGCGCCATCACTTCGCGCAGCAGTTGCATGATCTTTGGTTTGGCAAATATTTTTGGGGCACGGAGCTTCATCAGCTCATCAAATTCGCTCCAGCCCACACACGGCTTTGCTGCCATCAGGAGATTTACCGCCCTGCGGTCGGCGAAGCCCACGCCGGCCTCTTCAAAAGCAGCATCAATGCCCCCATGCCACAATAACTCAAGACCCTGCTCAGGGTTGCCCTGTAAAGCGCGCAGACAATCCAGCCGTGACTTGCCCTTCAAGGTATAAAATACTGTGAAAAAGGAAGAAGTTATGATATGGGTGGTCTTGTTGACCCCCTTTTGCACATTGCCGGTACTATCCATTTGCTTCGGCTCCGGCCGGTGTAATGCAGCCTGCAAAATCGCCGTCTGCTCCTCTACTGCCCAACCATGTTCAGACTTCAACGAATTCGAAATCGTGCCCCCACTGATCTGAACCCCAAAACTCTTCATCAACATCCCCAGCGTCCCCTCCGTAACATTGCCCAAGTGATTCAGGATATTTATCAAACTGCGGACCCCCGCCCCAAAATGTCCAGATAGCTCTCCTGCCGGAAATCCAGCACTGATCGTCTGCTTTAACGATGGCGAATACCATTGGGCCAACAAAAACCGCTTGTTGTCCCGTACAATAACTAAATCTTGTTGAATGTATTCACTGTACCCTTTGCGAACAGCATCCGCAGGCAACAACTCCACATTGACCTCAACAACAATATCACGGTCAATCACGATCGGAGCCTTCTGTTCGTACCGCTTGTGGTTCTTCGAACCTTTCTCTTTGCCACCACTCGATATATTAATCTTCTCTTTCACTGAGGCCTTGATCTGCGGACGTGCATTACCCCCTTTCAGCTTGGCATTCTCATCTTTTAACCCTCGAGCTTCTTGCTCTAATGTTTCAATCCGTTTGGCTTGATCTTCGATCAAGTTCAACAATACCAGTAGAACCGAGCGAAATTCTTCTACGTTCGTTATCTGATCCGGGTCAATATGTTTTATCTTGTCGAGCATCGACACAAAGTTATGTTTTTATCCAAATTGTTCCCGGACTTTTTGAGGGGATACCGTGGGAAGCTAGGCAAATTTGGGGTTCGATACTAAACACCAGCCGAATGTGGGCAGTAATGTGTAGAGATTTTTTCAATGATACCGAAACCACAAAACTTTTGGTATATCGCCATTTTGCTTGGCTTACTGCCTTACGTTATCAAATGCGTGAATCCAAACCTTGGAAAAATGGAGGTAAAAAGCACAATAAAGAGTACAAAGAATTTTACACCATTCCAGAAAACGAAACAAAGTTAGAAACCGAATTGGAGAAATATCTTTCTGCTGCTGAATTAGGCAAAATTTTGAACGCGAAAAATAAAACGGTGGTAACTATACAGCCGCCTTCGGCGGCCAAAGCGTGAAAAAGCACAGATCAGAAAAAAAAGTGTTGCCAATATCTCAAAAGGCTGTATTTTTTGGGGTCTAAAAAGATGTTTCAATCGTGATAGAGTCTGATTACATAGCAAGAATAGCGGTTTT
>Ga0209491_10010734_pt1 | contig 10927 bp, 15 predicted proteins | sample BON02_FD_187213 | JGI IMG/M metagenome (GOLD analysis project Ga0209491, IMG submission 187213) | Freshwater microbial communities from Lake Bonney liftoff mats and glacier meltwater in Antarctica - BON-02 (SPAdes) (version 2) | ecosystem: Environmental > Aquatic > Freshwater > Ice > Glacier...
GGTCCCATGTGAGTAGATATACAAAAGAGACCTACGTTTCCGCAAAAGAGCCCTACGTTGCCGCAACAGAGACCTACATATGTCTCTGACAGGCATTGGCCATTCCGTGCCAGATATATTCGACCTTTGTGAAAACATGTGTACCTCAGATATTACCACCTAGGACCCTCTCAGCAAAGTTTTAGTCATATGTTTGATTCCCCGCTTCATAATACTAGATAGAGGTGTTAAACTGTTCATGGTGTCTTCAATACAGTCAAATATATATGTACATACATATATACATATATATATATTCATATATACACATATATACATATATATGTATATATACATGCATATACATACATATTTATACATGTACACATATATACATATGTATGTATGGTGCAGATTCGTTTTCAATACAGTCAAATCCATATGAATATACATATATATATATATACATATATACACATAAATATATATGTATATATATATATGTATATATATATGTATATATATATATATATATATATATATATATATATATATATATATATATATATATATATATACATACATATATATACATATATATATATACATGAATGGTGCAGATTTTAAGGATCCTCTGTCCTCTATATCATATGTATTTATCTATTTATATATATATATGTATATATATACATTTATATATCTGTATACATGTACATATATGTATGTATGAATATATAGATATATTTATATATATTTACACAAATAGTGCAGATATGTAGGATCCCATGGCCTCTCGACACGCCTCACCGATCGACAAATTCTCAAAAGTCAGCTATATAGTCATTCTGCACAGAAAATTCAGCAGCGAGCTGACTTTTGAGAATTTCTTTCTCACAGCGATCGACGAGACCTCTCGACACGCCTCGCCGATTACTGTCAGGTAGAAATACTCAAAAGTCGGCTATATAGTCGTTCTACATAGCAAATTTAGCATCATGCTCACTTTTGAGAATTTCTTCCTGTTGACACTAGCTCTCGACAAGCCTCGTAGATCGCTGTAAGGTAAAAAGTCTCCAAAATCAGCCCGCTGCCGAATTTACTATGCAGAATGACTGTATAGCTGACTTTTGAGAATTATTCTTACACTGTTGACAGCGACTCGCAAGAGCCATTGACAAAGCAAAATGCAACACACTGCAACACACTGCAACGCACTGGAATACACTGCAACAACACTGCAACACACCGCAACACATTGCAACACACTGCAACACACTGCAGCATACTGCAACACACTGCAACGCATTGCAACGCACAAAATCTGCACAATGACAGGTAGACATTCCCAAAAAGTCAGCTCGCTGCTGGATGTGCAATGCAGAATGATCGTAATGCTGAAAAGTGAGCTATATGTGCTATAGGGTGGCTACGATTAGTAGGCTCCTTAAAATTATAGGTCCCTGTTGCAAAAGAGCCCTACAAAAGAGACTACATTCTGCAAAAGAGACTTATAATTTGAAGGGGCCTACTGATCGTAGCCACCCCATATGCAGAATAATCATAATTCTCAAAAGGTTGCTACATACGCTAGACAGAATGATCGTAATTTTCAAAAGTGTGTTCTAGTGCGTTGCAGTGTGTTGCAGTGTGTTGCAGTGTGTTGCGGTGTGTTGCAGTGTGTTGCAAGGGAGCTGTATACGCTAGACAGAATGAATTCTCAAAAGTGAGCTATACGATCATTCTGCATAGCACGTCCAGCCGAATGATCAGCAGAATAATCGTAGCCACCCCATATGCAGAATCATAGAAATTCTCAAAAGTGAGCTATACAATCATTCTGCATATGGGGTGGCTACGATTAGTAGGCTCCATAAAATTATACGTCTCTTTTGCAAAAGAGCCCTATAAAAGAGACCATATTCTGCAAAAGAGACCTATAATTTTAAGGAGCCTACTAATCGTAGCCACCCCATAGTGTTGTCGTGCCCACTAATGGGGGAGATCAGACTTCAAATATTTGGATCTCCAGATTTTACAGTTTCACAGTAAACTCTTTTGAGTGACGGGGACTCCGTATACTCGGTGAAACCCTTTTTGAGATTTTGGGGACTCTCGAGAAAACGTGTTTGATATGTACGGGGACTCACGTGAAAACTTGTTGGAAATTTTGGCAGTCGTAATTTTTTTCCACTCCGATTGCCTCCGTCTGTTGAGACTGTGAACTTCTCAATAGACTGTGAACTTCTTCAATAGACTGTGAACTTCTCAATAGTGAGCTATACGATTATTCTGCTCATCATTCTGCTGGGTGTGCTATGCAGAATAATCGTACAGCTCACTATTGAGAATTTCACAGTTTCCACGACGAGAGGTTGAAATTCTCAAAAGGAAGCTCCCTGCTGAATTTGCTATGTAGCATGACTGTAGAGCTGACTTTTGAGAATTTCACAGTCTACATGACGGCGACGAAAAGAATCTAGACCAGTGCATTTTCCGCGAGGAACTACGTCTGCCTGCAAAATGGGCTCTCTTCGGTTCCATGGAGGATTTTTCAGGATTGTCGCAGAGAGTAGAGCCTCCAACTGCGTGTTCGGATGGTGGGGGGGAGAGGGGGGAGGGGGATGAATATTTCGTCACGAATGAGATTGAGGGCAAGGTTGCTGTAGTGGATTGTGTGCTTGATTCGCTTGGGTGCTGCGATTTGGTCGGCGATAGCTATTTTCAACAGGTGGAGTTTCTCAAAAGTCGGCTATAGAGGCATTTTACATAGTAAATTCAGCAGCGGGCTGGTTTTGGAGAATTTCTACCCGTTCATCAGTGCTGCGACTTGGTCGGCGATAGCTATGATCAACAGGTGGAGTCTCTCAAAAGTCGGCTATAGAGGCATTTTACATAGTAAATTCAGCAGCGGGCTGGTTTTTGAGAATTTCCTCCCGTTCATCAGTGCTGCGACTTGGTCGGCGATAGCTATGATCAACAGGTGGAGTCTCTCAAAAGTCGGCTATAGAGTCATTTTACATAGTAACTTCAGCAGTTGGCTGATTTTTGAGAATTTCTACCAGTTCATCAGTACTGTGAGTTGGTCGGTGATAGCTATGATCAGCAGGCAGAATTCTCAAAAGTCGGCTATAGAGTCATTCTACATAGTAAATTCAGCAGTGGGCTGGTTTTTGAGAATTTCCTCCGATTCATCAGTGCTGTGAATTGGTCGGCGATAGCTATGATCCACACATGGAATTTCTCACAAGTCGGCTATAGAGTCATTCTACGTAGCAAATTCAGCAGCGAACAGACTTTTGAGAATTTCTACCAGTTCATCAGTGCTGTGAATTGGTCAGTGATAGCTATTATCAGCAGGAAGATATTCTCAAAAGTCGGTTTGCTACTAAATTGACTGTGTAGAATGACTATGTTGCCGACTTTTGAGACATTCCACCTGTGGTGAATACGCACACACAGCACGCACTACACATATGAGACACACTCGACACATGACATATTACACAAGGCGAACACACTTATGTGTAGTGCGTGAATCTCGTTCGTGACGAAATATTCCACCTGTGGTGAATACACACATCACGCACTACACATATGAGACACACTCGACACATGACGACTTTGTAGCCGACTTTTCAGAATTTCTACCTGACAGCGATCGGCGAGATGTGTGGGGAGGTCTCATCGATCGATGTGAGGAAGAAATTCTCAAAAGTCCAATACGCACATCATGCACTACACATATGAGACACACTCGACACATAACACATTATAAAAGGCAAACACACTTATGTGTAGTGCGTGAATCTCATTCGTGCCGAAATATTCATGTCACACACATGAATGCGTCATGTCACACATATGAATGCGCCATGTCATACATATCAATGCGTCATGTCACACATATGAATGCATCATGTCACGCATGTCAATGCGTCATGTCACACATATGAATGCGTCATGTCACACATATGAATGCGTCATGTCACCAATATCAATGAATTATGTCACACATATGAATGCGTCATGTCACACATATGAATGCGTCATGTCACACATATCAATGCGTCGTGTTACACATATGAATGTGTCATGTCACACATATGAATGCGTCATGTCACACATATTTTGGACAGGCAGCAGCAGTACAAAGAGCCGGCGCGGTGGCGTGTATTATAGTCAACATGGAGGGCTCTCGCAAAATCTGCGCCAAAACCTTGGCGTTCCACGACGAAGTGACTCGTGACGACCCGCCGAGTGATAGGGGGGTGGGCAGAGAAGGTCACGGTACACATTTGGAAGCATCTGCAGCAAGTAATGCTGACCAATCTGACTGCAACGCGACAAATGCGGGAAAATTGTCACCGTCGGACATTTTGGAACTGAAGACGCGCGGCGGGGCCAAGTTCGCGCAGATGTTTGCGATGCCCACGAACGAAGAGGCCCACGACCGTATGCCTGTCACGATTCCCGTGCTGATGGTTGAGTACGCGGACAAACGGCATTTCACCGACAGCTCCGTCATTACGCTGCAACTAGTCGACGTCGCCAAACGCATCACTCTCGACACGTGGCCGTATCGTGCGCTGTCGTTGAATGACGTGCCTGATGACGTCAATACAGACCGCAAGTGCGTGAGCAATATGATGATGATCGCTCTCCACCGCATCCGTCACGATTTGACGGCCGTGGGATCCACCATGTTCGACCCGGGAGTCTGGACCAAAGACGAGGTCTTTTTTCGAGGGGGCTTCCTAGATATTCTCCAACGTCAGCTCGCTGCTCGATGTACCATGTCATAAAACTACAGGGTGGAGAAGACACATCGGATGCCTTATCTTTATAGGTCATTTTCTGCAAAAGAGTCCTACAATTAGTGGCTCGTGTGCAGAAAATGACCTGCGACTTAAGGCCTCCTATGCATCTTCGCCACCCTGTACGCATCTGACTTTTAAGAGCGTCTCGTTTGCAGAATACAATCTTTTTTATAGGGCTCTTTTGCAAAAGAGAACTATTAGTAGGAGCCTACTAATCGTAGCCACCCCATATCTGCCTTGTAAGAATACCTAGACTACGCACCTGACTTTTGAAAATACCTGCCAGGTGCTCGAGGCGCTGGACAGTCACAGTTGGAAAGGCAAGCAACACAAGGAATACTCTATGCGCGAACTCGTGACTGCCGCCAAAAACATGGGATGCCCTTATCCATCGACTAAAACAGAACGGCTCATTGAAGTGACGTTGGAGAGAGCGCGATGTTTGCCGAAAAACCTGGCGACGGGGCTGTCCCCGGACACGTATGTCGTGATACATCTCGAAGGATTCGAAGCAAAAAGCAGAGTGCGCTTGGGCACGTGCGACCCGAGCTATAACGAGCGATTGCGACTGTACATCCCAGGTTACTATAACCATATGATATTTCTGAGGTACAAAGTGATATATCTGAGTTATAAAGTGATATTTTTGAGTTATAAAGTGATATTTCTGAATTATAATATGATGTTTCTGAGTTATAAAGTGACATCTCCAGGCTATAACGTTTTTATGTCGCACTCTCTTGTTCGAGAGGACATTGCAAGCAAGAATATCACTCTATGACAGAGGAGATGAAAGGCTATAGCGTTTTAATGACTTTCGGAATGCCTTAAAGGACAGATTACAATTCTATACCTCAGGTTACACCCTGATGTTTCTGTTTCCGAGGTATAATGTGACATTTTCGAGTTTTACACAGTGATATTTCTGGATTGTAAAGCCATTTTTCCGAGTTCAAAAAGTTATGTTTCCGAGTCATAGTTTGATATTCTTGCTTGCAATCTCCTCTCGAACAAGAGAGTGCGACACCACATCCCCAACAAGACAGTGAAGTAATAAAATCAAATTTTGTGAGGTAATAAAACATGCTTTTATTACTTCGGACGAAATGGTCTAAAAGCTTTGCTGGAAGCTCTATGTACTCCAAAAACATTAAAAAGAATTCTCTAACCAAAAAAAATGCAATTCTACATCTAACAAGAGAGTAAGACTTCACATCCTAGATTCCAACATGCGCAAAGAAGAGCTTGCAATGTCGCGGCAGAAGTTCGATATTATTTGCCAGGCGTCGGCGGAGAATGCTGCGGCCCTGCGCAAACAGGATCAACTCGAGCAAGGACTAGAAGTCGACATATCCGCGCCCGTCGAGAGCGCGCTGCACTTGATGCCCTCTGATGTGCCATTGATGTTTTCGGACCAAGGAGGCGAGAGTATATTTGGAGACGAAGCTGGAGTCTCTGCACTTGTGGCCGAATATGACATCAACGAAAACGGCTATCTAGAATGGGAGGAGTTTGTGAATCTGTACGATGACTTGGTACCGCGGCCCACGAACTTGGACATACATATTATGCGCGTCCAAAGCGGCGAGGAAGACAGTGACGTCTCGCTCGGCTCTGTCTATCTCTCGCTCGACGATCTGCAACAGGGGCAGCTGAGCGTCCACAATCTCATTGACGAAAACGAAAGCGAGATTCTCGGCGGCGCCTCTGCGGATACCCTCGCCTCAATCAGTCTTCGCGTGCGCGTCTTTAAGTTGTCGTCCGAAAATGGAGTGAGTCAGGATCCAGCAACGGATGCACTCTCGCTGTTGCTCAGGAGTGCTCGCGTGAAACACGATATGGAGTGTTGCAAACACATGGGCACCAACGCATATCCCATCGCCATCATTCTGCGCCAGTACGATCCCGAAATAGCGCACAGTCCCGAACGGCATTTCCGGGTGTTTGTGTGCGACAATCAGATCACGGCGATTTCGCAACGGCATCATGAGCTGTATTTTCATCAGCTCAACGTGGACCGCACAACCATGGTATGCAAGGAGCGCATTATCCACTTTTTTTGGACCTCAGGTATGCGCGCATGCAGTTTGTGTGTGTGTTGGTCTTTTGGTGCAGAACTCGTTTATAGGTCTCTTTTCGTATAAAGAGGTCTCTCTTGACATGTTTGGCGTACCTCAGTGGCAACGAAAATGCGAGACTGTGCCTACACAAAGTACATTTGGGATGTGTTTGTCCACGATGAAGGGACGGATTCCACGAATCCAAACTCTCCTCGCCTGACGCTGCTGGGTTTCAGCCCATTTGATAAGGCCACAGATGCATGTTTGTACAATTGGAATTCAAACACGGATATGGGAGTATTGTCGATGGGCAAAGTCTTCGCGCCTTCGCTGGTCCTCGACTTGCAGCCTACGATGATCCTGCCCAACGGCAAAACAGTACCAAACATCGACATACGAGTGCGCACTGCGCCCATTGCCGACCCCTTAGACTCCCTCTCCTGTCTATGGCACAAAAAGTTGCACAAACTCATTGAAAAATTTGAGGCTCTGTATGCCGGCCTGGACGAAAACATCGACTGTGGCGTTGTTGATGCCATGTTGGACGAGAAGATCTCTTGTTTCGCCTGCGACCCCTCCGAGTTTGTGCGATACCTCAACCCGTCAAAGGCGGTGAGAGCTGCAGCAAAAAACATGCGTGTTCCCGGCTCCGTCTACTACACGGCCATGCAACAGGACGGCTTAGGACACACAAAAGACAGCAACACACGTGTGTCGACCCCTGACTCTTTCTTCAGCCGAGGTTGGGGGGCGGCAAATGTGGCGCGCCTTACCACGCCATCGCGCAAGTTCCGTTCCGCTCAGGTGTTGAATCCGCAAAAGAGCCCTATATATCTGCAAAAGGACCCTATACATCTGCAAAAGAGCCCGATGCATTACCGAAACGACCACCTCTTCAGAAACATGAGAATAATATCTGCCAGTAGCTTGTCATGTCAGTGCATCTGCATGTCTGTGAGACTGAGCGTCTGTGAGTCTGTTTTTTGTGTGTGTCTATGCCTGTACATCTGTGTGTCGGCGTGTCTTCATGTCCGCGTGTCTGCGTGTGTCTCTCTATCGCATGAGTCATGTCTCATAAGAATGAGTCATGTCCCTGTCCAGCACAGAAGATCTTGTGCTGTTCCTTCATTGTCTCATATGTGCGTGTCATGTTGCACTCATATATACACGCTCATGTCTCACATGAGTCATGTCTACCTCATATTAGAGTCGAGATTCTCAATTATCCACAGTTGTAGGAATCACATACATTTGTGTATACGGGAGCTGATTCGCCTGTATACCTTTATTTATATATGCATATACACAGGGGCTGGAGAGAGAGGGGACAGGCGCAGACCCTGAAGGTGTAAAGGACAAAGAAGAGGATCAGAAAAAATCGTCGATGTGTAGTTGTAGTTAAATATAAGTACATATATGTGATTTATAAATTGATCAGTAAAGTGTCTGACCGACCTTTCGTGGGGTTGTTGATTCGAACGTGATAATTGCTTTTATTATTTCAAAACGTAGTCCAGTGCCCTTGGTGTGTAATCTATTTGCTCAAATCCAGCTAGTCTCGTTTTTTTGGTTCACATCTTCTTCTTTCTTTTCAGAAAAGATATCAGAAAACATATTGCGGGTTTTAGCAGAACGTAATTCGATTGCTCTGGAACTGTGGTAAAACCCCTACCCTAATGGGTATTTACTTTACAGGAATCCCACCGCATTGGCCCACCGCATTGACCCTCTTCCAAAAATGCGGTTGGAACACAACGGTTCACACGAAAATTTCTCAAAGACATCTCGTGTATGAATTTGTTTCCGTTCGCTGGGCCGGTGCGGTGACATTCCTGCAAAGTAAACACTGACTAGAAGAGGATATTTACCACAGTCCCATCGCATTCGAATACTTTCTGTAGGGGTCTAAAACCCCTACAGACATGTTGCAAGAAAAAAGCTATCAGTCTAGACTTCATCCAGCAGCCCAGAATACAAATATACATACGTTCTTTGTACACATATACGGTCTACACGTATGCAGCACTTTGATCAATCTGGATTCTTTCGGACCCTCTGGGTGCCTCGTTGCGGTACCTGAGCTCACATCTAAGCATCCTACATACAGTTTGTGCGTCAACATTTGATGGGTTTTGGCTCCAGGGTTTGAACTCCAGTCATCCTGATAATGAAGTACAGAACCTTCCCACTTGACCAGAGTGTCATTGGATTCGATGTCGCTCTGATCGAGTGGGAAGATCATCTTCTTCTTGGCCAGGAAGTCCAAGGTTCGACCCCCCGGAGCCAAAACCTTTCAGTGTGCATATACATACCCACACACACACACACGCACATCATATTAGAGAAAATACAAAACGACACCTCTGTATTTCCCTCTGTCCAAAATTTCCCCTCACGCCAGCAACAAGTGCCCTGCGTAGACTGGTTGAAACAGCGTCGTATCACAAAGTGCACCATCATCAGTCAGCTGATGTTGCTACTGACCCGGCAGCAGTACCGTACCACTGTTCCTGTGCCTCGATGACATAAAGTATCTTCTCGTTGCTGCTCCACGTCGCCTGATTATACGTGCTGCAAGCCAATAAATGATCAAGAAGCATTTGTCTCAATTGCAATCGTACTACGTGTCGCGTGTACTTTTTCTTTACTAAGATAACACACTTGTAAGACAGCTTGTTTTGATATTGATGTTTTCCTTTTCTAACTTTGAATCATGCTATGCAGAATTTTCGGTTTCTCTTGAACAGTAAAACTAAGGCTGGCAATAAAGGCAACAGCAATGATACAAGTGTTAATTGACCCAAGAATTCTGTGCGAAAAATAGACCCCTGTAGTAAACTCTTTTCTTTCTTTCTTTCTTTCTATTTTCTCATGCAAGTGCTACTCACGCAGTTTTGTCATCAGCCAGTAATAAAATTGAGGATTCGACCCTGAATCGTACTAGTTGATTTTTAGCACAACGTCGCGTTCACAAAATGAACGCGACGTTGTGCTCCGTGTAATAATCGAAGAAAAAAAACATGCTCTCTCGTCGGTTGCGATGGGTGGAGGGGTGGAGGGTGGGGTGGGTGGAGGCGCAGGAAAAGAAGTCTATACTGATGAGACTCGAATGTGCAAGAGATGTGGGTCAGACGAGTACGAGTGGACCGTTGATTATGCCAAGTTTTACGCATCCATCAATTGTACGCACAAGCCCAGTCACTGCATCAAGTGTAGAGGAGCAAATCGCGAGAACTAAAAGGTCAACAAGCATTGATTTTAAAGGCATGCTGCTGCGTAGTCTGTGTAGTCTGAATATGTACATATGAGTAGTGGCGTACCACTTGGGTATCAACCAGTACATCCAAAGGTACCCGGATCGAACCCGATCATCGAACCCAAACTTTATCACAGAATTATTTAATGTAAATTATGTGACATGCAAGAACACGATTATAAGTCAGCAAAAATTTACACGCTTATCAACATGGGTTTGGCCATTGACAAATATCACAAAATCAATGTGTACTTTTGACAAGGCCTTACGTGCCTAGAGGGTTTTGCTGATATTCGAATCAAAATAAGTTTTACTGGAGAGCGCTACAACTAACTACGATACCTTTGAAGCAACCACGTTACTTTCCGGTTTAAAGACGCTTGAGGAATAGGACCTCCCTTGGAAAACACTGCCCCCTGTGAGCAGGGTTTTCTTAGGGGGTCTTGTTTCTCCAGCCTCTGCAAATCAAAACAGGCCCAAACGGAGACCCCACTGGGGGGGGGGTTCTTCAGTCAAATTATCATGAGAGATCCATCATAAACTCACTGAGTCGTCGATCACGAAATAAAAGGTGTCTTTGCGGGTCATGATAATATCTATAAATCAGTGAGTCCTTCTAATGTCAACAATCCAAGTCAAGCAGGCATTTAAATATCACAAACTCATTGACTCTATCCCTATCAATTACGATGACCTTCTAGTGGTAGCCCTCTCTGTCGTTCAAAACAATGCATTTTTCCATGTTTGACGTGCCACAAAGTTTGCCGGCGTGTCCCACAGTAATTAATTGAGATATTATAATGAAAGACTTTCTC
>Ga0209491_10010738_pt1 | contig 10925 bp, 15 predicted proteins | sample BON02_FD_187213 | JGI IMG/M metagenome (GOLD analysis project Ga0209491, IMG submission 187213) | Freshwater microbial communities from Lake Bonney liftoff mats and glacier meltwater in Antarctica - BON-02 (SPAdes) (version 2) | ecosystem: Environmental > Aquatic > Freshwater > Ice > Glacier...
ACCTCCCTCCCTCCCTCCCTCCCCTTTTCCCCCCCTCCTCTCCTCTTTGCCTACTTTTCCTCGCCCAGACAAAAAGAAGCATCATTTCAACCTCTCTCTCCCTCCCTCCCTCCCTCCCTCCTTCCCCTTCAGAGGACAAGAAGGAGACCCGCGTGGACTTTGCCCTCCTCCGTAATGACCTGCAAGCACTGGAAGGAGCCCTGACCTGGCGGGTACTCGAAGACGCGCTCTTCCTCCCTCGGTCCCTCCGTCGCAAGCAACGTCAGAAGAAGGAGGCGAGCCGACGATTGAGGGAAGAAGGGCTGCAGAATTTCGTTAAGACCAAGGAGGGCAAGATGGGAGGGGCAGTAGCAGCGGCAGCAGCGGCAGCAGCAGCAGCAGCAGCAGCGGCGGCGCAGGCTGAGGCGGAGGAGGAGGAGCGGGCGATGGCGACGGATAAAGAGACGTTGTTGAAACGGTTGTTTGCGAAGTTGTTCAAGGAGAGGGGGAGTAAGATGTATAAGGTAGGGAGGGAGAGAGGGATGGGGGAGAGGAGGGAGGGAGGGAGGACGAGTGCGTGCACGCTTACGGAGCAAAGAGGCGAAAACAGTGAGGTGATGTTGATAAAGAGAGCGGAAGGGCTTCGAAAATAAAAATAAATCTCAACTGACCCACGTCCTTCCTCCCTCCCTTCCTCCCTCCCTCCTCCCTTCCTCCAGTTGTACTGGTGGGTGCTCAAGGCCTACAACACCTCCTTCGTCCGCGTGCCCCTTGACCGACTCCACTCCTACTCTCAAGCCCGTCAGGAACAATTAGGAGGGGCTCATCGCATGGTTCCCGAGCACCCGGCGCGGGTCGATTTGTTTATTAAGAGCATTGAGTCGAGGTTTCTGCAGAATGGGAAGAGTATCTTGTGTTTGTTGGAGCTGAGGAATGATCGGCGGCCGAGTAAGCTGGCGTTTGAACGGTTGGTGGGGGAGGCGATGGCGAGGGAGGTGGAGGCGGAGCGTGGGTATTTTAGGAGTCAGCATACGACGGCACAGGTAGGTTGTTGTTTTTGGTGGTATGTGTGTGTGTGTGTGTGTGTGTGTGTGTGTGTGTGTGTGTGTGTGTGTGTGTGTGTGTGTGTGTGTGTGTGTGTGTGGTTGCTTGGGAGAGATTCTGATAGGCTGGTGTACGTGTTTTCATTCAGCCTCTTCATCGGTAATCAAAATGCTCTCTCTCCCTCCCTCCCTCCCTTCCTCCCTCCCTCCTTCCCTCCTTCCAGTTGGGCTGGTCCTTCCACGGGTCCCACAAGCACAAGTGGCACAGCCTGCTGACGCTCGGGTAAGCGAATGAGAAATATGTTGTGCTAGTTGTGTGTGTGACCTTGCTCCTCTCTACCCTCATTCTCCCCCTTTACTTTTTTTTGTCGCCAATCCACACGCCTCGTCCTCGTCCTCCTCCTCCTCCCTTTTATCCTCAATATTCCGCCTCCTCTTTCCTTACTTACCCTTTCCTTTCTTCTTTCCAGCGTGTTGAAGCTCTCGGACACGCGGCACATGAGCACGGGCCAGGCCTTCGGCGCCGGCGTCTACACCTCACCTCACCTCGACACCAGTCTCCAGTACTCAGGTATGGAGCCAAGGGAGGGAGGGAGGGAGGGAGGGAGGGAGGGGAGTTAGGGCGGGAAAAGGCTTATGGCACCGGCGTCTACACCTAACCCTACCTCGATACCAGCCTCCAGTACGCAGGTATGGAGCAGAGGGAGGGAGGGAGGGGCGGTAAAAAAGAAGGGTAGTGCACATCGATGACTTTCAACGACATCTTTTGCCCTTCAGTGGTTCACTCATTGTAATGTATTCACCCAACCTCCTTCCCTCCCTCCCTCCCTCCTTCCCCTCCTCACCACCACCACACAGGGCACCACCCGCACCAAATCTCGCCGAACGGAGGGGTCGTGGCCATCGTGGAGTACCTGACGGGCGATGGGACTGGAGCGTCCTTCTTGAATAGCAACAACCCTCACATTGTCATTTCCGAGGAGCGAGCGGTCTCGATCAAATTTTTGTTGGTGGCCTTGCCGGAAGCGAAGGAGGGGGAGGGGGAATGGGATGAGGACGAGGGGGAGGAGGAGGAGGGGGAGGGGAAGGGAAAGAGTGTGAAGTAGGAGGGGGAGGAGAAGTGGCGAAGGAGAGTGAATGTGAAGGCAGGAGGGAGGAGAAATGATTAGAGAGAAAGGGTGTGGTGTAGCTAGAGGAGAGGAGCGCTTGAGTAGGGAGGGGGATGTTAAACCAAAGCAAGACAGTCAATGAGAAAGAATACACCAGGAGGAGAGAAAGGGATGGGTTTAGGTCGAAAGGAGGGCATGACATGAAGAGCAAAGCGCCGCGCGTAGAGTAGAATAATCACATAGCGAGACATTACCAGCACCCGCTTTTGGTGTATGTATCCAATCAGAAGAGAGCAAGACAAAAATAGATGTGTACAGAAAGAGTGTCAAAAACCCCATGAACAGCAACACAAGAAAGACACAGACGAGCAAGTACAAAGACAGAGATAACATAAACAAACTACAAACCAACCAAGCACAAAGAAGAAAGGTAGTCTAGACCACGAAAAATAATCTATTTGCGTTAGGTCCTTTCCAGGTTTTACTTAATTACAGTTTGTTCTTTTTCTTTGTTAAAAAGCACATCAACCCTAGTCAAAAGCTGATTTGCCTCTTTCTTAATTGCGTTCGTCTTCCCCATTCTCCTCATCCCCGCCCCCTCCTCCTCCCTTCTTCACTATCTGACACTCCGTCCAAATGCCGGGCGTTTCTGCCAAATCCATCGCCGCCTTAATCTCCACCCCCCACCCCTTCCCTCCCTCCTCCGCTCCCCCCACTTCCTCCCCACTCAACCACCGTAACGTCTGCCGCGCATGCCGAGGACCACAGCCCCACACAACCATAGAAGGATCACGTCCCGTCGCCGCTCCATAGGTCAAATCAACATCCACCCACAAAGCCAAGGCGTGTGCATGGCCCGCCTGCTCAAAGGGCACCTGAATAATGCTCCGCCGATAGGCTCCATCCTCTGCCCGCGGCGAAGTCCAGTCAATGGCGCGGTGCAAATCCAAACGCATGACCAAAGCCGGCGGCGTCAAAAACCGATGCGGGTGATCGGCCAAGGAAACAGGCAAATCCTTGTCCTCGTCGCACACAGCCCGCGCCGCCCCTTCTTCTACTGCCCGGCGATACGCGTCGTGGTTCCATCCGCCCAGCACCTCGTCGTCCGCAACTGGCTTCCCTCCACCATGCACTCGATATAAAGAAGGACACTCCACCACAGCTGCCATGAGACGCGCCTGGAAGGGCAACACGACCACGTCCCGCGCCAAAACAGGCGCTAACGCCGTCCGCAGGATCCAAAAATTGAGCCAGCTCCACAAAGGGCGATTGGGCCCCACCTTAGCATAATAGCCATCCCCACACAGTACTTGAACCTCTTCCCTCCACGCCGCCGAGTCCCAGCCCTCCCCAGCCCCTGCGCCCCGCCAGACAGCAATTTGAGCATCGACCGCATCGTCGTTTTGAGCACTGCTGCTGCTGCTACTGCTACTGCTACGACTGCTTCGTTCCAGCACCGCCGCGTGCCATGGATGCTGCTCAAGACTGACCAGCGTGGGTAGGGGAGTTGAAGCCGAATCCTCGCCGCCCTGATGGTGCTGCGCGCCGAGCAAGCCAGACACCACCACCCCACCGTCGCAAATGTCCAAAATGGTCCGCACGTCCCCCTTGCTCTCCCCCACAACCTGCTGCATCGCCCGGCAATAAGCCTCTTGCCGGCTCACGTCGTTCAACTCCAAGACCCGTCCCACAGTTAAGGAGGCGTGGAGGCCACAGACACACAGACTCGGTCCTTCTCTCAAGCGACGGACAGCTTGGTCCACGTCTCCTCCTCCCACCTCTACCCACACGGTTTGATCGTCGTGAGCACCTTGCACCGAAAGAGTTTGTGTCGCTTCGACGGCTGTGGGCGTGACCAAAGGCCAGATGCAGGGCTTCCAGTGGTCTTGCCACAACGGGTCCGTTCTCGGGTTGCGCGGTGAGCTGGTGTAGGTCTCGGTCTCGTCCAGCGGCGACAAATCCCACCACATTAGCACCCCATGAAGCGTCCCCGTCCGTGAAATCGGCACCGAGGTCGGCAGCCCTAGCCGGACTGGCCCATTTTTTGCGTCTGCTGCTGTGGTCGTCGCTGCTGCTACGGCCGCAAAGTCGATGTCCAGCAAGGAAAAAGGCGCTGAAATGGCGATGCTGGAAAGGGGGCCTCCGGCGAACTCTCCTTCTTCCGTCCCTACACCCGCCGCTGCTTCGTCGCCCGTACCGGATCTCTCTCTCTTTCGCTCACTCTTTACTTCTTCCCCCGTCGTGCTGCTGCTTGCTGCTGCTGCTGGACTAGGTGGTGCAAAGTAAAGAGGCAGCGGCCGCCCTCCCCCCGCGCATGCTACGTTGGCTGTTGGTATGTGACAATGCAAAGGCAGCTCCGGGCATTCGACCAGCTGTGCCCACACCCTTGCGCGGGCTGGCAGCACCCGGGTGGTAGGGGAGATAAGCCCACGGGAGTAGAGGTCGCGGAGCGTGCTGAGGTAGCCCTCGCCCAGCAACGTCGAGTCCAGCAGCTCGGATATGACCAGATCAATCGGCCCCGTCTCCTCCTTCTCCAGCGCCGTGCTTCGCTTGCTCAGGATCTGTATTTCATTCTCCATCCCCGCGGCCCGCACCACCTCTTGCGCCACGGCGGCCAAGGCAGGAAAGCCCTCGCAAGCCACCACGTGCGTGGCTCCAGCCCGTACGGCTTCCAGGCTGAGCAACGAGGTGCCCGTGCCAATGTCCAGCACCCGAATCTCCCTCCTTTTCCCGTCTTGCCCCTCCAGCAGCAGCTGCAGCAGCACCTCTTGAATCGCGCCTTGGATGGCGCGTCGAAAGAGAGCGTGCCGATGGGCGTCATGCAGCATGGGGGGAAACCAGCACCGGAGCTGGAGGAGGCAGACGGAATCGAGGCGGCCTCTCATATCAGGGTATGGCCGCCAGGTCAAGCCACCCACCTCTGGGTCCAGGGCAGCATGCAGCAGGACCTCGACAGTCTCTCCGTTCTCGCCGACTTGGGCCTCGCCTACTAAGGTGTCATCTGCTGTTTCGTTGTCGTTTGCGGAATTGTCGATCGGCGTCTCTTCGTTTTCTTGTGCTAGCTCCATTGCTTCTTCTCCTTCGCCTTGGAAGATTGCCACTGCAAATTTGGAGTGAAGGAGGGGAAGAAGGAAAGTGGGTGAGGAGAGTGGAGGCAGAGGAGAAAGTTTTGACAATCAAACATACAATTAGCGAAAGAGAAAGAGAGAAACTTTCAAGCTCAGCTTACCAGGCAAGTAATACTCCTCCCGTCCGTGCCAATACCGACGCCGAAGCCCTTCCCAAGTCCCTTCCTCCGCCGCGCCTCCTTCTACTTCCACCGTGGCGAAGTCCACTGCAAAGTTCAAAGCCTCCAGCTCCAGCTTGACCAGTTGGCAGGTGACGGCGTGGAAGAACAGATTGTCCGGACACAAGCCTAAATTGAGAGAGGTGTGTGTGGCGGTGTTGAAGGGTGAGAAAAGGCAAAATGCCGAGGAAGACCAAATAAAGAGATGCATCGAAGCACGGCGATTGGTGAGTCACATGAGAAAGAAAGCAAACGTGCTCATCTACCCCAACCCAACCCACTCACTCACCGTTGAAAAAGGAGTACATGCCCCCAGGTCGGAGCAGCTTCGGGAGCCACTTATGAAAAGCCTGCATGTCCCGGTAGTGCTCAGCATAAGTATCGAAAAACAAAGCATCATACTTTTTGCCCGCCGCCACAAGCTGAGGCAAGGTCTCTTGCCATCGCCCCGCCTCGACCGACACCCCTGGCTTCTGTGTCCAGCCGTCCGCTTCCATCTTTTCCAGCACCGTCGGGTGGGCCTCGAGAATGGTGTGAGAGCGGCAGCCGTGCCTCTGAATGGCCTCATCGATAATACCCATTCCAAACCCAATATTCATCACGTCTCTGTCCTTGGCCTCTCCGCACAGCAAGCTGGCGTGCGCCTCCATGAGCGGTGCCTCCCACTCCATCATGACCCCTTCCTCTTCCTCGTCCACCAGCCGACCTTTCTCGTAGCGCACGTTCCCCCCCAAGTATTGCGCGGACTCTTGTTGCTGCTCCTCGCGCACGGCCACTGCTGCGTGGTCTTGCATTGTACCCAGCAGCATCTCGGCCATCACCGCATGATTGACCAACGCGTCAATGACGGCTTGCTTGCGCTCCGCGTCCTCCACCTCGCTGGCCATGGCGTGCTCCCCCGCGCATTTCCCCTGCCGATCCAAAGCCATCCAAGGTGCCCCTGCCGCCAGCAACAGTTGCACCACTTCGAGGTGGGCGCCCTTGGCGGCGTGCATCAGCACCGATGTGCCGCCTTCTTCCTCCTGGTAGTAGGCTGGCAGACCGGTAGACAGAAACGCCTTTACTTGCTCTAGGTCCCCCGCCCCGCACGCCGCCAAGAAGGCTTGATGATCCCTAGCCATCGTGGTGGCAGCGTCGTCGTCGGTCTTGTCCATGGTCCTGTGTGTGGCATGAATGGTGGAGGATGGGAACGTGAGGCAGTGGATGGGTAGAAGGAAAGGAGGGAGCGAGTGTCGTTGTTAGGAAGCAAGGCAAGGACGATGGAAGTGTGTCGTCCAAGCGCCAGGAGCTTAATTGATGCATGCCCTCGAGCTCTGTGGTGTGTACTTATACCCAAAGTATGCCTTGGACCCGCAAAAAGGAATTCTCGGACGGCGACCTCCCCACCCTCCCTAGGCCAACTGGAGCCCTGGCGGGGCTCCAGTTGACTGCTCTGCCTGCGCGGTACGAGAAGCAGCACGCGGATCTCGTAGCACGCCGCGCTAGAGTGCCCAGTGCGTGTATGTAGAGGGGGCCTGAACCTTGGCCCCATCGGGAAAAGACGCGCGGGAGCATGGTAGGAAATGAATCGTGGTCTCAGTCCAAGAGGCCAGGCTTCCTGTACCTGGTACCAAGCACGGGCGACAAACGCAGCACATCCAGGCCCCCCTTTCACTCACTTTAGCGCCTTCGTGGTCAGTGCGACGTGACCAAAGGCCCTAAAACTCGGGAAAAGCGTCCAATGTCTTGGTATACACCTTGAATTGACATCCTGGGACTGACCACATGCCCCGAGATGCTTTGAACCCCTTCCAGAGCCAGACTCGCATCTTCCCAAGCGACCTCCCTCTGTAACCCCCAACAACACGACTTTCTACCGCCCGGAGAGGCAAAAAAAAGGCCAAGGTCGGGTCGGGGAGGGCGGAAAAGCGATACATATCGTTGTAAGGTTTGTTGAATCTTGGTGCTCGCCGCGGTTTTGGGCGTCTGGTGACCGGACAAAACCAGTAAACAAAGACTTGCTCGGAACGTAACGGAGGAGCAAAAGTAAAGTAATGCGACAACAAAGAAAGTCTGCCCGACAAAAGTTGGTAACAATGTGTATATAGTTGAGGATTCTCGTGCTTTGGTTCTTTGTCCGCTCCGGTCTCTCGAAATCAAATAACCTTCCACGCGCCTTGGCTTTTATTTTTCCAGGCTCAAGTCCGCCCACAGCATCACGTGATCCGACGGCTCGTCCTATTAAAGGTGGAGTTGATATGTACGGAGTAAGTCAGCCGCCATAATCCTATTCCTGCAATTTGCCTCCATTGCTTTCTCGAGTCCACTCCTCCCCCTCCTCTCCCTCCTCCCAACCACCCACCCCTCCCTCTTGCTTACCTGATCAGGGAAAGGGCAAGGCAACTTGAGAGCGTCTTCCTTGCTGTGGAGTTTAATGGCATCGTTCACCTTCCACTCCGGCGACAAAAAGATGTAGTCTAACGGCTCGCAAAACCGCTCGCCTGATTCCTATTTGGGTGGATGTGTGTTGGTGTGGGTAATAAAAATGAGTGCCTCACTCTCTGCTCCGCGCCTCATTCTTCCCCGTCCCCGCCGTCCTATCTCTCTAACATCCGCCCTCTTTTCATTAAAATGTACCCGGTCCGCGTAGGAATAGCAGGTAAACTCTGGCTCCTGCCCCCACTTGGCCTTCAAGGCCGACTTCAAGGGCTGCTCCACGCGCGGGGTCCAGGGGTCGGTGGAAGGCATGAGCGGGTAGTGAGCGTGTTCGGTGGACATCTCGCCCTCCGTGATGAGCTGGTACTGCGGCCAGGTGGGTTGGAAGTTGAAGTCGCCCTGTTGGTATGCGGGAGTGAAAAGGAGAGATGGAGGAGAGGGGAAGAGGTGAGCGAAGCAGAAAGGGAACGAGCGAGGTCTCCCTCATTCTTCCTGAAGCACCTACACAGATCACTTCCTCTTTATCCCCTTCCTTTTCACGAATTCATAAAACCCTTACCATAACAATATGGGGCTTTCCTTTGGCAAGTGCCTGCATCCGCTGCACAAGCAAGGCGGCGTGCACGGTCATAATAGGCGGCCGGCGGAACTCACAAGGCATGTGATAACACGCAATAAAGAAATCCAACCCTTCGGGCCCCTTGCTCCTAAGCTGAGCGATGATTACGGCGTTGGACCTGTCACGAGCTGTAGCCATGACGTCCTCGTCCTTGCCGTTCCCTCGACCACGCATGTTGAAAAGGCGGCGGAAGGGCTTTAGAATGCGGCGGGAGACAGAGGTGAGTGTACCAGGAGGAGGAGGGGCAGGCCAGGGTTTGGCGTCGGCGAGACGGGAGATGTCAATGGTGGCTGCCTCGAGAGTGTTATGAGGCCAGGCGAGGCCTACGCCCATGAACCCGCTAGAGGGGCGTCCGTAGCCGGAGTGAACGAAGTGGTAACCGGCTCGCGCGAAAAAGACGTGGAAGTGGCCTGCCCATGCCCGGGATACCTCCTGCAGGGCGATGACTGCGCCTTGTGCGGTTTCTGCCTCGAGCTTGGTCAGGATCTTTTGGAGGCGTTCTTGCTCGTCTAGGTGCACGGCCGGGTGGGCCTGTTGGATGAGGGCAGGGGGCCAAGCGAGGGAGGAATAAATGAGCTTCGGATAGAGAAAAATGCCCCTTAAAAGTAAGGGATTGTAAATCAATATTCGTCCATGTGTTTAGATGATAAACGATAAGGGAACGGGGCATAACAATCAAAATCAATGACCACGGGAAAGTTAATACGCACCGGCAAGTTCCGGGGGGTGGCATAGTTGGGCGTGAGGATGTTGTAGGTCACCACCCGCAGCTTCTGGGCCGATGGGGTGGAGGCGGCAGACATTGACATGCTCAGGGGCCGCATGGCAATAAAGGCTCGGGCTTGCTGTCGGAGGGGGCTCAGGAGCGCTGCGTACATGAGTAGCGACATGCAGAGCGAGCGGGCAAGGGTGTGGGGCTGCAGCCGCCGGAAAGACGCAGGGCGAGACGAAGCACTGCCTGCCGGGCAGAGCAAGGGCATTTAGAGGTCTGGCGTCGCTGGTCTGTTGCTGGCTGGCTAGCTGGGGTCTCCTGTGGGGTGGTTTGTGGGGTGCGGCGGCGTAATGAGTGCGTGTGCGGAGCACGACGAAGGATGGAAGGATGGGGAGGTCAAAGCAAGTCAGTGCTGTCTGTGTATGCGGGTGCCTGTGGGATGTGCGTGCAAAATGAAGAGCGTCGTCGTGAAAATTGCCTGCTTGTCCCTTATGCTGCATGTATGGCGCTGGCTCTGACGAGGTTGGTGGCATTTGCTTGCTTGCTTGCTTGTTACCGCCCCCGCTTCCCGCTTCTGCCCCAGCCTGCTTCTTGGCCTTGGCTTGCTCTGCATCTAATCATCTTTCTAACCCTCTACCACCACACCCACCCAACCTCCACCCCACGACAGACGGCGACGACAATGCTTCGTTCCCCTTTTGCGGCCCTGGCCCGCGGCGTCACTCGGCAAGCCGCAAATCCCTTGCCTCGCGCCCCCGCTGCCCCTAGACCCTCCATCATCACCACCACCACTGCCCTTCCCGTCCACCGCCTTTTGTCTACCGCTGCCGCCAATGCCGAGGGCAGCACCACCCCGGTACCTCAGTCCACCTTGCGACATGCTGCCTTCTCGCTCATCCATGGGGCGGAGGGCAAGCCACTGCACAACCGCGACATTTTCAATGCTTTACATGAGACGCTACCACCGACCTCTCCCCTCAAAGAGCGCCTGACGCTTACCTTTCTCAAGACCAAAATCCTGCGGCAGCTACGGGAGAAGAACCACATCCGGTCCGTGGCCATTTGGACCGAGGGCAAAAAGCGGGCCTCGTATGGTTATGTGGTAAGTAAGCTCCCCAAGGAATACAAGACGACTAAGCCAGTGACGGAGGTGGTGACGGAAGCATAGGAAGAGTAGAAGAGTAAATAGACCCACCCATTTGCCTATAAAGGAAGAAGAAAAGTTGAGAACGCGAGACGAAAGCAGATCTGAACTCTCTCTAGAGAAGTTGTTGACGAATGGAGTTGTTTTTTCTTTACAAGTTGGGGGGGTTGAAACAGGACTGACTAGGAAGGGAAAAAGGTGCCACCACCACCACTACAAGAGTGTGTGTAGGGTACCCAGGTGGAACGTTGATACTGCTCTACTGCTGCCTTTCTAAGTGCGCGTCGTACCTAAGCTATAAACTACTAACCAAATGCCAAACCATCGACCAAAAGGGCTCAATAAATGCTCCCCCTATCTCCCTACCCTATCCCTCTATCTCCTCATCTCCTCGAAGAAGGACTCGTGCCCAAACCCCCCCTTGGGGAAGGCGGTGGCTTCTTCCCTGCTCCGCCAGCGTTCCCCCCACCAACACCCCCCTGCGACTGAGGACTCACACCATAAACTTCAGTTGCCAAGCCCGTGGTCGGATTCGAAGAACGGCGCACCATCCAACTACTTCCCGACGCGAGGCTCGGCCCGCTCCCACTCCCACTACGACGGCGTTGCTGCTGCTGA
>Ga0209491_10010741_pt1 | contig 10918 bp, 21 predicted proteins | sample BON02_FD_187213 | JGI IMG/M metagenome (GOLD analysis project Ga0209491, IMG submission 187213) | Freshwater microbial communities from Lake Bonney liftoff mats and glacier meltwater in Antarctica - BON-02 (SPAdes) (version 2) | ecosystem: Environmental > Aquatic > Freshwater > Ice > Glacier...
CTCTACCATCTCCCCTCCTAACCCCACCACCAGGGGGTCAGAGAGGAAGGAGGGAGGGAGGAGCTCGTCCACAACGGCACGGGCCAGGAAGGTCGCAATGTCACGGACGGCACTATAGAAGGGGAGGGAGGGAGGGAGGAGGGGAAAGGAGATGTGAATTGAGGCGAATCTCAGAAAAGCAAAGCTACACGCATATTATGCTCTCCCTTCCTATTTCCCTCCCTCCTTCCCTTCCTCCCTACCTCGGCACGTCCACCTGGAGGTCATCCACGATCTCGAACAAACGCTCAAAGCCCTTACCCACATCTGCCGTGGAGAGGAGGGAGGGATAGAGGGCGGACAGCAAGCGGGAGACCAGCTCTCGTTCCCTCTCTTTCCCGTCCAAGGACATAGAAATAGCGCTGTGGGGGAGAAAGGGAGGGAGAGAGGGAGGGAGGGAAGAATGAGAGGAGGGAGAAATAGAGGGCAGACAGCAAGCGGGAGACGAGCTCTCGTTCCCGCACTTTTCCGTCGAGCGACATGGAGATAGCGCTGTGGGGAGGGAGCGAGGAGGTGAGGTTTAGCTGGTGCCATATATGAGGGAGGGAGGGAAGGAGGGAGGGAGGGAGGGAGGGAGGGACGTACCGCTTGACCAGCTCGTATCGGTAGAACTTGGCGTCAAGCTCGCTGATGGAGCGGGTCATCTCGTCCAGGTCTTCAGAGACGAAGTATTCCTTCAGGGCGTCAGCGATGCGGGCCTGAGGGAGGGAGGGAGGAAGGGAAGGAGGGAGGGGTTAGGCCGTAATGAACAAATTAGTACAGATATTTGGACGAGGAAAGGCGCCACCCGAAGGAAACTGGTTCTGAGGAGCCATTGATGGTCTCCATCCCTCCCTCGATCCCTCCCTCCCTCCCTCCCTCTTTTTAGGCCCTTCTTACCTTGAAAGCAGCCAGAGGCATGGCAATCTCATCTTGTCGCACCCGCCGTCCGCCGTCGTAGCGCGCCTCCTCTTCGTCTGCCACCAGCACCGTGTTCTCGGGGTCGTCGTCCTATTTGAAAAAAAAGAAGAAGAAGAAGAAGAAGAAGGGAGGAGTAAGCAAAATTAGCCTGTCGCTACACAAGACAGGAGGTCATCTCCTTTCCTTCCTTCCCTCCCTCCCTCTCTCCCTCCCAAACGCACCGCGCTATCGTAGTTGGGATCATCCCTATCGAGGCTGCCCTTAGTCACCGTCAGCGTCCCGTCATCCGTGGCGGCCCAGTGGCCTTTGTGCCCTCCGCCTTGCTTCTTCTCCTGTTTGTGTAGGGGTGAGGGAGAGGAGGGAAGGAGGGAGGGATTGAGGGAGGGAGGAAGGGAGGGTGAGTCAGTGGTGGAAGAGATGAAGCAAAACAAAGACAAACGAATCGATAAATAAGGAAATGAAACATATTCCTCTCTCTCGCCTTTCATCCTTCTTCCTTCACTCCCTCCCTCCCACCCTTCCTCCCCTCCCTTCCTTACCCGCACGGGATCCCGGCCCTTGCGCACAATGTTCCGCTTGGCCGTGCCGTCCGGACCCACCACCTCCGTCCCTATTGTAGTAAGGAGAAGGACAAAAACAAAGGAAGAATGAGTAAATGGAGGTTGAGGTGCTAAAGAACATACGCACAGAGACATACACACGTGTCAATTTGTTCTAACCTTTTGCGACGCCCTTGTGCGACCCCCCGCTTCCACTCCGCGCCCTGCCCCGGCCCTCGGCCTCTGCCTCCGCCTCCGCTGTCGCCTCGGGGTCTGCGTCGCGTTGCCAGTCGCTCATGATTGCTGCTGCTGCTGCTACTGCTGCTGCTGTGCCTGAGAGCTGGCGGTGATGACGGCTTGGAATGGGAAGATGAAGAGGAGGGGGTGGTGGACGCGCAGGGCTAGCTCCCCTGTGTTTTGTTGGTTGCTTTTTGTGAGTGGTGAGACGGCGTCAATGACAATTGAGGCATGCAAGAGGCATAGGCATCTGGTACGGCACGCCTTCGTCTTCTGCTTGCGTTATGAGGGGCACACGCTTCAATAATTTGTCTCCCCTCTCGCATTTCCATTTCCCGCCTGCCAAGCTTGACGTAAACGTCTCCACCTGGTGCTTCATGAGCCACGGCCGACATTCCCAGGGGGGCTTGGGCGTGTGTGAGGGCTTGTGTAGGTATCATCTAGAAATCTCCGTCTTCATCAGCAACATCAAGCAAGCAAGCCCTCCTTTGCCGCTTGCCTGTCCATCGTTTGCAATACCAATCCCTACAGCGCGGCTCACGCACCCTTCAGGCATCTGCATCTCGTCCTCCTCCTCGTCCGCATGCTGTCACTCGCCATGGTTAGACATCAGAAGTGGACATTGTGATGAAAGAAGGAAAGTGTCTTGCTCGGCGTTGTCGGCGATCAAACTGAAGGTGCGCCGGCCCATCTCGGAGGCAAAATGCACAAGCAATTGGTCGTCAAAAGCGTGAAAGGGAAAAGAAAATGCTTTTGTTATGAGCCAGTTTCGTGTGCCTGTGGTTGTTTTTGTGTGGCATTTTTGCTGAGTCCAAAGTTTTATCAAATGAAAAATAGGGGGAGGAGGTTAAAACGTCGTTTGCGGGGCTCCTTCGGCATGCGCCAGAAAAAGCCCTCCCAGAGGGTGCACTCTGATGAAAGAAGACAAGACAAGACAAGACTTCGCTTTGCTGGCGCTCTCTAAGGACTAAAGGACCGTGAGTATCCTGGAAAAGGTCGCTCAGTTCGCTATACCTTGCAAGAAAGACGGGCCAAAAAGTGGGCTAATGAAAGGAAAAGTATTTAGGAAGAGCTCAGAGCAACAGTACCCGCAGGTTCAACAGCAGGTTTCAACGTACTTTTCTTTTGCTCTCCCAATATATCAGTACTTTCTTTCATTCCCACACACCTTGTCACTTGCTCTTTTGTTTAAGTTACTAATACAATCGCTTCTCACCTCCCTTCCTCCCTCCCCTCCATCCCGCCGCTTCGTCAAGAAGGCAACCAATGCATTTCCTACTCTTTCACACAAACGCAGCACCACCTTTCCCTCCTCTTCAGAACCCTCTCAAGAAGGGGGTGGGGAGAAAAAATAAACACACACACACACACACACACACACCGCCTCTCTTACAAATCAGGAGGGGCCACAAGCGCCACCCCTGTTGCTGACACCACATTCAGCACCCCTAGCAAGACCTGCGCGTGTGTCTGCTTCAGCTCCGTCAGAGTCGCACAAATCAATGTATAATTAACTTCCACATTAACACACCACCCCGTCAGATCCGTGGCCCCCACAAACCCCACCTTCAGCCCCCCCCCCCCCCCCCCCTCCCGTCCTCGTCCTTGTCCTCGTCCTCCTCTTTCTGTGCTGCAGAAGTAGACGGCAACTTTTCAAGGATGGAGGGAGGGAAGGAGGGAGGAAGGGACATACCTAATTCAAACGGCCAATCTACTAATAAGGCCAAGCCCGCCGATACATCTTGCAATACCGTCTGCGTCGAAAGAGCCATCGCCAGTTCTCCCACACCAAACCCAGCAATCACCTACGATACTTCCACCCCCACTGAATGAAGGAGGGAGGGAGGGAAGGAGGGAGGAAGGGACATACCTAATTCAAATGGCCGATCCACCAACAGCGCCAGGCCCGCCGATACATCTTGCAACACCGTCTGCGTCGACAGAGCCATCGCCAGTCATCCCACACCAAACCTAGCAATCACCGACGATACTTCCACCCCCACTGAATAAAGCAAGGCCAACAATCCCGCAAATACAGCTAAAGGCCTCGCGAACCCCAAAGCCGAAACCAAAGTAGGATCAAGCGAGGAGGAGGAAGAGGAGGAAGGGGAGGAAGAGGAGGAGGAACGCCAAGCCTTGAGGAGGAGGAGTTCAAGGAGGTCCCACCAGAGGCAGAGAGCCCAGAGACCGGAACCGACGGTGAGACCTTTTTGGAGGAGGAGGGCGAGGGCTGGAGGGAGGGAGGGTAGGAGGAGATGGGGAAAGGAAGGCATGAGAAAGTGTATTGTGCAGATGTACTTACGAATAAATAACGCGGCGTTGTCTTAAATGCTCAACGTCACTGATCATCGCCTTTCCTCCCGCCCCCCCTCCCTCCCTCCCCTCCCTCACCTGGATAAAGCTCCTCCAACCTCAATGGCAAGCTCGACGCATACAATGCCGCAAAAATAATTGCAAGCCGCGGGCCTCCACTGGCACCCTATAAATAATTGGCGACTAGCTCTAGGACTGCGTCGTCGGCGGCGGTGTGGGTGAGGCTGACCAGAGCTCGGAAGACGGAGAGGAGGACGAAAGCGCCGATTTGTTGTGTGTTGTTGTGTGTGCGGGCTTGGATGTGGTCTGAATGATGCAAGCATGATGGTGGCATGGGTGGTCCGTGCGGCGAAGGAAGAAAACAGCGACGACGTTCGTCACGGCGTTCGCTTGCGGCCCATCGTAGGGTCTAGGAAAAAGAAGCAGCGGAAAGGGGCATTGTCGTCGTTTTCTGTTTTGTTTTTTGGGTAACTAGTAAAGTAAAGCGAGCAATGGCCTGTTCTTCTTGTCTTGTCTTGTTTCTTAAGAGTGCACCCTCTGGGAGGGCTTTTCCTGGCGCATGCCGAAGCAGGCCTACACTGTACCGTGCAGAGCATCACGGGGTGCTCAGTTCAGATTGGAACTTATTTCAACCTCCCCAACCCCCAAGGTCGATGGAACGTTGGATGGGGTCCCGGAAAAGAGAAGCAAAGGTTAAGCAGCAGTGTCGTCGTTATTTAGTTATGTTTCATCATTCGACGCGAGTTTTGGTCAAGCTTAGAGCGCACGACAAAATGGGGAACTCATTATCTAATCTCCCCACCCCCTTAAACCCCCTGAAAGAATAAATGAACGTCGAAAAGAAAAGGCAAAAGCAGTCTTATACTACAAGGCGTGAAATCCACATACAAAAGCCACTTCCTTTTTCGGATCCAACCTTCTAAATCCTTTCTTACGTGCTCGCCACCTCCTGCAACGGCGAGCGACAGTACGGACAGGTCGCCTCAACACACTTTGCTCACGCACCGCTCCACTGAGAAATGCAGACCAAAACGCGCGGTAACGATGCCCACACACCAGCGCCGGACCAGGTGGGTCGTCAGTATCGCTCTCATCGATGACTTTCAAGCACACCGAACACTCATCCTCCTGCTCCTCCTGCCTCTTCTTCTCGCCCAACGACAAGGCTGCCATGGTCGCCGCAGCCACCACGACTTGCAGGTCACTGCCCTCCTCTTCCTCTTTCTCCTCGATCCTTCTGTCCTCAGCTTGCTCCTCCGACTCTTGTTCCTGCTCCTCCTTCGGAGGCCGTCTTCTGCTCCTTCGCCGCCGCTTGGCCTTGCATGACCACATCTCCACTGCACAACAGCTACCACACTGCACATGCAGCCGTTGTTGCCGCTTTAGCATCCGCCTTCGCAGCCTTCTTCTTCTGTTGCTGCGCCTTGCGTTTCTACTGCTTGCGTTTCGCCGCCTTGCCCTTCTTCATCACTGGCGCAGATTGCCCTTCTCCCGCCACCACTGGCACCGCTTCCCGCCGCTGCTCCGCAAGCTCCCGTCCGGTTTCCTTCGATACACCCTCCCAATACCCGGTCAAAATGGCCTTCGTCTCCTCTACGTCCGCAAGAATCCGCTTGGCCAAAAGCACATCTTTGTCTTCCACGTCAAAACTCCAACCATAAAAGTGTGTCCACAGCGTCTTGAAGTGATTCATGCAGGTGTCGTTAGGGGACTGAGCCATCAGCACCACGCCGTCGTTCACGACCTTCCGAAAACGATTTATGAGGGTATCATTTCCAATCACCAGCACCATGGCGTGGCTCAGGACCTTCAGTGCAGACGTCAAAGGCTCCAGGCACTCTGGTTACGTGGGCCTGGTGCACAAATAGAGCTTTCAGCAGGTGACTGGTGGCTGTGCAAAAGCATGGCAAGTGGCTGTGGAAAGATACAGACTCGGAATAATGCGACCTCACCCATATTTTTCCTTTAGATTTTTTGCCTCTAGTCGTCTCCTATTTTCTCTTCCGTTTTCCATTGTGAAGTCTTTTACCTTTCAAATTTATGATGATTTTTCTCACCCGTTCAAGGTTCTCTTTCACTCTCACACATCTACAGATTTGCCAAAGCTATCCTCCCAACCGTCGCATACGCACACTCTCTCAACTGTCGCTGTCCATTTCCACTTCCATCAATCTCGCCTTAAACACTCTTCTATGGGCGTAACCCTCCACTTCCTTTCATACGTATTTACTCCTCCAATTCGGAATTCTATTCAAGAAGAAGCATCCTTGACCTCCTCCCCTCCTTCTCCCTTCTTGACCGCCTTCCCCGCCTCCCCCGTCGTCGTGCCGGCCTTCGGAGCATACTTGTGAATGCGCGCCTGTGTATAATAAATTTAAATGTCCGCATGTCAGCAACGTGATCATCATCGTCCTCCCCTTCCCCCTCCCTCCCTCCCTCCATCCCTACCTGAAACTCATCCGAAGACACCCTTGCAATGCTCGCCTTGTGCATGCAGACACACACCTCCTTCCCCGCCAGGCCATCAGCCCCAGGCGCTGTAGGCATCACGAGGGCAATACCAGGAAAAGGGTCGAGGTAGAAGTCGGCACGTGTGGCAGTCACACCACAAAGGCCGAAGCCCATCCCACCGGGTTGGAAACCTTTTGAGGAAGAAAGGATGGGGAGGGAGGGAGGGTTAGTGTGAGGAAAAAGGGAGGGAGGAAGGGAGGGAGAGAGGGTGATTTTGTACTAACCTGAAACGTCGTCCCAGAGCAGCATAGGCTTCCCTTGCACCACGTCCATCTGTTGATCGATCGTGTGTTTGGAAGAAATGTGAGCAACTGCGTTCCTCCCTCCCTCCCTCCCTCCCTCCCTTACCATCAAACCAAACTGCATATTTGCAATCTTTCCATCCACCAGCGCCTTCTGCAAGTAGTGGGCCTCGTCCAGGTAGCCCTGGGTCGCTTCCTCTGTCACGACCACCCCTTTTCTGATCTTGAGCGCCAGACGCGTGAGGGAGGGGAGGGCCTTTTCGAGCTGAACGGACCGTTCGGGCTGCTCGGGGAGGAGGGGGACGTCGACTTGGATGCGTTTCATGCCCACGCAGTTCCCTAAAAGGAGACAAAAGGAATCAAGAGTCAGATGAATGAAATGAACCCTCCCTATTTTCCTGTCTTTGTTGCTGTTAAAATAGAGCTATGAGCGTGTGTCCCCTCCCTCCCTCCCTCCCCCTTCGTCCCTTATTACATCTCTTCTTTCCCTCCCTCGCTCCCTCCCTCCCTCCCTCCCTCCCTCCCTCACCATAGTACATCGGCCCCAGCCCCGGCAATGCCTTCCGGTAATTCACAATTACCGCCAACGACGCCAGATTCTTGTCACTATCCCTCGCTCCCTCCCTCGCTCCCTCCTTCCCTCCTCCGCCGCCGGGCGTGGCGAGCAAAGGGGAGAGAATGGGCCACAAGTGCGCGGCCAGGGCGTTGGAGGTCGAGACCCTAAGGGAGGGAGGGAGGGTGGGAGGGAGAGGTGGGTGGGTGAGTAAAGCAAGAGAAGGAAAATGTAGACGGACAACGATGATATGGACATCCAGACCGTCCTTCCCTCCCTCCCTCCCTCCCTCCCTTACCAGATGTCATCCCCGGCCTTGGCCTTGACGAGGGGCAGCATCGCGGCCGCCTTGAGGTTCTCGAGCTCCTTGCCGCTGAATTTGAGCTGAAGGGAGAGAGGGAGGGAGGGAGGGAGGGGAGATGTGAGCACTCACTGAAGGAAAGTCCAAACGTCATGTAATAGCCACTGACGGAGCGCTTGTTCCCTCCCTCCCTTCCTCCCTACCTTTACAAAATCATATTTCCCACTCTTGGCCAGCAGAATTAAATGTTCTACAAACACATACCCCCCCTCCCTCCCTCCCTCCCTCCTTCCCCCCTTCCCCCCCTCCTCGCCTTGATAAAGTCGTACTTCCCACTCATCGCCAGCAGAATAAAGCGCCCCATGAAGATAGCATTCCCGAAAGGTCCATTCGAGCACAGGCCGGGAGGGAGGGGGAGAGAGGAGAGTTTAGCGGAGGCGATGGCCGGAGGCAGCTGAGGGAGGGGTGGAGGGAGGGAGGGAGGGAGGGTGAGAAAGGTGGTTAAATCAAGCAGAGGCCGGGGTAGACGGGGAGAGAGGAAAGTCGGGCAGACGCAAGGACGGGAGGCGAGCAAGATGGGAAAAAATGACAAATTGATATAAGAACAGAGAATCAGAAAACAAAAGAAAATCATAGTAGCGGCCTCCCTCCCTCCCTCCTTCCCTCCCTCCTTCCCTACCTGGCGCAAGGGTCCGCGGTCATCGACGGCTTTAGGGAAGGGCTTGCCCATCGAGGCCATGGCCCAAGCGAGGAGGAAACCAGCCACGGAGCCACCGTCGGCAATGTCGTGGGACATGCTGTGAGAGAAGAGAGAGAGGAGGAGGAGGGAATGAGTGTGTGACGTGTCAAGAGCAAGTACCAGATCTATCAAGCAACCCACTCCGCTAGGATCCCTCTTCTCCCCTACCCTCCCTCCCTCCCTCCCTCCTCCACCAACCCCTCCACTTCTACTTACCACACCCCCACCGCATAACGTATCGGCTTCCCCACCCCATCCTCCCCCCCTCCCTCCCCAGCCGCCTCAAAGCTCACATCCTGCCATTCCTCATTCGGCGCCTCCGGGTAACACGCACTAGCCATACACCCACTAAACAACCCACTCAACACCCCTCCCCCGGTCCCTCCCCGCTCCTCCTCCTCATAGTCGACCTCCGTCAAGGTAATAATCAAATTGCTCTCCCTCTCATCATTCACCCCCATGTTCTTCTTCCCATGAATGAACGAATGCACGTGCGTCTTCAAAAAGTGATCATCCAACAAAGCCCCCTTTCCTTTCTCGCCACCCGCCACCGTCGCGAGCTGCTGTCGGACCAAAACACCCTTCCCGTTCAAGTCAATGTAATGCGAACTCTTCCCCTCCTTTCGTTGCCGACCCGCCAAAATGGGAAATTTGTCCAGGACCTTGGCCAGGGACGATCTGAGGGCGTGCGCCGAGAGTTGGGAAGGGAAGAAGTAGACGAGGCGGAGGTTCATTCGTTGGAATAGGACGTCCACGCCTGCCAGCTCTACGCGAGAGGAGGGGGACGGGGCAATGGTGGGTCGCACATAGCTGTCCTTAATTACTTTGACCGTGACTGTCATGGCTTGCTTGAAAAGAGGAGCTTAAGAAGTAGAAATGTGCCTGTGTGTTTTGGAAGTAGAAGAGCGTGAGGGGGCTGTGTGGAGTGACCTCGACGGGGCGAGCCCTGCACGGCACGGGCTGGCGGACGCTAGGGCTTGCTGCCAATGCTGTGCGTGTGTGGTGGTGTGTAAGGATGTGAGCGTAAGGGTAAGCGTGGCGGCACATACACACAATTCGGAAGAGCACTGGAAGGATGCGACATGCCTTTGACCACGACACTCAGGTCCACCAGGGAAAAAATGGTGTGCGGCCTCGATAGCAGGTCACGGTGAAAGGCCAATGCTTGTACATTTCCGCTTGTAGTGCATGCGCACACCCTTGTGGCCGTGTGCTTGTGCTCTTTTGCTTGCGCCTTCCACTATCGATTGCACCACGGGTTTTGCCGTGTCGGTTCCTGTGACGTCAGGGTTTGCGTTGAAATGGGCCTTGCTTGGCACGTGGTAAATAGAGCAAGAGGACCGCGGGGTAGGAATGCAAAGAAAGTGCAGTTTTATGCAGGGCCGTGAAGCAAAGTGTGAAGCAGGAGCCTTTGTCCAATTAGGGACCGAAAAGAGGTGTGTGTCGAATCCCGTGGAAGTTTTGCCTCGCGCCATTTTCATTTTGTTGATGGGCCAGCAGGCCAGCAGCAGTTCTTGTTGCCTTTGAGTCCGTAAGCCCCTCGAGAAAGATGGGAAACTTTTACTTTATCTTGACATGAGGAAATACTCCTTTTCATGCGCAGGCTGGCTTGCCCATCCAGTTTGTCTTTCGTATGTCAGTCAAGCTTTGGTCGACCCACTCCACACTGCTGCGAGACCACCGCGCATTAATTTCACATCCGCAAGTGTACATAGAGGAATGAAAAGTGGCAGAGACGGCAACCGTATAGTTTGTAGAAAACAGGTGTAGGCTTTCAGGGATGCTAAAACCGAGGAAATCAGAGACGAGGCAGTGGCGTGGCCGATGGCCGGCAGCACGACGACAAGGAGGCCAAGGACGCCGTCGACAAAGGATAGGAAACTTCTTGTTCACAAGGTGTGAGGAAGGAATTATAACGTTCACAACAAACATAAAAGATAGACAAAATGTCAGAAGGCCATGAGCAACGAGGCCATGGTCAGGGAGCGAAGGAGCGTGGAGGAAGCGAAGCAAGGGAGGGCAGCGGGAGGGAGTGGAAGCTGACCGTAGCAACAAAAACATGGTACGGAGGAAACCGAAAGCCTATCTATTTATGACAGAGCGAGGAAAGATTCTCTCTAAATTTGTGTGGAAGCGAACGAAGTCAGAAGTCCTCATGCCAGGGTAACCCGAGGAGCCCCGAGGAGACCATGCCTTGCTCTCCTCTGTCGTGCTGCCTTCTTCTCTGCGCCTCCCAACCAAAGAGTTTATTTCCCCCTTCTCCTTCCAACGACTTGAAACGCATCATTTTCTCTCTCTTATCGAGACCATCACTGCCTTTTTGCCCCCAAAGAATCGCGGGGGAATGGTGCAATTCATGGTGCAATTACTTTCGCGCGGTATTTTTGTTCTTTTTCCCAAGAAGGCAGTACTAAGTGCCGGAACCGATACCTCGACGGCACCGAGATTTTGCTGATACCTATCAGCAAAAAGTATTAGCTGATACCTGAGCTCGAGGTATTCGGATAAGTATTCGAATAGTTGAGGCCAAAATTTAGTCTTGCA
>Ga0209491_10010742_pt1 | contig 10917 bp, 9 predicted proteins | sample BON02_FD_187213 | JGI IMG/M metagenome (GOLD analysis project Ga0209491, IMG submission 187213) | Freshwater microbial communities from Lake Bonney liftoff mats and glacier meltwater in Antarctica - BON-02 (SPAdes) (version 2) | ecosystem: Environmental > Aquatic > Freshwater > Ice > Glacier...
CACAGCAATCATCTGCACCATTGCTTGCTCAGCACTGCACTCACCTGCCATATAGCTTCTGCGTGTTTCTTGAGCTATCGGGCTTGTGATTACGTTAAGCTTTGACTGGATGCGGGGAAGCTGCTTTGAGTCTATCTTCTTCAATTTCAGCTCACCTGGTCGGCCGCTTACCACTTGGCCTTTGCAATACGTAAGCAAGTCTCCACCGACTGTGCACGATATTAATGCATGGTCATTGCATTCTGCACTCACCCAATGAACTTTACTTGTTGAGCTTTGCATTGTGCATGTGTTCGTGCACGTCAGGTTCCGCGTGATAATGTGGTCGAAAATGCGCTTGATCCCCTGAGGAGATCCCTGCACGTATGCACTTCTGATTCAATCAGTGTTCCATGCGTTGAATGCACGAAGTCCTGGAAAAACTTGTCCACCTTGTCAAATAGCGCACTTGTAGAATGAGCGTAGCCATAGCGAGACAGTGCCGCGTTGAAGTCACCTCCCATTATTCGCCGCTGCGTCAGCGCTGCGTCTATCATTGCCTTGAGAAGGAGGGTGACTTGCCGCTGCAAATCATGCCGCTTCGCCGTGGCTTGATGCACATTGACTATGCTGATGCTCACATTGTTAACACTATAATAGTGCACACTATAATAGTGTGAATATGTGGAAAGTCTGATTCAATTAGCTTTTATTACTAAAAACAGAAGCTTAGAACCCCTGCTTAAGGGTCTACTTGCTCAAATCCATATTGATTTGAGTTGACAGTTGACGGGGGTTCGGCCGGAATTGAACCGGGGACCTGCGGATAACCCAAATTTGTTAAGTCCCGCGCTCTTCTCCATTAAGCTATGGTGACATATGCATCACCGAATATTCTTCAGGACTCTCTTTTTTTCATGGAGACATGACAAAATTAAAATAATTTGTAACAGGAATCTGCATGTTTAACATCAACAATGAAATATAAAAATCCACAATTAAAATTTCATTATAGATGTGTGTTGTGTTCTATTCCTCGTTTGTTTGTATATCTGCATGTGCAAATGTCTACATCAAAACAATACTGCGAGATTGCCTTCGAGCCGGGCTACCTCCGGGTTTCCCGAGTACTGCGCCTCCACCTGTGTGCGGGTATGATTTTAGAAACATAAAATCTTTACCCCAATGCATATGATACTAACAAACCAACATATGCATATTTGCCCCTGTTCTTGAGCTCTTGGAATATGCAAGAACATTGGGATTTGGAACTATTTTGCTTCGGTGACGGCCAAATCTATGGGGGGTTTCCGCCACTCTTGCGGTTTGTATAAAAGCGCACGGACTTGCCACTTTTTTGTACCTAAGAACTGCATTTTTTGAGATGCATCTTTTGAGACCTTGAAAAAACTGACAACTTCGTGCGCTCAAAAGTTCCAAGTTTTTATGGAACCCCCGTATACCATTGTTACACCCTACAAAACGTGATCCAACTCTACACGGTCCCAATGGGGTTTCCCGTGAAAAGGCAGTTTACACACGACCAAAGAGACAACTCGCCATGTCTTCTATTCAACTTTTTGAGATCTTTCACCTGTGCTCTTGATCCGAGCTCGAAAAGGACCCTCCCAATCCATTCGTTGTGTTTTAGGGACATTCCTCACTCAAATGGGACCAAAATAAACAATATTGTCGTTTTACACACAATAGCCCAGATTTTCGTGCTCTGCTCCAATCAAACATATGAATTACAATAAAGATATCAAAAATTTGAGATAAAGACATCAAAAGGACTTTCCTGTACAACTAAATGTTCTCGAGATGTTCATCGTGTTGTACGCTTTCACAGGTAAAATGGAGTCGTGGAAAAAATCATGGAGAATTCAAAAGATCCAATTTTTGCAAATACCTTATTCCGTGGTTTGATTGGCTCGATCAAAAGCGTGTGTTGAAGCTTGAGTAAATTTGAGTTTGAAACTCCTCAAAAGAATTTTCACAAATCAATTATTTCCTTTCCATTTTTGCCGTCAGTACAGTGATTAGCAGCCAAAATGTGACACGCCGGTTTTTGATAGACCTCTTTGCTGCGCTTTGATCCTCTTAAAACAATGAATCAAAATGTAGATCTCAAAAAGTTGAATTACAAACATGCAAACGGCATTTCCTGATTCGATTTTTTTCATGACCATAACCCCCTCCGAAAACACAGATTTACCCGTTAAAACGTGACAACTTGGATCACATTTTGACGTTGACTAGGGAGCCACAAACTCTCGGTTGTTCCTCGAGTCTCGTTTGTTTGCCTATGCGTATGCCTTCAAGTCCAAAGGTCCATTGCGGAGTGCCCTTGGGCGGGCACTTCCGGGCTTCCCCATTACTGCGCACCACTTGTATGTGCACCTGATATAACTGGAGGGCAGGCTGTGTGGCGGCATAACAACCACAAGCTGAAGTCGGGAAACCAAAAAAAAAGTGCAATCTTCTTGCGAGCAGAACAGCTATTATCCATTGCGTACTCTCTCTCCCACACATTCACACCCTCTCCCACACACGCACACACACATATGTACACGCCCATGCACATGGTGTTGCTATTGAAGCCTGGTTTGGAATCCACACAGCTAGCGTGCCAATTAGGCTCCGGGATGCAAGTTCGGGACAGAGTGCCTAGGAGATTAGTCGCGTGCTGACCACCCATCAAGTCGAGTGATTAAGTTGGGTCTTTGCCACCCAAGAAAGAAAGAAAGAAAGAAATCCAATCCAGTGATTAATTGGGTATTCGCCATCCAAGAAAGAAGAAAAGAAATCAAATGAAAGATGGAGTGTATGTTCCTGTGGGTGTGGGTGTGGGTGCGTGTGTATGCGTGGGTGTAAAGACAATGACACAAGTTCTGTCCCTTTAGGAATGATGTATATACACTGCAAAACACTGCAACACACTGCAACACACTGCAACACACTGCAACACACTGCAACAAGTGCTGGTGCTTCGCGAATGATTTATTCCTCCTTTTCACATTGCAACATTCTGAACCACATTGCAACATACTGCAACACACTGCAACATACTGCAACAAATGCTGGCGCTTCACAAATGATGTATTCCTGCTTTTTACATTGCAACACACTGGCATCATGCTGCAACACATTGCAACACATTGCAACAAGTGCTAGCACTTCAAGCATAAAGGTTTTCTTCTCTCTCTCTCGCTCCTTCTCTCTCTTCACACTGCAACACTCTGCACAATGCTACAACACACTGCAACACAACGCAACAAGTGCTTAGTGCTGGTGCTTAAAGAATAAATGCATTCCTCTCTCTCAGGCTCGCTCACTGTCTCTCTCGCGCACTCTCTCTCTAGCCCGCTCTCTTTCAAATTCTCCCGTGCCTCGAGCTAAAGATCTCCTCCTCCCTTTTCTTTTTCTTTCCTTCCTCCTTCTCGCCATCATCGGGGAGGAGATCTGATCTTGATGTTTTATCCAACAAGAAATTCAAGAGCTCAATCGCTGATGTGTCATTTAAGAAGAAGATAAAACGCTCATCTGTTGACATGCTTGTTTGTGGACATAGCCGCCACATTGTCACGACGGTCAACCATCCCGAGAATATTGGAACGCATACGATTGGTGCGCTGTAATAAGGTAGCCCGTGGAAATGCCTGGCACGACGGCCTCCCGCAATGGACATGGAAACCCGGGATCCTTAATTAGGAGAATACACGGACACTTTTTTTTATTTTTATTTCTTGGGTGGTGGAGACCCAACTTAATCACTTTTTGACTTGTTGTATTCATTTGTTTCTCCAAAAACGAATTCGATGGATTCAGGGAGTTTCATCTTGTTATTTTGAACAGGCCTAAGTTCGCGAAAAGATAAAACAATTTTGAGGATGCAAGAATTTTCAAAAGAAGCATGAATTATACCGAAAAGATAGATTTTGCAGCACACTTAAAGTCGACGAAGACTGCTAGCTTTTACTAGTAAAGAGCATGTATGGGCTATCCAGATGCAGCTGCCCTACCCATCATCTCTTGCCATGTCTGATGGTGATTACATCTGCAAATTATGTGTGTATATGCACGGCGCTATAAATGGCATATTATGTCACAATCAACCTTTTACGAGATATTATTTTTTTATTGGTGCTTAACCAATTAATGTATGTCGTTTAAGGTGTATCTGATATGTATATGTCCTCAAAGGACATGTTTCTCAAAGATCATATTCTGTTAAACAATATATTATATTAAGGAACATTTTATTTTCAACAGCATATTTATGGCTTACACGACATATATGTTCAACAACATAAATATGTAGACATTGAATAACATATACGTGATCCTTAAGTAACATCTTCATGAATTCCCCACCATCCACCAAGCCATTCGTAGCGCTCTCAGCAGACCAATCTTTAGTGTAATGGGCATTCCAATTGATTGTTTTCTGAAGAGATTTCAATTGTACTACCTCGACTCTGTTCTTTGAGCGTGATAATGCGTTTTACCTTCTGTGTTTACACGTGAATCAAGGGTATTGCCTTTGTGCAACACTCAGAGGCACTGAGACATCTCAGGTGATTTGTATGAATGTGTGTGTGTGTGTGCATGTACTGATGCTACTACTGAATGAGATCACAACCAACTTCTTGTCCCGCAGAAAACTACACTGCCTCGGGCCTTTCTTTTCGAATTCAAATCAACGCACACCAAAGGAAGCCATGTCATCGTGGGCGACCTCGTAGGTTGCTTTGAAGCGTGTGTACGCATCACATCATAATTCCCATAGTAGCGTCCTCAGAGCGACTGACCGCGGTTTGGGTCATTCCTCGAAATTGTTGCCGCTTTGTTTGTCGACCGTGTCCTTGTTTGTCTACCAAGTAAAGGAGTCAAGCCTAGTCTGAGAGAGCGAAGCTTAGTGGATGTGCGTGTGTGTGAGAGAGAGAAGAGAGAAAGATATGTATGTGTGTATATAATGTTGCACACAAAAACATTCCAGTAGGCGCGCGGCGGTGCCGTACCACAGGACCTCAATGGCAGGGTAGTCAAAACATGTTAGACATAAACTAGGATGGTATCTTATTTAATAACGAGTTGCCTCACACATATCTTGTCTCCCTGAGTGGGCTGCGGTGATATGCCTACCACCTGCCACGCAGGTATGCCAAGTTGTTATGACTGAGGATTGACTGGGGACTGTGAGTCTCTCCAGACGTGACGCAGTTGACACATGATGGAGACATGATACCCAATCCCATTGTACACTGTCAAGTTGGGTATCATGTTGGGCGATGACATGTGTCAAGGCGTACCGCAAAAAATATATTACCATGTTGTTGGATTTTTTGAAGAACATATGTCAAGGACTACAAGTACCATATATATGTTGTTTAGAACTTGTGTCATATATAAATATATTACCAACATATATTAGTTGTTTGAAATAGCGTAACATGTAATAAATGTGACCACAACATACATATGTTGTTTTCAAAATTAAGCATCATATCTAAATATTTGATTGACATAAACATGTTGGTTAAGTAAAAAAATTGTAAATATGTCGTACAAGAAAATTTCAAGTCGTTCAAGCTTTTTCAATAGAATTCTATGTCGTATAATATTAAGCGACATAGACCTCACGTGCAAGCGTTGCTCAGTTGGTCAGAGCGAGGGACTGTCAATCCCTAGGTCGTCGGTTCGATTCCGTCTAAAACCCGATACCTTAAATTCTCATGAATTTGAACTTCATAGACCCTCCAACAAGGGTACTAAACTACTTTTGAAAGTAATAAAAGCAATCATCATCATTATGTATACACGCGTAATTTTCAGATGATGATTAATGCTTTTCTTACTTAAAACACTAATTTAGTACTTTTGATTCAGGGTCTATGTAGCTCCGTAAAGATTTCAGTTCTTGGTTTTTGGCGGAACCAAATAGGCAAAGGAGTGAAAAAAAGTGAAAAACAACTGAGCTAGTATAGACTCGTCCCGGAGTTTCAAAAAAATTCCATGCTGTTTTGCTTGTTGGTTCCTAAGTTCTGTAAGTGTGTTGTCTAAGTCTGAATCTCTGTCCTTTTGGTGGGCTGGTCTGTGATCTGCTACTAAGGCAGTGGTTAAGGGTACTTACTCGAAGGCGCATTGCCAGATTGCATCCCGAGTCACAATCTGAACGGGCTCGGCTTACAGGATACTGGGCTGTGTGGTGTCTTCCCTACTCTAGTGGGGGGGGACCATTATAATGCTACGTTCCTCGCTAGTTAGGGAGACTTGACTGTTGGGACGTGTTAGCCCTTAGATGCATGCCAGCCCACAAACATTGTGAACACACTTATGGGCTGGCCAAAAATTAGACGGTTTTTTGGGTCCTACGCGATAAATTGAGTCCTAACCACCTTCTTAGTTTCAAATCAAAGATCTTTGAGTTGATTATTCGCCACTCTAGAAATGAAGGAAGAAAGAAAGAGTATGGAAAAGAATTTTGTCAAAGACCAGATGCTCAGGTGACACCTGGTGAGTCATGAGTCTTTGGAAATTCTTGAACACCTTGATCATGAACCTCACTGAAAAATGCCTTGTAAATTCGACTTTTTGGTTTCTTCCTTTCTTTCTTGGGTCTTATATTTTTGACTTTAATGGTAATCAAGGTTAGATTTGTGACTTATACAGAAAAAACACGGCAACCCTGCTGCAATCGCTAGAGCAGGGCTGCAGAAGCAAACGCCGAGTGCTGGCATTTATATCATGAACCTCAATGAAAAATGTCTTGAAAATTCGTCTTTTTGGGTTCTTCCTTTCTTTCTTGGGTGTTCTATTTCTGACTTTTAATGGTAATCAAGGTTAGTTCTGTGACTTATACAGGAAGAACCCGGCAAAACTGCGGCCAGCGCTCGAGCAGGGCTGCGGAAGCAAACGCCGAGCGCTGATATTTCTTTTTTCCATACGAATTTGGTACATCTTCTGAGAATCAACATGTAGAGGAGACCTCGTAGGACCCCAGAAACTGGTCCGGGCCGTTGCCACCGTAGTTTATGGCCGACCTGTCGTCGAGTAACGAAAACTTCTTTTGGAAATTCTGGGTTCCATCAGGGGTTCAATTTGCGAACACGGGCTGTCCAATGAGGTCAAAATTCATATTCTTTACGAGCAGGTATTCAGAAATATTAACTAATACGAAAGAAAGAAAGAAATATTATATAATATTGTTTGCGCCACAAAATAGGACGCCTGATAGTATGGCCCAATCACAATAACAATCGCAGGATTTCACTCTCCAAGACCAGAGCATTCCAGCTTGTCCGGTCTCGCATTGCGGTTCCCTCAGGGTGTTGAGTTACCTCGGACCACGCTTCGGAGGGGTTTTCTTTCTTTTGGAAGGGTGCCAGCGCGCGGCGCCCGGTTTAAAGGAGCTTGATGAGAGCGAACAAGGAAAATTTGGACATTCGAATTGTGGTACAAGATATTCGAAAGTCGGAAACACGCTGGCACACTGGCTGTAATGACAAATACCCTGACGTCAGGCTGACGGTAGTAGGAAAAGGTCAAGGGCTCGTGAAAAAACATATGGGTTTGTGAACAAACATACTTCTTTTGAGAAAATGACACTGGTTCGGGAATCATGTACGGGAAGTAAACCCTGAACCTTTGATGCAAGGTAAAATAACTTCAACAGGTACATTTGGTTTTTGGTTTGATGCTGACACGCAGTTAGCACTCCAATTACAGCAGGAACGCATACAAGTGGTGCGCAGTGACAAGGTGGTCCGCGGACTCCCGACCGAATCAAACGGAAGTGCCGAAATGGACCTTGGATTGGAAGACATATGCATACCGTGGTTTCATCACAAGCGAGCCAAGGGGGACGCACCCATCTTCCGTGACCGAGGACCTCGGCAGCCCGGAGGTCACGAGTCATGGTTTTTGGTTGGTTAAGTGACTTATTATTAAGTCAGATTCTTGGAAATTTTGGGATTCCAAAATCTCAGCGCGACCTCGGGCCGGATGTCCGAGTTTTATATTCATGGTCTTTATTAGTACATAATTCAGAAATACGAGAACCTCCGGTCCTCGGTACCCCCCCCCAATTATTGGAGGTTCGTGGAGAAGGCTTGTTGAGGAAAAAACATTTCTTGAAAACAACAACAAAAAAAAATCATCATGAGTCACCGGCGCCACCAATGTACTTATCAACGAACTTGGAAAATATATAAAGAAAAAATCCAATAAATACGTGAACGTAGAAAATTAATTACTCTCCCGGCTGCGTGATGTAAATTCATGTTGCGGGTGTATGGATTTGTGTTTTGTTCTATGATATTTTTTTAATTCTGTCTACATGTGTGTGCGTATGCCCTTAAGTTCAAGGTCCATTGCGGGCCCGGGGAGTGCCTTCGAGCCGGGCGCTTCCGGTCTTCCCTCCACACCACATGTGTGCGTTCCTAATTGACGGATGTGTGGCTACGAAACAACAAAGAAAAATGGAAACCCCAGTGACTCAGAAAAATCTAACCTGATCAAACTGAAGGTTTGTGACAAAGACTTTCGAAAGTAAATGCCATTTTTTTTTTTTGAGAGTCTCCGTCTTCTCCCTGGTCCTTTTTCTGAAATCCAGAGCGATGGGGTTCGACCGCAAACTGTACCCCATTCATGGGTCACGGTACTGTGACCGTGATCTCCCTCGGGACTGCGTTGCATACTGTAAGTCCAATAATTATCAGCAAAGGAAATGTGGCGGTGCCCGGACTATTTATTTACAGTGGCGGAAAGCAGGGGGGGAATTATTTAGAGTGGCGGTCACGAACAAAAGGTTTAATACCGTAATTAAGTTCATAGCGCGCGCCCAGTGTGCGCTTAACTCTCTTACCTTACCCCCCCGGCCACCCAAACCAGTGAGGTTGACAGTACAGTAAGAGGGTGAGGTTCTGATTTGTTTGGGATGGCGGGTCGACACCAAGGAATTAATTAAAGTGGCAGTGAAGTCTTGAATTGTTTATTTCGCCACACCGATAATTATTGGACTTAAGCCTCAGTTAATAAGGTAGTCGCGGTTCATGTCAAAAAAACCAAAAAAAAGAAGTCTAGTCAAGATCCACCTCCTCAGAAAGAACAAACCGACATCTGGTCAAAGAAATGAATCAGACCCCAGAACAAAGTACCTTGTCAAACCAGCGAGGAAAACGGAAGAGATCGAGATATGTGACAAAAGTGGCGTGTTCTGGAGATGATCTGTCGAATGGAGACATCGTTTTTAATCTCCCTCACCCTCGTGTCGAATAATAACGACTGAGCTCTCCGGATACTCTATAACCAACTCCGGGTCACACTCAAACATAAACCCACATTACCAATACACAATGAACGAAACTACCAGGAGTTGAAGCGAGAGAGAGAGAAACAGAGAGGCACATGCACACATCCAAAAGCGAGACTCAGATGGAAAGAAAGAGAGAAAGAGGAAGAACCCTGAAGAAAGGGCATGTTATACCGCAGTGTCGCAACAAACTCTAGACCTAATTCTGTGTCCGTCAAAAATTGAATCAGATATCACACGCATCTTCGCAGGGCGCTGAGGTCCAGCACAGTCGTATGGGACAGAGAGAAAGAGAGAGAGTGGGGTGGGGGTTGGGGGAGAGAATAAGAGAGTTAGGGGTCCTGTTGCCGAGTGAGAAAAAGAGCGAGCGAGAGAGAGAAAAGGAGAGCGAGAGACAGGGAGAAACAAAGAGAGAGAGACCCACCTCGGCGCGCAGGAAAACTCTGCTTTGAGGGAGGGAGAAAGACAGAGAAAGAACTATGGAGAGAGAGAGAGCGAGGGATATTGAGATCGAAACAACAGAGACAGAGTACGCAAGAAAGAGAAAGGGACAGAGAATACAATGTGACACGTGCTGCACACATAAGTACCCAGTGGCACACGCTTACCGCACGCTTCTCCTTACCCATCCACATTCAACACCATCACACGTGTTCATCTGTGGAAAACAACATACTTTCTGGGTAGGAGACAGTTGTATGGGAAACGTGCATGTGGTGTCTCACATTAGTAAATAAACTGCAGCAGGCACATCACTCAGCTGTATTTTTATCAAATTAGTACGTAAACTGCAGCAGGCACATCGCTCAGCTGCATTTTCGTCAATTAGCAAAGCGCTGGCTCACGACAGTGCGAGATGACACACTTCAAAATGTTCCGCTGGATTCACACAAAATGCAGGAAACCACAGATGGGCGCACAGTGTCAGCAAACAACCAACGTCTGAAAGTGCGTATACTAAACCCCTGCTGCAAGCGCGTTGCTCGCCATCATCGCAGTGCGAGCGCATCTATGATCAGCGCCCAGACCCACCACGTCGCGCAGGAGATTGAGGAAGAGAGGGAGAGTGAGCTAAAAAGACGCCAAATCCCAACAAATTGCAAGTGTGCATACTAAACATCTGTTGCCAGCGCATAGCTCGCAATTAGTGCAGTGCGCGCGCACTCTGCGCATCGACACATTTCTTTCGCCTACCTTTGTTGATGGCAGGAACCAAAAAAGTGGGTGCACGCCAGGCGTGCACCCAGCATGATACAACATGCGCAGGTATCTGAGCTTGTTGTGTCAGGCGGCTGCACACGACAGCACGCAATTGCACGCGGTTGCCGAGCGCCTCTCTATCTCCCTTGGTGACCACCATCCGGGTTTGCTCACCGTATCGGAAACGAAATTCTTTCCGTGGTTGGAGCCTGCTGTTGAAGCAATGTGCCTGTGGCAAACATTCATCAGCATTCAGTGCATCGGAATTACTATGGTTGTAGCCAACTTACCGTGCGTCTCTCCGTCTCTTCGCCTACAACGATGTGCTTTCCTCAATTTTTTAATTTAAGAGTGTTTATTAAGGAGTAACCTCAGCAAGGGGAGTAAGAAACATTAAAATCGAAAGACACCCAGTTCGCAGCTGT
>Ga0209491_10010743_pt1 | contig 10917 bp, 14 predicted proteins | sample BON02_FD_187213 | JGI IMG/M metagenome (GOLD analysis project Ga0209491, IMG submission 187213) | Freshwater microbial communities from Lake Bonney liftoff mats and glacier meltwater in Antarctica - BON-02 (SPAdes) (version 2) | ecosystem: Environmental > Aquatic > Freshwater > Ice > Glacier...
CCTGCTTCCGCGCCAGGAACAGGGTGCGTGGCCAAGCGCTCGAGTACCAAGGGGAGGTAAGCATGGGGATTGCCTGCAGTGACGTGTCCGAGGGCGTAAGCTGCTGCTGTTTTGATTTCTTCGTTTCCTCCTACTTCGAACGACTCCAAAATGATCGATTGGACGTTTGCAACAGAGGATGAAAGGTCACGTTGGGCGCCGAGTTCGCCCATGGCGAGGAGGGCGAGGTGCCGAGGGGCGTCGAGGGTGGAACGCATGTTGGTCACCAGGCGGGCGGTGAAGGAGGAGAGGTCGGAGGGAGGGGTGGAGGGGTGGGCGGCAATGCGGGCCATGCAGACGGCGAGGTTGTGAATGACTTGTTTGGGGGCTGTGGTCCCGCCGCTGCTGCTGCTGCTGCTGCTGCTGCTGCTGCTGCTGCTGCTGCTGGTGGGGTGGTGGCCGTACCCGTGCCCGTGGGAGGAGGGGTAGTGGAGAGCGATGTCTTCGAAGGAGGCAATCAGAGAGGGAGGGTCGAGCCCCTTGGCTTTGGCGTGGATTTTGACCAGCTCGTCGAGGAGGGAGAGGAGGGAGCGGAGGGCATATCCTTGGAGGAGGGGGGAGGCGGCGAGGCGCAGGACCTTGGGGAGGGAGTGTTGTTGTACTATGAGGCCAGCGGATTCAGGGGAGGCTTGCAGGACGTGCACGGTGAGGAGGAGGGCGAGGTGGGAGAGGTGGAGGTCAGCGTCGGAGATAAGGGAGGCAGCTTCCGTCAAAATGAGCTCGAACAAGGGAGGGGTCATAAAAGCAGCGTTACTCTTGACGAGGGCTATGAGGGCTTCGAGCGTTCCGAGCTTCAAAGGCCGGGATTGCTGGCGGAGGAAGAGGGCAAGCTCTTCCACGGCTCCCTCCAGGATGGGCGACAAATCGATCTGCAAAGGAGAAGTCGCAATTGCAGCAAGTGCCTTGAGGGTAGGAGTGCGAGTGATCTCGTTCTTAAGTTTCTCCATCAGCAGGGAGAGGATCTGGTCTAGTTGGCCCTCAGCGAGTCGATCCCCCAGGTGAGACACCAGCTTACCCATCGTTAGAATAGCCCCCTCCTTAATCTCTTGGTCAATATCATGTGCGTCCAGCCGAGGAAAAATCGCTTCATACAAAGCAGGGACGTAAGAAGCAGCGAGGTCCATATCGACCCCTTTCTCCTTCCTACTTTCCTTTGGAAAAGGACGAAGGATGGCGATCAGCACGCCGAGGACACGGAGGGCTTTCGCGATGAGTTTGTACCACTCGTCGTCAGCGCAGGCGGTGACGAGAGGGACGACCTCGGGGAGGAAGGGGTGGAGGGCGCGGGTGGGGTGGGTTTCGAAGACGGCGTGAAGGAGGGAGAGGGCGTCAAGTTTGAGCCCCTGGGCCTTGTCGGCGAGGCAGCGCTTGAGGTCAGTGATGAGGGTGCGGAGGTGGTTCTCTAACCCTCCGTGCAGAACGGTGGTGAGGGAACGAAGCATGGCCAGGACGGCGGACTTGGTTTTGGTCATGGAGGAGGAGGACGAGGAGGACGAGGAAGACGTGTCCGACTTCCGGAGCTGCTTATCAGCGGCCCGCACGATGGCTTCCACCCGCGAGGCCAGCAGGGCATGGGCCATCCCTCCCTCCCTCTCTCCCTTCCCCCCTGCTCCATCCACCACCATCATGGTCATCGCCCCCCCCGAGGACTCCCCCCTCACGACACTCACCCCTCCTCCCTTCCCCGCCTTGCCACTACTGCTCCCCTCCAAGGCCAACGTCGCTTTCAACAAACAAGTAAAACAGGCAATCACATCCAAGCGTACATTCTCCTCTCGCTCCTTAAACCGCCCAATCAACTCATCCGCGCACTGCTCATACAATCTCTCCAGCATCTCCGGCCTCGATATAATAATCGCGCCCAACACCTTCAACGCCGCCCTCCTCACTTTCCAACTCGTATCATCATCATCCGACCCCCCATAATCCTCCTCCTCCTCCTCCTCGTACCCCTCCCCCTCCCCCTCCTCCTCCACCTCCATCCCCCCTTCCTCCCCCCCTCCCTCCTCCTCCTCCTCATACGTATAATTCGGATCCCACTTCATAAATCCTAAAGCCACCGACACTATCAACGGCAGGTGCGACGTCACCTCCCTCGGACACCTCAACACCACGCTCTCAAACGCCGCGAAAATCGTCTCCCTCAACTCGTTTTTCTCGTCATCCTGCCCCTCTTCCTCCCTCCCGTCCTCGTCCTCGTCATCCTTAGGGGTCGGGTCCCCCAGAAATTTGAGGAACAAAGGCACGATTTTGGTTAGGTGCTTCCCTAGGCGATGCCCGACGGTGCGAGAAACAGTCCCGACAGTCTGAATGAGTGTTTGGACTTCCTTTGGCCCCTTGGCCTCAGCAGCAGCAATCTCTCGTAAGAGCTCCTCCATTAATTGATTCAATAACGGGTCGGACACGACTACGGCTAAAGCACCAAGGAAGGCGTTGGCGCGCTTGCGGACGGTGGGTTTGGGATGTTGGAGTTGCTGTAGGCCGGAGGTCATCAATGAGCCGTGGTCTCCCTCCATGTCACGACCGAAGCGCTTCAGCAGGTCAGTGAGGTTATCTAAGCCCTCTAACTTAATCTCGAGAGTCACGTCCTGCTGCACGCCGCCGAGGAGACGGGAGCTGAGGCGGGTGGCGACAGCCTAGGGAGGGAGGGAAGGAGGGTTGGGTGAGTTGGAGCGCTTGAGGAGGTCAGTGAGGTTGTCGAGGCATTCGAGCTTGATTTCCAAGGTAGTTTCCTGCTGCACGCCGCCGAGGCGACGGGAGCTGAGGCAGGTGGCGACGGTTTGAGGGAGGGAAGGAGGGAGGAAAGGAGGATAAGTTTCTTTTTAATTGAGGCTAGAGTGATTGAGGGAGGGAGGGAGGGTTGTAAAAACATACCTTGCCCATCGTGTCCGGCACGTCAGAAATCAGCGTCTTGAGCCCAATGGAGTAGATGTCCCTTAGTTCCGGCTTGCCCTCCAGGATGAGGCTGCAAAGCTTGTCGCAGATCTCGGTCACTTGCGTCTCGTGCACTGAGCGAAGGGGAGAGGAGGGAGGGAGGGAGGGAGGGTACGATGAATGAGCTTCAAAGACGAAAAAGCTGGAGGGAGGGAGGGAGGGAGGGAAGGAGGAGAGGAACTTACCCTTCTTAAAGAGGATGCCGAGGCACTTGACGGCGATGGACTGCACGTCATTAGAAGCGTCGTCGAGCTGCTTGAGGACGGCTTGGCAGATGCGGCGTTCCTAGGAAGATGGGGGGAGGGAGAGAGAGAGAGAGGGAGGGAGGGAGGAAGGAGAGGGCAGGTTGGTGGATGCAGGTAACAGGGCAAGGTAATGAATGGGTTGAGCATGTATTTCCAGCAATGTAGGAAGGAGGAGGAAAGCAAAGACAGAGGAAAGGTATCGTTGGACCTTAAAAAAAAGGAGGGCTGGCGGGCATGAACAAGACAAAGAAAAACGTACCATGTTCGCATCCAGCTTGATATCCTTGGACAGCTCCGTGCACAAATCGTTGGTGGCCATGAACCGGGCATCCTGGCGTGGGTGTGGAAGGAAGGAGATGAGGGAAGGAGGGTGGGACGGGGAGCTTTGTGAGGTGCGGTGCTGGGGACGATCCCTCTATTTCTCTCTTGGCTTACCTTGTCCGGGTCCGTCGCCTTCTCCAACAGGACGTTGAGCGAGGTCTGGCTCATGGCTGCGGCACTGTGGGAGGGTGTTTGAAGGGTGTGGTGGTGGTGGAGGGTCGTGATCGTCTGCTGTGGTAGAGGGGTGAGGGTAGAGGGAATGTGCACACAGCCAGGGCCGCCCCGCCCGTCCCACCGCAACCACTACAACAGCTGATGCAGCAGTGTGTGCTGGTGCCTGTGGTGTGCATGCTTGCGGTGTGGTTGTGTGGCTTGCTTGTGCATTGGAGAAGCATAGTGTTCAAGTGACTGTAGGCATGAAATTCCATCTTCTTTCGGTGAGCATCGCTTACTTCGAGCGCGCTGCTTTCCTTGGAAGTGCTACATCATTCACAACAAGGAGCGACAAGTAGCAGTAGCCGGTGGCCACGGTGGCATTGACGCACCTAAAATTGTGCCCAACGACAGAGGAGCAGGGGAGAATATCCTTTGCAAAAGCATTTCTTCCACAGGAGCAGCCTGAGAGCCTGAGAACGACGGCCATGTCCTTCTTTCATGTCCTCTTTGCGCCTGCCTCGAAGGCACAAGTACCAGCAGCGCTAGGCGCACATTAACAACGACGACAAGCTGCAGAAGAAGAAGAAGCTGAGAGCAAGGCTTGGGCGGCAAGACAAAGAGGCGCAAAGCCAATAAAAACCAGTGATTTTTAACCTCCCCTCCCCCTCTGCCCTTCCCCACCACGCCTCAATTATTATTACCCTCTTTACGCTAGGTTGGGCAGGTTGAGACACAATTTCTTTTACAATTCTATTTTTCGTTCTTCCATTCCCATCTCAATCACCATTGCTCCCCAACCTCCAACCCCTTCATATTTTTGCCCCGACGCGTCTTCGACGTAAAAAAGCGGGCGGGCGAGAAGGCGTCAATGTTGGCGCTCTTGGCCTTGCCCTCCACCACAAGCTCCGCCATGCAGAGCCCAGCCGCGGGGGCACCTGTGTTTTTGTTTGATATGGTAGGAGGAATGAAAAAGAAAGTGAGAAAATGAAGAGGGGTGGAGCTCTAACATCCCGGGTGGTATGAAAGGATAGAAGAAAAGAGAGAATATGACACTATGACATCAAGCACAATCACAACAACACAGCCGTACATGCACACAAGAACAAGTGACAAGAACAAGGTCCTTCCCCACCACACAATAAAAGAACGTACCAAGGATCCCCCACTGATTCAACGCCGTTGCCAAATACGCATTCCTCGCCGTCGGGACCTTCCCCAAGATGGGCAAACCATCCTGGCTACACGGCCGCATACACGCCGCCGCCTCTGGCTCCTTCCCCTTGGCCATGCTCGGTGACATGTCCGAAAACGACTTCATTGCTGCTGCTACTCTCTGCGGCTTGGGCACGATTTTCTCGGGCCGATCGCAATCCCCGCCGGGCGCCAAGCGCGAGCCACTCACGTAGTCACTCCCGCCCAAGCCACACATGTAGATTTTCCCGTCCGGTCGTGGGTAGACTTCGATGTGGCAGCCATAAGCGTCTTCACCACAAAAGAGGGCGTAGGGTTCTTGGATGCTCGCAGCTTCGCAGTTGGGGAGGGAGACGCTGGTGCTGTAGATGCCTGCGTGTGGGTGCGGTTGGGGAGGAGAGGGGGGAAGGGGAACAAGTGTGAGATGAGAGTGAAAATAGACACCTTTGATTGGTGCTTCGACATGTGTGTGGCGATAAGTCAGAAAATACATATTTAAAATGACACGAGAAAAAGAAAATGAGGAGCGTGACGAGCAAAGCTATCACTTCGCAAACGCCAGCAAGTCCTCCTACCCATCCCCCTTCCACCTCAACCCACCCCAACCCCTCCCTCCCATTTTACCTTCCATCGGCACGGGAAACCCAAACCATTCCCCAGCCACTGGCGCCCAAGGCCCCGTCGCCACCACCACCTTGCTGCACGGCACCGGTGTCTCCTCCTTGCCCTCCAACCGCACGCCCGTCACTACTGGCAGCTCCTCGCCCCCCTCCCCTTCCTTCTTATCGAACACCATGCCCACCACCGTCCCTTTCACAACCTTGGCCCCTCTGGCCACGGCCGCCGCCACGATTTTCTCTGTAAATTCTCTGGGGGTCACTTGGGCCGTGTCATCATCCATAAATGCACTGTCTGCTTTCCCGTCTAACCAACTAGGCTTCATAGCAGATTTCTTCTGCCCGGCCCGTGGCCCACCTTGCACTTGCAACGTGGTGATTTTGCGGTAGCTCTCAATGCCGAGTTCGTGGGCTAGCTGGACGTGCATGTCGAAGCTGAGCCCATAGAGCTTGGCCGTCGAGCCACTGTGCCAGGAGCGCGCCAGGAACCCACCAGATTTCCCACTCGCGGCTGCCGCGATCTCGGCTCGTTCAATCAATGTGGGCTTCAGGCCCTTTTGCGTGAGGTAGTACAAGGTGCAGGCACCCATGATTCCGCCACCCACAATCACAATGTCGTCATTGCTCGCCGTGGAAGCGGAGGCGGAAGCGGAAGCGGACGACGACATCATGCGTAGGGACGTCGTGGCAAAGGCGTGCGCGGGACGAATGGTGTGTAGAAAAGCCAGCAGTGGGAGTACCAAAGGCAGCAGACGTGGTCGTCGTCGTTGCAGATTAGAGGAGGGCGAGGACCACATCCGCTGTGTGTTTGTGTGTTTGGAAGATGGGGTTGAGGGCGGGTGGGGTGGATTAGTGGGGCAGGACTGATGGTCTCTATAGGGACTGCCTGCGAGTGCCGACCCCTCGATCACCACCACCACTGTCAAATCGACGTGCTGGACAACTTGGAGGTGCGCTGCGTGGGCTGTAACCGTGGACACAAGGGCTCAATGTCTCGCCGTCATATGTACGTTTCAACCTCCCCACCACCGTTGCGATTCTGCATTTTCCTGACCCAAAAGGCACGTGCTTATTCTAGAGCAAGTGTCTTTATGCCCTGGAAAAGGCACATTTACATCGTGCATGCTCATTGCTAAGTGCTTGTATGCTGCTTCACCTCTTTCCTACTCTCGTGGCCTTGTTTCAAGGCCTCCCGCGGCCCACCCACAGACGGTACCCCCCAGACAGGCAGCACGGGCAGCGCCCTTTCCACCCTGCTTTATGAACACTCTACCATCTACATCCATTATATAAGAGGTTTTAATACAACATATTATCCTCCCACACACCCACAGCTCCCAATATCCACAATCACAAAAAAAATATGGCGCGGCCGTCGCCTCTCCGCTTGCTTTCCCTCCTCCTGTGGTTCGTCCTCTGCGTCGTCGGGACCACTGCCTCCACCTCCACTGTCTCCTCCCATCGCAAGAAGGCAGTCAGTGACGTGTGCTACGGCAAGTTCACGCCAGCACGCACCCCTTTGAAGATTCCCACGGGTTCAGCCGCAGGTTCTCAAGTCCCTACTAGACGCCACGTTTTCAGTCGCGACACTCTCCACGCCCTTGCCCACACCATTCAGGAGCACCCCGCGCAAACCGCAATCCTCTCCCTGATGGTCTACATCAAGTTAAACCACCCAGAGCTGGCCAAGACCCAGAATCATTTCTTTCAGATCAACGACAAGGAGGTCAAGGCGTTGGGTTTGCTGTGGCTCATATGCAGTGTGGACGAGGCGTGGTATGTCGAGGCAGCAGCCTGGCTTAAGGGAGTGTGGGCGCGCGCCACCAGCCTGCTGCGTGAGCTGGTGCGTCGTCTGGCGGTGTGGTGGAAGGGCAATAAGATGAAAGGGCAATAAGATGAAAGGATGGTGAACGAGGGCGTGATTGGTGTAGGAGAGTGCGTGCTTGGTCATCTCTGTTTTGACGGGTTTGGTTCGTGTTTTCTGTACATAGGGAGAGGAGCACATCTGGTTGGAATCATTTTCTGATGCAAAGTCAAGCCATCCGTTTTGCGTCTGGGAAAACAAGCAGTCCACCAAACATCAAGCTGTGCGCATATTGATGACTCTGTAAAGAAATGGGAAGCGGGACGCCGAGCAAAATTTGCGTATCTTTTCGTTTCGTTTCGTTTCTTTCCTTCTTTTGCTCTTTTTCGTTTGTTTGGGTTCACAATAGTTCCATCCTTTCTTTGCTCTTCTTTTCCCTTTCCTCAGTACCCCCTCAGCAAACATAAACATATCCTACACACACTCTCTTATTTCCCCTTCTACCCCTCCTCCTGCCCTCACTCTTGCGCTTTCCCTTTTCTCCTTCCCACACACACACGCTCAGACAATCTCTAACGTACGTTTTTTTTCTCTTTCTATTTCTCATATAATATAAGCCCTCCCTCCTTCCCTCCCTTCTACCTCCCACCCCCACCCGTCAGCTTCTGGTTCAAGTCCTCCACCATCACCAACAACTCCTCACACATATTCTCATGCTCCCTCGCCTTCGGCACCAGATTCGCATACTTCTCCTCAAACTCTTCCGCCTTCCTCTTATGTTCCTGCAACGACACTGCCGTCCTCGACAAGCTTTCATAAGCCTGCTCCCTATCCTTTATCGCTATCGCCCTCTCCTCCTGCGCTTTCTCCAACGCATTTCTCAATTCCACTACCTTCCCCTCCGCCACACTAGCCTGCCTCTCCTTCTCCTCCTCCTTCCTTCCAGCCGCCGCTCGCACCGCCGCAAGGTCTGCCTCCAGCACGCCTACCTGCGAAAGAGCCTTCTCCTTCTGTCGTAGCGCTTCAGTAGCCTCAGCCTGTGCCCTCCCTACCTCCGCGGCAAGATGCGATGCCTCTTCCTCCTTCTCCTTCAGCGCTTTTCCCAACAAACTAAACTGCTGCTGGGCCACCGCAAATTGCTCCTGCGCCCTCTTCGCCACCCTCTCCTTCATCTCCATCACATCCTTAACCCTCCTTGCCTTCTCCCCTTCCAATTTCTCAGCAACCTCCCTCAAGAGCCTCTCCTCCTTCTGCCCCGCCTCCTCCACCCTCCTCCTACACTCCTCCGCCTCCCTCTCCGCGGCCGTCGTCCGTGCCTGCATATCCGCCAGTTGAGCCGTCACTGCTTTAAGCTGAATTTCTTTCGACATTAAATCCGACTGGATTTCTTTCAATCGTGCCGCAAATGCTCCTTCGACACTACTCAATTCGGCCGATAACTCCCTCTCGAACATCTCACATTGGACCTTCCATCGTGTGGCCTCCTCCTCCGCTGCCTTCACTTTACCCTCCCATTTCGTGATTTCGGAGGCTTGTGCGGCTAGATGGGAGGCGAGGAGGGTGGCTTTGGCTTCTTCCTTTGCTTTTTCGAGGAGGAGATCGACTTCTTTTTGGGAGTATTTGGGGCAATGCTCGCCACCTGCGTCGTATTTAAGGGAGAGGCCTTCGGAAAGCCGGCGCTTGAGATCGTCCATATCCTCGTCTTCGTCCGTGTCGTCCTTGTCGTTTGCGTTGGAGGTGGTGGTGGTGGAGGGTTTGTTGTTAGACTTGCTAGGGCTGAGGCTGCCGGCAGCGGCCTTGAGGGGACTAATGCTGTTGCCAATAGCAGCAGCAGCTGCAGCCATCACGGCGGAGGCCCGTGCCATGGTCGTTTGTGGTTGCGGCTGGCTCGCAGAGGGTTTGATGGGGTCGGAAGGAGCCGTGATGGTGGTGGTGGTGGCCGCGGAAGGCATGGGAGGGGAGGCTGCTGGGCCGGAGGAAACGGGGGAGGGAGCTGATTTCTGCCAAGAGAAGCCGGCGCTGCTGGTGCTCTCATTCTCCTTGCCCAAACGACTACTGGCAGCGGCAGTGGCGGCAGCGGCGGTGGTGGCGGCAGGGACGTGCTGCCCCCCAATGCGAAAGGTCACGATTTCTTCCTCGTCTTCCTCCTCCTCCTCCATGTCCATGAAAGGTGGCTGGGGTGTGGGCGTGATAGTCTGCTGGCGCTTGGCCTTGCCGAGGTCGTCCTCGTGTGGTTGCTGGTGGTGGTGCTGGTAAGAAGGCGCAGCGGCTGCGACGGTGGTCTCCTCCATTGGTGCTGTGCTGTGGTTGGGGGGATTATGTGATGATGAAGGGTGTTGCTTGGTGAGCGGAGTGAAAGGACCGAGCAAATTGAGGACAATCGGCACATCCACCACACCCACAAACCACACACCTACACACCCTGCCCTACTGTTGTGTGGTGTGGTCACAATGCACCAAATGGAAAGCCCTCGCTGACAAATTCGCGATGACTGCCGTGCGCGGAATTCCCTTCCCGCCCTCCTTCTTTGCTTGCTGCCCCAGACCCCAAAGCAACCCACCCACCACCACCAATACGCCACCGTAAACAGGCCAAAGCCTCCCTGGACAACCCTGACACACGTAGGAACGTCGTAGCGGTGTTAGTTTGGTCTTAAACCTCAAAGTTTTGTGGTTGGATCATTTTTCTGCGCCCCAGCTTCCTTCTTCGCTCGCTGCCCCTCACACCGCCTCTCCTCCCTACACACATACACCACACAGACGCAAGCAAGAGCATGGAGGATGACGGCAGTGGCACCTATACAGGAGGAGGAGGCACAGCACCGCCTTCTTTGACCGCTCCTCCTCCGCCTTCACCACCACCCGCCCAAGCAGCAGCAGCAGCAGCAGCAGCAGCAGCAGCAGCAGCAGCAGCGGAGGAGGACGAAATCGAGACGATGCCTCAAGCTGCCCTGGCCTCGCAGCAGCGGCAGCAGGAAGAGAAGGAGGAGGAGCAGCAGAAGATGCAGGGCAATGAGGAAGTAGAGGCGGCGACCTTTTCTGCGCCGGCCACGGCAGCTGTGCCACCTGCGGCCATGGAAGAGGAAGAGGAGGAGGAAATGCACCAAGGAGGCAGCAGCAACCAGGCACCCCCTCAATCACCTGCCCACGCAGGATCATCTGCAGCAGCAGCTGCAGCATTCAGCATGGCTCTTGCCTCCCCACCTCTCGCCTCCCCCCGCGCCTCTAGCATGACAAGCCCCGTCTTCGGCGGCAGCAGCAGTGGCGGTGGTGGTGGTGGTAGTGCTCCTCCCAGCCCTGCCTCCCCTCCTCCCTCCCGCCGTCCCTCCACCGGGCCAGGTGCCAACGGCGCACCCTTTAGCCCTGCGGGTCTTCTCTCCCCATCACTGAGTGCTTTAATGTCCCCCCCGGCCAGCGCGCCTAGGAGTGCCACGCGAGGAGCGACCTTGCAAAATAGGAGTCAACGAAGCATATTTGCTAGCCCGACGCCATCGTTTCGAGGGGGGAAAGGAGGGAGGGAGGGAGGGGGAGGGACTTTCGCACCGAATACGCCGGGGTCGTTGGGCATGGATTTGTCAGAGGATGAGGAGGAGGAGGAGGAGGGGGGTGG
>Ga0209491_10010744_pt1:0-7500 | contig 10916 bp, 6 predicted proteins | sample BON02_FD_187213 | JGI IMG/M metagenome (GOLD analysis project Ga0209491, IMG submission 187213) | Freshwater microbial communities from Lake Bonney liftoff mats and glacier meltwater in Antarctica - BON-02 (SPAdes) (version 2) | ecosystem: Environmental > Aquatic > Freshwater > Ice >...
ATATATATATATACACAAATAAACATATATATACAAATGTATCTCTAACTATGAAATTAGATAACTATATATACCTATATATCGTTGTTTTCTTCTTATTCTAGCTACAACATATATTTACATACAAATATATATAGAACATGTATCTATAACTATGAAATTATATAACTATGTATACCTACATATCGTTGTTTCCTTCTTCTTTTAGCTACGACATATATATAAATATAGATATATATACAACATGTATCCATAACTATATATATATATATATATATATATATATATATATATATATTATATATATATATATATATATATATAATATGTATACCTACACATCGTTGTTTCCTTCTTCTTTTAGCTACGACATATATATAAATAAATAAATATGTATACAACATGTATCTATAACTATAAAATATATATAACTATATATACCTACATATCGTGGTTTCCTTCTGGTTTCAGCTACGACAAATATATAAATATAGATATATATACATGTATCTATAACTATGAAGTTTTATAACTATATATGCCTACAGGCCCTACCTCGCCTTTTTTTAAAGCAGTGGTGTCTCCGTGTCAGTGTGAGCCGCTGCGGTCCGGCTGCTGTGGTGGGGAGGGGGTGTTAGGTGTTTCGTAGGGGTAAACTTATCATCATGGTTTGCTTCCTCTTTCAGCTACGGCGAGCACACAGCTGCGAGTAGTTGTACACACATATATATACATGTATACACACATATATATACGAATGTATCTATAGCTATACAATTATATAACTACATATACCTACATATGCATGGGGGTTAACTCGAGACGTATGCGTTGTTCTCTTCTTATTTCAGCTACAGCCAGCACGCAGTTGCGCGTGGTTGCGGGCGGCGCGGCGGAGATGGAAACAACTTAAACTCACAAGCCTGTTCCCGGCTTGGGGGAACCCGAGGCTCGTCGAACTTATTATGTGTGGGTGTATAGGCATATGCAGGCAAATATAATTAAGCTGGACACAAACTGACGCGTTGTTCCCTTCTCCTCTCAGCTACAGCCAGCACACAGCTGCGAGTGGTTGCCGGCGGCGCGGCGGCACAGCGACACGCGCTCGCCCGGCTCAGCGCCGAATTGAAGCGGCTTCTACCCATTCGGCTTGGTGCTTCAACCTACGCATGGCGATGGGCCCCGCCTGAGGAGGTGCGAGTTATGTACTTAGTTTAGACGCTTATTCATCGTATACCTTTATATCTTATACCTTTACTAATCTTAGATACTTACTAACCTTAGACACCTACTAACCTTAGAATTGGTCATTCGGCTTGGTGCTTCAACTTACGCCTGGCGGTGGGCCCCGCCTGAGGAGGTGCGAGCCATGTACTGATGATGATACTAACTTTAGACGCTTACTCATCTTATACCTTTACTAACCATAGACACCTACTAACCTTAGAATTGGTCACTCAGTGCCGAGCTCAAGCGGCTTCTACCCATACGGCTTGGCGCTTCAACCTACGCATGGCGACGGGCCCCGCCTGAGGAGGTGCGCCGTCGAATCTAGAATAAGACCAAACGGGGGTTTCGGAGAAACCCCGGGTACACTCCTAACTCTAAAGTACAACTTACTGTTATCCCAAAGGGGGAGGTAGCCCAGCGCAGAAATTACAGCGCATTACCTCGGAGATACGTTCTGTGAAACCCCTCCGGTAGATTCGACGGGCTATGTACTAATCTTAGACATTTACTAATCGTAGACCTTTACTAACCTTAGACACCTACTAACCTTAGAATTGGTCATACGGCTTGACGCTTCAACCTACGCATGGCGTTGGGCCCCGCCTGAGGAGGTGCGAGTTAAGTTCTGATGATGATACACACTTTAGACGCTTACTAATCTTACACCTTTACTAACCTTAGACACCTACTAACCTTATAGTTGGTAATACGGCTGGGCGCTTCAACCTACGCTTGTCGATGGGCCCCGAAACAGGAGGTGCGAGTTATGTACTAACCCTAGACACTTACTAATCGTAGACCTTTACTAACCTTAGACACCCACTAACCTTATAGTTGGTAATACGGCTGGGCGCTGCAACCTACGCGTGACAGTGGGCCCCGCCTGAAGAGGTGCGAGTTAAGTTCTGATGATGATACACACTTTAGACGCTTACTAATCTTACACCTTTACTAACCTTAGACACCTACTAACTTTATAGTTGGTAATACGGCTGGGCGCTTCAACCTACGCGTGGCAGTGGGCCCCGCCTGAAGAGGTGTGAGCCATGTACTAATCTTAAACACCTACGAATCTGAGACTTCCTCTAACCTTAGTCGCGTACTAACCTCTGACACTTACGACACGTAGACGACACTTACTCGGGTTACCCGGAATGGGTTGACCCTAACAGGGCTGCCCCCAAGGGTTAACGCTAACCCCGAGGTTAACCGTAACGGGGCTGCCCCCAAGGGTTAACGCTAACCCCGAGGGTCACCCCATTCCGGGTAACCCGAGTAAGAATTCGGGTTAAGATGATGATATGCTTACCCCCACAGGGTACCCCCCCCACACACAGCAGCCGACATGGCCTACAGCACACACCGCACACAGCCAGCACTGCGGCCACACCGCGCTACCCCCAGGGCAGAAGACAAACCCCCGCAGACGCGCCGACCCCACTCAAACGGTCTAACCCTACCCCTTAGTCAGGTTACTCCAGACAGAAACTGTCCGTGTAGCTGGAGAAAAGTGCACCGCGTGAGATCTGTGATCTGTGTGTCGCCCGCCCCCACGAGTTGGATTTCACGTTCACACGGGGACACAACCCTTGGGGACGGGCGACACATAGATCACAGATCTAAGTACACGGGGACCAACCCGTGGGGACGGGCGACACACAGATCACATATCTACCTACACGGGGACACAACCCGTGGGGACGGGCGACACACAGATCACATATCTAACTACACGGGGACCAACCCGTGGGAACGGGCGACACACAGATCACAGATCTAACTACACGGGGACCAACCCGTGGGGACGGGCGACACACAGATCACATATCTAACGACCGCGACGGCGGAGTCGCCTGCTGCTGCGCCGCCCACGCCGCTTACCGTCGAATCTACTGACGGGCTTTCAGAGAGTTGAGTTCGAGAAACTTTTCCGGGCTGGGGGTTTGTTAGATTTAGGGTAAGGGTTAGGTTTACTTCTGGTTGAGAGTTCACCCGGAGCTAATCCGAAACCTGTCCGAAACGCTTTGGTCCAATTCTGGATTCGACAGCGAGGAAGAGAGAGACGAATCGATCGCTGCGTACATACAGACATAGACGGATCATGAGTAGGCTCTAGTTTCACTCAAAATAAAAAAAATCATCGACGCGAAGGTATGTTGACCAATGGCCGTAATAGTCGAAGGTGGCTAAATGGCTAAAGAAATTAGGCCAACACCATTATAAAAAAGGTCATTCACCGTTTTGCAATGAAATGGTCAACGTCTGCTCGCGTCGATTTTTACTTGTTAGAAAGGCAAACTGGCCTGCTCATTAGATACACATATATACTTCTACTACTACTTCTACTACTACTACTCCTACTCCTACTGCTACTACTACTACTACTACGTATACTACTGCTGCTACTACAACTACAACTACATCTACAACTACTACTACTACTACTACTACTATCACTATTACTACTACTACTACTACTACTACTACTACTACTACTACTACTACTACTACAACTACTACTACTACTACTACTACTACTACTACTACTACTACTACTACTACTACTACTACTACTACTACTACTACTACTACTACTACTACTACTACTACTACTGTACTACAACAACTACTACTGCTGCTACTACTACTATTCCCAATATACGAACAACATCACTACCACCAACACCACCACCAACTACTGCTATTGCTACTACTCCTACTCCTACTACTGCTGCTTCTTCTTTGACTACTATTATTACTACGACTACTTTTATTTCTGCACTAGATACATAGATATACTGACAGATCGATTGATGAACCCACACAGAAGGCTCTGCTGCGGCGGCGGCTGCGGCGGCTGCGGCGCGTAGTATGAAGCAGAAAAACATATAGATCGGTGCATACATACATGCATAGATAGACAACTAGATACATAGACACACTGACAGATCGATTGAAAGGCTCTGCTGCGGCGGCGGCTGCGGCGGCTGCGGCGCGTGGTATGTGGGAGAGAAACATATAGATCGGTGCATACATACATGCATCGATGGATCACTAGATACATAGATATACTGACAGATTAACCCATGCAGAAGGCGGCAGCTGCGGCGGCTGCGGCGGCTGCGGCGCGTGGTATGTGGGGCGCAGATGGGGCGGAGGAGGAGGAGGAGGAAGAGGAGTGGCACCACTTCTCCGGCGGCAGCGTGGGAAGCCGAGCGACCGATTCTGCCATCACGGTGGGCTGCACCTAGCTCTATGGGTTAACCCGATACGGCACTGGTGGTAAAAGAAACGCACACACCACCTTCTCACGCGGGTTAAAGGTGCCCTGTGCGCCTAAGTGAAACGACTTCGAGTTTCCTTTAATCAAAACGACGAAACTCTTAGTCGAAACTTGCTCATGTACATGAGCAAAGCGAATTTAACCATAGCGGTTAATTATTAGCTGCAGAGCACCTTTAAGAGTTAGGGTTAGGGTTAACCCCGGGGTTAACCCGTTTCTGCCATCACGGTGCGCTGCATCTAGCCCTGTAGGTTAAACGTGCCCTGTGCGCTCAGGTGATTCGACTCTCGAGTTCCCAATAATCAAAATGACGAAACTCGTAGTCAAAACTCGGTCAGGTACCTGAGCACAAAGTGAATTTACGCATAGCGCTTACTTAGTAACTGCAGCGCACCTTTAACCCGGCACGGCCCTGGTGGTAGACCAAACGCACACACCACCTTTTTCCACGCGCGCTTCTCTCACACAACGGCCATCTTCGCCTGGAAGGAGAACGTGACCGCGCACGATCGGGTTAACCCGGGTACCCGGCCTATGCCAAGTACAAAAAGTACATCGAGATTGGGTTCAGGAACCTTGGATCGGCCATGTTCATCCGAACACCAACGCTCTGGGCCTTGCTCTACACCAACAGGATACGTCTAATCACGGGCTGACCCCCCCCAAGGCGCTGAGGGGGCGCGGCCCCGCGAACCATACCCCTTCTGAAACGCACATAGATCGTTCCCCCACACAACCTTGGCCTTAACCTACTGGATGCGTCTAATCACGGGCTGACCCCCCCAAAGGGCTGGGGGGCGCAGCCCCGCGAACCCTTACAAAGCGTTGGCCAGAATTTGGTACCGTGCCCTAACTTGGTACTCCCTTCGCTTGAGCTCCCCGCGCACACATTTCGAGCCCTGGAAAGCTGTTGGCACGCGGGGGAGGGGCTCCCTTACTGCCCTGTAACGAGTCGCGGACCGTCCGGCGCAGCTAACGGTCGTGCTGGCGAAGAGTACCACGTTAGGGCACGGTACCAACTTAGGGCCAACGCTTTGCTACCTCGTCGAAAACGCACACAGACACTTCTCCCACACAACCTCATCCTAAACCTACAGGATGTGTCTAATCACGGGTCAACCCCCCCAAAGGCGCTGGGGAGCGCGGCCTTGCGCCCCGCGGGGCGATTTGGTTGACCCTGTTTTAGAACGGGGGTCACCCGTTTGTATTTGGTTGGGTCAACCCAGGGTACTGCATAGCACTAGCTTCTACGGTGGCAAGGCGTACTCTTAGCTCCACATGCTGTGATAGCTCTAGCTCTACGCTAGGGTTAACCCCCGAACCCTAACCCTCTCAGATGCACCCGCCGGTATAGATCTACATATACTCCACTGTAATGTGCGTCCTGCACAGTCCTTTCCATGACGCATACGCGTCTCTATATACCCACAGGATACCAACTGGCGAACTGCTCCAAAGGCGTTGGGGGGTGCGGCCCCAGCCGCCCTGGTCGTCCGCGTGCTCCACCGACCTAACGGACTGCTCTTCCTTCGAGCGTGCGGGTTCCGCGCAGAACAGGTGAACGTCTATCTATCTATCTATCTATCTGTACATGATATATATGTATATGTATATGTATATATATAATATATATGTATATGCATATGTGTGTGTATATATATACATATATATTACACATAATATTGATGTATGTATATATGTATATGTAACACGCTCTTCCTTCGGGCGTGCGGGTTCCGTGCCGAACAGGTGAACGTCTATCTATCTATCCATCTATCTATCTGTACGTAATATATATATATATGTATATGTATACATATATACATATATATTATACATAATATAGATGTATGTATACATGTATATGTAACACGCTCTTCCTTCGCGCGTGCGGGTTCCGCGCAGAATAGGTGAATTCCACGTCTATCCATCCATCCATCAATCTATCTATCTATCTACCCAGCTATCTATATATACTATACTATGTATCGATATCTATACATCTATATATACATCTATATATACCTATATATCTATCCATCTATCCATCTGTCTATGTATCTATAATATTTGTCTATGTACATATATATACATACATATATATACCCATATATCTATGTATATATGTATCTATCTATCTGTCCCCCACCGACCCAACGGACTACTATTTCTTCGAGTGGATCTATAATATTTATCTATATCTATCTCTATACATACGTATATATATACCTATATATCTATGTATGGATCTATTTGTATATCCACCGACCTAACGGACTACTCTTCCTTCGAGTGTATCTATAATATTATCTATATCTATCTCTATACATACGTATATATATACCTATATATCCATGTATGGATCTCTTTATTTATACACCGACCTAACGAACTGCTCTTCCTTCGGGCGTGCGGGTTCCGCGCTGAACAGGTGAAGGCACTATCTATCTATCTATCTATCTATCTATACTACCTATCTATCTATAATATGTAGCTATGTGTATCCATATATATATATACACACACACACATGTACATGTCTATCCATCTATCCATCTGTATATCTATCTATTTTATTGATCTACATCTGTATATCTAAATTTATATGCCATACACCGATACATCTATGTATGTATATATATTTATAAATAAATAAATAAATACATAAATAAATTTATATTATCTACCGACCCAGCGGACTGCTCTTCCTTCGAGCGTGCGGGTTTCGCGCAGAACAGGTGAACGTCTGTCTACCTATCTATCTATCTATCTATCTATCTATTTATAATACTTATCTATATCTATATATCTATATCTATATGTCTATGCATACATATATATATATATATATATATATATACGTACCTATATATCTATGTATCTATGTATCTATGTATATACATATATATCGTCTGTGTGCTCCACCGACCCAACAGACTCCTCGGGTTAAACCCTGACTTATATGTGTGTACCCGTTTCCATTTGTA
>Ga0209491_10010745_pt1 | contig 10916 bp, 10 predicted proteins | sample BON02_FD_187213 | JGI IMG/M metagenome (GOLD analysis project Ga0209491, IMG submission 187213) | Freshwater microbial communities from Lake Bonney liftoff mats and glacier meltwater in Antarctica - BON-02 (SPAdes) (version 2) | ecosystem: Environmental > Aquatic > Freshwater > Ice > Glacier...
TTGTGTGGAAGTTCCAGAGTGCGCATTCTACGAGGACACCTTCAATGACGAGAAATACGGTGACATCTACCAGCAATACACAGTTTCTGGTCCAGAGAACTGCAGAAAACTTTTGTGCACGAGAAATGTAAATCTCTGTATGGGAAAATACCCTTTCATGCAGAATTGTACACATTTCTACATTTCAATGAATAAAACCTCTCTGGACGACCATACACTATTGTACATGAAACATCCGAAAAAAATAGTACGCTATAGTACAATCTTATCCTTGTACACAATCACACCGCACACAACATGTCAGATATCTCAAATAACCACACCTCACACAATATGTCCGGTGTTACAAACAATGAGACATGTTACCACGATTCAGTGGCATTAGTATCTGAACCGATGAAATATGTCCAAGGCCTTGATACCACATCAATATTATTGTATAACTTCTTCTGTAGCGAAAAACTTGGCATCCAGAAGTAGTGGTAGAGCAACTCGTGAAATCTCTTGTGCCTTTGGGCTCACCGTGGATTCAGGTGTTATTGACATCAGTTCTAAGATTGTGTCTCGAGACGAGATGTCGCTACAGACTATAGTCTTGTAATCACGTATTTCATTGCTGAAACTGGCGTCTACTGCCCGTATTCTCAGTTGGCGCTTGCTAAGCGCCAACGTGCATTTGAAAATGAGATGAGGAAACTTGAATGAAGTTACACGCAATGAACTGTTTTTGAGCGAAGGAGGGCTAAATAATATTTTGCAGGTAGCTTCGAACGGAAAATTTTTGCAACCAACATTGCCATGGAGACAAAGTATGCGGATGCCGACGAAGACAAAAATCAGAGAAGCGAAGAAAGTTCAGGGATGATAATTACATGAATTGTTGTGATTTATGTAGGTGTGTTGATTGTTGGCATGTATGTTGCTAGTTACCACCTCAAAAAAAAGCAAATCGATTCGACAGCTCACTGTTTGATTTGCAATAATGTAAATGCCCCCCCCCCGATCACATTGTGACCTGGAACACTCACCTCTAACAATCAACCTTTAAGACACCTAGTCCGATATCACATTAACGTTACCACAATCAAATCTAAGTGCAGCTACCGCATGTAGACTTTTCGGAACGCATCAACCCAGCCCGCACCCATCCTCCAGACTTTTCCCAGAGGATAGACACAGTCTTCTTGAAAAGAAATATACATGATTAGAAGGTACGTATTAATGGATTTTCAAACCCTTTTTGACAGCGACACCATCGGGCCAAGCCTTAACGGCCCTAATTAACTAGGGACAAGAAATCCTAGCAAAAGAGGTGAGATGGCTACAGGACAAAGCATTGAAAGTGCAAAGAAGGGCTAGCGAGAGAATGAAGCATAGAAATAAAAACTAAAACGTTCTACAGCAGAGAATCTCTCTCCTCAAGGCATCTCTTACTGAAGCCAAAACAGAACAACCGCAAGTTAGACTCATAGATTCCACAACCTGATTTTGGAAATCCAAAAGCTTGTCTAGAACCACGCACGCTGGAAAAGCCTGAAGTACAGAAAGCAGAAGAGCTCAGAAATAAGCAAACCCTTGCACAGAACAAAAAGAGTGACAGTAGCGATATTTCAAGAAAAAGGAGATCTTCGAGAATGGCATCAAGGGTATCAAGAAAATCACGGGAAAATACAAAACGAGCAAACCTCTCAAAGAGGTGAAAAAACGATGTCTGAGTGGCATAAGGTGGGAATGGCGAAACCAGCCAGCCAGATCAGGAAAAAACTGATCTGCGAATAGGGGATGCACTCTTGGACACAGGCATGCACTATGGGGAAAATCCAAACACATAACACCATGATCACCACCACGGGGATGGAAGTAAGGGTGGTCTATCTACATCAGTCCAAACTTAGATCTGCATACACTGCTACACGAAACCCAACAACTTAACTCCCTTCCCCGCACGATGCTCTCCTTCCTATATGAAACGAGGCCATGGAATCAGGTTTGATTGATGTTGCTTTTATTACTTCGTAAGAAATAGTCCAGTAGCTTTGCCAGAAGCTTTAAGTGCTCAAAATTTTTGTTGGATTCGAGATATCGGGTTTTCTGACATTTTTTTTCATTGTGTGCAAGGTCTTTGTTTCTAACAAAAGCCTCTCTTCCGCCCCTTTCAAACAGGCTCCTGTGCCTGTTGTCGCCATTCCTCTTGTGTGCTGATCATACACGTGTGCTTGTTTGTGGGTGCCTCTGTAAGTGCGTGTAAAAATGTGCAAGCAAAGTGATAAATACATACCAATATAAGCAAAACCTTGACGACGTCGCGTGCAGTATTAACATAGAAAAAGAAATAGATGTTCATAGTAACGTAAAACAAGCAGTGAAGTGGCAAGTTTTTAGACACGTGACAGAATGCAATACGAATAAGTAAGATACAAAAACTTTGTCCGTTTTCCGGACTCTGGGGGGAGTCCTTGGATTGTGATACCCAGTTTACCATCCTGAGTCCACTATCGTTTGACGGGCCCCAGCTTTGACGCTCTATGAGCGTGTGTTCCTCTCTCTATCTCCTCACACGTGCGCATCGTGCCCGATATTCTCCCTCGATCTCTTTGTGGTTGGCCTCGCACCTCCTTGCAACTGCTGGAGGAAGGACACAATCACCCGATTGTGCGCTTCGCATGCCTATGTCACATGATCGGCCAAGAAATTGTCTTTCTTTCCTTCTTGTACAACAAGCTTTTTGAGTTTGGGGTAGAAGTCGCGTTCAACAACCGATCCGCCGTCACCCACCACAAAGTTAATCTGCTCAAATTCCCACTGCGGAGCAGCAGTTCTGAGCGCACCGATGATGCTTTTGTGCTGCTCATTTGCTTCTGCTTCTTTCACCTCTAGAACCCCTCGTCCCTGTCGGTCGACCGTTTAAATTCTAAAATATATACGATCTGCAGATCGTCATTTATTGACCCCATCCGGTCGCCTGATCCAGAATCGATTTACGAAGAAAGACCCTGAATCGAGGTTGTACCGTGCCTCTTGACTTTTTTTTGTGGTATTGACACCTCTATGCCCTGTGCTTTCTCCGCCAGTTCTTCCTTACTGCAGATTCTTAGAAACTCTTCTCGTCGCCACAGCGTGCTCATGCTACTTTCTTTGTCAAGCGTGACAAACTTGAGCTTGCGTTTTGGCTTTTGTGCAGCATGCATGCTGTCATACAGGTGCCTCCAGATTGAAGTGGTGGGCAGCCGTAACTGTCGTTGCCATTCCTTCGCAGCCTGCACTGTTGATGTGACTGTGTGTTTCAGCCGCCAGACCATCAGTGCTCTCGCCTCGGGCCTCTCGCGCTATTCTGCACAGCCAATACCCTGCTGATAGCATCTTGCATATTTTAGTTACAAAACTGGCTGTTGGCGTAATTCCTGCCACAGCCATCCCTAAGCGTCTCCTTTGCTTCCATAGAATTTGTTGTCACTCAAATATTTTCCCAGCATAAACCTTGCTGCATCCTGTCTCACCATGAAGTCTGGTACCCATGTACTGTAGAAAGGCTGGTGGGTGCCTCCTCTTTTCCCCTTCTCCTTGATACAAGTCTTTTTGCAGCTCTCCTCCTCCATCCATGTACCATACCGTAGAGCCGTTACCATATTCGGATCATAGCTTACATTGACTTGTCGTCTTTGTTTGCTGATTTGTTTCCAAGTTCCTGTCACACGATCCCGGTGCTTGCGCACATTCTCTTCTGCTGATCCTCGTCTAATCGCCTTCCGCACCCCGCTGTTTCAAATCGAGTTTCAATCTTCATAATTCTCTATACCTCCTGTTCAGCGAGGCTCTTGCCATGTGAAGACTGCTTGATTTGTCCTGTTGTGCCATTCAAAACATGCTGGTAGCGGTGGATTATTTTTTCCAGACAAACGCTTACTGCCCATTTGCTACGTGCGGAAACGACAAATGCGGGAAGATAGGTCCCACACCTATGTCACTGGAAAAATGATTCAGCATGGAACCCACAAAATCCCGTAGCACACGACACCTTACAAAAGACAGATCCTTCCTGGACAAGGCCAGCATCTTCGACTTCCGCACGATGGCGGCATTCGAAACAATTCGTGAACCAGTAAACACATTCAGAAAATTTGAAGGATTCATAAATAGGATGCCATCCCACAAGTCTCCTGAGAGGATTGGGCGTACCGGATGTGGATTTTTTATAGGCTATCTACAGCAACCCGTGCATAGAAATACAGGTGGGAACCGAAAGCACAGTACCCACGCATTAGATACGGGCACAGTACAGGGATCACTTCTCCCCCGTCCTCTTCGACCTCTTCTTTAATGTCCTTCTGAGACTACCAGATTCGACAAGGATCATACACAGTATCCGAGGTATCCCTCGATGGAATCACGCAGCATTTGCAGACGACCTATACATGTATGTCTGCACAAGGAAGGACGGAAACAAAATACAATAGGTAGTACACGAGTTTGAGGATAGGAGTGGCCTCCGAATCTCCAAACCAAAATCCTTGGCCACAGGACAACTTTCATGAGGTGCAATGTATGGATCTGGCTCAAGGAAGAACATACAGAGCAAAGACGGATGTAGCCAAAAGAAAACGCGACGCAGGCCCATAAATTCTCAACCCCTCGATAAGCACTCTAGAGGTCATGGATGAAGCACCGATAATCAAAATAGGTGGGCACCGCCTTGACAGATATGAAACGCCAGGGCCTCATCTGCATCAAAAGCAAATGCAATAGTCACTTCCCACAGAAATTTCCACAGGATCATACATCATCCACCCGATGCAGCGAGTGCCAACACACGTGGAAACCAGAAGGTGTCAGATATAAAGGTACTGACATTAAAGTCATACATGGCCGATCCCAAATTAGGCTCCTGGGGATACGCTACAACATGTGGCTAGACAGCACAACGCAAAGACGATATTTGATGGATAGACTCACAGAAATGGCCTGCTACCTACATAAAATCAGGGACCTTGCAATTGAGAACAGCCTGAGACTGGTAGCATGCATTTTAGCCCCCCTCCTGGCCTTTTCGGGACCAATCATTATCTGGCCACAAAAAAAAAATCAAACGGCTCACTGCCGCATTCGTAAGGTGCAATAAAGAGGCCTGGCACATGTCACCCAACACATCCACGGCACTCTTCACGTTCCCAAGAGCATGGTCGTGATGGCAGTCAATATGCGGTGGCATGAGACAATCTCAAGATGCACGAAAAGAATAAAATTCTTACTTGTGTTGTCCAGTTTGCTGAGCCCTCAGCAACCGCCCGCCGCTGCCGGTGCAAGCGCGCTGTCACAATTTGCCTCTAGCTTCATTTTTTGCAGCTCATTGCATGCAATGGCCAAGAAGGCGCCTACATGCACCTGCTTTCTACATGGCACCATCCGCACACACACGCACACACACACACACACATACGCACACACACATGCACACACACACACACACACACACACACACACACACACACACACACACACACACACACATAAGTGTGTACGTGTGTGTACGTACGCGTGTGTGTATGTGTACATGTGCTACATCATCGCTGTCGTAAATTGTCCTGAGGTCGCAAAATATGCTGAGTAACTCTCTCTTTTGCAAACACATACACATACTCTCTCTCTCTTTCTCTCTTTCTCTCTTTCTCTCTTTCTCTCTTTACTTGTTTCTTTTTGTTTCTCTCACCAGATCCGGATCTACTCCCCATGACCTTTAGCTTTCGAGCGGACCTAGATGGTAACGGGGATGAGCTGCTACTGCGAGATCCACAACATGCATCAAATCACAAAGACTTCAAATTGCCATCCAGCCGCGCAACAATTTATGATTCTCAATTTGGATGGATATTGTGCCGCAACAAGTGTCCTGTTATACTAGTGACGGAAGTTCGAGACATTTATCAGACTTTGACACGCTGGACAACAACGCTGCATCTGAATCGTCCTGGATGCCCCGACAAGATAGCTCCATGCGTCGATGCAGTCATGCTTGACGTAATCGATAAAGCTTTGAAAACTGTAAATGTCTTTGCTGCAGATCTTCAGCCAGTCAACGCTCTCATGCTTCTCCTTGCCGTGGAGCTGGCTGACCTGGATTTGTTTTCAATCAACGGTACTATGGGTGCGTCTTCCACTGCGACTACCATGAGAACCAACACTCCTGGCCAGGTTTGGCCCCATATTTTCTAGTCCACTGCCTTCTCTTTCTGCTCTCTTTGAGTCTCGCATTGTACTTGATTATTTACAACATTCGCTCGTCAACACAGAGTGGATCAAGCCCAAAGTTGCAGCGGGTACAAGGTGTGCACAAGGCTATGCGATCCAAAGAACAAGAGCGTATCCGACAGAGGTGAGAGTGGGAGAGTGGATTATCAAAGAAATTTGATTTACATGTTACTAATCATCATCTTGACATACTCGACTGGTGCTAATATAAACGTGTACATATCTTTTGTGTTTGTGGAATGTTACTAACTCCTGCACGCACGCATGACAGTCGTGTCGAATCTTTGTCGATCTTGCGCGATCTAGAGACGCAAGGTTTGTACGAGGCTTTGCAACAAGACATTGAAGAGGCACTTGGAGTAGAAGCAGGCAGTTTACACGTAAGTAGTGGGGCAAATCCTGCTGCACCACAGCACCAAGAACGAGCAGAAGAACCTGAAGCACAGCTGCAAATTGACCAGCGCTTACACGCTGGCAATGAATAATTTGCTAAATGTAGGTATATTTTTCGTGAATTGTGGGATGAGAAGTATGAATACTTGTGTTTATGGCAACGGGCCGACACGACAACTCAAAAAGGAAAAAAGAGACAGATTTAAAGTTAGATTTCTGACTATACTAAACACTGCTACTAGTTCCAACCCTTTCAGACAAAAAACTGATCAACAGTAAATCTTTATCCTGACAGCAAGACAAAAAGACAATAGCGTATGCTCCAGACTGTAAGCACAATCAACCCCATACAAGGAGTGTAGTAGAGGACCTAAGATTAAATACCTTGAGGAACGAGGCGCCTAGGCTCTTTGTTACCAATAAACATCTTTATCCGAGATATATCTCGGTGGTTTGTGTGGAAGTTCCAGAGTGCGCATTCTACGAGGACACCTTCAATGACGAGAAATACGGTGACATCTACCAGCAATACACAGTTTCTGGTCCAGAGAACTGCAGAAAACTTTTGCGCACGAGACATGTAAATCTCTGTATGGGAAAATGCCCATTCATGCAGAATTGTACACATTTCTACATTTCAATGAATAAAACCTCTCTGGACGACCATACACTATGTATTCTGCACGATACACCCGAAAAAAATAGTACGCTATAATACAATCTTAACATTTTTGACAATCACACAGCACACAACATGTCGGATATCTCAAATAATCACACCTCACACAATATGTCCAGTGTTACAAACAATGAGACAGGTTACCACGATTCAGTTGCATTAGTATCTGAACCAATGTAGTGGTAGGGCAACTCGTGAAATTTTTGTGCCTTTTGAGCTCACCGTGGATTCAGGTGTCATCGACATGAATTCAAAAATTGTGTTTCGAGACGAGATGTCGCAACAAACTATAGTCTTGTAATCACGTATTTCATTGCTAGAACTGGCGTCTACTGCCCGTACTCCCAGATGGCGCTTGCTAAGCGCCAACGTGCATTTGAAAATGAGATCAGATAACTTGAATGAAGCTACACGCAATGAACTGTTTTTGAGCGAAGGAGGGCTAAACAATATTTTGCAGGTAGCTTCCAGCGGGAAATTTTTGCAACCAACAATGCCATTGAGACAAAGTATGTGGATGCTGACGAAGACAAAAATCAGAGAAGCGAAGAAAGTTCAAGGATGACAATTGCATGAATTGTTGTGATTTATGTAGGTGTGTTGTTGGCGTTGATTGTTGGCATATGTGTTGCTTGTTACCACCTCAAAAAAAGCAAATCGACTTCGACAAGTTTCTGTGTGGTTTGCGATAATGTGAATTTCACCCCCCACCTGCATGTCGAGAGAAATAACACGATTAGTATGTCACATCACACAAAATATCAGTACAATAATTGTTGGAGCGAGCTTTCGCCGCCGAAACCAAATAGGCTCCAGCCAGGTAACCTCGGACCAGACAGGAGCCTATTTGGCTTTGGCGGCGAAAGCTCGCCTCAACAATTAGGGTATGTATAGCTGTGATTATGTGCCGTGAGCACATGTATATATCACCTTATTTTGGTATTTACCAGGTAACTCGATTCAATTATATATATAAGTCACAAAAGAAATGTCTGTTTTATTGACTGAGTGCTACTATCATCGACAATCTCAAACTGAGCGGTATTGCTCAAAAAATCATGTGAAAATATTACCAAATTTCGACACCAAGACGAGTTTGTTCAAGATGAAGACACGAAAACATTGACGAGATATCGACCTGATATTTTACAGGCCGCCAGCAACGGATGTAACGATCAACAGACTAGTGGCATACGCCACCAACGAAAGTGAATATAAAGCATAGAGCGAAGAAACCTTTTCAGAATTCGCTCACGTGGAAATCTCGTTCCACCCGAATGCACAAAACGATGAATTTCACGAAAAGAAGTTCATGGCGTTTTCAATTACACAAAACAGTCATGTTTTTTCCCGTTCAAAATACTGGTGGAAAGAGCAAGTCGCGGTTTCTGACTAGGTGTATGACCGAGTCTGGGGACGTGTCTCGATACTAATGATTCGCGACAAAGTAGAAACTCGAGTTATAAAAAAAGAAAAAGAGAAACCATGTTCTATCAACAAACATCAAAACTCGGAATGATGGCATCAGCCATGGCGTTTGGACGCTACTGAGGGGACCGTGGCAATGTCTGTGACTATGACACCTCTCCTATTAGGTTATGAGCCCCACAAGGCGTACGGAGAGATGCATACTGGCGAGATTGCAACATATATGATGGTAAAAGCGCTGATCATTCTCGCATGCATCTACATTCAAAAGTATTTGATAGGAAAAGATCAAAACAGCCGAATTTTGGATGGGCAACACACGGACACCTTTGACACCGGGGCCAGTTAGAAGGTGCATGGCGTGCCGACACGAAACGTGGGTACGGCACGTACACATGGCCAGACGGGCGAAGGCACATAGGCGCATGGTACGACGGTAAGCGGCATGGACACGGCACGTTCACCGGGGGACACATGCACGGGTGTCTGGTTCGCTGACAAGTTTTCCTGCGCATAGACCACCAAGAAACATAGGAACGGTGTGAATGACAGTGAATATCAGTACTTATATTGAACTAGACTTGAAACAACATACACACAAACACATACAAACAATTATACACGCAAACATGAGTATGTAAATATGCGACATAATCTAAATCTGCGGGGAAAAAGAAAAAAATTTGTATCATGAAATACTAACAAATACGGATGTGCAATAAGAACACACTTCACGTGCGCACACTACATGAAATAATGCGACGCACAGCAACGTCACACCTCTCATATCAACAGACGCACGAAGTAACACAAACTCGGTGCTTATGTGTATGCAAGTGTGAGTCAAAACATGTGCTGTGTATCGCAGAAAAGATAGGACCAACTAATTCTTCCTCCGTATGAGCATCAGCGGGGATGATAGGACAAGGCGCTCAATATGAGTCTCCTATTCAGTGCACGAGTCAGCGGGGATGACCGAGTCTGGGGACATGACTCGATACCAATGACTCGTGACCAAGTAGAGACTCGAGATATAAGGGAAACCATGTTTTATCAATAAACATCAAAACTCAGAATGATGGCGTCAGCCATGGCGTTTGGACGCTACTGAGGGGACCACTGTCCGTTACCGTGACACCTCTCGTGTAAATGTATTACAAATTGTATCATACATGCGCGATCCTTGCACTACAAAAGATTCGATTTGACCAATTTGTCATGTACTCAAGAACTTCGATGGTCAATAATAGACCCCACAAAGAGCACGAAACATTTTGTAGCAAAGTCATAACAGAGGTACTGCAGCAACACACAATTGGACCATTCAATACAAACGTTACTGCCGTATAAATCAACGTCAAGTCTGCTGTATAAGTGCTCTAAAAACTGAGAGCTTGCTTCCGTTGTGAGGAAAGAATACACAAAATTTTAGATTCATTTTTATTGATGGTTGAAGACCTGTAAAAAAAATTATAGTTGAAGACCTGTAACTTTCATGTAGAAATGCGTTCCTTTCATAATGTACGAATGGTAGTATGTTCCAATAAAAATCTGTCACGCAATAAAAATCGACGCAAGACACGAATTGGAAAAACAGATTAGAGTGGATGTCTTAGCCAAATATGTAGTGACCAATTTGCACCCTGTCAACTATGGTAGTGCCAAATGGCTTGTTTTTCCACCACCAGAAAAGTGAGAAAAGGACTTATTTCAGAAAATTGATCAAGAAGTTTATTAAAAAAATAGTGAAATATTGCAGGGGGCGTTGAAGTGTGTGTGTGCGCGCGCGCGTATATGTGTGCGTGTGCGTGTGTGTGCATGTGTGTGTGTGCGTGTGTGTGAGTAAATGTCTGATTGGAAGCATTTCTTGATGACAGTTTTAGATTAATTAAATGTTTAGTAGTGTTTGGGCCGAAATTACGTGTACATACAGACATAACTATAGCATGTATACAGATATAGATTTACATGCACATATACTCGAACGCATACAAACACACGAACAAACACACAAACAAACACACATGCATACACATACAAATGCGCATTGGTATCAACTATTTGGGGATTTTTTAAGGTGCATTCCCATGAAAAAAAGAGGATGCTCCACGGGTTTATTCGAAACCATTGCCTGTAAGTGAGAAAGCGTGGTATAGCAAGTGAGTGAGTGAAT
>Ga0209491_10010746_pt1 | contig 10915 bp, 11 predicted proteins | sample BON02_FD_187213 | JGI IMG/M metagenome (GOLD analysis project Ga0209491, IMG submission 187213) | Freshwater microbial communities from Lake Bonney liftoff mats and glacier meltwater in Antarctica - BON-02 (SPAdes) (version 2) | ecosystem: Environmental > Aquatic > Freshwater > Ice > Glacier...
CTCCCTCTCTCCCTCCCTTCCCCCCCCAAAGCACCTCCTGCGCGACATACAACCCCGGCATCGGCGCGCCCACAGGAGTCAATTGATACACATACATAGTACTCGATAATCCCTCCCTAAAATGCCTCGGCAGCCTCACAAGAGCAGAACCATCAGGCCCCAGCCGAGCACTCCCTAGATAGGTAGAGGTGGAGGGACCCACCCCCGAAGGGTCTACAGATTTGATCACCCCACACATGTCATAAGCAGGTTGGCGTAATATGTATCGCTTGATAAAGAAGTCGGAGAATAAAATTAGCATGGACCCCATATAGATCATCATGAGGATTTTGGAAAAATCAGGGGAGCCGCACAAGGGGCCTTCGTAGAAGGCAAGGGAGGATTGGAGGAAGATAGCCGCGAATTGAATTACTTGGAGGGAGGCGAGGTGCGAAGACCACCAGGAATGAAGCCCGAGGCAGGTGCAGAAGTAGTGGAGATAGACTGCGACATGACACAAACTATTGACGAGGATCGGGAAGAACCTAGGGAGGGGGGGGGGGAGGGAGGGAGGGAGGTGAGTAAGTTAGTCCTTGTAATTGTTGCCTCCTTCCCTCCCCCCCTCCCTCCCTTTTACTTGCATATCCCCGCCAAAATCAAAGGGCATGAGCGAGCCAACGATGACAGTGATGGAGGCGTGGTGGAAGCGGTGGAGGGAGGGAGGGAGGGAGGGAGGGTCTTTGTGATGATCTACTTACATGTCCCCGCCGAAATCAAAGGGCATGAGCGAGCCAACAATAACGGTGATCGAAGCGTGGTGGAAGAGATGCAGGAAGGTGACTTGTCGAAAGGAGCGGCGGAGGATGAAGAAGTAGGTGTCGAGGTACTCAAAGTACTGTGGAGGAGAGGGAGAGAGGGAAGGAGGGAGGGAGGGAGGAAGAAACGGTATGAGTGGGTGGTGTGTGTGGGATAGAATAACCAGTAGGCGTTCAACAATCAAATAAGCAAACACGACGCTCACATCTCCCCACACACACGCCTTTCTACAACGAAAAATGCAACGAATAACTCAAAGTCTCTACACATACACGTACCTTTTGCAAGTAGTACACAGCAAAGACAGACGCCAAGCCCGGGTCTCCAAGGGCGAGCCGATTACAAATAAAAGAAGACGCCGTGGTTGGTATCGGTAAGTGCATGTCCTCAGGTTGTGGTAACGGCGGCAACAATGACGACGAGGAGGAGGAAGGAAAGAGCTTATAACGCAGGATGGCGAAGGAGACGTAAGAAGACATCAAGACGTTGATCAAGTTGTAGATGGTCAGAACTTGCTTCAGGTGATAGGGCGATTCACGCCGGCGCATGTGTATGTACAGGCCACAGGTTAAGCACAAATACCCCAGGTTCATCAGCACTAGAAGATATTCTTGCGTTTCCGCCGAGTAGAGGTTGATGAAAGGCGTGCTGGGTTGAAAGCCATGGGCGACGCGGGATTCGTAGGCAGCTTGCGCGACGTCAAAACTTGCGAGGGCGCGATGGTAGAGTGTACCGACGAACGGCGCGGCCAGCACCCCGCCGAGGGCGAAGGGGAGCATGGGGATCATCGTGTCGCGTGTGTGTGGATGTGGCTGTGGGAAGCTGGCTCAGGCAGGGACTCTCACACTGCAAGGCTAGGCAAGGGTGGCGGAGGGGCTTGCGGGGTGGGGGAGATGATGATGATGGGCAAGCTTGGGCCTTCAACCTGGGAAAACAGGCCAAGTCGCGGGTCCAAAGGCAGCCACCTGTCCCTTGGGGTCGAGAAAAGGTGTTGGAGGGGTGAGTCAAGGTGCTGATGATTGTGTAGGGGGGAGTGTAGAGGGTGGAGGGTTGCAAGGAGGGCTTGGACAACACGGCTTCATCACGGCTCCCCGCCAGCACGACAGACCTCCCGGCCGTCTCCTGCCCCACCACACTCCCCCATCATTTGCGTAGCGCCTTTACGACATGATATTACACTCTCGACGCACGCGCACACATACAGCACAGGCGAGATGTCAAGATCAAGACCAAGGCCACGGCCAGCCCGAAATTGCCTCGTCATTTGCCTATGCCTCCTCCTTTTACGCTGCCACGCCTTCACCCCCCAGCCCCAGCCCTCTCCATCGGCAGCAGCAAACCGACCACCACCAACACCAGGAAGAACGTCTGCACGCGAAGCCGGCGTAGGCATTGGAGACCGGGTACCTTCGCAGCCCTGGCGCGTCAGCACAGCCCGCTACCCGCTTATTGGCTGGCCAAACTGGGGCCCGAAGCTGCACGTATCCGTCATCGTCGAACAACAGGACACGAATGCTGCCGCTGCTGCCCCGGCCTACCTGCTCTTTGACTTCATCCCTGCAGCGGCCACGGAGATCTCGACGGCCACGAGCTTGTTTAGGGGCCAGGCAGTCCCTGGCATCATTCGTGAGAAGGTAAGCAGTGCATGCTGTAAGTGCTTGTAATGGCAAAAGGCAGACGCCAAGACAGAAGGAGACGGGAAAGTGATCAAAAAGGCGAGCGCGGGAGCAGGGAAAGTGATCAAAAAGGCGAGCGCGGGAGCAGCAAAAGTGAGGCATATTTCTATCCATGTTTTTTTCAATTTGCCTCACATGAATAGAAAATGATTCGCTACTTCTTTCGGGATCTCCTACTCTTCTCTCTCTCATTCACTTCCTCTCATCTCAACAGGTACTGACGTTTGCGCCTCCTGCGCTCGCTTTCCAAGGAGATTGTCGTCGGAGCCTGGACGAGATTCGGGGTTTTTGTGCCGCGTATGACGCACGCCTTCATTTGTTGAACAATAATTGCTACTCGTTCTCGGACCGATTGCTACAATTTCTCCTCCGGGACGACGACAGATGAGCGTGTAGATCGATTGAAAGCCGGGCTATAGAAAGTACATAAAGCATTGTATGATAACAAGAGGGAGTTTTGTTTATCATCTTAATTATTTGTTTGCTATTTTAATTGTACATCTCCTCATATTGAGTGAGTGTTTGTGAGGTGTTGTTGTGCGCGTGTGTTTTTGTCTCTCTGGAAAATTGCCAGCACACGTTTGCACACACACACACACTATTTTTCTCTTTCGGCGGCACACAAGCACACACTGTGCTTTTTCGGTGTGACCTCGCTTCAGTAGCTAAACTACACCTATTGGTCAAACTCTCTCTTGTGTTCATCTCGTCGTATCACCATCACGTCTTACAAGCTATTTCACACTCTCTCTCGAACCTACTCACTTGCTAAGAGCAAAGAAGACGTATTTGACCCTTCTAATCTCATTTTTGTATCTCTAATCAAAGAACCTCCAGTGACAATCAAATTCACTATCATAAGCCTTATTGGCTTCCTTGAACGACAGTCACGCGGACAACCTCCTCGGTATTAGGCTTAGCCCCCTCCTCCTGCGGCAACGCCGTGGCGGCACCATAACCCTCCCCTACCGCCCTCCCTTCCTCCAACCCCATGGACGTATCAGCAGCAGCAGCAGCAGCAGTAGCAGCAACCGCGTCAGGAATGGCCTCGTAGCCCCCCCTCCTGACAATGCTTATCCTCCAGGGAAAAGCAGGACAGGTAAGTCCTTTTGTGCCCGGCACAGGGACCCCCCAAAATTGCCCAATCGGGGGCCAAAGCCCGCAGAGCACCAGAGAGGCCCAGCACATATTAACGAGGTAGGCCAAACGCAAGTCGTGCCCCATGGCCTGCTCGCACATTTGCAGGGCCCCCGTCACCACACAAGCGGTACCAATCACAAAACATGCAAGGTGGAGAAAAGCGCTAGCCAAGTCTCTCAACACATCATCGCGCTTGCCGTCCTTCCTGGTGACCTGAAAGCCGAATTGCAAACCCAACCCCACCACCAGACAAGCCCTCATATACGTAAAGAGCATGAACACGGGTTCTTGCTGGCTCCTCCACAGGTACTGCGCGCCTCGTCGCCACCCTAACCGACGATGAGCCAAGGCAGCCACTAGGAGATGCGTTATGTAAAAAGGAAAGAAGTGCCAGCAATATTCTCGCACCGTCCCCGTCGTCAAAAGAAGACTACCATCGTCCAGCAAAAACAAAAAAGGAGTGCACAGCACAATACACAAAGGAAACGCCAACAAGTAATGCCCTCCCGACCAGGCATAGAGCAGACGCTGTGGCCACGTCAAGCCAACCTTGAACAAAGGGTTAAAATATCTAAAAATCTGCAGCCCGCCCACAGCCCACCGCAACCGCTGCCCGAAAAAGGAGTCAAGCCCCTCAGGAGCGAGGCCCACGGCCAGCACCTCGTCCACGTAGGCAGTGCGGTAGCCCGCGGCTTTTAGCGTCAGGGAGGTCAGAAAATCCTCTGTCACGGAGCCATAGGTGAAGTTGCCGATAGATTTGAGGGCCTTGCGGGAGAAGATAACATTAGTCCCACAGCATGGAGCGGCCTTCCACCCATCCCACCCAGGGACAATAACGTGGTAGAAGAGCGGGCTGTTGTTGTTGAGCGGGTCGCCGGGCAGCGTGTTGCTGAACGCTTGAGGTGACTGCACCATAGCCATGCTCTTGTCAATCACGGTGCTGCAAGCTGCCTCGGCGGCCGCGGCGGCGGCGGCGGTGGCGTCGTCCACTCGATAAAAATGTGGCATCAGCGCCTGTAGGATCTCGGGCGAGGCCACCATGTCGCAGTCTAACACCAAGAGGTAGTCGCCGGAGGTCAGGGCTATGGCGTGGTTGAGGTTTCCAGCCTTGGCGTGATGTGGCTCTTGGGGTTTGCGGAGGCGGGCGATGTACCGCAGCGTTGGAGGAGGGGTTCGCTGCTTCTGCGCGGCCAGTTCTTGTGTGAAACATTCTACCATGTGCCGGGCCTCTGTATTTTTGGAATTGTGATCGTGTGACTGAGTGAAGGAGACTGGGGAGAGGAAGGGAGAGGGGAAAGGGAAAGGAGAGGAGGGAGAGAAAAGAAGAATGAAAGCAATCACCTTGCGAGCCGCCGTCATTCAGCAGCAGCACGGTCAGCTTGTTGGCGGGCCAGTCGATGGCTAGGGCAGCCCTTAGCGTATTTTCAATTACGGCCAAGGGCTCTTTGAAGCAGGGCACCAGCACGTCCACGCGGGGCCATTGCTCGGGCGGGATGCCCGACGTCTGGAGACGCGCGGCCTTGCGCCTTTTGTATTTGCAGACTTGCATGTAGAAGGACCCCGAGCCCAGCAAGATTATGCATGCTTCTGATAAGACGAAGGGCAAGCTGTTTGGGTTTATTGTGCAATGGTGGGGCGAAATATTAGGATGGACCGCGGTAGCCGCGGATGGGAATCAGGACACATTCCCCCTGCCCCCTCTGTACACACCTCACCCAATAGGACGTGTCAACGACACGGCGCCAGCGCCACGCGACGTAGCGCAAGGCTGCACAGAATGCCAGCAAGGCCAGTACTTGCGTGGCCCGAGACAGCAAGCGCTCGCGGCACCAAGTCATGGCTTCCTGTGTGTTGGGAGGGTTGAAGTTTGAGGCGGAGACTGTGAGTGGCTTTGATTCAGTGGGGCAGTGTTGCGCAGGGGAAGTATCGCAGAGGTCTCTAATTTGCTGCTTAGTTGCACAACATGACCATGACAATACAGCGTCGCAGTCTCGGCCGCGCACGGACAGGCTGGAGCACTGAGCAGGCAGCAACAGAAGCGTGTGTCAAGGACGACGCCCTGCAAATCAAATCTTCTGGCAAAGGGAAAAGCCACACGATGGCAATGGCCAGGCGACCAAAGCACTCATGTTTTCGAACAATATGTTACCTTGACTGTCATGGTTTAAATTGCGCCCCAAACCGAACGAAGGCAGACATCGCAACAGGCAAGGGGACTTCGACCACCTCGCAGCCGTTCAGAAAAGCGGCGAAGCTCGTTGATGTTTTGACACCTCCGCTAGCAGCTCTGCCACCCAACACTCTTGGTAATTTTGTGCAGTTCATGGTAATGAGGACATGTCGCACAGATGCAACGTCCGTCCCAGTTGGCCGCCTTTGTTCTCGTGCATCTGCCCCGAATCAGATGCAGCAGAGTTGGTGGAAGAAGTGGGGAGTGGAGCCGGCGTCGTCGGCAACCACTCACACTTCTCCTTCTCCAACGGCTCGGCTGAAAACGGCCGGGGAGGTTGTTCGTGGACACGTCCAGGACGCCTCTTGATTATTGCTTGATTGGATTATGTGCAGGAAGAGGGTGGACGAGAAGAAATGCAAGGTCTCGACGCGCTTACTCCATGAAGACGTCTTGTTTTCCCGCGTAAAAGCCTGCCGCCGTCCACCTCAGTGTCATCGGGTTCCCGATTAGTCTCGCGGTTAGGATGGCTGACTCTCACTCAGCAGAACTGTTAACGACTCCCAGATCGGGAGTTGCGTCCTTAGAAACGCATCTCTCAATACCCATCCAACTCTTTTTGTCCCTTTGGCCCCTGCCTTAGGGATGAATTCTTTTTCCTTTTCTCATCTTTTGTTTCTTCTTTTTTCTTTCTTTTGTTTTCGCATTCATTGACGAGCATGCATCAGTGCTGTAATAGTATTAAAGGGGTGCCTCTTTTCCCCATCGTTCGCAGTCTTCCTTTTTTCAGTCTGGGTGTCTTGACTTCTCCCGCGGGCTTCTGTTTGCCAGTCCTTTGAACCACAACCTCGATGCCTTGTTGCTTCTCAATGTCCTTGCAAGGCCTTGTGGCATCATTCTCCAACCCCGGAATGACTATTTGATGTTGCAAGTGCTAAATTTCAAAAGCGCTTTCGCTCAACAAAGAAGAATGAAGGACCTCTATGCAGGTGAGAACAGTGAGAAATGAGCAATAATAGGAACACCAGAAAAATCAAGGCAACAACGGTTAAGCCTCCCCCATGCGCCTGATGCGGCGAGGAGCATGGTATACGATCAGCGCACAAGGAAATACGATAGCAATAACGCGCGCAGTTGGTGTACATGATATTTCAGGTATGGTTGGAAACAAAACGAACGACAAAGCTCTTCTCAGGCCGCCCCGGCGCTCGCGTCCGTGCACGGTTCATCCCGGAACGGAACGGCACAACGAACCACACTACTTAGACTATGGCTTTTACTGGAAGCTAAATTTGTGTACGCATGTCATTGCCCTTGTAAGGAAGCAATGTATAGATGCAAGCGAAGCAATGAGGAGTAGCACGGGCGGGCCTCAAGCACCAAGGCCCATCTTCATAATCATGGGCACACGGCACAGCCTCTCAACAACATTGTTGTCCACGGCCGCCTTAAAAGCGGGCTCATACACATGGACAGGGGGCTCGGGTCTGTTTATGTGAGACGACACAAGCACTTGGCAATAGAGAGTATAGGGCGTGCACAAGGTCGGTTGGTGATGGAGTGTTGTGTTGGTGGTGTGGGTAATTCAACGGCTGGGAATGTCTGAGGCTCCTCCATCCCACGCTTCGTACCGAGCAAAGATATGCGTACACCTCAAATATGTTTGCTCGTGCCTATGCCACATCGAAGCGCATCTCTGGTATCTTTTGCATGCTTTCCGGCGTTCTCCATGCGTGCTCAACCGTGAAAGGTTAGCCGAAGGTCACAATGGGCCGCTTTAGCTCCCCACCATTCGGTCAACGCAACCAATGTATCTCAAGCCAAGCCTCTACAAGCCCACATCAAATAGTCATTCCGGGGTTGGAGAATGATGCCACAAGGCCTTGCAAGGACATTGAGAAGCAACAAGGCATCGAGGTTGTGGTTCAAAGGACTGGCAAACAGAAGCCCGCGGGAGAAGTCAAGACACCCAGACTGAAAAAAGGAAGACTGCGAACGATGGGGAAAAGAGGTACCCCTTTAATACTATTACAGCACTGATGCATGCTCGTCAATGAATGCGGAAACAAAAGAAAGAAAAAGAAAGAAAAAAGAAGAAACAAAAGATGGATTTAGGGATCAAATTTCATCCCTAAGGCAGGGGCCAAAGGGACAAAAAGAGTTGGATGGGTATTGAGAGATACATTTATAAGGTGCAACTCCCGATCTGGGAGTCGAACCCAGTTCTGCTGAGTGAGAGTCAGCCATCCTAACCGCGTAGACTAATCGGGAACCCGATGGCATCATGATGCACGGTGGGTTTTAGCAACGCAAAAGACAAAAGCAATTCGAAGTGAGACGACTGTCAAGGTCAAAATCCAAAAAGGCGCCATCTTTGGAGTGCGACAAAGGTTCTATGGCAAGCTCTTCAAAACATATAGAATGAGTCTGCAGCTTATTTTGGTCGAAATACTCTGCTAGGCGTATTAATCCCCGGGCCATGGGGTCTGGGCTCCCTCGACGGCGGGCGTGACGACTGCCCCACGTCTCTTGTCCCATTTTTAACGCGGTGCCTCAATCCGCTCACTTTGTCGCGCTTAAATCCTTACTCTACCTAGTTTTGAAACAATTGCGATGCCCTAAGCCGCATGCTTTGTTATTTGTGATGATTGTGTAAGCCAAAAGACAATCTGCCAACTTCCTGTGGTCTCGGGGCGGGCCTCCTGCTCATGCTGATTCCGTTTCAGTAGAACACCACGGACAAGTGCACATTCACCTGTGTACCTAAAACAGCCTGCCGTGTCCTGTGCACACAACAAATTTCGAAAAAGTGGCATGGCACGCGCATCATGAGCCATCGTTTGGAGCGCTTAGAGAAGCACATGAAGAGTCGGCGTTGACGACACCCGAAGGAACAGCCACGCCACCACCGCCAAAAGGTGCGCGGAAGGTATGAGTTTACGTGTGACAACCGGCAGCAGCAATGGTAGCAGCAGCAACAGCAGCAAGAGCAAGGGTAGCAGCAGCAGAGGGTAGTGGCGGCAGCGTATGCGGCGGCTTCTAAGTGCAAAGGAGGAACGAGTGAGTGAGGAGCGGCCGGAACATACTTGTGCAGGGTCCCAGCTAAATCCCCAAGTTGCGTGCCGACAGGTCCTTGACTGTTGACCACATGCTAGCCAAGCTAATCGAAGAGCAGCGAGAACAATTGGCAAATCCCGGATAGGCAAAGGGGCTGATTTCATCTGGTGCTTGGGGACTCCTATGATAGATTGGGGGGTAAAAGAAGGCAGGAGTTCGAACCCCTTACCCCTGTGCATGCGACCCGACGTCGCTCGGATTGCTTCGTGCTTGGAGTTCCAATCTATCGATGTCATAGAAGTACGCTTGCGCAGGTTGTTATAAGACACTTATGGAACCTACATAGGAAGAGATAGGAGGAGGAATAGAGAGCAGAAGTGACGCTTCATGAATCCTTACACGCGAACACCAACATCGCTCCAGCATATGCATCCTACCGGCTTATCGCCTGAGCCTCACACCATTAATGAAGCAAAAATGCGTGTGGCAGGCGTGCGTATTGTAAGAGCTAGGGGTTCCTGAACCGTTAGCGAAGGCAAGGAAGAGGACCAAGGAGGCAAGAAGTGGGAGCCCTAGCATATTATAATGGAGCATGCGCGGTGCCCGCCTTTTGATTGTGAGTAGCTTAGACGTTAAAGTTCCTGTTAATAGTATGGAAAGACGTGTCTGAGATCTGAGTCGCTCGTTGTTCACGGAAACTTACTTTCAGTCTCCTTGCCACGGCTCCTTCCCTGCCCTAAGGCGCCTGGAGTCCCCAGCAGCCGTATCCGACATGCGCGCCCGCCTGGCTCTATACATTCTGAGTAATTTGAAAGCCAAACTTCCTGCTGGTGGCATTGAGAAGCGTGTTTGAGGTCTCAGTCTTATGTCGTTAATGGGGGCTCACATCTGGCCTCCTAGTCACTGCTCCTTTCCTTCCCAAAGGCCCTTGGACTCTCGAGCATCCGCATCCCGACATGCGCGCAATCTGCATTTCTTATCTAAGAATAGCCCAGACCTCAGACATTGCGCTGGTAGCGTGGAAGAACGTAAATGAAATCTCAGTCGTGTGCAGTTATGGAAACTCACTTCTGGCCTCCTAGTTACAGCTCCTGTCCTTCCCGAAAGCGCTTGGAGTCTCGAGCTCCCCGATCAATCTGCGTGCCGCCTGGCTTTGTACATTTTGAAAAACCTGAGGCACGGATTCTGAATTGATATCAAAGAGATGGCTGCATTGTGTCTGAGGCGCCTGCAGAATGGTGGGGACTCACTTTTAGCCTCCTTGTCACCTCTCCTTCCCTTCCCACTCGCCCCTGCAGTCTCAAGACCATCTTCCCGGCATGCGCGACGTCTGGCTTTGCCATTTCTGAGTGAGCTAGGACTCAGGCTCCCTGCCGGTAGCATGGAGAAGCGTGTCTGAGGTCTGGCGCGTGTGCGAGCGGCGGGAACCCACTTTCAGGCTCCTTGTCAAGGCCCCGGCTTTCCCAAATGCCTCTGAAGGCTCGAGCAACCGCACCCGACATGCGCGCCGCATGGCTCTACATATTCTGAGTAGCCTGAGCCTTAGGCCTCCTGCTGGTAGCATGGAGATGGCTGAACTGTGTCTGAGTCGCGGGTAGTACATGGGAGCTTATTCCTTGTCTCCTAATCCCTGCTCCTCCCCGAAGGCCCTTAGAGTCTCGAGCACCTGCATCCGACATGTGCGCCGCCTGGCTTTGTATATTCTAACTAGTCGACATCCCATGCTTCACTCTGATGGTATGGAAATGGCTGAATCATGTCTGAGTCGCGAGTAGTACATGGGGACTCGTTTCCAGCCTCCTGTCCCTTCTCCAAAGGACCCTGGAGTCTCAACCAGCCGCATCCGTCATCCGTGTCGCTTGGCTCTGCGCATTCTGAGTAGTCCAGACCCTAGGCTGATTCGCAAGTACTTGGTGCAAGCTCACTTCTCGCGTCCTTGTCACTCCTCCTAGCCCTCCATGAACACCTTGTCCTTGCACGCCTCGCACGTCCGGTCGTAGCAGGCCCACGGGCGCATGCCGTCTGCGTTCTTGCCGCACATGGTGACCTCCCCCAGCTGCTTCACCGCCGTCATTCC
>Ga0209491_10010755_pt1 | contig 10907 bp, 8 predicted proteins | sample BON02_FD_187213 | JGI IMG/M metagenome (GOLD analysis project Ga0209491, IMG submission 187213) | Freshwater microbial communities from Lake Bonney liftoff mats and glacier meltwater in Antarctica - BON-02 (SPAdes) (version 2) | ecosystem: Environmental > Aquatic > Freshwater > Ice > Glacier...
TTTTTTTAAAGCTCCTAAACACACGCACACCCCGCAAACACCCACACGCACCGCACTAGCACACAGCACACGCACAAAAAGCACCGACCCAGTTTATGGGTCAGTATCACTATCCGCTACCGGAGACCGCTGCGGTGCAGAGCGTTGGATTGAATTTTTTTTTTATTAAAGGGTGATATGTGTGTGCTCTTGGCGGCCCTTACAAGATATTCGTTTATTCGACACTGTTGTGCACGAATCAACCATCCGTTCCTCCCCCCCGCCCACCTGCATTGCCTACCCTGGTGCAATACTATTGCACGATTATTGGACAGTATCAGTATACGGTATGTATACGACTCACCTTCCGACTTCCTGTTTCTGTTTCTGTTTGCATGCTATACACCATACAATATTGGTAATAACAATATCGTGTAAAGGCCAAGTGTGCTCATGTGCCCGTTCCCGGTTCGAGAAGTGCCGCAGTTCCCGGTTCCCAGCGGCACGGAGCGTCACAGGGCCTATATCTTCTCGCGCTCTACCTCTACGCTCTCCGTCCAACACCGCTCAACTCCCAAACTCGCAGTGTGCAGTGTCACTCCCCTTCCGCCCGCACACTGGGGACACAGCACAGCGCCCCCCCCCGCAACCCTCTTCCCGTTCGGAGAGAGAATGCGAGAGATTGCCAGAGATGGCCTAAAAAAACAAGCGCCAACCACAGCCGCCACCGACCGCACTGGGCTTGCAAGGTGGCCACATCCCAAACCAAAACGCACGGTGTCCCGCCTCCCCACCCTCACCCCCGGTTGCGCTCCGCCCAAGCCGTGGGACCTTCCACCGACGGGCCGGGAAGAAGGCACGGGCGGTGTGCCGTTGCTGCGCTCACCGCCCTCGCTTCCGGCTCTTGCCCTTGGTAGCGCGCTTGGGAGAGGCCCGGGCGCGCGCAGCGAGCATCGCGGTTGCGTTTGCTAGCATGGCGGCCGCATAGGCCGGGTATCCGCCGGGGTAGCCGGGCAAGCCGCCCAGGAGCGGTTTGTGCGCGGGCGCTGGCACGTCGGCCGAGGTGTAGAGATTGGCCTGGCTGGTGGCCCACGAGGCTGCTGGCGCCCAGCGCTGGCAGCCGAGCGAGACGACCGCGAGCGGCAGCTGGTGCTCGGGCTTGTTGATGACCACGATCTCGCCCGGCACGCCGCTGGCCGGTCCCACCACCTTGGTCACGCCCGACTTGTCGAGCAGCACGGCGAAGACCAGCATGTACCGGCCGCCGCGGCAGTAGGCGAGCGAGACGTCCATGTTGCCGCCAAAGTACTCGCCCGCGCCGTGCGCCTGGCCGGCGCGCCGGCGCGGGTCGAGGCCGTCGCGGCAGATGGCGTCGATGTTGGCCTCGCCTGTGCCGTGGAAGACGAGCCGGAGGTTCTTGTCTGGCACCTTGGACCACGCCGCGACAAAGCGCTCGTAGAGCTGGCAGCCGGGCAGGCTCTTTGGGTTTGGCCAGACCTCGAGCTGGACCGTGGGCCGGTGCCCGGCCGCAAGACCCCGCGCCCAGTTCGGGTGCAGGGGCGCCCCGGGGATGGGCGGCTTTGGAGCCGAGCGCCGGACCAGGTCGGAGATCTGGACGCGCTGCTGGAAAAGCAGGTCGTCCGGCTCCGCCTCCACGTCGATGGCGTTGGCCCGCATCCGCATGCGCTCCTGCCGCGCCTTGCGCCGCTGCTCGCGCGCCGCCTGGAGCGTCGCCAGATCGGAGTCGGGCGCTTGCCGCAGCGAGGCCTGCAGCGAGCGAGCGATGGAGGCGTCGTCGCCGTCGAGGTCGATTACGGGCGGGTCGTCCGTCGCCGCGCCGTCCGCGTCGTCCATACTCAGGTCGATGACGAGCGAGCCGTGGTCGGCAGCGCTGGCGGATGGCCCGCCAGAAGCGCTGGTGGACGGCCCGCCGGAAGCTGACGACGAAGACGATCCGGTCGCGCGGCCTCGAGCCTGGGGCAGCGCGGAGCAGTCGTCGTCGTCGTCGTCGCGGTCGTCCTGCGAGTCGCCGGTCAGGTCGAGGAACGCCCGCTGTGGCCCGCTGCTGCCGCCGGGCTTGCACTTGGCGCTTTGCGTCAGGTGCGCCTTGCGCCGGGCCCGCAAAGAGAGCGGCGGGACGTCCGCCGAGTCCAGGGTCAAGTCGATGGCCTCGCTGGCCATGAACCTTGCCCGCTGTGTCCACCGAGTTGGAAGGTCAGAATTTGATGTTTGGTGCGGCTCCTAAAATAGAACTCCATAATTAGATATTGTAGTTTCTATTTTGAGCCGTCCACGTACCTCCGACCGGCGAACTGGCCCGCGGCAACGATGGGCATCCACGCCGGCTGGTATGGCGACCTCGTCTCCGTCCGCGCTACATCCTGCCGCCGCCCTCCCTCTGCGCCACAGCGGCGGCGGCTCGCAGACCCGGTGGCCGTGGCGGCGGCGCGCGACCGGGACGCCCTGCAGGCGCGTCGGCTCGCGAGCGTGAGCCTGATGTCCCGCGCGCTTCACCGGCGGCGCTGTGCTCTCGCGGCGGCGGCGGCGGAACGCGGTCTTCTTGAAAACGGTGCGCCACCGGGGGGCACGGGAACGGGCGGCGACGGCCTGCGCAACATGCTGCGCGAGGCCAGGGCGGCGTGCTCAGAGCCGGCAGCTCGGCTCGCACGACTCGCTCTAGAAGGAGAGGAGGCGGTCGAGGACGACGCGCTCCGGTCCATCGAGAACTACGCGCCCGCCACGCACGCGGCGAGCAGCGCCACGCCGCTCTCGCCCAGAGTACGGGGCTCTCCGTTCGAGCGGGTCCCTTTGGACGCGGCGTTTTGCGATTGCGAGCGCGTCGACACCCTCGACATGCGTCGGCTCCACTCTTTCCGCCGCGGCGCGCACTCTGGCGAGGCGATCGAGGCGTTGCTGCGGCGGTGCCGGCCCAACGACGCCGACCGCGACCACTGGAGTGGCGAGGACGCGCCGGTGCTGCGCTCCATCGCAAAGGGCGGCTCCCTGCTCACGGTGGTGCGCGATACGCGCGCGACCTCTCCGGTGACCCTCTTCACGCCGCCCGACTGTGCGCCGCTGACTGCAATCCTGTCGAGGGCAGTGGAGGCGGGGCAGCCGATTGCGCACTACGCGGGCGAGCTCATCAGCGAGGAGGACGAGGTGCGACGCCCCGCCCAGCGCCCACCACGCGCCCCTCCCAATCAAAGCAGTCACTGACTCTGTCCGAGCCGTGCGGTGGCCCCACGCCCCGTCTGGCCCTTTCGTGACTGCGATATCGACCATTGATCAAACCAGGCTCTGGCAAGGTGGGGCGTTGCCCCGTCGCCCTCTCTTATGCTTTGTCCTGCTACACCCTCCTCGCGAATGCCCGCTTCCCACATCGCGCCGCCACCCACGCGTCGTCAGAGCGGCCCAGTTCATAGCGCACCGATTCCCCCCCTCCCGGTTTGTTTTTTTGAGCAGGAGCCGGAGAGTAACACCTACATATACGAGCTCGACGTAGCCGAGATGCGAGAACGTGGCTACGCGGGACCAACGCTCCGCATCTCGGCGCGCGTGCGGGGCGGCGTCGCGAGGTTCGTCAACGACCGCTGGGCGCCGCCCCCCCTCCCGCAGCGCCGGCCCAACGTCTTCATGGCGCTCGTCTTCGATCCAAAGGCCATGCTGCCCATGATGGTCCTCTTCGCGTCAGAGACGATACCAAAAGGGGCCGAGGCGCTGCTCGACTATGGGCCCGCCTACTGGAGAGTCGCGGCGCACACGCTCATCCGAGAGCACGCCCTCTCGTGCAGCGACTCGCTTCGAACCATCACGCACCTGCGCCGCGCCTTGGAGGCGCTACAGCTGCAGGGCGTTAGTGGCTGGGCGAGCAGCAGCAGTGAGGGAGACGCCGATTGATATCGCGATCTAGCGATTAGACATTAGAGGATCGGGATTGTATCATGATTTTAGAGTGATTCTAATCTGATTCATTCGTGGTCGTTGTGGTATACTCTCTCTGACACTGTATGTATGTGTATGTATTTTTATGTGTAGACAATGAAATAGTGGTAGTGGTGTTATGCTGTGTACGTGTACGTGTGGTTAGTGGTTACCACCCTCACCCTCGCCCTCGCATGTAATATCAATATATGATAATGATAATGATAATGATTTAGTTTTAGTAATAGTAAATGAGAGTTCTAGTTGTAGAAAATCCAAAAATATACAATGTTCTATGTAATTCGAAGAAAATATAGAACCAATAAACTATATTATATATTATATTATATTATACCTATAATATAGTTATAGTAATAGAGCCCCAGCCCACCAACACAGCACACAGCACACAGCACACGACATAGCGCACAGCGCATAGCTCTAACCTCGCGGTGGCGGCTAGCGGTGGTCATTGGTCCTGGGCGAGCGCGCGCGAGCGGCGGTTGGTGCGCCTCCTGCCTCGTGGGCAGTAGACGGCATAAATATTGTACGGGAACTCGGCCTGGCCGTGGAGCCGGTTGGGCGAGAGGGGCTTGTGCCGGGGGGGGGAGGCGGCATCGCTCCAGTGACAGCGCGCCTCCTCGAGGTCCGGCAGGGTCGGGTAGAGTCGAAACCCGCTCTCCGAAAGCAAGCGCTGCAGCTCGACGCCCGAGCAGCCCTGCGCCCGCAACGCGGCGTCGAAGACCTCGAGCTTGGCGGTCTGGACCGCGCCGGCCGCGAGCAGGCGACGCATGCCCCGCAGCGCGTTGCACTCGAAGCCCTCGACGTCAAGTTTCATCATCGCAAACCGAGGAGCAGGCACGTGGCCCTCGCGCCGACGCGGCCAGAGCACATCGTCGCCGGAGCGGACGAGCACCTCCTCTGCCGCGCCGAAGTCCGACGGGTCGAACCTGGCGAGGCGCTCCTCCACCTCCTGCGACCTGCGCCGGGGGATCTGCCGTCCATGGCTGCACCCAGGCTGGCTGCGCGCTGCTGCGGGCGGGCGCACCTTCCGAGCACGGAGTGGCCTGCGTTGCCGAGGGCTGGGTGGAGCCAGAAGGAGGTGTTGGTAGCTCCGAGACCGATCGGGAAGACGTGGGAGCGCGAGCGGACCTCAGGGTGGTGCGAGGCGAGGGCGAGGAGCGACGACGTGGCGTGGGCCAAGTTGCCGCCGCCTGGCTCAAACGAGAGGACCTGCGTGGGCGAGCGAGGCAGCGTGGAGGACGCACGGGCCAGTGGTGGGGGCACGCGCCAGCGATGGCTGGCCGCGGGCGCGAAGGCCGCGACTCGAGGCGCTGGAGCGCGCGCCTGTGCGTCCGTCGCGAGCAGCAAGTGGAGCGTGCAGGCGCCCAAGTTCATGCCGACGTCGAGGATTGCGGTCGCGACCTGACCGCCCCCTGCGTGCGCCGAGCCGATGGCGTAGAGGAGCGGCAGGTCATCGCACTCCGCCCAGTGCCCGTCGTTGGCGAGCGCGTCCGATAGCAGGTCGCCCGCTGGCCGGAGGCAAACGGAGCTGTTCCACGGTCGGCGCAGACCGGGCGTTGGTGGAGGCACGAGGGGAGACCAGCGGCACGGCACCCGCGGCCCAAACGGCCGCTCAAAGTCCCAGACGCGCCATACCGCGGGCTCGTGTGTCAGTGGCACCATTCCGACGCTCCACGCCGAGTGATCGCGTGTCAGCAACGCTGGCGTGGCGGATGCCGAGACGGCGCGTTGGGTGCGCGTGCGCGGCGCTCCGGCTCCGAGCAGGTAGAGCGTCAGGAGGGCGAGAAGGCCGCAGCACGCCACGAGCGCGACCGGGATTCGCGGAACCGTGATGCACACTGTGTGCGCCAGCGAGCGGCGACGTCAACAGTGGCGTTCGCGCTTCCTTTTTTACGCGCTCGAGTCGTGTCTAATTTGGTCGCTGCGCGCGGCCGAAGGTTGCGCCAGCAGCACACGCGTCAGGCGGGTGCAGGCGATGGTGCTCCTGGGGATGCGATACGCCAAGGGGCCAGACGGCACCCGCGGCTTCTCGATCGGGCGCACGCGGCCGCTGCCGGGCGTCTTGCCGCCTGGGCTTCTGGTGAAGCCGCGGCCCAGGGCTGAGGCAGAGCTGCCCCTGCCCGGCCTGCCGCCCCCACGCAGCCGCGGGGCCAGCCGCTCAGCATCAGAGTCCTCGTGCGCCTCCATGGGGAAGCCTGCGGCGGCGGTCGACGGGCGCTCATGGGCCTCCATGGCATCACAGCCCTCGGCGCTGCTCGGCGCAGGCCAGGAGCCCTATGACGACCTCGCCTTCATCGGCGGGCTACCGCCGCCCGCAGCGCAGTTGCGGCCCCCTGCGACGACGGGTTCCTGCCCGCCTGGGCTCTCGGCTCCTTCCGCGATGACCGCGCCCACCAAGGCTCTGGGCACCAGGGCTCCGGACCCGCAGCGGGCGCCACTGTCGGACCCCTTCGCGCCGCTCCACCTCGGCCGGGCTCCTCTGCCCACGAGCGCGGCGCGGTCGGAACTCGCGCACACGCCAGAGCCGGATTTGCGGTCGCCGACGTCCAATCTCAAGACGATCCTGGGCGTGCAGAACGGAAGCCCGGCGGCCCAGGGCGTCTCGCGCCTCGGCATGTGGTTCTCCGCTGACAGCAACGGCTCGGAGAGCGAGAGTGGCCTGCCCGCGTACCCGGCGCCGGGTTGTGCACCGCCTCTGCCCGATTCCTCGATCCGCGCTGCCGTCGGGGCTGCTCCGCTTCCCGAGTCGTGGTCGCAGAGCCGCCTCGCGGCTTGGTGCAACGCCACGCAGACCCCCGTCTCGCCAAGCAGGCTTCCGGTCGCCCCTCGCGCCGAGGTGGCGGCTGCGCCGGCGGTCGCCGGAGTCGACGCGATGGCGGCGTGGATGCAGCAGCAGGCCCAGGCGCAGCAGCACGCTCAGGAGCACGCCGAGCAGCAAGCGCGGCTTCAGGCGCACGCGCAGCTCCAGGCGCAGCAGGCCTTGCTGCAGCAGCAGGCACAGCAGCGCCAGACGCAGGCCCAGCAGACGGCGCAGTCGCAGCAGTCGCAGCAGCAGCAGCTGCAGCAGTACCAACAGCAGCTGGCCCAGTACCAGCAGCAGAAGACGCAGGCCGCGCAGCAGCAGTACCAGCAGCAGCTCGCCGACTACCACCGCCGGCTGCAGCAGCAGCGGCAGCAGCCGAGCCCGCCGCCGCTGCCGCCAGCTCACGCCGCGGCCCCCGCCGCGCCGTCGCAGCAGGCCGTCGCCACCCAACTGGCCCAGCTGCAGCAGCAGTCACACCAGCTCCTGGCGGCTCTGCAGCAGCAGCGCCACCAGCTGACTCCGCAGCAGCAGAAGCAATTCGAGGTTCAGCTACAGGCCTGGCAGCAGCAGCAGCAGCGCCTGGCCTTGATGCAGCAGCAGGCTGCGATCGCCGCGATCTCCGTCGCCCCGCCTCCCGCTCCCGCGCCCAGCTCCGCCCACTTCGCCTCGCTCTTGAGCCAGCAGCAGCAGCAGCAACAGGCCCTGCAGCGCCAGCTGGCGCACCCGCAACTCGCGGCACTGCTCCTCCAGCAGCCGCTCTCGCTCCTTAACCCGCCGCCGCCGCAGCAGCAGCTCGCCCAGCAGCAGCAGCTTCACCAGCAACAGCAGCTCCAGCAGCAGCAGCTCCATCACTACTACTCCGCGCCCGCGGCCGCGCCACCCGCCGCGGCTGCGTCCGGGCTGCAGCAGCAGATGCAGCAGTTGGCGATCCTTCAGGCGCAGCTGCAGGCGCAGCCCTCGCCGCAGCAGCAACGGATGCAGCACGGGCTTCTTATGCCTCCGCCCCCGCCGCCGCCGCCGCTGCCGCCGTCTCTTGGATCCCTAACCTCCAACCCTAACCCAAGGTATGCCCCGGCGCCCGCGGGGTATGCCCCGTCGCCCGCGGGTCGGAACTATGGCGCGGCGCCGGCGCCCGCCTCTGGCTTTCCGCCGCCGCCGTCGCAGCACCTGATGCATGCGCCGACTGGCGGCTTCGACCTCAGCGGCCTAGCCGCCTACTCGCTGAATGGGCAGGGCGGCAACTCGCAAGACGGCGGCGTGCTCGAGCAGCAAACCCTGCGCCTCAAGAGCCTGCTCGGCCTGGGAGGTGGCTTGTAGCGCTCCAGCAGCAGCACCCAGGCGCCGCAGCTCCTGCATGGGTCCCCCCCCCCCCCTTATCTCTCTCTCGCTCTCGCTCTCTCCCCGCCAGGAGCTCCTCGTCGGCTTTCGCCTCCGGACCGACCGCTGGATTTAACTTTTAACTCCCCACGCCTCGCCGCCAGACGGTCGACCCGGAAGTACCGAGTCGCCGCTGGAAGCTCGTGCTTCACTACTATGCCATCATTCTCCCCCTCCCATGTTGCTGGGCATGCTTTATTGTACATCTACTCCGCCGGCTCCACGTACGTACTCTCATCGTGTACCCTTTTGCCCCTGCCATACCTCTCCGGCCTCTCGTGTGGAGGTCTCTGTGAATTGTCGACTCTGTGAATGCCTCTGTGAATGCCTCTGTGCCGCCCATGCCTCCCTGTTGTTTCTGCTCCGCCAGAGCTGATTTGCCGCTCGCACCCGGGGGAGCCACGCGGTGCCCTCCGGGCGAGCTCCCTGCCTAGCTCCGAAGCGGACGGAGGACGCGTCGCTCGGCCGCGCCCGTCTGCCGATTGATTTTGTTGTTGACAGTTGACCAGGCCTTTTTTGTTGTATTTAGCCCTGCGCGTCGCGTGGGGTCAGTTGGTGCGCATTCCATGCGCCATGCGCGCGATTGACCACGCGGTCCGCCATTTTTATTGGCGCCGCGAGTTTTTTTTCAACTTTGTTTGCGGGTCTGTCTTTTCTTTTTGTGTGCTTGTGTGATGGTTGTCTTTTTTGTTGTGGTGTGTGATATTATGGTCTTCCTTTCGTGGGGTTCTTGCGTCTTGCTCGCTGTCACGTTCTCTAGGTAGTCGATAGGTTCTGCTGTGGTTGAGTGGTGATTTATGTTGTGTGTGATTGTGATTGTGGTTGCAGAAGATTTGGTGTTGTGTCAAGTTGTGGGTTGTTGTTGTTGTGGTGGTGTATAGAGCTATAGAGTGTAGAGTTTGAGTTTGTGGGATGTGAATTTGGAGTTTGTTCTGTGTTATGTGCGAGGTGTGAGGTGTGCGGTATGATCTGTATCATCTGTATATATGTGTCGGAAGCTAACAATAACAGCGAAGCCGGGGACCGGGGACGTGTGGGAGGAGTTTATATATATTTATATATAGATATAGATATATGGATATATAGATATAGATATAATTTATATATATAGTTTATAAAGATATGGATATAGATATAGATATAGATAAATATATATATATATATATATATATATATATATATATATATAAAAATAAAACTAAAAAAAAAAATGATAGAATACAATTTATAATAAAATAATACACGACAGAAAAACGCACAAAATCTCCAGACATGTGCACTTTGTGAGTGAAGCCTGAAGCCAGCTTGGCCTTTGTCTGGTGGCTGGGCCGCCTCGCTGTCTCTGATTTCCTTGTCCTTGCTAGCTCCTTGCCGTTGCCGTCGTCACCGTCAGATAATGTTTGAGGAGCTCCGGAAGCAGTAGTCTAGACGATAGAGATAGACGAGTTGTTAGTAGTTGTTGTCAGTGCAAGCTGGAGCTGCACGCGTGCACAAGCTGCAAGCAGCAAGCGTAGTAAGCTAAGCTGAAGAAGTTGAAGCTGAAGGTGAGCGAGCATGCCAATACCAATAATATTTTCACGTTCACAATATTTCGCGTATTCCGCCGATTCCGATATAGATAGACATATAATATTAGTCATCAACTCGGCGTATCATCTGAACAGGAACAGAGGGAATTATGTAAACTTCAAGATACGGGAAACATCGTAGCGGATAAAAAAGGACTATGTGAGGGGGAGGAGCTGCTGATGGGATATAAGGTAGGGTTCTGGTTCTGGAATGGCATACACAGAGCGCAGAAATGGAGAGACGAAACCCCGAAGGCATCAGGCATCAGCCAGACTTGATGTGGAAGCGGTAGTACAGTATAACGGGATAAGCAGAGCAGAGGCGGATACGGCGAGTGGAAGTCCCACCTGAGAAAAAAGAAGAAAATAAGGAAGGAACGGATGAAGAGCATACAGACATATGGAAGGTGAGGTTATCTCAGAACTAGAACTAGATGCTCCGACAGGCACAACGGCGATGGAGGCAGTAAACGAAGGCGGAGCCGCAAAGGTGGTGGTGGGGCGGGCGGACGATAACAACAGAGGTGACAGGAGGGCGACAGAGACAGAGACAGAGAAAGGAAGGGACAGCAATGTAGCAGACAACGAACCTAGACACACGAAGGAGGCGATGCACCATAAGGAGGAACCAAATCTAAAGCTTACTAATAACAAACAACCGCGATGCACAGACAGAAAGAAAACAACCAACGTAGCCAACCTACAGAGGGGGGGCAGAACAACGCAGACACAGAGAGAAGTATCATGCAAAACGAGAAAGAGACTGAGAACAGACAGCGTGAGCAACCACTATGGAGACAAGGGGCAAGTGGGGGACATGTAAGGGACACGCGGTAAGGCACTATATAGTAACAATATACAATATGACACAGGCAGAGCCGAATGATGCGCTACAGGCACTAGCCGCGCAAATTCCGGACAGAGGGTGGAGGATAGCGGCAAGGAAAAGAAGTGGAGCAGATGGAGAGATAGAGATAGGAAAAAATAGTGACACACCGAACACAATGACAGGGGATGAACATCAGAGCGGTGGTAGTAACAACAGCGAGCCGCCGTGCAGCTACATCAAGGATCAAGGCACACACCACGTACACTAGGACTAGGGAACCTGCAAGAAATGCTGAACGCACAGGAATCTAACATATTGGAAGCAACATAAGCGGAGCAAATAGAATGGAAACAGTAAATGTAGTAGACGGACCATGTCCCCCCCCCCTCCCCTACATTTCCCTCCT
>Ga0209491_10010756_pt1 | contig 10906 bp, 12 predicted proteins | sample BON02_FD_187213 | JGI IMG/M metagenome (GOLD analysis project Ga0209491, IMG submission 187213) | Freshwater microbial communities from Lake Bonney liftoff mats and glacier meltwater in Antarctica - BON-02 (SPAdes) (version 2) | ecosystem: Environmental > Aquatic > Freshwater > Ice > Glacier...
ACATGCAGCGCACCGAAGTGCTGGAGGCCGAGGAATTCTTTTCCCCCGGCCAAAAGGGCTCATCCGCGATGCCCCACAAACGCAACCCCGTGCTGAGCGAAAACCTGACCGGCCTCGCCCGCCTCGTGCGTATGGCGGTGATGCCTGCGATGGAAAACGTGACCCTCTGGCACGAGCGTGACATTTCCCACTCGTCGGTCGAACGCTGTATCGGCCCCGACACCACCATCACCCTTGATTTCGCCGTCGCCCGCCTGACCGGACTGATCGACAAACTGGTGATCTATCCCGACACAATGCTGGCCAACATGAACAAATTCCGCGGTCTGGTGATGAGCCAGCGGGTGCTGCTGGCCCTGACCCAGGCCGGCGTCAGCCGCGAGGACGCTTATAAACTGGTACAGCGCAACGCAATGAAGGTCTGGGAGCAGGGCGCCGATTTCAAGACCGAACTGTTGGCCGACGCGCAGGTGACAGCCGCGCTGACCCCCGCCGAGATCGAAGAGAAATTCGACATCGGCTATCACACCAAACATGTCGACACGATTTTTGCCCGGGTTTTCGGCAGTTAGACAAATTGTGACATCCGGTCGCACCCTTCCCCAAGGTCAGGGCGAAAAAACGTGCTATTATCTGTGACGAAGTAGTACCAAACAAAGGAGAATACCCGATGAAGTTCAAGACGATCCTCACCGCCTCCGTTATGGCTCTGGCACCCACCTTCGCTTTTGCGATGGGCGATTGTTCGGGGTACAAGACCCACACCACCGCAATGTCCTGCGCCGAGGGAACGGTGCTTGACGCCGCCAGCGGCATCTGTGTGGCTCAGATCAACAGCTAAGGCGCCTTGCCGGCGGCGGATGTTTCCGCTCTGCCGCCGGATTTTTCTGTCACAAAACCAGCAGACCCTTCGAAAGGTGCCGCCATGTCCCGCCTTGTTCTGGCCCTCGCACTGACATTGCCCAGCGTCGCTTTTGCGGTTGGGTTTGATGACGCCGCACCCCCCAAAACCACAAAAACAACCACCGAATGCACCGGCACACAGGTTTACGACGAAAAATCCAACGCCTGTGTCGATGCAAAAGACAGCCTCCTGAACGACGACACACTGTACAACGGCGCGCGCGAACTGGCCTATGCCGGGCGATTCGACGATGCCATCGCCGTTCTGCGCAGCATGTCGAACCAGAACGACACCCGCGTGCTGACCTATCTGGGCTTTGCCCACCGCGCCAAGGGTGACATTGACGCGGGCCTTGCCTTCTACACCCGGGCTTTGGCTGTTAACCCCAACAATCTTTTGGCGCGCTCTTATATGGGTCAGGGCTATGTCGTTGCAGGCCTGCCTGGCCTCGCACGCGCACAGCACGCCGAAATTCTGGCGCGCGGCGGTGTTGGTGGTTGGCCCGAGGTATCGCTGCGTCTGGCCATCGAAACCGGTCGAACTGCCAGCTATTGAACCGTTTTGCGGCCGATTGGTGCGTTCCTCTGCCCGGATGCGGCAAAACTTGCCGTACCAAACCCAAGCGGGGCAGCAGATCAAAACACCTGCAAGCAATATCTGAATCAAATGCAACGGGCGATACAAACGCCGCGTTAACATCTCTGTGCAACTCTAGGGGCTGAACCATCGACCTGTCAGAAGGCCCGTTTCGTGACAACAGACCTCGCCCTGCCCGCCGCCAAACCCCTGGCCCCCGTGCGTCCTGCCGCCGGTGGTCGGCTGACAGGCATTCGCACCGGCCCCGGCCTGAACCGCCGCCAGAAGGCCGCCATCGTCGTGCGCCTGCTTCTGGCCGAAGGCGCCACCCTGCCCCTGGCCAGCCTGCCCGAGCCGCTTCAGGCCGAATTGACCACCCAGATGAGCCAGATGCGCTATGTCGACCGCGCCACCCTGAAATCGGTGATCGAGGAATTTGCCAACGAACTCGACAGCATCGGTCTGGTGTTTCCCGGCGGGCTGGAAGGGGCGCTTTCGATTCTGGGCGGGGTGATCAGCCCCGACATGGCGGCGCGGCTTCGCAAGCAGGCCGGCATGGTCTGGTTCAACGACCCCTGGGAAAGCCTGTCGGGGTTCGATTGCGACATTCTGCTGCCCCTTCTCGAACGCCAGTCGCCCGAGGTGGGGGCGGTTGTGCTGTCCAAACTGAAGGTCGCCAAGGCCGCCGAACTGCTGGGCAGACTGCCCGGAGAAAAGGCCCGCCGCCTGACCTTTGCCATGTCCGAAACCGCCAATGTCGATCCTGACACCGTGCGCCGCATCGGCCTGTCGCTGGCCGCCGAACTGAAGGCCGAACCGCCCCGCGCCTTTGCGATCGGCGCCGTGGCGCGGGTCGGGGCGATCCTGAACGTCACGCCCAGCGCCATGCGCGACGATGTGCTGGCGGGTCTCACCGAAGACGACGCCGCCTTCGCCGACGAGGTGCGCCGCGCCATCTTTACGTTCGCCGACATCCCCGCGCGCATCCGTCCGCTCGACGTGCCCGCCATCCTGCGGGGCGTGCCCCAGGAAAGCCTGGTCGCCGTGGTGGCCAGCGCCGACACCACGACATCCGAAACCGTCGAATTTCTGCTGGAAAACATGTCCAAACGCATGGCCCAGACCCTGCGCGACGAGGCCGCCGATGCCGGCGCCGTCAAGCTCAAGGTCGCCGAGGCCGCCCGCACCGAGGTGATCACCGCCATCCGGTCCCTGCTGGACACAAACGAAATCCAGCTCAACTCGACCGAGGAGGAAGACTGACCATCGCCCCACCCCTGCCCCCACCGCTTTTGCCCATGGACACCCCCCGGCACGCCCCATAACCTGCGCCCATGGACCCGCTGAACAACAAGCGCTGGCACGACATGGGGGGCGACGCCGCAGGCCCCCTGCCGATGGAAGATGGCCGGCCGGTGGAACACGATTTCGCACTCTGGGAAAAGCGTGTCGATGCCCTGATGGTGCTGATGACCTCCAAGGGGCACTTCACCGTCGACGGGCTGCGCCGCGCGATTGAAGACATGGGACCACAAGCCTTTGAATCCATGTCCTATTACGACCGCTGGATCGCGGCCGTGAACCAGAACATGATCGAAACCGGCGCCTATACCCTGACCGAACTCGGCGAAAGGATGGAACAGGTGGCGCGCCGCGGACCCACCTATGGGCAGGCGTCCCTTGCCGGTGCTTGACGCCGCCCCCGGTGCCGCCGTGCGGGTGCGCGTCCTGCAGCCCCCGGGCCATATCCGCACGCCCCATTACCTGCGCGGCAAGACAGGCGTGATCGAACGCCGCCTCGGCCCCTTCGGAAACCCCGAACAACTGGCCTATGGCCTGCCGGGCGCGCCCCTGCCACTCTACCGCGTCCGCTTTACCATGGCCGAGGTCTGGGGCAACCGCGCCGAACGCCCGGACGACACGCTGGACGCCGAAATCTATGGCCATTGGCTGGAAGCCCCCTGACATGCCCCACGACCACCATGATCACACACATCCCAACCGCGCCGACAACGACATGCCCCTCACCTATTGGCAGTGCATGGAGATCGCCCTGCGCGAACTGCTGGTAGAAAAAGGTATCACCACCCAACAGGAAATCGCCGCCCAGATCGACGCGATGGATGCCCGCAGCCCCGCCGACGGCGCCCGCGTGGTGGCCCGCGCCTGGAGCGACCCGGCCTTCCGCACCCGCCTGTTGCAGGACGCCAGCGCCGCCAGCCGCGAGATGGGGTTCGACATCGGCGCCCTGCGCCTGATCGCCGTCGAAAATACCGCCCAGGTGCACAACGTCATCGTCTGCACCCTGTGCAGCTGTTATCCGCGCAACCTGCTGGGCCTGTCGCCCGATTGGTACAAATCCCGCGAATATCGCAGCCGCGTCGTGATCGAGCCGCGCCGCGTGCTGGCCGAATTCGGCCTGACCCTGCCCGACACCACCACGATCCGCGTGCACGATTCCACTGCCGACATGCGCTATGTCGTGCTTCCCGCCCGCCCCGCAGGCACCGACGATCTGACCGAGGCGCAACTGGCCGCCCTCGTCACCCGCGACTCGATGATCGGCACCGCCCTGGCCCGCCCCCCTGCATGAGCGATGACACCCGCGGCATCGCCCTGATGATCTGTGCCATCGTGCTGTTTTCCTGCATGGACGCGATGGCCAAGGCGATGACGCAGAGCATCGACCCGATCCAGGCGATCTGGGCGCGCTATACCGGACAGGCGCTTGTCGTCGCAGCCCTGATCGCGCCGCGCGCCGCCACCGTGCTGCGCGCGAAGTACCCGAAACTGCAATTCCTGCGCTCGCTGTTCCTGCTGGGCGCCACGGTCTGTTTCTTCAACGCCCTCGCCCGCCTGGGCCTGGCCGAGGCGACGGCGATCATGAACCTGAACCCGGTGCTGATCACCCTTGGGGCGGCCCTGTTCCTGGGGGAAAAGTTGGGCATCCGCCGCCTGACCGGCATCACCGTGGCCCTGATCGGCGCGCTGATCATCATCCGCCCCGGCAGCGCCGTGTTCACCCCCGCCGCATTGCTGCCGCTCGGCGCTGCCCTGTGCTATTCCGCCTATGCCCTGACCACCCGATTCGTCGGGCGCGACGAGGACGTGTGGACGTCGTTGTTCTACACCGCCATCGTCGGCGCCCTTGTCACCAGCGCCCTCGTGCCCTTCCACTGGACAACCCCGGACACCCCGACCCTGGCGATGATGCTTGTCATCGGCCTGTTCGGGGCCGCCTCGCAACTGTTGCTGATCCGCGCCCTGACCCTGGCCGAAGCGTCGCTGGTGGCGCCCTTCGCCTACTCCGGGCTGATCTTCGCCACGCTCTGGGGGCTGCTGCTGTTTGGCGAGGTGCCCGACGCGATGACCCTGCTGGGCGCGCTTGTGATCGTGGGGGCCGGGCTTTATGTCTGGCGCCGTGAACGACAGTCAAAGGTCATCCTCCCGCCCCATGCGTGACGCGCTTGAGAACGCGGCGATCCGTGTGCTGCTGGGCGCGGTGCTGCTTGTCCCCTACCGCGCCCGCGTGCCGATGATGGGCTGGATCGTGTCGCGCATCGCGGCGCCGCTGCTGGGATGGAACGGCCGGGTGCGCGCCAACCTGGCCCATGTCCTGCCCGATCTGCCCGCCGCCGAGGTGCGCCGCCTGATGCGCGCCGTTCCCGACAACGCCGGGCGCACCCTGATCGAGCTTTATTCCGGCCTTGAGTTCAGGGACCGCGTCGAGAACACCCCCCTCACCGGCCCCGGCCTGCCCGCCCTGCAACAGGCCCGCGAACGCGGCACACCCACGATCCTTGTCACCGCCCATTTCGGCAATTACGACGCGTCCCGCGCCGCCCTTGGCCATCAGGGCTTTCCCCATGGCGGGCTGTACCGCGAGATGAAGAACCGCCGCTTCAACGAACATTATGTGCGCGCCATGACGACCATCGGCGCGCCGGTCTTTCCCGCCACGCGCAAGGGGCTGGCGGCCTATATCGGCCACCTCAAACGGGGAAACACCGTCGGCATCCTGATCGACGTCTATGCAGGCGAGGGCGCGCGGCTGAGCTTTTTCGGCCAACCCGCACCCACCGCCACCTCGGCCGCCGAATGGGCCCTGAAATACGGCGCCGTGGTCATCCCGGTCTACGGCATACGCCAGCCCGACGGCCTGTCGTTCCGGGTTTTCCTGGACACGCCCGTTTCGCCGAGCGATCCCGAGACGATGACCCAGGCGCTGAACGACAGCCTTGAGCGGATGGTGCGCCGGCACATGGATCAGTGGTTCTGGATTCACCGCCGCTGGAAACCGGGCGATCAGGCCCGCCGCGCCGCCGCCGCCGCTATTTCAGACGCGCCGCCGCCACAACCGGACCATAGCCCGCCTCCTGAATGATCACCGCCGCCGGGCCATCGGGCGCGGGCACCGACAGGCTCAGGGGCGCCATGCCATCCCATTCGCCCACCGTGGCCCAATCGCGCACCACGTTGTGATAGGTGAACGTGTGCCCGGCATTCTCGCCCCGCTCGATCGCCACGGTTTCCTTCGGCGAGAACCGCGCCAGTTGCACCACCATCCGGTGCACCGGCCCATTCGCCACCTTCGCCTTGATCGACAGCCTGTCACCCGTTCGCACCACCGTCATCACCACCCGGTCGGGCGCGGCGCGGTGTTTCTGGATCAGATCGGCCAGTTCCATCGGGCGAAAGCCCACCACATGGTCCTTGCCCCCCACGATAAGCTGCGGAGTATAAATCGTGCGCTCACCGGCGGCCTTGGCATAGCCCTTCTGCCGCTTGGTGTGGGCCGCCTTGCCGAAACTGTCCTTCCAGCCGATGTAATCCCAGTAATCGACGTGCAGCGCCAGCGCGATCACATCGTCGCGCTGCGCCAGTTGGCCCAGCAACTCGTCGGCCGGGGGGCACGACGAACACCCCTGCGAGGTATAGAACTCGACCACGACAGGTTGATCCCCGGCCTGGGCCATCCCGCCCCATCCCGCCGTCACGATCATCGCCGCCGCCATCAAATTCCGCATCGCCAACCCTCTCGTGACACCTCGCACTGCCTATCCAACAGGCAATGAAATGACCAATCAAGGTTTTGAGAGTATGCGTGACACACCCCCCGGCTGTGACAATTGATGCGATTTCCCCACTGGCGCAATACGGTGTGCAACGGTATACAGTGCGCGACCCTGTTGGAGATCGCGCCCTTTCGCGCCATACTGCACCAGACCCCGCCGCAACGGAGAACCCCATGACCATCCAGGTTGGAAACGACACCGCCAAAACCCGCACCGAACTGACCGTGGCCGGTCAGACCGTGGCCTATTATTCCATCGCAGCCGCCGAAAAGGCCGGCCTTGGCGATTTCTCGCGCTTGCCTGCCGCGTTGAAGGTGGTGCTGGAAAACATGCTGCGCTTTGAGGATGGCAAGACGGTTACGACCGACGACATCAAGGCGTTTTCCGACTGGGCCGCCAATGGTGGCAGCACCAACCGCGAAATCGCCTATCGCCCGGCGCGGGTGCTGTTGCAGGATTTCACCGGCGTTCCGGCGGTTGTCGATCTGGCCGCGATGCGCGATGCGATCATTTCGCTGGGCGGCGACCCCGAAAGAATCAACCCGCTGAACCCCGTCGATCTGGTGATCGACCATTCGGTGATGATCGACGAATTCGGCACCCCGCGCGCGTTCCAGATGAACGTCGACCGCGAATACGAACGCAACATGGAGCGGTACACCTTCCTGAAATGGGGCCAGTCCGCGTTCAACAATTTCCGCGTCGTGCCGCCCGGCACCGGCATCTGTCATCAGGTGAATCTTGAATATCTGTCCCAGACGGTCTGGACCGACAAAGACCAGAACGGGGCCGAGGTCGCCTATCCCGACACCCTGGTGGGCACCGATTCACACACCACCATGGTCAACGGCGCCGCCGTCCTTGGCTGGGGCGTCGGCGGGATCGAGGCCGAGGCCGCGATGCTGGGCCAGCCGATCTCGATGCTGATCCCCGAAGTCGTCGGATTCGAGCTGACCGGCAAGATGATGGAAGGCACCACCGGCACCGATCTGGTGCTGAAGGTCGTCGAAATGCTGCGAAAACACGGCGTCGTCAGCAAGTTCGTCGAATTCTTTGGCGCGGGCCTCGACACCCTGCCCCTGGCCGACCGTGCGACCATCGCCAACATGGCCCCCGAATACGGCGCCACCTGCGGTTTCTTCCCGATCGACAATGAAACCCTGCGTTATCTGCGCAACACAGGCCGTGACGAGGCCCGCGTGCAACTGGTCGAGGCCTATGCAAAGGCCAACGGCATGTGGCGCGGGCCCGATTATGCGCCGATCTACAGCAGCACCCTGCACTTGGACATGGGCACCATCGTGCCCGCCATTTCCGGCCCCAAGCGGCCGCAGGATTACCTTGCACTGGACGGTGCCGCAGCGGCATTCGGCGAGTATATCAAGGGGAATCGCCCCGAAAAAGACGCCAGCCGCCAGACCGTGTGGCTGGACGAAGGCGGCAGCCCCGCGCCCGCCGACATTCCGGGCGATTTCGGCCATCACCGCAGCGCGAAGGTCGAGGGCGAATCCTACAAACTGCACGATGGTTCCATCGTCATCGCCTCGATCACGTCCTGCACCAACACCTCGAACCCCTATGTGATGATCGGCGCCGGGCTGGTGGCGCGCAAGGCCCGCGCCCTGGGCCTGAACAGGAAGCCCTGGGTCAAGACCTCGCTCGCGCCGGGCAGTCAGGTGGTTTCGGCGTATCTTGAGGCGGCGAACCTGCAAGAGGATCTTGACGCCATCGGCTTCAACCTCGTGGGCTATGGCTGCACCACCTGCATCGGCAATTCAGGGCCGTTGCAGAAGGAAATTTCCGATGCGATCACCGAAGCCGACCTGATTGCCACCGCCGTTTTGTCGGGCAACCGCAACTTTGAAGGCCGCATCAGCCCCGATGTGCGTGCCAACTACCTCGCCTCGCCGCCGCTGGTCGTGGCCTATGCCCTGGCTGGCGACATGAACATCGACCTCACCCGCGACCCGCTGGGCCAGGACCGTGACGGCAACGACGTGTTCCTGCGCGACATCTGGCCCACCACCCAGGAAATCGCCGAACTGGTCGAGGCAACGGTGACGCGCGAGGCGTTCCTGAGCAAATACGCCGACGTGTTCAAGGGTGACGAAAAATGGCGCGGGGTAAAAACCACCGACAGTCTGGTCTATGACTGGCCCACCTCGTCGACCTATGTGCAGAACCCACCCTACTTCCAGGGCATGGGCCCCGATGCCGGCGTGATTTCCGACGTCAAGGATGCCCGCGTCCTGGCCATTCTGGGCGACATGATCACGACCGACCACATTTCGCCTGCCGGTTCGTTCAAAGACACCACCCCCGCCGGGCAATACCTGATCGACCGGCAGGTGACGGCGCGGGAATTCAACAGCTATGGCGCGCGGCGCGGCAACCATCAGGTGATGATGCGCGGCACCTTCGCCAACATCCGCATCAGGAACGAGATGCTGGCCAATGAAAATGGGGGCGTTGAAGGCGGTTATACCACCGGCCCAGATGGCGTGCAGGCCTCGATCTATGACGCCGCCATGGCCTGGCAGGAACAGGGCACGCCCTTGGTCATCTTTGCCGGTGAACAATACGGCGCCGGATCGTCGCGCGACTGGGCGGCCAAGGGCACGGCGCTTTTGGGCGTCAAGGCCGTGATCGCCGAATCCTTCGAGCGTATTCACCGTTCAAACCTTGTCGGCATGGGCGTCATCCCGTTCGAATTCATGAACGGCGACACCCGCAAATCCCTGGGCCTGAAAGGCGATGAGACGGTGTCGATCACCGGGCTGACGGGCGACATCAAACCGCAATCGACAGTGCCCTGCACGATCACCTACGCCGATGGCACCGCCCGCGAAATCCAGCTGAAAAGCCGGATCGATACCGCAGTCGAGATTGAATATATCGAAAACGGCGGCGTTCTGCATTACGTGCTGCGCAACCTCGCGAAAGCCGCGTAAACACCCCGGCCAGACATGCAAAAGGTCCGCCCCACCCGGGTGGCCCTTTTTGCTGCGCAGGGCTTCGGGGCACACCTACCCGGGCCCATTCCAACACTTCGCCCAAAAACTCTCAGGCCGGAACCGGCGGCAAATTGCCGGTGGCAATGGAAACACTGTGTTGCCTCGCAATTCTTTCACAAACCGTTAAGGTTGTGGTGCAACGCTTGGGGGCGATGAAAATGACACCTGAACGCATACGGGCGGCAACACGGCGGTTTCACCTGCCGCTGCCGATCTTGGAAACCACCATCTTTTTGGCGGTGATGCTGGTGTTTGCCTATTCCGGCTGAGCGGCCTTGGCCAGCGCCGGGCGAATCGTGTCGCGCAAAACCCGCTCGGTGATCGGCCCGGGAAACCGCAGAACCACCGTGCCGTCACCATCAATCACATAGGTTTCGGGCACACCGTACACGCCCCACTCCAGCGCTGTGCGCCCCTTGGTGTCAGCGCCCAGCGTGGCATAGGGGTTGCCCAACTCGGCCAGAAACGCCAACGCTTTCTTGGGGTCGTCCTTGTAATTTATACCGTGGATAACCACCCCTTCGCGCGCCAGCGCCTCAAGGTTGGGGTGCTCGACCCGGCAGGGCGCGCACCAGCTGGCCCAGAAATTCACCAGCTTGATCCCCGGCGCGTTCAGCACCTCAGGGGTCAGCAAAGGCCCGTCCAGCGCCACCACGGTCAGCCCCGGCGCGCCCTGCCCCAGCCGCGCCGACGGCAGGCTGTCGGGATCGCTGCGCATCATGCCGACGAAAAACATGAACGCCAGCCCCGCAAAGATCAGCGGCGGCGCAATCATCAACGGCGAAATCCTAGCCATTTTGCGCCTCCCGTTCCGCCTCGGCCAACTGGCGCTTGATCCGCGCGCCCCGTGCCCAGGTCAACACAACCAGCCCGAGCAACAAAAGCACCGACGCGCCATAAGCCGTCAGAACATACAGCGCGTATTTCCCAAGGTCCGGCATCATGCCATCCGCGCCCGCAGCCGCAGCACATGCAACCGCCGCGCCCGAATCTCGGTGCGTGTGCGCACCAGCACAAGCACCAGAAACAACAGGACAAACCCGGCAATGCACACCAGCAGCGGAAACCAGAACACATCGGCCACGTTTTCTTCCTTGTCCAACGACAACGACGCGCCCTGGTGCAGCCCCTGATTCCAGAAATTCACCGCATAGCGCGACAGGATCGCAAACACCGACCCCACAAGGCACAACACCGATGTCAGATCGGCGGCCGTATCAGGATCCTCGATCGCCGCCCACAGCGCAATATAGCCCAGATAGAACAGGAACAGGATCAGAAACGACGTCAGCCGCGGGTCCCACGCCCACCAGGTGCCCCACATCGGCTGCCCCCAG